>ENA-OQVM01003177-OQVM01003177.1-marine-metagenome-genome-assembly--contig:-NODE-3177-length-18134-cov-5.370549_pt1 | contig 18134 bp, 21 predicted proteins | sample MGYA00237776_ERZ505498 | MGnify/ENA primary metagenome ERZ505498 (study PRJEB26159, sample SAMN06265151) | marine metagenome | isolation source: Helgoland LTER site | place: Germany:Helgoland, sampling... | reverse complement strand
CACAAAAGTCTTCAGGGCCCCTGACTCGGGAGGGCAAACTTCGTAGTGCCAGGAATGCAGTCAAGCATGGCTTCAGTAGTTCCTCGAATCCTTCTTTAAACTCAACTCCTTCTCCCTCAAGTTTGCCAACCGATTTCCAGGCCTACTTTCATGAACTTACTGTCGCTGGCTATTCCTCCCCTCAGGCAATAGATCTGGTTGAGGCGCTATTAAATTCGCGACAAGTGATTGAGGCAAAGCATGAGGCTTATACCGATCGGCTGAATGAGGAGAGGATGAGTAATTACTCAATCGCTGCTCTCAGGGAGTATGTGCAAGAGATGGCTAAACCGGGCTCGGGCGTGACTAAGAATGAGATGAGGCGTATCACCATGCTGCTCTATTACAAGGTCCTTAAAGATACTGACACGGCAGGCCTGCTTTATGAGAAGTTTGAGGCGCACCGCAAGTTGATGCGCTATGAGCAGCGGGCGTTTAATCAGCTTCGCAAGAAGAGCTTAGTTAAAAAATAACAAAACGAAGCCAAAGTGCTTGATGTGCGATAAATAAGCTTATCAGTTACTGCAAGTATCTGAGCTGACTAAGAGGAAAAAAATGTTTCATATAATTGACGTTATTGAATATCTTATATGAAAATTATGGAGAAAAGTATAGAAAAATATCAAATGACGCGATTAGCCAGCTCGCCGATATTGGCCAATTTATAAGGCAGCATCGTAGGTCATTTAAGAATACGGCAAACGCTGCCGCTCAGACGGCGGGCATTTCTAGGGGGACGCTACACCGTGTTGAAAAGGGTGAACCCAACGTTAGCATGGGTGCCTACCTTAATGAAATCAGCGCTTTAGATTTGAATCTGCACCTGTCCGCAAAAGGGAGCAAAGGGTGTGAGGTTAATGGAGACGACGTGGGCAAACTGCCGGTTCGACTATCATTCTCAGGCTATCCCCAGCTAAAGGAGCTTTCATGGCATGTGCAGGGGGTTGATGAATTATCTCTTGTTGAGGCCCATTCAATCTAAGAGCGTAACAAGCGCTTCTTAGATATCGAAAACCTTAGTGACAGTGAGCAGGAGCTTATCGAAATACTTGGCGTTGCCTTTGAGGGAGCGGTGTCTTGATGTTTACGCATCCGCATCAACAACGAATAGCAAAAGTACTTGAGTCGCTGGATGCGGATCTGCTTAAGCAGCATAACTGCCTTTTTGCTGGGGGCACGGCAATCGCCTTGGGATATGGTGAGTATCGTGAAGATGATATGGCCGCAGCGAGTATTTATGTTATGAATCTTAATGAAGAGTCTTACCACGCTAACACTCAACCTATGTTAAGTCATATTAACGTCGGAACTGGTATTGATTGCACTATTCGCGAACTCGTTGAGACAGTTGCAAAGGTTGTTGGTTATCAAGGTGAGATTGTTTTCGATACGACGAAACCTGATGGCGTACCCCGTAAGTTGATGGATGTATCTCGTTTAGCTGATTCAGGTTGGAAAGCGAGCATTGAATTGGAATCTGGTTTAGCGACGACTTACCAGTGGTTTTTGGATAATCAAGACTCTTTCCGTGGTTGATTGATAAAGAATTTAGGGCTGATATTGTAGGGTTTTTATGTTTTTAGGAAAAAGCAATTTTCAGACTGTTATTGCCTCTACACCTTTAGTATAAATTGATTTAATTGTTCGTAATAAGTCAGGGGAAGATTTACTCGGTTATCGTAATAATAAACTAGCTAAGAGTTTTTGGTTTGTGCCTGGCGGTCGCATCTTAAAAGATGAGCCAATGCATATTGCTTTTACTCGCCTGGTAAAAGACGAGCCTGGCATTTATGTTGACCTAACCGATGCTACTTTTAATGGCGTGTATGAGAATTTTTATGATGATTATGTGTTTTGTGATGAGGTAAGCACCCATTATGTGGTGTTAGCTTATGAGCTTATTGTTGATATGGCGCTTGATGATTTACCCCAAACTCAGCACAGTGACTATAAATGGTTTGGCGCTAAAGAGTTTTTGAATTCATCTAATGTGCACAAGCATAGCAAGTGGTATTTACCGGAAGAATTATAATTCTAGTAGTTATCGAACTTTAATTGCGTAACATGATTTATCAATCATAAAATTTTTAAAAAATGAAATACTTATTTACACAAGAGAATTTATTATGATCACACCTGTCATTATGGCTGGGGGCACCGGCTATCGTTTATGGCCACTTTAAAGAAAGTTGTTTCCTAAGCAATTTTTAAAAGTCGCAACTGATCATACAATGATTCAGGAAACCTTATTGAGGTTGGCGGGTTTAGAAACTGCCCAGCCATTAACTATTTGTAATGAAGAGCATCGCTTTATTGTCGCTGAGCAATTACGTGAAATTAATCAGCTAGGCACCATTATACTTGAGGTTGAGTTTGCAGAGCTTACTAAATTACCCGAGTTAACGGTCAGTAACCATGCTGCTGAAGAATATATTACCCGTTACACCTCACTTTTCTCTTCACCTTGGCTTACAGGCAAGCGTGTTGGTATATATGAGCATTCTAGTGCTGGACGTGATCTTTATTACCGAATTTTTGAAAATTTAGGCGCTGACGTTATTGCGCTTGAGCGCAGTGACCAATTTGTTCCCATTGATACCGAAGCCGTTTCGGAAGAAGATACCTTAAAGGCTATCGCTTGGTCAAAAAACCATAATTTAGATGTGGTTTTTCTACTGATGGTGATGGCGACCGGCCGCTGGTTTCTGATGAAAATGGTAACTGGTTACGTGGTGATATCCTGGGTTTACTAAATGCCAAGGCGTTAAATATTGAAGCACTTGCTGTACCTGTTAGTTGTAATACTGCGATTGAATCATCCGGATGTTTTTCTTATATACAGCGTACCAAAATTGGTTCGCCTTATGTGATTGCGGAATTTGCTGATTTAGCAAAGAAGTTTAATTCGGTTGCGGGTTTTGAAGCCAATGGTGGTTTCTTGTTAGGCAGCGATGTCCAGTTAAACGGGCAACCATTAAAAGCACTACCAACGCGTGATGCTGTGCTTCCTGCCCTTATGTTGTTAGTCGCAGCGGGCGAGGGTGTTATTTCAACATTAGTTAAGGGCCTGCCACAACGCTTTACTCACAGTGATCGCATTCAAAATTTTGCTACTGAAAAAAGTCAGCTGATCATTGCACAGAGCAAACAAGATCCGGCCAACTTATTGTCGAAATTGGGTTTTGATGGTGTCGTGATTAAAAATGTTAATGTCACCGATGGATTAAGAATTACTTTAGCGGATGAGCGAATTATTCATTTGCGTCCATCGGGTAATGCGCCGGAATTGCGGTGTTATGCAGAAGCTGAAACCTATTCCATTGCTAATCAATACGCTGTTCGCACATTGGAGAAAATACAAACCTTATAAAACTTTCTTCCACACAAACAATTAGGTTTAAACCAACCCACTAGCTTCAAGTAAAAAAACCATCAACGCCTTCTGCGCGTGCAAACGGTTCTCCGCCTCATCCCAAACCACCGAAATAGACTCATCTTCAAGTAGTTCAGCCGAAACTTCTTCGTCTCTGTGTGCCGGTAAACAATGCATAAACAACACATCATCCGCAGCATGACTGATTAACTCGTGATTAACCTGATAATTGGCGAAATGCTCCAAGCGGACCTGCTGTTCGTCTTCTTGCCCCATAGAGGCAAAGACATCAGTGGTGACTAGGTGAGCACCAGCCACTGCCACTACAGGATCATTAGTGATGGTGACGCGTTGACCGGCCTGTGCCATTAACTCGGCATTAGGTTCATAGCCCTCTGGGCAGGCGATGTTGAGTTTAAAGTCTAATTTCATCGCCGCATTAATCCACGAATGGCACATATTGTTGCCATCACCGATCCAGGCTACGGTTTTTCCTTGCATAGAACCGCGGTGTTCGACAAAAGTTTGAATGTCGGCCAACAGCTGGCAGGGGTGGTACTCATCAGTGAGTGCATTGATCACTGGGACCTTTGAGTTGGCCGCAAACTTTTCAATCTTGTCATGACCAAAGGTTCTGATCATTATGATATCTAACATGCGCGAGATGACTCGTGCTGAGTCTTCAATTGGCTCGCCGCGTCCAAGTTGGGTGTCATTAGGCGATAAAAACAGCGCGTCACCGCCCAGCTGTGCCATACCGGCCTCAAAGGAAACTCTGGTGCGCGTCGAGGATTTCTCAAAGATCATACCGAGAACTTTTCCCGCAAATACCGGTTCCTGGCGGCCTTCGCGATGGGCGGCTTTAAGCGCTATAGCCAGATCGATAACCTGATGTATTTCATCAGTACTGAGATCGTGAAGGGTGAGAAAATGTCTGATAGTCATGGAAAATTGCTCTGGTTTAATCCTGTTGGAAATCTTTAATCAGTGGGGCGAGAATCGCCACAACCTGATCTGCTTCAGCGTCGCTCATTACCATCGGCGGCAACAGTCTGATCACTGAATCGGCAGTGACATTAATAATTAGACCTTTAGTCATGGCTGCCGGGAAAAGCGATTTGCACGGCTTGTCTATTTCAATACCGATCATACAGCCCTTGCCGCGAATCTCTTTTACATGGGGCACATCGGCCAGCGCTGCTTTAAAGCCAGCCATAAGCCTGTCGCCGAGAACCATTGCACGCTCACAGAGATTCTCTTCTTCAATAGTCGTTACTGCTGCCAGCGCAGCTGCACAGGCGAGAGGGTTGCCGCCAAAGGTTGAGCCATGATTGCCCGGCTGCATTAGTTCAGCGGCTTCGCCGTGGGCCAGGCAGGCACCAATGGGCACGCCATTGCCGAGACCTTTAGAGGTGGTTACCACGTCGGGAACAATTCCGCTGTGCTGGTAGTAGAAATATTTACCTGTGCGCCCATTGCCGGTTTGCACCTCATCGAGCATTAGCAGCCAACCTTTTTCGGTACAGAATTCACGCAGCTGTTTGAGATAGTCATCTGCGGCGACGCGAATACCTCCTTCACCTTGAATCGGCTCAACAAAAACTGCACAGATATTCGGGTTGTTATCGGCGATAGTTTCAAGGGATTGAATATCATTAAATGATCCACGAGCAAAGCCGCGTACCAGAGGTTCAAATCCAGCCTGAACCTTACGGCTGCCAGAAGCACTTAAAGTGGCTAATGTGCGACCGTGAAAAGCGTTATCCATCACCAGTACGGTCGGCAGTTTGATACCTTTCTTGTGACCGTGAAGGCGCGCCATCTTAATCGCCGCTTCATTGGCTTCAGCACCGGAGTTGCCAAAGAATACTTTGTCCATACCAGAGGTCGCGCAGAGCTTGTCAGCGAGGGCAACCTGATTGGGAATGGCAAAGAAATTTGAACAGTGAGTGAGAACTGAGGCCTGTTCGGTAACAGCCTTGGCAATAGCGGGGTGGGAGTGGCCCAGCCCGCAGACCGCGATTCCCGAGAGGGCATCGAGGTATTTATTTCCTTTTGCGTCCCACAGCCAGGCGCCTTCTCCCTTAACCAGAGTAGCGGCCTTGGTACCGTAGGTGTTCATTAATGCTTTAGTCGTCATTGGCTTTCTAGCTTCCTTTGCGTATTTCTAACGCAATTTTTTATTACAAAAAATTAGTACAACAAAAAAAGGCAGCTGCGCTGCCCGTTTGGTATTAACTTGGTACTATTGGTAGTAAATAGTATCGCGGTTTATTTATGCTGGCAATATTGGATTGTAGTTGAAGTGACTATTGTTTAGTTTGCCTATTTAGTTTGCCTATTTAGTTTGGCTATTTAGTTTGCCGCAGGCGGTTTATCCAGGCCAGCAATCCGGTAATCGACAGAATACAGATCAACAGTCCGACAATATCTATAACCAGAACCCCAAATTGACCAAAGAAACGACCGCTGTGAAGATCGAGAATCACGGTTTCTAGCGATATGCTAGGTCCGCTATTTTCTAGTTGTTTCTCAAGAGATTCAGGAACAGGCAACTGGGCAGTCAGAGGGTTCAGCGAAGCTGGATCTATTGCAGGGGCGGGATTGAGAGCGAGGCTCTCAGGGTTAAATTCAAGCACTGACGCATCGGTGATCAGGTAAAGGGTATTATCAACCGCGGAAATTGCTTGGGCATCCACGGGCAGACCATCCAGCTGACTAAAACTTTCCAGCAACTGTCCATTTTCTGTGAGTAGATGCAGTGTATCTGCACAGAGGACATAAAGGGTATTTGAACTTTTGGCCACCGAGAGCAGAGGAGCTGAGCAGGCTGCTACAGCCTGTTTGTCGGCATAGAGTAGATTGCTGCCATCCTTATAGAACCATTTGTCATCGAGCTTAAAGCCTTTGATAGGCGGTTTTTCTAATCCGTACCACGACAGCAGCCAGTTGCTTGAGAGGCTTATTTTATTCAGCTTCAAAGCGGGCGAGTGGTTCAGGGCAAAGCCGGATATGGCGAGAAAAATCAGCAGCAGAAAAACTGACAGGCCGAGACGGCGGTGCCAGATAATATTTGTTTTTATGGAATTGCTAGATTTCACCGAGACTCGCTTTTCTAGATTGTCTAGTTTGTGGATTCAGGCTGAGGCATTGCCTGACTATGATAATACAAAGCCAGCGCCGCTACCTTATTTACTGCCCATACGGAAAGCGTTGCGCCGGTGATACCGTCGATAGATTTATCCAGCTTGTATTTATCGGTCAGGGTTGCTCCCTGATACTGCGCCATATAGGCAGGGTAGCGCACTTCACCACCGCGACTCTCTCGGTAGGCGAGAATTTTCACGCTGGAAATCTTACCCTGATCAATCACCACACCTATGGTGATGGGCATCTCCTTGCCAATTTCATTGAGAATCCACGCGGTCTTACCGGCCGAATGTTGGTAGCGAACTCTCAGCCCTAGCACTTTGCGCCCGAGTATTTTTTCTGCCTGTTGGCGGATACTGCTGTTTAACCAGAGCACGCCAGCTTCAGGCTGCTGCTGGGCAAAAACCTCAGCAAAAAAATCCGGGCCAGACTGATAAACCCCCTTGGCACTCAACTGTGGAGATGCCAAGAGGGTTGTGGTCAACAAGCCTGCGAAAACTACTTTACTAACAAGGTTGTTAAGGAGGTTTCTGTAAAGGCTATTAAACATTTAGTGCGATCTTCTTAATAAGAGAACCCAACACCGATATTGACGCCATCACTACCTGTGCCCGAGCTGTTGTCTTGATTTTGGTAATCAATTTTAAACACAACATTGGGGTGCAGCCAGTAATTTAGGCCGAGATCGATTTGTTCAATGGCACTGTCAGTAGCACTGCCGACAGTATTGTCGTACTCACTGAAGCGTGCGAATACACCGAGTTTGTCAGTGAGCTTGTAGGAAGGCTCAATATAGAAACCAGTCTGCTCGTCGGCACCGGCTTTAATACTGTTGATAGCATCATCGAAGTCCCAGGTAGCGTAGAGCGCGCGCAGCTGGAAATCATCCCTCTGCCAGGCAATATGAGTTTCAAACAATGTGCCATCAATTTTCTCACCTTCACCCTGACGCATATCAGTTTGCATTTGCAGAGATGCAGCCAGTTCCAATCCAGGAATAGCGGTGTATTTTAGACGACCGGTAAAGGCCATATCGTCAGCTTTGGCTTTACCCACTTTTTGACGACCGTCGCGAGGCTTGTATTCACCGTCATCGAGGAAAAGTCCTGAGTGCGCAGCGACGTCATAGCTAAGACCTGGTGACAGTTCACCGCTCAGTGCAGCACCGGCTTCCCACCAGGTGGCCGGAATAATATTTTTCTCAACGGCATTTCGCTCTGTACCGTAAAAAGTATCTGGCTCGTGGGTCTCGTTGAGAATACCTACAGGCATAAGGAACAGGCCTGCTTTGGCAGTTTTGTTATTAGCCATATCCCACTCTATATAGGCCTGCTCCAGTTCAACTTCACCGACCTGTCCGTCACCGGCAATGCTGTGCTCAACTTCAAGCTCGGAGAAAAAACGAATGCTGTCGCTAAACTGGTGAGAGGTAAATAGAACAAAGCGGTGGAAATCGACTTCATCTTTATCGCCGCTGCCATCATCTTTTTCCAGATTGTTGTAGTGCAGTTCGCCGTAGCCACCGATATGAGTCTTGTTGCTAGCAGCAGGGGCCAGGGCAATTTCTTCTACAGCGCTAATAGTAGCTTCGGCGATGATTTCAGTTTCAGTTATACGCGAATCATTTTTGTTTAACTGGTTTTTCAGTGTCGAGATTTCCGCTTGCTGCTTCTGGATGATTTCCCACATTTCTTCAACACTGGGGGTTGCTGCCTGAGTAGTAGCGGCGAAACTCAAGCCAATCAAAGTGGCGAGAAGTTGCTTCTTCATTGGTTAATTCCTATTTTGGAGTCTGTGTTTTAGCCTGAACACTCCACAACTATCTGCCGGAGAGGACATGCCTGATCAAATTGAGGCGTCACTATACTTCGGCTAAAATGTAAATGCAAATCATTCTCATTTGCATTTATAATTAAATTGAAGTCAATCTGGTCGAGCAGTTACCCCGTAACTAGGGACAGGTAACTTTCGGTATGTGTAAATAAACGGATTAGATGCTGTCGCAAATACGCGTAAACGGTTAAAATAGACCTTATTTGTAGCAGCTTATTAATTCAGAGGAATTTGTCTTTATGGACATTATGGAAACCATTCGTGATCAGGTAGAAAACAACACAATTATTCTTTATATGAAAGGTTCGCCGAATCAGCCCCAGTGTGGCTTTTCTGCGCGCACCGTTCAGGCTCTAATGGGTTGTGGTCAGCGTTTTGCCTATGTTGATATTCTATCTAATCCAGAGATTCGCGCTAATTTGCCAACCTTTGGCAACTGGCCGACTTTCCCACAGCTGTGGGTTAATGGCGAGCTTATCGGTGGCTGTGATATTGTCACTGAGATGCATGAAAAGGGCGAGCTAAAGCCATTGATTGATGAAGCGGCACCAGCTGCGGAGTAATCCTACATATTAATGCTGCGAGTCAAATGGCTCGCGGTTCTTTATAGTTATATTTTTTACTAACCTTTATCACAGGAGAATTGAAATGGGTGTATTAGTTGGAAGGTCAGCACCTGACTTTACTGCTGCAGCAGTAACTGGAAGCGGCGAAATTGTCGAAAATTATAATCTTGCAGAGAGCATCAAAGGCAAAAAAGCAGTTATCTTCTTTTACCCTTTGGATTTCACCTTTGTCTGCCCATCTGAGTTGATCGCCTTTGATCACCGTTATGCAGAGTTCCAGAGCCGTGGTGTAGAAGTTATCGGTGTTTCAATCGATTCTCAGTTCTCTCACAACGCATGGCGTAACACTGCTATCAATGATGGCGGTATTGGTCAGGTGAAATACACATTGGTTGCCGATGTTAAGCATGAGATCTGCAATGCTTACGATGTTGAGCACCCGGAAGCTGGTATCGCATTCCGCGCCTCTTTCCTTATCGATGAAGAGGGTATGGTTCGTCATCAGGTGGTTAATGATCTGCCACTGGGTCGCAATGTTGATGAGATGCTGCGTATGGTTGACGCACTAAACTTCCACGAAGAGCACGGCGAAGTTTGCCCTGCAGGTTGGAATAAAGGTGATGCAGGCATGAAGGACACTACTGCCGGTGTTGCTGAATACCTGTCGGAGCACTCTGAGAAGCTTTAATTACAAAGAGCTTTAGCAGTTTCGTAAGAGCTGAATTTAAAAACCCCGTACTTTTAAAGTGCGGGGTTTTTTTATGCTTGTTGAACTGCTGATTTCGGTAGCCTGTCACACCAATTCCCTGAGTAAGTCACTATGATGGGCGCACTTCAAACCACCTAGGGAAGAGCAATGATTTCATTACGCAGTTTATTAGTGGTAGCAATAACCCTTACTCCATTAACAGCCGTCGCCGATATTGTTGGCCTATCTATTGGCGGTGGCTTCTGGCAGGCAAGCCCGGAAGGTGATATTGGCCGCACCGATATTGACCTTGAATCGACGTTAAATCTTGATAAGCAAAGTAATCAGTTTGTTTTTGTCGCCCTCGAACATCCCATTCCCCTATTGCCAAATATCCGTCTCCAACACAGTGAGATGGAATGGACCGGTAATGCCCTAGTCAGCGCTGGTACCAACCTAAATGGCAATCCTTTTGTCAGTGACGAGCAGGTCGATGTGTCTCTGGATTTAAGTCACACAGATGCAACGCTCTACTATGAGATTCTTGATAATGTGGTGGATTTGGATCTAGGTATTACCGCCCGCTCGTTTGATGGTCAGGCGAGTTTGGTTGGGCTCAACCAACAGGAATCCATTGATCTGGATGCCGTGGGTCCACTACTTTATGGTCAGGTGGGAGTGGATGTGCCACTGACTGGACTTTCCGCCCATGTGATTGCCAACTGGATCAATGTTGATGAGTTTCGACTAATTGATTGGGCGGCGCAGCTAACCTATGAGTTTGATCTGATACCGGCAATGGATACCGGTTTGATTCTCGGCTACCGCTCAATGACGGTTGAGTTGGATGACCTCGACGATCTGCAGTCAGATGCGACCTTTGAGGGTTACTATCTAGCGCTGCAGTTACGTTTCTAATTCTAGCTTCAATGTCCTAAGAGGTAGGGCGAGGGCTTTTCCATGGCCGTCTTATCTCTTCGTGACGAACAATAAAGTCTCCGCGCTGACGGTCATTGAGAAAGTGATGGAGAGCCAGTTCAACCACCGGAAAGGCCAGTTCACCCCAGGGGATATCCGCCTCATCAAACAGTGCGACTTCGGATGATTCAAAGGTCGGATTAAATGTAGCATTAGCCATTTGCGCACGATAGAAAACATAAACCTGATTGATCTGTGGAATATCGAACAGCGCGTATAATTCTGGTTCTATAACCTGTGCATTGGCCTCTTCTTCACATTCTCTAAGCGCGCCCTGCAGTGATGATTCGCCATTCTCCAAAAACCCTGCAGGCAGTGTCCAGAAGCCATGGCGCGGTTCTATAGCTCGCCGGCAGAGTAGTATCTGATCGCCATAGACTGGGAGTACTCCGGCAATAACCCGTGGATTCTGATAGTGAATAGTCAGACAGTGCTCGCAGACATGGCGCTCACGGTTATCACCCTCAGGGATTTTTATGATGACGGACTCGCCACAACTGGAACAAAAATTCATCAAAAGCTCAGAAATAAAAAAGACCTGCGTATAATGCACAAATGTTAGAAGCAATTGTTAAAAATCTCGAAAAATTCCCACTTAGTAGGCCTCAACCTGAGGATAGCCAGAGTCGTTTATCTGCGGCTGTTCTGGTGGCCCTAATTGATAGTGGAGAAGTGCCGGAGATTATTTTAACCCAGCGCGCCCATCACCTTAACAGTCATGCCGGTGAAGTCGCCTTCCCTGGTGGTATGTGGGATAGCGTGGATGCTGATCTTATGCAGACCGCATTGCGCGAGGCAAAAGAGGAGATCGATCTGGATCCGGCGCTGGTGGATATTATTGCTACACTGCCTAGCGCCACGCCAAGACGCCGCAATTTGCAGGTAACCCCGTTTGTCGGTCTGCTTGCTGGTTTCCCCGCATTGATTGGTGACCCATCAGAGATTGGCTCTATCTTTACCGTGCCAATCAACTATTTTTTAGATATTGATCGCTACAGCTCTCTTGAGCTCACCTATCAGGGTGAGTTGATCAGTTTTCCCTGCCTGGATTATCGGGATGGTCAGGACCGAGAATACCGAATTTGGGGATTTACCCTGCGGGTAATCACCGATATGTTAAATGAAACTTTAAGTGCTGGGCTGAATTTGGACTATCCCAGTCATCAACAAATTCAATTGCTGCGTAATAGATAAATGATTTCTATGGAAAGGAAAAAAGAGTCCAATGATTTATAAATACGGCGGCCACAGCCCGAATATCCATTCATCGGTTTTTATCGCCGAGAGCGCCGATGTGATCGGTCAGGTAACACTGAAAGAAAATGCCAGTGTCTGGTTTAATGCGGTGATTCGTGGGGATTGCGATCATATTGAGGTGGGCGCGCGAAGTAATATTCAAGACGGCGCTGTATTACATTGCGATCCCGGAAAACCGCTAATGATTGGTGAAGATGTCACGGTGGGTCACAATGCGATGATTCACTGCCTCGAAGTGGGAGATAGAACGCTGGTGGGAATAAATGCAGTGATTCTCGATGGCGCTAAAATAGGCAGCGACTGTATTATCGGTGCCAATACATTGGTTAAAGCCAATGCCGTGATTCCCGATGGGTCTCTGGTGGTTGGCTCGCCCGGTTTGGTTGCTCGGCAACTCGATGAGCAGAGCAAACAGTTTCTGCTCGGCTCAGCTGCGGTGTATGTCGAGAAAGCTGCGAAAATGAAGATAGATCTTGTGGAGATTAAAAACTGATGGCGGATAAGCCTGTAGCATCACCCTGTAATTCGATTTGCACCTTAAATGATGAGGATATCTGTCAGGGTTGTTACCGAACCGCCGATGAAATTCGCGACTGGTCTGTGCTCGACAATGATCAGCGGCTCGATGTGCTGATTGCCAGTGGTGAGCGCAATCGCAAGGTCAATCCGTTTTACTAGTTAGCTTTTCTTATTAGTCCTCTGCCAACTTTTTCTGCAGCGGAATAACACAGATTTTCTTAATCATTTTGCCGTTAATCTCCGCAGTCTCACAGCGGTAGTTACCCACCATAAAGCTGACATTGGCATCAGGGATACTTTCCAGCTGCTCCAGTGCTAATCCATTGAGTGTTTTGGGGCCATCAGTGGGCAGGGCCCATTCTGTCGCTTTGTTAATCTCGCGAATAGTAGCGGCACCATCAATCAGATAGCTGCCATCACCCTGAGCAACCACTTCCTCAACCTCATCGGCGGTATTGGTGGTGAAGTCACCGACAATCTCTTCGAGGATATCCTCAAGAGTCACCAGTCCCATCACCTCACCGTACTCATCAACAACCATGGCCAGACGGTGGCGGGTCTTTTTAAAGTTCAGTAGCTGGGTGGTCAGGGTAGTGCTCTCGGGAATAAAATAGGGTTCATCAGAGAAACGCTTGATCGCATTGTGTGTCACCTGCTCCAGACGCACCAAATGGTTGGCCTTACGCATATGAAAGATACCAATAATATTATTGATATCGCCGTCGAAGAGCGGCAGGCGGGTATATTCGGTTTTCAGCATCTTGCCCATCAGGGTCTCAATATCTTCTTCGATATCCAGACCGTTAATTTCATTGCGCGGAATCATAATATCTTCGACAGTGACATTTTCCAGATCGAGAATACCTTTCAGCATCCCCTGGTGACTGTCGGAAATTTTGTGGCCGGAGATATCCACCACGGATCGCAGTTCTTGGGTATCCAGACCATCATCCCGTGAGGCGTTGGGGTCAAAGCCGAGCAATTTAATCAGGCCATTGGTCAGCTTGTTAACCATCCACACCAACGGCCATATCAGTTTGAGCAGCGGCTTGAGAATATGGCTGGCTTTAAAGGCGAACCACTCAGGATTTTGTGCGGCAATGGTCTTCGGGGTTACTTCGGAAAATACCAACACGGCAATAGTCAGCGACGCAGTGGCCACCCAGGGAGCCGCAGCTTCACCCACATAAATAATTGCCAGCATATTGGCGATAATCGCCGCCAGAATATTGACTGCATTATTGCCAATTAAAATCAGGCCTATTAAGCGATCAGGCACTGCGAGAAGTTTGGCTGCTCGGCGAGCGCCGGCGCTTTTTTTGCGTTGATGTCTGAGCCGGTAACGGTTTAAAGACATCATGCCGGTTTCGGAGCCAGAGAAGAAAGCGGATACAAGTAGTAGTGCTGCGAGTGTTAACCACAACACCCAAGGATGGGAACCGTCCAAGAATCAAAAGCCTAATATATTAAGGTCGATCATGGTGAAGTAGTTTTTAGGTTTTGGCAATAGGTTATAAATACATATTGATAGGGATTTCAGGCTGATTTTTATCAGCTTTAGAGCTGCTATGAAGTCATTTGCAGTTAGTCTGACTAAACCAGAAGAAATTCCAGCGCCACTTTGCTGCCGATATAGCCAAATAATATGGCAATAAAGCCTGCCCAGGTCCAGCGAATCGCCGTATTGCCACGCCAGCCCTGAAAGTGCCTGCCCCAAAGTAGACAGCCATAGAACACCCAGGCGACCATGCTAAATACCACCTTATGTAGCAGGTGCTGAGTAAAGAAATCCTCATAGAAGAGAAAGCCGCTGACCAGAGAGAGGGTCAGTAGTATTTCACCGGCCCAAACTAGCTCAAACAGCAGTGTTTCCATACTCTGCAGAGGGGGGAAGGTGCGCATAAGAAAATTCTGATGCTTATGTTTCAGTTGCCAGTTCTGGTAGCCAATAAGTACTGCCTGCAGGGCGGCGATAGCCAGCGTGCTGTAGGCGAGTATTGAAATCAGTATATGGGCCTCAATAGTAGGCGCTATAACCACAGCAGCTTTAGTGCTGGGGGTGGTTGTGGCGGCGAACAGCGACAGCGCTGATATCGGAAAGAGGAATAGATAGAGGCTGTGGATGGGTTTCTTAAGGCCACTGAAAAATAGCATCAGGTTGATAACCAGAGCGATCAGGGCGCATACCTTAAGCAGGCTTAGATCCAGCCCCTCGGAGGTAAACAAAAAGCCATAAGTAGCGGCACCGTGGAGCACAATGGCCAGAGCCGCAGATAACTGAAAAGCCGTGGTCGGTGTGCCGGGATGTTTACGCAGCTGAGAAAGCTGATAGCCAAAGGCCAACAGATATACAGCAATTGCGGAACCAGCAAAGAAACTTGTCATTGGAGTCAGTCAGTCAATATTTCGACAGAGTGTGTCATATTCAGTGAGCAGGGTGAAGAGTTGAGAGAAATAATTGCTATAATGTGCAGCATCAATGACTAGTTGGAAATTATATCCATGGCAATGTTTGAAAATTTAAGTGAACGCCTGTCGGACAGCCTGAAAAAGATCTCAGGAAAAGCGAGCCTCAGTGAAGCTAATATTCAGGACACCCTGCGCGAAGTGCGTATGGCGCTACTTGAGGCGGACGTTGCACTGCCGGTAGTTAAAGACTTTGTCGAACAGGTAAAGCAGCGCGCTATGGGTCAAGAGGTTAATCGAAGCCTTAATCCCGGTCAGCAGTTTCTTAAGATTGTTCAAGCTGAGCTTGAAAAGGTTATGGGAGAAGAAAATGAATCCCTGGATCTAGCGGCTCAACCACCAGCAGTGATATTGATGGCCGGTCTGCAGGGTGCGGGTAAAACCACCTCGGCAGCAAAGCTATCCCGATACCTGAGTGAGCGGGAAAAGAAAAAGGTCATGGTAGTCTCTGCAGATATCTATCGACCTGCGGCTATAGAGCAGCTTAAAACCCTCGCCGCTGAAGTGGGTGCGGAATTTTTCCCCAGTGACACCAGCCAAAAACCGGTTGATATTGTCAATGCAGCAATTGCCAGCGCCAAAACCAAATTTGTTGATGTGCTTATCGTAGATACTGCCGGTCGCCTGCATATCGACGGCGAAATGATGGCCGAGATCAAAGAGGTGCATAAAGCCGCTAATCCGGTTGAAACCCTTTTTGTGATCGATGCCATGATTGGTCAGGATGCGGTAAATACCGCCAAAGCCTTTAATGAAGCGCTGCCGCTGACCGGTGTTATCTTAACCAAGGTTGATGGTGACGCCCGCGGTGGTGCTGCTTTATCTGTGCGACATATTACCGGTAAGCCGATTAAATTCCTCGGCGTGGGTGAAAAGACAGATGCCTTAGAGCCTTTCCATCCTCAGCGTATAGCCTCGCGGATTTTGGGCATGGGCGATGTTATGTCGCTTATCGAAGATGTTGAACGCAAGGTTGATCAGAAAAAAGCCGAGAAATTCGCCAAGAAAATGGCCAAAGGCAAAGGTTTTGATCTTGAAGATCTCCGTGATCAGCTGCAGCAGATGAATAATCTCGGTGGCATGGCCGGTTTGATGGATAAACTACCCGGCATGGGAAATATGGCGCAGATGGCCCAGCAGCAAAATGTCACCGGTCAGTTTGGCCAGATGGAAGCGATTATCGGGTCTATGACCGTCAAAGAGCGCCGTAACCCGGATATTTTGAATGGCTCCCGTAAACGCCGAATCACCAATGGTTCCGGCACCACCATTCAGGATTTAAACCGTCTGCTCAAGCAGCACAAGCAGATGGGCAAAATGATGAAAAAAATGAAAGGCAAAGGCATGCAGAATATGATGCGTGGCATGGGTGGTGCTATGGGTGGTGGCTCTGGTGGTATTGGTGGCGGTGGCATGGGCGGCGGAATGCCGCCAATGGGTGGATTGCCTCCGGGTAATTTCCCGCGCCGTTAAAAATCCCAAAGCCCTTATTTCAAGGGAGTCTAAGGCCAAAAGACTCCCTTTTTAATGAGGATTTTTGTCGGCTCAATAGTCGATCGATAGCCGCTCAAGCTGTCGATTTCCAACTCTTCAGTAATCGCAGTTAAAGTAGTTTCCTTTTATTCTCTTTTGACGTAAGATACCGCGCCTTTCGGGGAGCTACGTGTGTTTGTACACGGCGCTTTTTAGAAGTATTAAATATTGCAATATCAAGACTGGCGATGATGCCAGTTTGAACACAGGATTTTAGTAAATGGTAACAATTAGATTGGCTCGTGGTGGCGCTAAGAAACGTCCCTTTTACCACATCACAGTTTCCGACTCACGCAAAGCACGTGACGCTCGCTACATTGAGCGTATCGGTTTCTTCAACCCAGTAGCACGCGGCTCAGAAGAGAGCTTGCGCATTGATCTTGATCGCGTCACATACTGGCAGGGTCAGGGTGCTCAGGTTAGTGATCGTGTTAAGTCGTTGATTAAAGAAGCTTCTAAAGCCGCTGCTCCAGTAGCTGCCTGATATACCAGCATTTACCGCTGAGTATTTCTGGGGAACAGGATTCGATGGAAACACTGGTTGTTGGTCGCATAACGACAGTATTCGGTGTGCGTGGCTGGGTGAAGGTGCACTCTTTTACCGAACAGGTAGAGGTGCTCTGCTCCTACAAGCCGTGGCTTATAGCTACGGCTTCGGGCATTCAGCAACTGGAAATCGATGATTGGCGCAGACATGGCGAAAGCCTAGTAGTGCATATCAAAGATATTGATGATCGCGACCTCGCTCAAACATGGTGCGGTAACGATATTTTGGTCGACAAAGGCAATTTCCCCGACCTCAATACAGATGATTACTACTGGCATCAACTCGAGGGTCTGGCGGTTATTGCTCACCATGAAGATCAGCAAGTACGGCTTGGCGTGGTTAAGTCGATACTGGAAACCGGCGCAAATGATGTGCTGGTGGTCAAAGGTGACAGCGAAAGTATTGATCGGGAAGAGCGATTAATACCCTACGTCGATGAATTTGTTGTCAAGGTAGATCTGGCGGAACAAAAAATTGATGTTAATTGGGATCCTGCTTTTTAAAGCCAGCGAACTCAGAGGTACAAGTGAATGAAGATTGCATTGATTACCTTGTTTCCTGAAATGTTCGATTCATTGACCGAATACGGCATCAGTGGTCGAGCGGTTAAAAATGGATTGGTGCAGTGTAAAAGCTTCAATCCTAGAGAATTTACTACAGATCGTCATCAAACGGTTGATGAACGCCCCTACGGAGGCGGTCCCGGTATGGTGATGATGATAGAGCCTTTGCGCAAGGCGATATCCGCCGCCAGAGATTGGGCGGGACAAGAGGCCAGAGTGGTTTATTTGTCTCCACAGGGTCAGGTGCTCGATCAGAGCGCCGCAAACAGATTTGCAACACAGCAGTCACTGATACTGATTGCTGGTCGCTACGAGGGAATCGACGAGCGACTGATAGAGTTAGAAGTCGATGAGGAGTGGTCTATAGGTGACTACGTACTCAGTGGCGGAGAGCTTCCAGCAATGGTTTTGATGGATGCTCTAATACGCCAGATACCAGGAGCGCTGGGGCATTCAGATTCTGCGGATCAGGATTCTTTTGCCGAGGGACTGCTGGACTGCCCGCACTATACGCGGCCGGATGATTACCAAGGGCAAGCTGTACCAGAGGTGTTGCTGTCGGGTAATCATGAAAAAATTAGACGTTGGCGTTTGCAGCAGTCACTAGTGCGAACCCAACAGC
>ENA-OQVM01003176-OQVM01003176.1-marine-metagenome-genome-assembly--contig:-NODE-3176-length-18136-cov-15.380641_pt1 | contig 18136 bp, 20 predicted proteins | sample MGYA00237776_ERZ505498 | MGnify/ENA primary metagenome ERZ505498 (study PRJEB26159, sample SAMN06265151) | marine metagenome | isolation source: Helgoland LTER site | place: Germany:Helgoland, sampling... | reverse complement strand
GAGGCACCGTCAAAAGTATTTACGGTCAACCCGCTATTGGTTCTAAAGACTCATTTTTAATTGGAACTTTATAATTATTGAGTATGCTACTCCCATACTACAAAGCCAGTTCTACATGATATAAGCTATTGATTTATATAGATAAATTGACCTCGCAACGCGTCTTGTCTGGTTGGCACCGGCAACAGCTCGCGATTGCCCGCGCCATTGGTGATACGTCGCGACGCTGATCGGATGTTTGCGGCCGGCCCTTACCACGGCCAAACCCGCCTCGCCTTCACCAAGGATCGCCGGGATCGTGTTTGCCGTAAGTTTCGACTTCCTCATCGCTTTTTTCCAAGCAACCGAGGTCTCTATTTTCGTGGTGTCTAGCTTTTTGCTGAAGTCTAAGGGTAAATGCGGGTGTTTCCACGTTGACACTTGTCGTACAAACGTTAGATGTTTACTTTATTGGTCAGACCAATTTACCAATTGGCGTCTTTCCCATCAACATCTCTCTATGCAAGTTTTTGAGTCCCAAGTTGTAGAACGCCGTATTGCTGAACAGTTTCGTGGCGATATGTCGCGTGCCGTTTGCCCCCCCGGTTCGAAGCTGCCGCCAGGGCGCGATCTTGCAAAAAGTTTGGATGTGAGTGGTCCCTCAATGCGTGAAGCTTTTATTGCCCTTGAGGTCGCGGGCCTGATTGAAGTGTCTGCGGGCTCAGGCATTTATGTGCGCCCTATCGCGACACGGTTCATGCAGTTAGGCTCGATAGGACCTAGTAAATTGAAAGTTATACCGTTGATCTGGGGGCCCGAGAGCTGCTGTACGCCAGAGAAATGATTGAAATGAAAATCGCATCGCTAGCAGCTAAAAATGCAGGCAAGTCTGAAATCTACGACAGGGACAAAGGCCTTAAGCTCAAGACGAAGCAAGCGCAAATGGCTCGGTACTCGCGAAGGCGACGAAGCCTTTCACCGTGTTATCGCGAGAGCTTGTGGCAGCAACATGTGATCTTTATGGTTCAGTATGTCCAGGCTGCCAATGACGGCGAGCCGTTCGAGCGTTCCGGTGATTATTTACAACATCCAGATTCGCGGAATAAGGCGACTCGAGAACACAGGCTGCGTTGCATGCGATTTAGGTGCGTGACACGAAAGCAGCACGTCGCGCAATGCTGGTGCACTTGCGTAACGCCACCAAATGCTACAGCGCAAGCTGGAAGCTACGTTCAGCGTGAAGCGCTGTTAAATAAAAACCCAAACTGGGTTTACAAAAGGAGATTGAAGTGAAGACAAGAAACACCGTCAAATTAATAGTTGCCGCAGCCGCTCTAAGCTTAGGTACCGTATCGGCATTTGCGCAGACTAAGTTGAAATGGGCTCACGTCTACGAGACAACAGAGCCGTTCCATACTGAATCTGTTTGGGCAGCGGAAGAGATTAAAAAGCGCACTAACGGAAAATTTGAAATCCAAGTTTTTCCTGCCTCATCGCTTGGCAAAGAGACTGATATCAACCAAGGTATGACACTGGGTACCGTTGACATGATCATCAGTGGCGCTTCCTTCGCGGCGCGCAGTTACCCCCGACTTGGTATCTCCTACTACCCATTCATCTTTCGAGATGGCGACCACTTATTGGCCTACGCGAAAAGTCCAGTGTTCAAGAGTATGGCTGAGGACTACCGTAAAAAAACAGGTATTCATATGACGGCATATACCTACTACGGTGCGCGCCACACAACTTCACAAAAAGCATTTACAAATTGTGCAGGAATGAAAGGGTTGAAAATTAGAGTGCCTGACGTACCAGCCTACACAGCGACCCCCAAGGCCTGTGGTGCGAACCCTACGCCAATTGCGTTTTCTGAAGTTTATCTGGCGCTCCAAAACGGCACAGTTGACGCACAAGAGAACCCGTTGACAACCATTGACGCGAAAAAATTCTATGAGGTCCAAAAAGCAATCATGTTGACTGGTCACATAGTTGACGGCGTCATTACCCAAATAGCGCCGCATGTCTGGAACAAGTTGTCTGACGCTGAAAAGAAGATATTCACTGAGGTCACCCAAGAGGCTGCGGCAAGAGGCACAGCAATCATCAAAGAGCGTGAGTCCAAGTTGGCCGATGTATTTCGTTCAAGAGGCCTAGAGGTTGTTGATGTCGATCGCGAAAGTTTCCGTTTAGCGGTGCTTAAAAACGTGCCACTGGAATCCATGGGTTTCACCCGTGCTGACTACGACGCCATACAAAAAGCCAAATAAGAGCTGTAACCGTGTTAACCCTGTTGTAGCTGTATCGCTACAACAGGGTGGCCTCTATTTTGTATATTTACCCGCCCATTAGGATTTCAATTTATGAAAAAAGAGACTGCCAGCCAGCAACAAGAACGTCTTAATGCATTCCATACCGAGGATGAAGACGTTGACTTGTCTATTTATGGCGTGGAGTCCTGGATCGCTGTGGGCTTCTTTTGGCTGTTGGGCATAACGGTGTTCCACCAATTCTTTACACGGTACGTGCTGAACGACTCTGCGGGATGGACGGAGGAAATTGCTCGCTATTTGTTGATTGCAAGTGTGTTTGTGGGAATGGCGATTGGCGTAGTTAAACACAACCATATTCGAGTCGATTTCTTCTACCGCTATTTACCCAAGGCTGCGTCTCGTGGCCTAGCTCTAGCCGTCGATGTATTCAACACCTCTTTTTATCTGTCGTGTGTGGTGTTGACTTGGTTGCTCATGCAGAAATTGGGCAACTACCAGATGACCATTATTGATTTACCAATGAATATTATTTATGGCATTTGTTGGTTTGGTTTTGTGTTGTGTACGTTTCGTTCCGTACAAGTGGGCTTGGCGCATTGGCGCAGCGATTACAGCGGGGTGGATGAGCTGTGATCGCTATCGAATAGAACGTCAACACATCCTTTAAAAATCACTATTTGGAATTAGCATGCTGCAGTCACTATTTTTATTTTTCACGATTGCGGGTGTACCCATCGCTGTTGCGATGTCAGGTGCATCCCTCATTTATGTGATCATTAGCGGCAATTTGCCACCCTTCGTTGTGGTGCACCGCATGATCAGTGGTGTCGATAGCTTTCCGTTGTTGGCTGTTCCATTTTTTATTCTTGCCGGAAACTTGATGAATAACGCGGGCATTACCAACCGTATTTTTGAAATAGCAACGTCCTTGGTTGGATGGTTGCGCGGTGGTTTGGGTCACGTCAATGTGGTGGCTTCAATTATTTTTTCAGGTATGAGCGGAACAGCTATTGCTGATGCGGCTGGTCTTGGAACGGTTGAAATTAAAGCCATGAAAGACCAAGGCTACCCAGTTGAATTTGCAGTTGGCGTGACTGCGGCATCAGCCACTTTGGGACCTATTATTCCGCCTAGCCTTCCAATTGTTATATATGCCATGTTGGCCAACGTATCGGTGGGCGGCATGTTTCTCGCTGGTATTGTGCCCGGCCTATTGATTGCCGCGTTAATTATGTTGACGGTAAGTTATTTCGCTTGGAAAAATCAATGGGGTGGTGACATCAGTTTTAATAAAAAATTGTTTTCAAAAGGTCTGCTGGAAATCATCATCGTCGTGGGTTGGCCAGTCGTTACTTGGTTGTTGATTGAGATGGGCGCACCTCCTAGAACAACTATTTTTGTTGGCTTGGTAACGTTATTTTTGGCCGACTGGTGGTTTAGATTTACCGCTGTGATGCCAATGATGACACCCGTATTGTTGATTGGTGGTATGACGGTCGGCCTCTTTACACCAACTGAAGGTGCCATTGCCGCTTGTATATGGGCGTTGGTTTTGGGGCTGTTTTGGTACAAAACATTGTCGTTACGCCAGTTTGCTCGTATCTCTATAGAGACAGTAGAGACAACGGCCATTGTGATGTTTATTGTTGCGGCTTCCAGTATTTTCAGTTGGATGCTGACCGCCGAAGGTATCACCGCTGACATTGCCTCTTGGATACTGGGCGTCACCGACAAGCAGTGGATATTCTTTTTACTAGCCAACGTTTTGATGCTGTTGATTGGTTGCTTTTTGGAGCCCGTCGCCGCCATCACGATTTTGGTACCTATTTTGCTGCCAGTGGCACAGCAATTGGGCATCGACCCAACTCACTTTGGTTTGGTCATGGTGCTCAACCTTATGCTGGGGCTGTTGACACCACCGGTTGGCTTGGTGTTGTTTGTTATGGCGCGCATAGCAAAGTTGAGTATTGAGCGCACTATCGTTGCGATTCTCCCTTGGTTCATACCGTTGCTCGCAAGCTTGACCCTGATTACCTATGTGCCACAAATTGTCTTGTGGCTACCCAATATGATGCGATAGTCTCGTATGAATTCAGCAGTCCAAGTCATACCGCGTGGGTCATACGACCGTCATCGTGCCGCGGGCGTTGTGCACCTTGGCTTAGGTGCCTTTCACAGATGTCATCAAGCGATGGTGTTTGAGGCGTTGCTGAGTGCGGGTGATTTACGATGGGGTGTTGTTGGCGTTGGTATGCGCAATGATGTGCTGGTAAACGCGCTGCGCAAGCATGATGGCTGGTATCCTGTGCTTGTAGAGGGTGAGACATCGGCTTGGTATTGGGTTGGGGCGGTGAATCAGACGCTGATGGCCACTACTGAGTCCGGGCGGGTGACTGCGGCCATTGCTGCGCCGACAACTCGTTGGCTAACCTTGAGCGTTACAGAAAAAGCCTACACACCACATCTGGCTACGTTAATAGTAGAGGGGTTGACTGCGCGTCGCGCTAAGGGCTTGCCTGGGTTGACTATCGCCAGCTGCGATAACCTTCGCGATAACGGTGATTGTTTGAAGTCCCTTTGTTTAAATGTTGCGTCATACGACCCAGCTTTATCGCAATGGATTGTTGAGCATTGTCGTTTCCCAAACAGCATGGTCGACCGAATTGTTCCCGCTGCGAGTGCCACTTTAAAAGCCAAGGCTTTAATTGATTTAGGTGCGCTTGCAATTGACACCGCTGTGTCCACAGAGCCCTATTGGGAGTGGGTGATTCAAGACCATTTTCAAGACCCTAGTGATGCACAAATTTTGCGCCAAGTTGGCGTGCAAGTGGTCGCCGATGTCAGACCTTTTGAAGATGCCAAGTTGGGTCTGTTGAACGGTACACACAGTGCAATCGCGTGCTTGGGTGTGTTGGCTGGATGGCAAACCGTCGACGCGTTTGTCCAACAACCTGTTGCATGCGAGTGGCTAGAGCGGCTCATGTTTCAAGAGCTAGGCCCAGGCTTGATACGTCCAGACTGGAAGGCTTACGCAAACAGTTTATTGACCCGTTTTAAAAATCCCGCTTTAGCGCACAGTACTTTGCAAATTGCGGGTGATTCTTCACAAAAAATCCGGCAGCGTTGGGCGCCTGTAATCAGTTTACGTTTGGCCGAGGGTGCCCCGCCGCGGTATTTAGCCTTGGCAAGTGCGGCTTGGATGCGTTACCTACTGGGTGTTGATGAGCAAGGTGTACAGTTTACGGTCCAAGATCCTCTGGCGAAGCAGTTACACACGATTGCGGAAGTGGCTCGCGGGGATGCGGACAAGACAGTTCAGATGCTGGGCCGTATGGCTTCTATCTGGGGACCGGATGCAAGTCAAGATGAGTTCTGGCTGGAAGCCGTAGCGCAGGCTTATCGCGAGTTAGAAACCCACGGCGTGGCATCAGCAATGCAGCGCATGCTGGATCTTGACGCTGTTAGTAATATATGAAAATTACCGCTTTAAAAGTGATCGTGTGCTCTCCAGGGCGTAATTTTGTAACTCTTAGAATCGAGACTGATGAAGGATTGGTCGGCTACGGCGATGCCACCCTTAATGGGCGTGAGCTGGCAGTCGCCAGTTATCTTGCAGACCACATAAACCCCTGTCTTGTTGGCCGAGATGCGCACCGGATTGAGGATATTTGGCAGTACCTGTACCGCGGCGCCTATTGGCGTCGTGGGCCTGTCACCATGAGCGCAATAGGTGCTGTCGACACTGCGCTGTGGGACATCAAAGCAAAGGCCGCCAATATGCCTTTGTACCAGCTGTTAGGTGGTCGCAGTCGCTCGCGCGTGCTGGTGTATGCGCATGCCAACGGCGCGGATATCGCCGCGACAGTAGAGGAGGTGTTGCGCTATAAGGAGATGGGCTTTGAGGCTGTTCGTGCACAGTCTGGCGTGCCCGGTCTGGATAAAGTGTATGGCGTGGCTAAAGGGCAAAGGTTGTACGAGCCTGCAGATGGCTCGCTACCCGCCGAGCATGATTGGAATACAGAAAAATACCTCGCACACACCCCTAAGTTGTTTGACGCTGTTCGTTCAGCTGTTGGCCCAGACATACATCTGTTGCACGACGCGCATCACCGTCTGACGCCCATTGAGGCCGCGCGGTTGGGGCGGGATTTAGAGCCACACAGGTTGTTTTGGTTGGAGGATGCCACACCTGCCGAGAACCAAGAGTCGTTTCGTTTGATTCGTCATGCAACGCTAACGCCCTTGGCTGTTGGTGAGGTTTTCAATACCATCTGGGACTGCAAACAGTTGATTGAAGAACAGCTGATTGATTACATCCGTACGTCCGTGACCCATGCTGGTGGCATCACGGGTTTGCGCCGAATTGCCGATTTTGCAAGCTTGTACCAAGTTCGTACAGGTTGCCACGGTGCGACAGACCTGAGTCCGATTTGTATGGGCGCTGCGCTACATGTCGATACGTGGGCCCCCAACTTCGGCATACAAGAATATATGCGTCACAGCGAGATGACCCTAGAAGTATTCCCACATGATTACAGACTTGAATCTGGCTATATGGTGTGTGGTGAAAGTGCTGGACATGGTGTTTCCATAGACGAAAAGTTGGCGGCCAAGTACCCGTATCAGCCAGCTTATTTACCAATCAACCGACAAAAGCATGATGGTGCTATGTGGAATTGGTAAATTTTTTAAAAGTTGCAACCATGACCGACCCAACATGGCCTTGGGCGGATTCACACCAAAGCAGCGATTGGCCATGGTTGCGTAACGTTTCTACTTCTCAGACCCTTGCAAAAGGGGACGATTACCGGGTGAATCGGCCCGGGATTGAACTGACCCCCAAGAGTTGGACAAACTTAAAGGGGGTCAGTTCAGATGTGAGGAGACTAGTTGGTCAAGTAGGCGGTACTTTTAGGCCCTGGAAAAAGTACCACCGCAAAAACTTTTGACGGTGGATGCGTTACAAGTTCTAAACTTAGTGCTGGACCGGCTCAGGGCCATACTGCATCTGAAGGAACTCGGCCTCACGTTGGCCGAAATCGCACTGCTGCTGTCTGATTGCTATCACGGTGTCCTCGCTGAGGCTGATCGTGCGAGAGCTGCGCAAAACTCACTGATGCCAGAGGGTTCTGAAATGCCTGTTCCTCAGGGCATGGTTGTTGCCCGCATAGATTGAATCACCATGTTCGTATGCGCCACTTCCAAGAGCGGTGTCTGGCAGGCTAGGCTGTGACCTTTGCGAATCATGGCACCAAGGATGTGATCGTGCTCGGTCCGTTGGCCATCTAATAAATCTCTCAGCATGGACGCAGTGAACGATGATCCAGAGGCGGTGAGCATGTCGATGGCCTTCACAGAGGCCTCGGTGCTGATGGTGCGTCCAAACGCGTGGGCCACACGGCAGCATTCCTCGAACATCTGCACCGTTGTCGCCTTGCCGTAGGGCGTTGCCACGATGTCTCCGACGGAGCCACGACACAGTGTGGTCATGCCCGCTAGGGTGGCCAGGAAGACCCACTTGTCCCAGAGCACCTGTTCAATATCGTCGACTAGTGCGCTGTCGAAGGGGGCCTTCCTGCACAGTGCAATGAAGTCCGATGCAAGTTGCTGATGAGATGGATGTCGGGCACCGACGGTTAGGCGGTGCATCTCGGTCAGTTGACGGATGGCGCCCTCGGGCGTGATCGTCGCCGCAATGTGGGCTACGCCACCCATGACGCGTTCCTGACCCAGCATCGCATCCAGTGTGTCCAGATGATCCCGTCCGTTCAAAAAGGGCAGAATCGTTCCTTTGCCCAACGCGCCTTTCAATGACTGCAAGGCGTCGTGCAGGTCGTAGGACTTAGGAGCCAGCAGGATCAGGTCGTATTTGGGCTGGACGTCTTGTGCTGTTACGGTTCGCGGCTGCACCACAAAGGCACCCTGGGGGGTTTCCACCCGAAGCCCTTGGGCATCAATGAGTGCTTTGCGTTGGTCTCGTACCAGGTAAGTGACGTTCGCGCCAGCCCGGATTAGGTGGGCGCCGAAATAACCGCCAATGCCTCCGGCGCCAAGAATCAGGATGTTCATGGGGGACCTCTTCAATATTCAGAGTGCGCCGGTGTATTCGCCGCGTGCGGGGTAGTCCTTGGCCACTGCAAAGTCGATGGCGCCTAGCAGGTCCTGGAATTGCGGACGCGCAAAGGGCATGGTCTGCGTGGAACCATAGTAGAGGGTTCCATCAGGGCGAACAATGAAGACGCCCGGTTCGCTGAACAGTTCAGGCTCTTCAATGCCAATTGAGGTCTGACCACGGGAGGCACTGATGTACAGGCCCCACTGGCGGGCGCTTTGCAGGCTGAGTTCGTAGCCCACACGCAGGTGCTCCGCTTTTATCTTGTCAGCCATCGCCTGGCCGCGCTCGGCGTTGTCGCTACTGGCAGCGACAACCTGCACACCGCGCTTTTCAAATTCGGGCATCAGACGCTCGAGCTCCATCAGGTATTTGGCGCAAATTGGGCAATGCAGACCTCGGTAAAACACGACGAGGTCAAACGTGGGGGCGGGTGTGGCGCCCAACACATAACGTCCACATCCCACTAGAGGGATGTTCAAGGCGGGGACAGGCTGGCGTGGGGTCAAGGCGAGGGTGCTCATATAAATTCCTTTTAGGTGGGTGCCGTCTCGTTGTAAGGCGGCATGGATGCAAGTATGCGGTATGATCTGCATCTTTAAATTCAATTAAATTTGCAATTCGTTCAAAATGACCAATTCCAAACTAGATCGACTGTCGGCCCTGCTGGAGGGCTTGGCGCCCGTGGTGACGATGAGCTTGTCACCGCAAGCGCGGCTGGAGGGAGCGCTGCAACCGGAAAACGACAGCGCTTTGCAGCTGTTGTTTCTGACCCGTGGGCGTGCCGAACTGAAGATTGCAGGGGTGTCTCAGCGCATCGAGGCACCGACCCTGGTGGCGGTACGAGCTTGCCAGCCCTTTGTGCTGCATCAATTCAGTGCCGATGACCCCCATCGCCTAATCACCGCCCATGTGCAGCTGACCGGCCCGGTGGCCACCCTATTTCTGGAGGAGTTCGACCAGCCGCGAGCGGTGTACCTGGCGCATGAGGAGCCGTCACTGCGTCTGGCCGTGGCCATGATCGAATCCGAATTGAATGCACCGCGTTGCGGACAACCCGCATTGCTCAACCGCGCAGGCGACATCCTCTTCATCGGGCTGCTTCGGCACCTGGTGGCCAACCCCGTCGTCCAAGGCGCTGGCCTGTTCAACGGCCTAGCCGATCCCCGCATTGCCCGCGCGCTTGTGGCGATGCATCAGCGTTCGGCATTTGGCTGGAATCTGGCACTTCTTGCAGAGGAAGCGGGCATGTCACGCACGGCCTTTGCCACTAAGTTCCACGAAACCATGCGGCGTCCGCCCGGAAAGTATTTGGCCACGATTCGTTTGGCTCTGGCGCAGCGGGCTGTCGATCTGGGCAAGGGGCTCAAAGAGGCGGCCAAAGTCGCTGGGTATGAGAACAGTTCGGCGCTGTCTCGCGCTCTGGCGAGGGCGAGGTTGCAGCCGGCTTTGAATTGAAGGCGAATGGTTCGAATCTCTGACCCCATCAAAAAACGATGCATCCGGACCTGAGGAGGTTAGTGGGGGCTAGACTTGCTGCTCCGCCAGACAAACTTTCTTCAAATCTTCAATCTTTCAAATGCAACCGGCGAGCCGTTGATTGACTTTTCTCGGTCAGCTCCTGACCAGACCTTGCAGAAAGTCCCTTTATACAGGGGCTTCAGAGCGATTGAGACACTGTTCTGCTCATAACCAACTGACTTAGCGAGTTCAAAAAAAGCCTAAGTAGAACAAAGGTTTCCACGATTTTTCCGTAATCCCCGCTGCCATACTGCCGCGAAAGATTAAGAGCTTTTGCGGGGATTCATGAATCATGCGGGTGGTTAGCGGTGTGAATCGGGACGGCAACTGAACCTTATTTGATGTGGGTAGATTGGCAACTACTCTTTTGCTTGCGCCGCAATTTCTTCTTGAGTGACGATGCCATCCCCATTCGCATCGATCTCCTTGAAGGCCTTGGTGTACATCTCAAATCGGCGGATGCTGGCAGCCCGGCCGAGTTTGTGATCCGCATTGAGGTTAATGAACACCTTGAACTCTGCCACGTTTAGCAGGCCGTTCTTGTCGGCGTCAGCCGCTAGAAAATTGGCCTTAAGCTGTTCGCGTTGCGGATCGGCATGGGCTGATGCGGACAGCGCTAACAACGCTATAACAGCCAACGAGGTGAAGACCTGGGGCATAAGGGTCTTGTAAATCGTTCGCATGGTAGGGCTCCGATGGTGCAGTGGCAAAACAAATCGTCGGTCATCCTGCCTAGCGCTGGCACTAGCACCCGGCGCAACGGTCAGCTCGTCCGTAAAGTGAGGTAAGGGATCGCGACGTATGCGAGATCGATGAGCCGCCGACCCTGTCGCCTAGGAGTAGTGCACGACGCATGCCCATCTACGCGCTGCACGGCAGCCACTATCCTAAAAGCCTAGACCCACGCTACCCCGCCCTGGACTGCTGGGCGCGCAAAGCTTCTGTCGTGAGGCTATTTCCGTGTGGAGACCATCCTGGTGGTTTGACCAACAAAGCTAAAGCAGAAATAAGATTTGGTGCTTGGCGCATGTCACGATACAGGTCAACCCATTGTGAAAACTCCATGGTCAACACGTTACGAGTGCGCATGGGTTTTACCAGGCCATAAATGCAGGGTTCTTGGACCCGCTCAGCGCGATAGGTCCCAAACAAGCGGTCAAAAATGATAAGAACGCCCCCGTAGTTGGCATCCAGGTAGTCAAGGTTGGATGCGTGGTGCACCCGATGCGCGGAGGGTGTATTCAATATCAATTCCAACCAGCCGAGCTTAGGGATCAATGTCGTGTGTAACCAGAATTGGTAGAGAAGATTGAGGGAGAGAGCTGTAAGGACCACCTTTGGGTCGAAGCCCAGGTAAACCAACGGCGTGTAAAACAAAGTTGTTCCTGTGAGCTTGTTCGTCCAACCTAGTCGAAAAGAGGTTGACAGTGTCAGTTGATTGGGAGAATGGTGAACTGCATGCGTTGCCCAAAAGAAACGAATGCGGTGAGAGGCACGGTGATACCAATAGTAGAAAAACTCAAGGCCCAGAAACAGCAACATGAACGCTGCTAGGCTGCTGAGCTCGATGGTGAATAGTCTGTGCGTCCAGACCCAAGCAAAAACTGGGGTCGCGATGCCAATCGGCAAAAGGGCCAGCAAACGACGCCCTGCCATATCTGCCACAGATAGCCAAGCCTCTGACCAATCGAACGAACCCGGTTTGCGGTGTTGCAGCACAAACGCTTCTGCCAATGCGATGCAAAGAATTGCGACAGTTACTATGATTTGAATCCAAACGATTTGAGTCATTTTTTAGATCCTGTGCCCGTGAGTTGGCGTCGGTTATCGAAACTTGAGCAAGTGGGATCAAGTAAAGACCCAAGATGTTCAAACTAAGCGAGTAGGTATTGAACCAAACCTGCCAGCAGCGTGCGCTGACAAAATACGACAAATTGCTACAGCGCCGTCACATTAGATTTTGGGCTGAGTCAACGCCGTAAACTACTGGATATGCCACAAATGCAACCGCTGATACTGATCGTAGACGACGACGCAGAGCTGTCCTCCATGCTCGTTGAGTTGCTGGAAAGGGAGGGCTGGTCTACTTTCACCGTACTGACCGCAGGTGACGGCGAACGAGCCGTGACGGCACGCCAACCGGATGTCGTCCTTCTGGATGCGATGTTGCCAGACGGCAACGGTTTTGACCTTGCGCGACGCTGGCGTACGGCACATCCCGCCGTGGGTCTGGTGATGCTCACCGCGCGCGGCGATCCCATGGATCGTGTGCTCGGCCTTGAGATCGGCGCTGACGACTACTTGGCCAAACCGTTTGAGCCGAGAGAATTGGTGGCTCGTGTGCGTGCACTGCTGCGACGGACAGGACCGAACCGCGGAAACAGCGCTGTACTGCGTTTTACAGGGCTATCTATTGATGTACTGAAGCGCGAGGTTTCCTCCGGCGGCATTGTTTTGGCACTTACCAGCGTCGAATTCAAGTTGCTCGTTGCGCTGGCCAAACAACCCGGCACATCGCTTACACGCGAGGCGCTTTCCGAGGAGGTTCAAGCAGGCGGCTACCAGCCGCAGGAACGCACGGTGGACGTGCAAATTGCGCGCCTTAGGCGCAAGCTGCGTGAAGCTAGTCCCGGTGACGAATGGATCGATACCGTGCGGGGTGAAGGCTATGTCTTCGTACCGCGTGGCGGCGGCACAGAGGTGAGATAGAGCATTCGCCCGATGGTCAGCATACGCAGCCTGTTTGCTCGCCTGCTCGTAGCGCAGGTTGTTTTGACGATTTTGTTGACCGCGATCCTCGCCGTGGTGTTCTACGTTGATAGGAACCGCACTGTGGCGCAGCTTGTCACCTTACGCTGGGCACCCTCATTGCTGCTCTTGGCTCGCGGCGAACCGATTACACAGGCGCGTCAGCTTGCCCCCGGGCCGCTACTCACTTCGGACCAGCGACCTGAAGTTGTTATCAGGATCGCATCGTTCACACCCCGCATGGCAATCATGCGTGAGACCTTGGTGGCAGCCGGACTGCCCGTAGTCGATGTGGTCTTTGGCAGGGAGCACGAGTCGCCAGACCCCGCACCTATGCTTTGGTTAGCGCTGAAGGTTGCCGATGGCACAGTTCGCTGGGCAAGCTTCGAAAGCGATTTTGTCGAAGAGAACTTGAGCGAGCGCTTCTTGATTGCGATGCTCCTGCTCGTTGGCCTGGCAGTCGGTGCCAGTGCGCTGATTGCGCATCGCCTGGCACGGCCTCTCGAAGCGCTACGCGCACGCATTGCGGCCAACGACGTGTCTGGCGGTCCACTGACCAATGCTAGCAGCGAAGTCGAAGCGATCGATGAAGCCTGGCGGGCGCTGCGTCAGTCGCTTGATCAACAAGAGCGCGAGCGCGCGTTGCTGCTCGCGGGTGTTTCGCACGACCTTCGCAGTCCACTAGGACGAATCCGTATGGCGGCTGAGCTGTTGCCGGATGGCGATGGTATTGCACACAGGCGGGAGGCTATCGTACGCAACGCGCTGCAAGCGGACCGGCTTGTTGGCAGTTTTCTTGACCATGTTCGAAGCGGCGAACTGCCTCTTAACGAGACGGTGGATGTGGCCGCCGTGGCACGTGGCTTGGCGGCCCAGCGGCAGCGCGCCGCGAACGAACTGGCCGTACATGCCCCGGCGACGCTCTTGGTGCCAAACCTCAGCTTGGTGCTGGTCGAACGTGTGATAAGTAATCTGCTTGACAACGCCTTCATCCACGGCCAGCCACCCGTTCGGTTGACCGTAGGCACCAAGGAAAACCGCGTATGTATCGAGGTTGAAGACGATGGCCCCGGCATCGCACCCGATAGGGAGCAAGCCCTGCTGCAAGCCTTCGCGCGTGGTGATGCAAGCCGCGGGTATCCGGGTCTGGGTTTAGGGCTTTCGATTGTTCAGCGGGTGGCGCAACGACTGGGCGGTGGCGTTGCCTTTCACCGCTCAACCGATGGAACACGGAACGTCGTGCGTGTTGATTGGCCGATGGGCTGAAAGGCAAATGTTTACCACCTGACGCGTGAGAGTCGTTAAGGGTTCGAATACCTGACCCCACCAAAAACAGAGGGTCTGAAAACTGAGCGAGTTAGTTAAACAATCTCTTCTGAGCCGCCGGTGAATCGGCCTAGGCTTTGAGGAAGGGGGGCCTGCGGGCAATACTTTACGACCCCGGAAAAAGTAGCACCGTCAAAACTTTTGACGGTTGATGCGCTAATAGTTCTAAATCTATGCTTGGTGATAGATCCTTATAATTACTTACTATGCTACTCCTATACTACAAAGCCAGTTTTACGTGATCTAAGTTATTGATTTATATAGATAAATTGATTTTGTAACACGTCTTCAGACGGCAGGGGTCACAGGTTCAAACCCTGTACCACTCACCAATATTTGGTAATGAAAACAAGGCCTTACGAGAAACCGTCAAGGCCTTTTTCTTTTTCGTGGGGAAAATATGGGAAAAATGAACAGCTGTTTGCTTAACTTCGTCAGCGAAAAGCCTGTTAACTTGTAACTCCAGAGACAATTTTCGGTGAAGTCACCACTTGAGCGTTGGTACCGTACCGCAAGTCACGATGGTTGGAGTTGTTATGCAGAAGAACCTACCCGCCTCTGTACCTTCAAGTACAGGGGAAGAAAAATTTGGAGAAGCCATTATCGAGCTGTATCGCCAGAGCAGGCTCGGCTTTGACCGCGACGCTGAGTACATCTTTGGAAAATTCACAGAGTACAGCCGCCGAGATGCGAATCTCAAGTGTGTTGCCAAAGGTAACAGTGAGTTCGAGTTGCACGACCTCGATGGTCAACAGTTGGATTTGGAATTGCGCGAGCATCTACACCACCTCACTATCGGGCGCTTTATCGAGTTGGTGTTGCAAAACTCTATTAAAGCAAAGCAGTCTGCCGCGGCGATTAAACGGCATCAAGAGCACTAGTTGACGTGTTCTCTTGGCTCGACGTGAATATGCACACGTTTAAGAGCATGGATGCCACTGCCGAAGCTATCGCAGGAAAAATTGTTCCGTTGGCGTTCAGGACAGTGCGTAAGTGGGTCAAGGAATACAAAGACATGCAGTCTGCTGGCAGAGTGTAAGTTTTGCCTGGCATCGCCGCTTTTACCAAACCACAAAAAGGCCGAAAGTCTAACCATCTCAACAACGACAGTAACAGTCGGACAAAGGTGGTTCAAGATGGCAATTTGGCGCATTGCTACCTGTAAGGTCGAGGCAGGATACAAATCTCAGGCAAGCATTTACGCCCTAATACGTAACGGGCTTTGGACAAAGCCTGTGCGGCTGGGTGTCAGGTCAGTAGGGTGGCCTGACAAGGAGGTCAATGCAATCTGTGCCGCTCGTATTGCAGGCAAAACTGAAGATGAAATTCGTGAGTTGGTAATTGCACTGCACAAGCGTCGCGTTAGTGCCTTGGAAGCGCTTGGGAGCGTGGCATGAGCGTGCATACGCACGTTTGGTTGCATGATGCTCGCTCCGAATCAGCTACGCCTCGGTGCGTGGAGGCGATAAATGAATAAATCCAGCAGGAAGGAGCGCGTTGACGTCGTCGGGCCGTGGATTGCCGTGTCGATCAAGTTTCTGCGCTCTATTGCGCGAGCAAGGCTGTCCCCGCACGCCACGAAATTATTGGTGGATGTTTTGTCTATGCTTAAACCCAATGGCCATGGCAATGGCGATATCAGTCTGACACCAAGTCTAATGAAGCCCAGAGGCTGGACGAGCAGGGCAACATTGAATGCCGCTATTCAGGAGTTGCGCGATGCCCAGCTACTTTTTCAGACCAAGCAAGGGCATCGACTCGGCACATCCCTGTGGGCACTAACGCTTTATCCTATTGCCTGTGATTTCAAAAAATTGGACATCAACCATGGCATGCACTCACCCGATAGCTACGCCGGTACAGAGGAGGGACTAAGCCATCCGGTGTCAAAGGAGACCCCTGTGCGTTGGAATAAGTTACCAAGAAAATGATTTTTTATACCCCGTCTCGGAGCAGTCTTACTGTATTTCGTTCCGGTGTGGACTTGCGGGCGACGGTCAAATAAGGAATTTGTTCCGTGGTGGACGCGAAACCCACTCTTTTTCCTATTCATTAGTTCCGATTCGGGTCACCTCTCTAGAATGCCATCTCACCTTGGTTTCAGTAGGTGGCTAAAGCCACTAAGTGCCAACGTCCAAGCAGGAGGTGTAGGCTATCATTCACGAATATTTGTCAATATGTGGAGCAGGCATGAAAAAGATAGTTATCGGTGTAGCCGCAGTATCGTGCTTGGCCCTGTCACAGCGCAATGCCGGCTCGCGCATTTGGGCAGCGTGACGCCAGTAACACGACGGGGCAATCTGCAAAACCTTGCAGATCGGCTCGACCCCATAGGTATCGCGGTACTGGTCAATGTACGCCTTCAACTCTTGAGTCGGCGGTCGAGCTCCGCCTGAGCGAAAAACGCGCTGGCCGTCTTGAGGATGTCGTTGGCCCGGCGCAGCTCCTTGACCTCACGCTCCAAAGATTTAATGCGCTCACGCTCCTCGGCGCTGAGGCCATCCCGGGTTCCAGTGTCGATATCTTGCTGCTTGACCCAGTCGTTGAGCGTTTGTGGCACGCATCCGATCTTGGGTGCAATTGATTCAATGCAAGCCCAAAGGGATGGGTACTCACCCCTATGCTCTTGCACCAAGCGAACAGCGCGTTCGCGGACCTCGGGTGAAAAACGATTTGATTTCTTGTTCATGGCTCCATCTTCTCAAAGTTTGGAGCCTCCTCAAAAGCCGGGGCGATTCATATCGGCTAACCGTTCTTCCCAATAAAGAAATTAGTTACCCATCGAAGTTTTACGTGACCTTGCGTAGCAGACTATGTCTGAATTGAAAGCGCCCTACAAATACGGCCTCAAAAAATTTTATTTTTCTTAGTTTGATGGCGGTTCAGTGGCTAAAAGTGGAAAAATAGCTTCAACTTCTCTTGTAATCTCAGCAAACTCTTCCTTCAAGCCATCTCCGTGATAAAGCTTAAGCAACTCGTGATTGCTTACATTTCCCGTTGCAATGAAATCGCGAAGGATTCTTTGGGTAAAGCCAACTAGTAGCGCGTGCTTGCGGATGGAGGTAGCTATTTTTTTTAGATTATCGTGATTAGCTTTGAGAAGCTTCTCTGTTTCGAGGATTGACGATAAGTCATTGGTCAAACGACCTAGTAAGCTTTCAAAGATATCCTGATCAACGATGCGCAAAGTGCTCAAGAGCATGCTTCTCGCGAGGTCAAGAGCGATAAACAAATTTGAGTAATTCATGCGAACGTCGTCAATGATGACTACGAATCCCACACCAGGCACCCATGAAATTCCGTTCACAGAATTTTTCAACCCTTCTGACGAACGGTTTTCATCAAAAACAATTATGGCCAGCCTAGCATCGCGATTAGCCATAGACTCAATCATTTGGCTTATGGCTGTGTCACGAGGGCGTCCGAGGCTGTCGGTTCCTTCGATCTCGCCTAGTGCAAGTGATTTGTCGAACTTGATTTCAACGGCGATCTTCTTGGTTGCGTCACCATTGACAGTTAAGACAATGTCACCTGTCCTATTGCGTTCAATAACACCAACTGATGTGCCAGTCATTTGAATTTCATCGTTGACATGTCCAGCTCGCTTCAGGTAGGTGCTAATTTCATTGAAGACTTCTGTTTCAGCCCGAGTGCCAGACTCAGTTGTCTTTTCCTTAGCTTTCACGTTGCGCTCATAAATCAACTTGAGAGACTCAAGCTGAGTGCCTAGCTCTCCCTCGGTCCTATTTAAGAAGGCCGCAAAACGATCCTCCATGAGCGCGATGACACCGATCTGTAACGCACGCTTGAACTCATCATCACGTTGTTTCTCCGGTAAATCATCGAAATATTTGAAGATAAGTGGATGCTCTATTGCACAACTTGCGATATTGAGAGCCTTATTTTTTTGGTCTAGTTTGATAATTGCCATAAAGGTTTCCTGTGTTGTGGATCTGGAGCCTTTGTTCGATTTTTGAGACTTATGTAAGGGCTGAAAATTTATACGGCAGGGAAGGTGCCTTTACTAAGGATGCAATGAGCTTCTGAGCCACTTTAACCCTGTTCGTCTTCAAATGGTTTGAGACAGATGGGTTAATTTCTCCAAGGAGAGATTGGCTCATTGGTTTTAAAGTTTAAACGGTTTCAATTTGATGTTGTAGTCGCCTGCTTTGGATTGTTT
>ENA-OQVM01003173-OQVM01003173.1-marine-metagenome-genome-assembly--contig:-NODE-3173-length-18147-cov-16.429220_pt1 | contig 18147 bp, 14 predicted proteins | sample MGYA00237776_ERZ505498 | MGnify/ENA primary metagenome ERZ505498 (study PRJEB26159, sample SAMN06265151) | marine metagenome | isolation source: Helgoland LTER site | place: Germany:Helgoland, sampling... | reverse complement strand
TGAATCCTGTGCCGATATATCCCATAAGGTAAACCATGAAGAGCCATTACCATCAGGAAAGCTCCATCCTACATTAACGTCTATGCCTGTTTTGTCGCCCAGGGTGTAAGCATCGTAGAGTTGATAGAGGCCGGGTGTTTCTGAACTATAACTGACACTTAATCCTGCATCCCAATCATTACCACCATCGGTTGGCATACGCACAGAGGGAGTAATGCTCCAGTTATACGTTAGTGAGCCTTCATTGGTGTAACGTTTTAACGGCACCGCTAAAATAGCATTGCCCATTTCACCATCAACGTAAGGCACTTTTAATGTCATGCGCACCGAGGGCTTAAAGGTGTAAACACCTTCTACCCATGTGGTGGTTTCTGAGTTGGCATGTTCGACGCGTGTTTGAACGCCGTAGCCATTGTTCCAACGCGGCGCCATATCCATTATGGGTTGGTGGGCAACCGCGGTAATGCTCACGCTGGCGGTTAGAAAAAAAAGAATAGAGTGTTTCATTATTCTTGCTCCTCTTCTTGGCTGCCAGCAATAACCTCTATTGGTTTATAGCCACCGGATTCAATAGCTTTAAATAATGCGGCTTTATCTAGTGGCGTGTTATCGAGCAGGGTGATAAATATTCTTTGATTTTCAACATCGACTTTGACGCCATTATCGGCTTGGGTAGCATCTATAAAAGAGAGCTTGCGTATATTTTTAGCAACGCCATAAGAGCAAAGCTCACAGACTATGCCGTGCACGCTAACGATGTAGTTATTATTCTGTGTCTTTTCATAAGTTATTTCATGGGTTTTTTCGGTAGCGATTTCTTGAGAATCAACCGAGTTGTTTTGCGCTAAAGAAAATGGCACAAGCAGCGTATAAAGCAACGCTATGGCTAGAGTTTTAATAAACATGTTTTCACCTTTCTATTTTAAAAATCAAAATTAGAGTATCAATAATTAGAGTGTCAATAATTAGAGTGTCAATAAGATATAGCGTTAATAGCTGTACGGCGCATAGCTGCCTTAATTAAGAGGCAGTTCTAAGGGCTATATAGATGCTATTTACGTATCTAAGAAAGGAGGGTGATGGGAGGCCTAAAGAGCGGATCAATACTACTGGAGATAAAGAGTATAAGTGTATCGGCCGTGATGTCTTCGGCACTGCTGCTGAGGGATTTAGTTAGGCTGGCGGGTATGCCTATAGCAAAGCAGCTAGAGCAACATTCATTGTGATCAATATGGGTGTTTTGATTGCCGTCTTGATTATTGTCTTGCTTGTTATCATGTTGATTGTCATGTTGATTGTCATGTTTTTTGTCATGACAGGGCATGCTTGTTTCAGCGTCTGCAGGCTCTAACGCAATACAGCAGGCGGCATAGCCGATACTGGTATGTAGGGCGAATACGAGTAGCAGGACTTTGAGTAAAAAGCTGCCTTGTCGATTGTGTGTTATTAAGCTCATAAGGTCTATTGAGCGCCTAAACAGTCAAAAAATCAACACTTAAATGATGACTTTATGGGGCTAGTGCTAACTTTTTTGGTGCTCTGCTTTCTGTTGGCTAGGCGCTACTTGTGTTACTTTATGCACCGCAGCTTACTATCGTCTGCTTTATTATTGGCCTGTATCGATATTGGCTAACTAACTCACACCCTTTACTGACTTACTTATACGCTTATGCTCAACAATTCTTCTACCCGATTAAATAAATACATTAGCGAAAGTGGCATTTGCTCTAGACGCGAGGCCGATCGTTTTATTGAGCAAGGCAATGTGTTTATTAATGGCAAGCGCGCCGCAATAGGGGCGCAGGTGTTTGCGGGTGATACGGTTAAGGTTAATGGGCAGTTAATTGAGGCGCAAGAAGAAGAGGATTTAATTTTTATTGCGTTAAATAAGCCCGCCGGTATTGTGAGTACAACGGAGGGGAGTGAGAGAGATAATATTGTTGATTTTGTGAATCACAGTACCCGTATTTTTCCTATTGGGCGTTTGGATAAAGATTCGCAGGGGTTGATTTTTTTAACCAATAATGGCGATTTGGTGAATAAGATTTTACGCGCCGGTAATAGCCACGAAAAAGAATATCGTGTCACGGTGAATAAATCGATTACTGATGATTTGATTCAGGGCTTGGGTAATGGCGTACCTATTTTGGGTGTTAAGACTAAGCGCTGTGACGTTCGCAAAGAATCACAATATGTATTTACCATTACCTTAGTGCAGGGTTTGAACCGACAGGTTCGCCGCATGTGTGAGTACTTTAATTTTGAAGTGGTGAATTTAGAGCGCGTACGTATTATGAATGTCAGTTTAAAAAAACTGGCAGTAGGTGATTGGCGCGATTTATCTGAAAAAGAATTAACTGAGTTGTTGGCCTTAACTAAAGATTCATCGTCTGAAGCTGAGACTGGCGCGAAAAAAAGAACCAAGAATCCTGATGCGCGCTATAAGCAAAAGCCTGTTGTAGGTGCGAAGCATAAAGCGGCGCAAGGTAAAGGCCGAGGCCAAGCAAAAGCCGGCGGAAAAAATAGCAGTGGTAAAAGTGGCGGCTCTAAAAGTGGCAATACAAAAGGTGCTAACTCAAGAGGTGCCACTACTAATTCAAGAGGCGCCGCTAAAGAGGGTGGCGCAAGAAGAGGCCGCCGCTAAAATTCTAAAGAATAATGCTATTGCTTATATGTTTTAGTAGGTCAATTTCTTATTGGTTTAATTTGATTCTGCTGCCTAATAACTTTTAACATTGCGGATTTTATTTTTAGCCTATGAATCAAGTTATATTTAATGCCCACGATATGGTGATAGGGATGACAGCATTTTTATGCGTCTTCTTTTCACTTGTGGTCGTGGCAAGTAAACGATTTAAACCCATTAGCGCTTATCTTTTAGCTGGCTTTCTTGTCTCTCAGGCTTTTATTGCGCTGCATGAGGTGATTTTGTATGGCACGCAATTTCGCTTTGTAATGCTAAACTTTTCTCCAAGCTTTTTCTTTGTAGGAGCCGGCGCCTTTTATATTGATGGCGCGCTATTGTATTTCTATATTCGCTCGCTTATTTATAGTGACTTTCTTTTTCGTAAGGCCGATTTGTGGCACCTAGTGCCTATTGCGATTTATTTTATCTATATGCTGAATGCTTTTTATCTTCAGGATAATGTCTTTAAGCGAGAGGTGGCGCTATATTTCCGCTTCGATCTTATACAGCAATACCTTTCTCTGGATACCTTGGCTAAAGCATTAAGGTTTGGCTATGCACTTTGTGGCTTGTATTTAATCAGCAAGTATCGCGACAGGCTTAAAGAGGTTTATGCCGATATCGCTGCAATTGATTTGTCATGGCTCAAATTAATGGTAACCAGCTTTTTGTTTATTATGTTTGTGGAGCTGTTGCTGGCGGCCATAAAAATTATTGGTTTGTTTTATCCTGTTAAAATCGATTTATTAATTTATATGGGCTTGTCTAGTTATTACGCTAAGTTTCTGACGATTAATTTGTTGTTATTTTTTAGTGCCCTAAATGTCTCGGCACTTAAGCGTATACAGCAAAAGCCGGTTGATTTAACCGCAAAGGTAGAGCCGGTGAGTCAGGAGTATATTGACCGCATTGAGGCTTATATGCGCGAGAGTAAGCCCTATTTAAAGACTAGCATCACCTTTGAGTCGTTATCGGAGCTGCTCGATGTTCCGCCCCGAGAGCTATCGGCTACCTTGAATAGGCATTTTAAGGTGAATTTCTATGAATTCATTAATAATTACCGTATTGAGGATGCTAAATGTTTATTAAAATCAGAGGCTTACAAAGGAAAAACCATCACCGAAATCTTTACAGAAGTGGGTTTTAACAGCAAATCTGTATTTAATACGTTTTTTAGAAAGGCAGAGGGGATGACACCTTCTGAATATCGTAAAACCAAATCACCTTAGCATTATAAAGGCTGGATTACCCGTAACCGTATGATTTTTTTTGAAAAAGACGTTTGAGTTGCTCTACTCGAACGAAACAAGGCGGAGAATAGAGTAAATTTAGCTATGATTTAATTGTTTCTACATATATAAATAGAAGTAGAACGATAAATAGAAAACATAAAGATAATAATTTTTCGCTTCACAATCTAATAAAAATACTATGAGAGATACCTTAATGTTTAAGACGCATTTTCTAGCTTGTCGCCCATTAATAGCGACTATTTTGTCTTTTTGCTTTGCGCTAGCTGCAACGGTCAATACTCATGCCTATGATGTTGAGGCAGATAGCGTTAATAACACAGTTTATATTCTTCTTCGTAACCTCAATGAGGGCGACTCCTACGATTCGATTAGCGTCAACAACACAGCTCCAGGCATTGTTAGCTCTGCCACTGCCAATATTATTCCTGCATCTGTTAATGCGAGTGGCAGCGATATTGTTTCACTCGATTTTACTGTGGCTGCTGGGGCTTACCTTGGCGCTAGCGGTGATCTTGAAATTACGGTTTCAGGTAGTGTGGCTGGTCAGACTGTTGAGGTTATGACAACGGTTCCGCTTACAGTGGTTGCCAATGTTGCCGCTGCACAGGGTTATGTGGGTACTGGTTTGCCAGCCCCATATGCTGGTGGCGTTGATACCGATGGCGATGGGGTCAGTGATGCGCTCGAAACCGCTTTTGGTTCTAATCCAAATAGTGCCGATTCTCAGCCTGGCGATTTAATTGAAATAATAGAAGAGAATATTCCCATGCTGGGCTTGCTCGGCATGATAACAATGGGCGTACTTTTTGTTGGTTTTGGTTCTTTTGTCGGTTTTGGTTCTACTGCTGCACGTCGCAATGCGAGTGTCTTTTTAGTGATGGCGGTTACTTTACTGCCTATGGATTTGAGTGCAGGTTCGGCGACGCGTATCCATCTGATCGCTGACATTCCTGTTCCGCCGCCGATGCCTGAACTATTGTCGGGTTCTAGTTTTACCGCTAGCTCTCAATTAACACCTGCGGCGCGCGCTTTTGATGGCAATATCGTTACTCGTTGGGAGTCTACCCACCGCGTTGATCCTCAATCCCTCACTATCGATTTAGGGGCAACTTATTCGTTATCAGAAGTGATTATTAAATGGGAGGCTGCTAACGCTGCTTCTTATCGAATTGATGGTTCGTTAGACGGCAGCACATGGACTAATTCTGTGGCTTCTTTTTCAGGCGGCATTTGGGATCCGGGTACTGGCGTGAGACGCACCGATACCTTGGCTGTGTCAGGCAGTTATCGTTATGTGCGTATGTATGGCCAAACTCGTCCTACTGGAAACGTGTATGGCTATTCTATTTGGGAGATGGAAGTGTATGGCTTTGCCCTTGTCGATAGTGATAACGACGGCGTTGCTGACAGTATGGATCAATGTCCGAATACAGCTACAGGTATTTCTATTGATGAAGTCGGTTGCGCTATTCCGGATAGTGATGGTGACGGCGTGCCTGATAGTGCCGATAGCTGTCCAAATACAACGGCAGGCGCTTTTGTTGATGCGGCGGGTTGTGTCATTGTTATTTACGTTAATGAAGTGGCTTCAATTAATAATATTCTTGCCGGTGGCGGCGGTGCTAGCCAGCCAGGTTTAACGCTTTATGTATTTGATAACGATCCATCCGATGGCAGTGCCAGTAACTGTAATGGCGGCTGTGCAACTAACTGGCCGCCGGTATTAGTGGCCGATGGTGTTGCGTCTGGTGTTGCTGATCTTGGTATTGTTGAGCGAGCCGATGGTTCGGAGCAAGCAACTTATAATGGTCGTCCTCTCTATTACTTTATTAATGATTCCGTTGTGGGTGACACCAATGGTGATGGCGCTGGCGGCGTTTGGCATACGGTAGCTTATGCGCAGACCTATGCGAATTTATTTGATAGTACGACAGCGCTAGAGCCGGACACGCAGTTTGAAACCGCTGAAGCCTTGGTGACTCGATGGTCTGATCGTCCGCGCACGCGTCATTCGCGTGAGGATGAGTTCCAGTCTTATGATCATTACGTTAAATTTTATTTTGAAGATCGCTCAAGCAATATTGAAATTATTGATTATGTTGCTAAAGGTGGTGACACGATTGAAATGAATGTGCGGACTATTTTTCCGCTGAGTACTACTCAAGCTGAGAATAGATGGTGGTTTGCCAGCCCTAATGCAACCTACATGAGCAATACCATTATGGAATTTAAAGGCTTTGATGGCACTTATTATCACTATCAGAAAACGGGCAATCACAACCCGCGTACAAATAGTGATATTGCGGTGGGTGATCGTCTTGAAATTGAAATTAGTCAATTCAGTGCAGCGGGTATTCCTCGTGGTCAGGCGAATTATTACGGCACGGTGTTTTTGTATATTGTGGGTGAAGGCATTGTGCCTTGGTATGCAAAAACAGGTAATGAAGACAGTGAAAAAATTCCTGAAGAGTATTTGCTGGGTGGCGCAACGAGTATGCATTACCAATACTCGGATGAGCCTAATGACCACTTCTTACAGATGGCAACTAACCTCGGTTATGAGAACGGCCAAACCTTTTTATTGGGTCGTCGAGTACACCACTCATCGTTTGTTAATGGTATGCATGATGAAGATCCGGCAAATGGTGTGTTAACGAGTAATGCTGGCTTGGCGGGTACGCGTTATATTAATGAGCGATGCTCGGATTGCCATGAGCGAAATGGCGGTGCGCCTGTTGCTGATAATGGTGAATTGCTTGATCGCTGGGTATTTAAAGTAGGCGATGCTAATGGCGAAGCCGATCCAAACCGTGGCCATGTATTGCAGCCTAATGGCAGTGCAGGTGAAGGCAGTGTTTCTATTGCTTCATGGACAGAGCTTAGCAACGGCTTACGCAAACCTAACTATCAGTTTACTGGTGGTACACCGGCTAAGTTCTCGGCGCGAATTGCACCACGCTTAGTAGGTTTAGGTTTGTTAGAGGCTATTGTTGAGTCGGACATTGAGGCATTGGCCGATCCTGGTGATAGTAATGGCGACGGTATTTCTGGTCGTATTAGTATTGTCAGCGATGCCATTACCGGTCAAAACCGCATTGGTCGTTTCGGCTGGAAAGCGGCGCAACCGACAGTTAAGCATCAAGCAGCTGCAGCGCTGAGTACCGATTTAGGTGTGCGTACTTCGGTGATGCCTAATCCGGATTGTGGTTCTGCACAAACCAACTGTGGTGACAACAGCCCACTGATGCCGGATGAAAATCTCGATAACCTAACGCTGTACCTTTCTGCTTTAGGTGTTCGTCCACAGCGTGTTTGGAAGCAGGGTGTAGAAGACCAGCAAGTATTACAGGGCCGAGAGTTATTCAGAGATCATGGCTGTGTTGATTGTCATACTGAGACTTTCCAGACCAGTGAGTACCATCCATTGGCTGAAGTGCGTAACCAAACCATTCACCCCTATAGTGATATGTTATTGCATGATATGGGTGCAGGGCTTGCCGATAGTTTAGGTGAAGGTGTGGCGAGTGGCAGCGAGTGGCGAACCACTCCGTTGTGGGGGCTTGGCTTGGCGCCGTGTGTAACCGGAGGTGTTGTTAATCCATCGGGCAGAGAAGGGGGCGAAAGTTGTAGTCCACACGAAGCGTATCTTCACGATGGTCGCGCGCGAACATTAGACGAAGCGATTATGTGGCACGGTGGTGAAGGAGCGACTTCACGGGCTGCTTACGATGCATTGAGTACCGCTGATAAAGCTTTGATGATTCATTTCTTGAAATCGTTATAAGGCATCTTTGTCTTAGATTTTATTCAAGGTGCCCGTAATCTGGAAGCTATTATCGATGATTTTTCCGCAATGAGCTAAAAGCACAGCTCAGTCTGGAAGTGTGGGTGTCTAATCAAGAAACACAGCTGGTTAGGCTCGCCACGAGATATATTCCGATTTTTTGGACCTTTGTAAAAACAATCACTATTTAAACTTTTCCGAACCTTGACGCAATTACGCGGTCTTGAGGTTAGCTGCCTGTGGGTCATTGTATTGTTGGCAGCCTTTGTCATATTGAAAATGGATACCCAAGGAAGGTGATTGATAATGGATTTAACAAGAGATTTTAAAGAAACCATCTTAGAGCGTGCGAAAACAGACGCTGAGTTTCGTGTTGGTTTACTCACAGAGGCGGCAGAGTGTTTGCTCAACAACGAAACAGCTGTTGCGAAAACCCTGTTGCGTGACTATGTTAATGCTACGCTTGGATGTTAATGCTACGCTTGGATGTTAATGCTACGCTTGGATTTCAAAAGCTTGCCAATATCGTCAACAAAAAGCCAACCAGTCTTATGCGTATGCTCAGCGATAAAGGTAATCCGAGCATTGATAATATGTCACAGGTGCTTGCGGCTGTTCATCAGCATGAAGGTATAAAACTACATGTTAGTGCGGCGTGAATGCCTGTATTAAATTCTGGAGTCCCGATAGCGATTTAGGGAGCTTGGAGGTTTAGCTGGAATTCGAGATTTGAATTCATCCACCATGCGTCTTGAGTAGTCTAATAATAAAACAGACGCATGGTAAAAAGAATGGTGGGCCCTCCGTGACTCGAACACGGGACCTGCCGATTATGAGTCGGATGCTCTAACCAACTGAGCTAAGGGCCCTTAACTGGGTCAACTCAATGATATGAGCTGATTTACTTGTAAGGCCGCGCAGTATAAGCAGCCGTAATGACTTTGCCAATAGATTTTATTGCACAGTCTCATTTTCGCTAAATGCACCCTCAAATAATGGCGTGCTCAGGTAGCGTTCGGCGGAATCGGGCAAAATAACAACAATGGTCTTACCTTGATGCTCTGGCTGCTGAGAGACTCTATCGGCAATCGCCATGGCGGCACCGCTCGATATACCCGCTAATATCCCTTCTTGCGTCATCAGCTTATGAGCCCATTGCATGGCCTCTTCATTGCCTACCTGTTCAACTTGATCAACCATGCTTAAATCGAGATTGGCTGGCAGTATGCCGGCGCCAATGCCTTGTATCTTATGCGGTGCATGCACAGGCTCTTCACCCGCTTTGGCGGCCGTTATCATGGTTGTTGATTCTGGTTCAACCGCTACCGAGGTAATGGCTTTGCCTTGGGTGTTTTTAATGAAGCGCGAAATGCCGGTTAGCGTGCCGCCGGTGCCTACGCCACAAATTAACATATCAATTTCACCGTCGGTGTCGTCCCAAATTTCTGGGCCGGTGGTTTGTTCATGTATTAATGGGTTGGCGGGATTATCGAATTGGCTGGGCATCCAGCGTGTATCAGGTGATTCTGCTACCAACGCTTCGGCTTTTTCAATGGCGGCTTTAATGCCTTTTGCACCTTCGGTTAATACCACGTTAGCGCCAAAGGCTTTTATGAGCTGACGGCGCTCTAGGCTCATGGTGCTGGGCATAGTTAAGGTGACTTTATAGCCCTTGGATGCGCCGACAAAGGCGAGTGCTATGCCTGTGTTACCGCTGGTGGGCTCAATAATTTCCATGCCGGGCTTGAGTATGCCAGAGGCTTCGGCATCCCAAATCATGCTGGCACCAATGCGACACTTCACGCAGTTGGCCGGGTTGCGACTTTCTATTTTTGCGTAGATGTTGCCACTGCTGATGCGGTTAATTTTAATAAGCGGGGTGCCGCCAATTGATAGGCTGTTATCTGCAAATACTTTCATAGCGTTTTCCTCGGCCAATGAATTCTGTGAATGACCAAGTTATAGAAAAACGAAAGGCCGGTAAACCGGCCTTTTGTAAATCTTTTAAACGCTTTTTAAAAGTTTATTCGTCGAGGAAGCTACGTAAGTGATCAGAGCGCGATGGATGACGCAGTTTACGCAATGCTTTGGCTTCGATTTGACGAATTCGCTCACGCGTTACATCAAACTGTTTGCCTACTTCTTCTAAGGTGTGATCGGTATTCATCTCAATACCAAAGCGCATGCGTAATACTTTCGCTTCACGTGCGGTCAAGCTACCTAATACATCGGTAGTTGCATCACGAAGGCTTTGATCAGTGGCTGAATCAATCGGTGAATCAACAGTGCCGTCTTCGATAAAGTCACCTAGGTGCGAATCTTCGTCATCACCAATGGGCGTTTCCATTGAGATAGGCTCTTTCGCAATCTTTAAGACTTTACGGACTTTGTCTTCGGGCATTTCCATGCGCTCGCCTAATTCTTCAGGCGTTGGCTCGCGACCAATTTCTTGTAACATTTGGCGCGAAATACGATTGAGCTTATTAATCGTCTCAATCATATGCACTGGAATACGAATGGTTCTGGCCTGATCCGCAATAGAGCGAGTAATGGCCTGACGGATCCACCATGTTGCATAAGTCGAGAATTTATAACCACGGCGGTATTCAAATTTATCGACCGCTTTCATTAAGCCGATGTTACCTTCTTGAATTAAGTCGAGGAATTGCAAACCACGGTTGGTGTATTTTTTAGCAATCGAAATAACCAGGCGTAAATTCGCTTCAACCATTTCTTTCTTAGCACGGCGAGCGCGAGCTTCACCTAAAGACATACGACGGTTGATATCTTTGATTTCTGTAATGCTGAGCTCGGCGCTGACTTCAATGCTGCTAATTTTACGTTGCGCACGTAGTACGTCTTCACGAACGGTGCCTAGTTTTCTAGCAAACGGTAGTTCGTTAGCATCAACAATATTGTTAATCCATGTTGGATCAGTCTCATGGCCAATAAACGCTTTAATAAAATCTTTGCGTGGCATTTTTGAGATTTTGATACAAAGGCGCATAATTTCACGCTCTTGCTCACGAATTTGATACAACGTCACGCGAGGTGCGTTCATGACGGGTTCAAGAATACGTGGGACTAACTTCAAGTATTTGAACTTTTCACCGAGTTCTTGCAAGTTCTTAACCGATGAAGCCGCTTCACGACCGTAGCGTTTAATTGAGCGTTCGGCTTTTACATGGTATTCAGCAATTTCATCAAAGCGCAGTTTGGCTTCTTCAGGATCAGGACCGTTATCAACTACTTCATCTTCAGCTTCGCCACTGGCAGCTTTTGCTGTTTTAGCGGCTTGTGCGTCGGCAATTTCTTGCGCTGAAGGCACAGAGTCGGCTGGGTTTAAGTAGCCGATTAATACGTCAGAGAGTTTTTTCTCTGCGGTTTCTGTTAATGCGTATTCAATAAGGATGTTGTTAACGGCATTGGGATAGCAGGCGAGGGCCGCCATCATTTCCCGTATGCCTTCTTCGATACGTTTGGCTATGGCAATTTCGCCTTCGCGCGTTAATAATTCTACGGTGCCCATTTCACGCATATACATGCGGACAGGGTCAGTAGTTCGGCCAGCTTCGGTTTCTACGGCGGCTAGTGCGGCGGCAGCTTCGGCGGCGGCGATATCATCGGTAGAGTCGTTTTCGGCAAGTAATAATTCATCGGCATCGGGTGCTGTTTCAAACACCTTAATACCCATATCATTAATCATTTGAATAATATCTTCGACCTGATCTGGATCGGAAATATCTTCGGGTAGGTGATCGTTAACCTCGGCATAGGTTAGGTAACCTTGCTCCTTCCCTCGAGTGATTAATTCCTTAATGCGAGATTGTTTCTCGTCAGACATGTGCTTACTTCCTGAAAAATATCAAAGCTGGTTAGTTATAACTGTGTGATTTATCATTGTCTTTAGTGTATTCACACTCTCTAATCCAGACAAACGTGCTTACTATTGGTGCTTATTGCCATCATGAAACCGGTATGAACCTTGGTTATGATTGCGCCTATATTCATGATAGTCGTTAAATGAACTATCGAGGTGAAGAAAGCGACAATAAGCTAACAATTTATCTCTGTAACAGTATCTCTGAAGCGCTTCTTGTGAATATAGATGGCTTCTGAAATCGGTCTGTGCCTTATGGATAAGGCTAAAAATTAGCCAGACATTATAACGTATAGTCACCAAATCGTATAACGATAAAAGGCTTTAGGGGGTAGAAAGTTAGTAAAAAACGCTTATTTCCCGTTAAATTGCTCGATTATGCAGTTTTAGAGCCGATCATCCGGGTCTCATGCTACTTCTATTGCTGTTTAGCAATAATGTGAGCTGATGCGAGACGGGAGGAAAATGATGCTGGTTGGCTACTTTAGCGACACTTTTGCCTATGTGTTTTGCTGCTCATTTATCTATTTGCTTATTCACTTACCTGTTTATCCACTTACCTGTTTATTTACTTACCTGTTTATCCACTTACCTGCTTGATTCACCTGCTTAGCCTGCTTAGCCTGCTTAACTTGTTAGTCTGCTTAATTAAATAGCTACTTACTTAAATAGTTACTTACTTAAATAGTCACTTACTTAAAGAGTCACTTACTTAAAGAGTTACTTACTTAAAGAGTTACTTACTTAAAGAGTCACTTACTTTTGTTTAAACCAATCGATTTCAATTTTTTTCGTTCATCTTCGCTTAAGTCTGACAATGGTTTACGCTCGAGTTCCGCAATAAATTGGCTGAGTTCACGTCCTTCAAATTGTTCTTCAATTCTCTTGAGTACATCAGAGAATTCATCGCTGGCAACGGCTTCTTCTTCTGAGGGTTTATGACGACTGGCGCAGTGATTCAGTGCTGCTGCTTCACTGGTGCCATGCCAATAACCGAGTAGCATGCTGGTAGTGACAGCTTGGCTTTGCGTTTTAATATGGGTAAACAGTTTAAGTAGAAGCTTGGCTTCTTTACTGTCGATAGCTTCGACGCAGCTAGGCATTTCAGTGGTTTTGGCTAATTGAGGATAGTGAAGCAGTAATGCGATAGCCCAAACAATGGGAGTTTTTTCTAAACCTAACTCACTGCTAGCGAGTTTTTTAGGCTTGCTCGCTGCTGTGTCGTTTGCATTATTATTGCTGGGCTGTTGATCTTTATTGGATCTATCGCTGTTACGTTGATTGCGGTCAGTTGGTGTTGCTGCCGATGCTTTACTCGATGAGGGTGATTTACTTGCGGTGATTTCGGCTTCACGAGATTGCAGCAAGCTAATATCTGCACCGGTTTCATTGGCGAGCTTAGTGAGCATTAACTGCTTAAATACGCCATGTGGAAGCTGTTGAATAAGCGGTAACGCGCGCTGGCTGAGTTTGGCTTTACCGGCGCCTGAATCAAGATTAATGCCTTCACTCGCCGTTTGAAAAAGCAGTGTTTCTAGCGGCATGGCTTGTTCTACGGTGTGAAAAAACGCTTCTTTGCCATTGCTGCGTACATAGGTATCGGGGTCTTCACCATCGGGTAAAAACAAAAAACAAACCTCGCGGCCATCGGACATAGCCGGCAGCGCCGTTTCGAGTAATCGCGCGGCGGCTTTTTTGCCGGCGGCATCACCGTCAAAGCAAACTACTAATTTACTGGTATGACGAAATATTTTTTCAAGATGATAGATGCTGCTGGCAGTGCCGAGCGTGGCAACAGCGTTGCTAATACCAAATTGCACCAGCGATACCACATCCATATAGCCTTCAACCATTAACAGATAATCGAGCTGTCGATTGGCTTTACGTGCTTCGTAAAGACCATAAAGCTCGCGCTGTTTGTGGAAGACGGGCGTTTCTGGAGAGTTTAAATATTTGGGTTTATCGTCATTAAGTACACGCCCACCAAAGGCGATGACGCGGCCGCGATTATCACGAATGGGAAAGATAATCCGTTCGCGAAAACGATCGTAAAAATCGCCATTGTCTTTTTTAACCAGCATCCCACAGGTTTCGAGCTGCGCAATTTTTTGTTGGCGGGTTTTATTCTTATTGCTGTCGTCAGGGGTTTCTTCAATGGCCTGCAATAAATTATCCCAGCCAGGGGGTGCATAGCCGATACCAAAGTCACGCGCAATTTCGCCGCTTAGGCCACGATTCTTAAGGTATTCAATGGCTTGTTTTTTATTGCTGTGCTGACGCAGTTGCGTTTGAAAATGGTGCGCTGTCCAGCCGAGCACGTCATAAAGGCTTTGTGACTGACTTTTGCGCTTGCGTTGTAATTCACTGTTGCCGCCAGTCTCTTCGCGCGGCACGTCGAGTCCAACCATGGCTGCTAGGGTTTCTACGGCAGCAGGAAAGTCGATATTCTCGTAATCCATAATAAAGCCAACACTGTTACCGCCGGCACCGCAGCCAAAGCAGTAAAAGAATTGTTTATCGGGATTAACGCTAAATGAGGGGTTTTTTTCGTCATGAAACGGGCAGCAGGCGGTGTAGTTACGGCCACTTTTTTTGAGCGATACGCGACGGTCAATGACCTCGACAATATCGACGCGATCGAGCACATCGTCGATAAATTGTTGAGGAATAAGTCCGGCCATAAATTACTCTAAATAAAGGTATTAGCTATCGCTAAACGTAGGTTTGAACGAAAAATTAAGCGAGAGCTGCTTTGATTTTACCGCTGACAGCACCAACATCGGCGCGGCCTTGAAGCTGAGGCTTAAGAATGCCCATTACTTTACCCATGTCTTTCATGCTTTCAGCGCCCGAAGCACTTATAGCTGCAGTAATAAGATCAGCAATTTCTTGCTCGCTCAGTTGAGCCGGTAAGAATGTTTGAATAACAACCATTTCAGTTTCTTCAATTACGGCGAGATCTTCACGGTCAGCCGCGCGGTACTGTTCTATTGAATCGCGACGCTGCTTAAGCATTTTGTCCAATACGGCGATAACGCGGTCGTTATCGACATCAATGCGCTCATCCACTTCAATGCGCTTTAAATCAGCAAGAATCAGGCGAATAGTGCCCAGCGTGGGCTTATCTTTAGCACGCATGGCGGCTTTCATGGCGGTTTCGATGGCTATTTTATGATCACACTTGCTCACAGGCTTTCCTCGGTTTAAAGCTGGGTCTAATAAATGTTGAATGGGAACATTGATTGCTTAGCTCGCCATATGTTCTCTGTTAGGGGTAGGAGTATACAGGGAGCGAAACGGCGGTTATATGCCTTTAAAAACAAAAAACCCGACACTAGGCCGGGTTTTTGTGGGCATGTTGCAGAGCGTATCTGCTAGTACATGCGAACTCTTGAACGAATTTCACGGCCCACTTTCTTCTGATGACGCTTAACAGCGGCAGCAGCTTTACGCTTACGAACAGCCGTTGGCTTTTCGTAGAATTCGCGACGGCGAACTTCGGCAATGACGCCAGCTTTTTCGCAAGATCGTTTAAAACGACGTAAGGCGATATCAAAGGGCTCGTTATCTTTTACTCTAACTTGTGGCATAAAAACTCATCTACTTGGAATAAGGTTAAATATACATATATAACGACAATCAAATCTGTTGTCGTGCACGACCAAAGGTCTGCTTTTGCAAGGGCGGCAATTCTATACAGGCTTTGGCTAAATTGCAAAGGCATTCGAGGGCTTTTCTACCTTTTAAAGCCATCTTAGGTCTATTGGTAAGGTAATTAAGTCAATCCATCATCAACTTTTTCAAGAGATTGCCATACTTTAGCTATTTCGGCTCGGAATACGCCCTAAATAGATGCTCTATTTAGCTTTTTTAAAGTGAAAAGTAGGCAGTAATAGCGAGTTAAGTGATGATCTTATGGCGTTATTAACGCTGATAGACCGTTGTTTTTCAAAGCAATGGCCGCATAATAGCAGCGACTATAATCGTGGTTCAGTAAGAAACCTCTCTAAAGGCGCTCGGTCAAAGCCCAACAGCTTCTCGTTAGACATATGATAACTGTTTAAATGGCTTAGCTAAAACGCTTGGCCAATACATTAAAAATATCCGTTAAGAGTCATTTATCCGTCATAAACCGTTTGGAGATATTGAGATGAACAAATTATTGAATATAGCGCAGATAAAATTAGCCGTAATAGGAAAGTTTTTATTAATCAGTGTATTCATGGCCAGCATAGTGGCTTGTGTACCCTCACAGCAAACCGGCACCAGTTATTCGCGTGATGAAGCCCGCGTGGTACAGAATGTGAAGCTGGGTACGATTATTGATGCAACGCCCGTTATGATTGAAGGCACCAAAAGCGGCATAGGCGGAGTGCTTGGAGGTGTGGTGGGTGGTCTTGCAGGTTCAACCATTGATGATGGTGCAACGGCTGATATCGCTGCGGTTATTGTTGGCGCAGCAGGTGCGGCAGCGGGAGCGAAGGCTGAGAGTGCACTCACTAAAGCGCAAGGGATGGAATACACCATTAAATTGGATGATGGTGAAGTGATTTCCGTCGTGCAAGCATTAGATCCTAATGCCGAAGCTATTATGGCTGGCGATGCGGTTAAGTTGTTATCGCAAGGCGGAACATTTCGCGTAACTAAATTAGCGAGCACGCGTTATTAATGTTTGCTCACACAAAGAATATTGGCTCAAATAAAAAACGGTAGTAAAGCTAAATGTTAGTGTTAGGAATTGAAACGTCTTGTGATGAGACCGGTATTGCATTGTATGACACAGAGCGCGGCTTAGTGGCCGATGCTCTGCATAGTCAGATTGATTTGCATGTTGAGTTTGGTGGCGTGGTGCCGGAGTTAGCGTCGCGTGATCATATTCGTAAAACCTTACCGATGATTCGTCAGTTAATGGCAGAAGCTAACATTGATAAAAACGCTATAGATGGCATTGCTTATACGGCGGGCCCTGGTTTAATAGGAGCCTTATTAGTGGGAGCGTCATTGGGGCGCTCATTGGCAATGGCTTGGAATGTGCCGGCGGTTGGTGTGCATCATATGGAAGGCCATTTGTTAGCGCCAATGCTAGAAGATAACCCTCCTGAGTTTCCCTTTGTCGCGTTGCTGGTTTCTGGCGGTCATACGCAATTGGTTGAAGTTAAACAATTAGGTGACTATACACTTTTAGGTGAGTCGTTAGATGACGCTGCAGGCGAGGCATTTGATAAAGCCGCGAAAATGTTGGGCTTACCTTATCCGGGTGGTCCACAAATTGCGCGCTTGGCAAAGTCGGGTGTTGTGGGGCGTTTTGATTTTCCGCGGCCTATGGTGAATCGTCCGGGCTTAGATTTTAGTTTTAGTGGTTTAAAAACTTTTACTAAAAACACCATAGCGAAATGTGTTAGTGAAGATGGGTTGAATGAGCAGACTAAAGCCGATATTGCTTGTGCTTTTGAAGAGGCCGTTGTGAGCACCTTAGCAATAAAGTGTAAGCGCGCTTTAAAGCAAACGGGGCTTAAGCGATTAATTATTGCTGGCGGTGTCAGTGCCAATCAGCGTTTACGTGAAGCATTAGAAGTTATGACGGCAGCGCAGCGTTCACAGGTGTTTTATGCGCGGCCTGAGTATTGTACCGATAACGGTGCGATGATTGCTTTGGCGGGTGCGTTGCGATTAGAGGCAGGGCATGTTGAAGCGCTTGAAGTAAAAGTAAAGCCGCGTTGGCCGCTTGAAGATTTAGAGAAGCTGGCTTAAATTAACAAGTCATTTAATTAAAAATTATTTCAAAAGTAATTAAACAAATATAAGTAAGGTGTTTCATGGCAACGGTTTTTATTGAAGATTTAAAAGTAGATACGGTAATTGGTTTATGTGAGTGGGAGAAGCACGTAAAGCAGACCTTGCACTTTGATATTGATATGCAGGTGGATATTAGTGGTGCGGCCAGCGGTGACAATATTGATGGGACTGTGGATTATGCGGCGGTTGCGCAGCAGGTGATTGATTTTACGCAGGCGCAGAGTTGTTTGTTGATTGAGACGTTGCTGGAGTCTTTGTTGCAGTATTTGCTTGAGCAGCATGAGCGGATTAGTGAGGTGACGATTACGTTGCGGAAGCCTTTGGCGATTCCGGCAGCGGGATGTGCTGGGATTACTAGTTCGTTAGCACGAGTTTGAGTTTAAGTTTTAATGTTTGAAGTTGTTAGCTGATTTTTTTTTGAGTTTTTAAGGTCAAGGTCGTCGGGGGTGGCCCGACAGCCAGTCACTTTTTTCTGCAGCAAAAAAAGTAACCAAAAATGCCGCAACCTTAACGGCGAAGCTTGACCACGACGGGTGCATCTCGCAGTGTTTTCTGTCCAGCAGTTCCAGAGAGATTATCGCCAAGCGGTATAGGGGGTAATTTTTTCAAACTATAACAGTCACGTTACATTCTGATGTTTCGCTTTTCTTTTTAAGTTTTAAATTCAAGACCGTCGGGGGTGGCCCGACAGCCAGTCACTTTTTGTCTACAGCAACAAAAAGTAACCAAAAAATGCCGTAAGCTTAAC
>ENA-OQVM01003164-OQVM01003164.1-marine-metagenome-genome-assembly--contig:-NODE-3164-length-18172-cov-12.748494_pt1 | contig 18172 bp, 16 predicted proteins | sample MGYA00237776_ERZ505498 | MGnify/ENA primary metagenome ERZ505498 (study PRJEB26159, sample SAMN06265151) | marine metagenome | isolation source: Helgoland LTER site | place: Germany:Helgoland, sampling... | reverse complement strand
TCGGGCGTTGGGCAGGTCATTGCTTTGAGCACGGATGCGCGCGGCCTCTGGCGTCAATCCATGATCCAGCCAGCGCTTTATCAGCCGCGCCTCAAGCTCATCGTCAGAGCAGGTCAGCTGGATGGACAGATCCCAATACCTCGCCATATCGCGCCAGATCGGCGCGTCCATCAACAGGTAATTGCCTTCAATGACGATTGTATCACATTCAGGAGCAATATGCCCCGCGCCCGCAACAGAGAGATCACGGGCCCGATCAAAAACCGGATAAAATAGCTCCTGCGATGCACCGAGCACTTGCACCAACCGGAGAAGTCCTATTGCATCAAAACTCGGCGGGCTACCCTTGCGGTCTAAGATCCCGCGATCGCCCAGAATACGATTGTCCAGATGAAACCCATCCATGGGCACCAGCTGACTGTGAACGCCAGCCCCCCGCATGGCCTCGACCAACCCTGCCGCAAGCGTGGACTTCCCGCTGGCTGGAGGTCCGGCAATGGCGACCACCCGCCGCGCTTGGCGTCTAGGGCTTTTGAGCACCTGCTCCAGCAGGGCAGTGATCTGCGCGCTCATGCCGCCCCCTTACCGATTTAATGCCCGAAGGACATAGGGGCCCATATCCGCCACCACAGCCGCGACGCCACCTGCATTTGGATGCAATCCGTCGGCTTGGAAATAATTTTGTAAATCTGGCGTCACCCCGTCAGACGCCATGAGCGTTTCGAAGTAAAAGGGGTAGAATTCGACATCATAGCGCGCGGCCAGCTCTTGAAACGCGCTGTCATACCGCTCCTTATACTCGGCGCCATAATTCAGCGGCCCGACATGCCCAACCAAAAGCGTTGTGATGCGCCGAGCTTCCAGTCTCTCCAATATTTGTTCCAAATTGTCATGCGCCAACCCCGGATCCAAACCCCGCAGCATGTCATTTGAGCCAAGATTGACAATCACCAGATCCACCGGCTCGACCAGCGTCCAATCCAGCCGGGCCAATCCCCCCGCTGTGGTGTCCCCAGATACACCGGCGTTGATCATACGCACCTGTGCGCCCTGCTCGGCCAACCAAGCGCCCAACTGTGGAACAAAGCCACTCTCTGCCGGCAAACCATAGCCCTGGGTTAAGCTGTCTCCAAATGCAACAACGGTCTTGCCGGACGTTTCGGCCGGGGTCTGCGAATGCACCCCTGTCTGAAACATTATGAAAAAAAGAATTAACGCCAAGGCGTTGCAATAGCGGGAAATCAGACCATATCCAAAGGAAGAAAATATCATAGGACGGCTCCTTTGGACAATAAATTTGCGATCGACCTCCAGCAGGTTCATCTCTCGCTTGAGGGCAACGCTGGTCCGGTAGACATTCTACATAGTATTGACTTGCAAGTTACTCAAGGGAGCAGCTGCGCCTTGGTCGGCCCATCCGGATCCGGCAAATCCAGCCTGCTGATGGTCATGGCTGGGCTTGAGCAGGCCACAAGCGGCCGTGTGACCGTTCTGCAAGAGGATATCAGTGCGATGTCGGAGGCTGAGCTGGCGCAGTTTCGCCGCGGGCGGGTCGGTGTGGTGTTCCAATCATTCCACCTTATTCCCTCGATGACGGCCCTCCAAAACGTCGCAACAGCGCTTGAATTGGCGGGGCAACCCGATCCTTTCGACCGCGCGCGCGACAAACTGACTGCGCTGGGTTTAGCCCACCGCTGTGACCATTTCCCGAAACAAATGTCCGGCGGCGAGCAGCAGCGCGTGGCGCTGGCACGCGCCTTGGCTCCCAATCCCAAACTTGTTTTTGCCGATGAACCCACGGGCAATCTGGACGTTGCCAATGGCGCCAGCATCGTTGATAGCCTATTCACCCTCACCCGCGAACAGGCCGAGACAACTTTGATCCTCGTCACCCATGATATCCAATTGGCACAGCGCTGTGATCGGATCATTGATCTGCGCGATGGTAAAATCTGTGAAAGCAATGGCGCATGATTGCTCTCAAAATTGCCAAGCGTGAATTGACCGCCGCCTGGCGCGAGCGCCTGCACGGCTTTCGCATTCTCATGCTTTGCTTAATCTTTGGCATCGCCTCCATCTCGGCCATTGGCTCATTGCGCGGAGCAATTGACGCAGGACTGAACAGCAATGGAAGGGTGTTTCTTGGAGGCGACGCCGAAATTGAGCTCACCTACCGCCAGGCTAATGCGCAGGAGGTGGCCTGGATGACCGGTCAAAGCCTTGCGCAGTCACAGATCATTGATTTTCGCTCCATGGCCGTTGCCCCAGCCACGAACAAACGCCTTCTCACACAGATCAAAGCCGTAGACTCGGCCTATCCTTTGGTCGGAGCCGTCACCCTGTCGAACGATCTTAGCTTACCGGAGGCCTTTGCCGGCCGGGACGGCCTGCCGGGTGCAATACTCGCCCCCGCGCTCCTGCAGCGTCTCACGATCAACTTGGGTGATCAGGTGCAGTTTGGGCAAAAGAATTTTGTCGTCATGGCAACCCTCCTCAAAGAGCCTGACAATTTTGGAAATTTCGCATTGGGACCGCGCAGCCTTGTCTTGACCAAAGACCTAGAAGGCTCAGGGCTGCTGGCCGCGGGCACGCTCTTTTCCAGTAAATATCGGCTGCTTTTTGAGGATGGCAGTCAGTTAGGTAAGGCCCAACAAAGATTTGACAAGGATTGGCCCGGCACAGGCGCCAAATGGAAAGATGCCCGCAAAGCCTCTCCCGGCGCCGATCGGGTAATCGAACGCATGAGCCGCTTTTTGATCCTGATCGGCCTGTCGGGCCTGGTTGTTGGCGGTATCGGGGTGAGCGCGGCTGTGCGGGCCTTTGTTGCCAAGAAAACCGGACACATCGCCGTGCTTAAGACGCTTGGCGCCACACCAGGTCAAATTTTCTGGATCTACACGATACAAATCACCGTCTATACTGGCCTTTCAGTCGTGCTTGGCCTTTTGCTTGGCGCCCTCACGCCCTTTGCCGCCCGGCCATTTTTGCCGGGCAATCTCGCAGAGGTGGCGCTCATATCCATTTATCCGTCAGCTCTTATCGAAGCCGCGGTCTACGGCTGTTTAGCGGCGGCGATCTTCTCGATTTGGCCCTTGGCACAGACCGAGCATATCCGCCCAGCCAATCTCTTCCGCGGAGGCGCGACTGCTCAGTGGCCCGCGCGGCGCTATCTCATTGTGCAAGGCGCATTATTGGCCGCGGCGCTCTTTGGCGCAGTCCAATTTTCCGGTTCGTGGTCCATGACGTTCTGGCTCTTGGGCGGCATAGCCTTGTCACTGCTTATCTTAGCTTTGATCTCTGGCGCATTTCAATTCGCCCTGAGACGCATCATGCGGGGCTCCGCTTTTCAGCGCCGATTGCCGCTGCGCGCTGCATTCAGCGCCCTAGCCAGCGGTTCAGAGCGGACGGGATCAGTGGTTATGGGAATCGGTCTCGGACTCACAGTTCTAGCTGCGGTTGGCCAAATTGACGGCAACCTCAGACGCTCCATCACGCAATCTTTACCCGACAAAGCTCCAAGCTTCTTTTTCCTCGACATTCAATCCACCCAGCTGCCGGAATTCAACCAGCGCCTAGCGGAAAATCCAGCGGTGCGGAACGTTGAAACAGCCCCCATGCTGCGCGGTCTCGTCACAAGAATTAACGACCAGCCTGCCGCAGAAATTGGCGGCGATCATTGGGTGCTGCGGGGGGACCGCGGGATCAGCTACGCAGATGGTTTGCCCGAAAAAACGAAAATTACGGCTGGGCAATGGTGGGGTGCCGGTTACAGCGGGTCGCCTCAAATCAGCTTTGCCGCCGAAGAGGCCGAAGAGATTGGCATTGGAATCGGAGATCAATTGACGCTCAACGTCCTGGGCCGCGATATCACCGCCACGATCACAAGCCTCCGCGAGGTGGATTTTTCCACGGCAGGCATGGGATTTGTGATCTTGTTGAATGAGGCGGCTTTGAGAGGCGCGCCACATTCTCATATCGCGACTGTCTATGCCGAAGCCTCTGCTGAAATTCCAATATTGGATGAATTGAACCAAGCCTTCCCCAATGTCACGGGCATTCAAATTCGAGAAGCCGCAGCTTTGGTCACAGGGGTGGTGTCATCAATCGCCTCCGCCGCTTCGATCGGTGCGCTTGCCACGCTCATCACCGGATTTTTGATCCTGATCGGGGCCGCCGCGGCCGGCACGGCCCAGCGCGCCTATGAAAGCGCGATTTTGAAGACACTCGGGGCCACACAGCGCGAAATCTTGACCTCTTTCGCCCTCCGCTCCGCCATGATCGGGGCGCTTGCCGCGGGCGTGGCCCTTGGTGCAGGGCTTCTGGGCGGCTGGGCGGTCAGTCATTTTGTATTTGAAAATCAATTCAACATCATATGGGGCAACGCCGCATTGGTGATCCTTGGCGGTGTCGGCCTCACGTTAATCACAGGCATGCTCTTTGCCCTCGGCCCGCTGTCGAAATCCGCCGCAACTGAGCTCAGGCACCGCGATTGACATCCGGGCACAGGTTATCTGAACGTTTTTGCTGTGCCAGCGAGGGCTTTCCGCCTAAGCGCGTTGGACAAAACAATTCATCTTATCGCCGCAAACCGCTATGGTCATAGGCGTAGCCATGGGATGAACAGATGGGCAATGCGCGCGTTAAATACTCGGTGATTATACCGACCTATAATCGCAAACCTCTGCTGGCAGAGGCGTTGCAATCTCTCCAAGATGCCCTGCCCGACTGTTCAGAAGTAATTGTCGTCAACGATGGCCCCGCGTTTGAGCAGCCCACGCATGACTTGACCAAGACATTGGGCGCCGTAACTGTTAAAACCAAAGATGGGATTGGAGCGGCCGCGGCGCGTAACATCGGTGCAGACCGCGCGCGCGAGCAATGGCTCTGATTGTTGGATGGTGATGATCTCATTGCTGTCGGATATTGGCAGGCGGTAGCCAGATATATAGAAGCGCATCTTCAATCTGCAAATCTCGCCTATGGATTTTGCCAGGCCAGCCCCCCGGTCCGATCGCACGGAAATGCAGCGCATCGCAGCGGCCCGAACCTCTTTTCATATTCAGCCGCATGAGACCGCCTCTCTGAAGCCTAAATTAGCGGGATTGGGCGTTGGATTTTGGGTGTCAAAAGCCCTATTTCAAATGGTGGGCGGCATTAACACAGAGTTGCGCATAAATGAGGATACAGATTTTTGTCTCAAACTTCTAAGCGCTGGCGCGCGCTGCCACCACACGCCGTCACATGGCGCGGTAATTTTTCAGGGCGATCATGGGACCGCTGCCGCCAGCTCAACCACAAAACCGAAACATGATCCGACACCTTCCTTTGAGGTGACCCAGATTTTGCCACCCATCATTTCAATCAGGCGTTGCGATATGGCCAGCCCAAGACCAGTACCGTCAAACTGGCGATTTCGCTCGTTCTCAACTTGGTTAAATTCACCGAAAATATGTGCCACCATGGTTTCAGGTATGCCAATGCCACTGTCTTCGACCGAGATGTGCAAGGAAACATGGCCTGTTGCCCAGTCCGGCACGCCCGTTGCGCGGATAATCACATGGCCCTTGGTAGTGAATTTGATCGCGTTGCCGATCAGATTCGTCATCACCTGACGCAACCGCCCGGGATCGCCGATTAGTTCTTTTGGCAAGAACACATCATAGTCCAGCGACAGGTTCAGACCTTTATCACATGCTGAAGGCTCCAATAGCATCAGCACTTCTTTCAGGGCGCGTTCCAAATCAAATTGCTGCGGTTTGAGATCAAGCTTTTGCGCCTCGATCTTGGAATAATCGAGCACATCATTGATAATGACCAACAGGGCCTCGCCCGAGTTGCGGATGGTATCGACGTATAACTGCTGCTCTTCGTCCAGCGTCGTTTCTGATAAAACTTGCGCCATGCCGACCACGCCATTCATGGGCGTTCTGATCTCATGGCTCATGTTCGCAAGAAAGGCTGATTTGGCACGGTTTGCGCTTTCTGCAATCTCGCGGGCTTCTTGCAGTTGCTGTTCAAAAACGACGGTCGCAGTAATGTCGAGGCCCAATGAAACAAGGTCACCTTTGGGGCCACGTTGATCAATCAACTTGATATAGCGTTCGTTCCAGAGCTGAATCACAGCCGGTTCAGGTTGGGGGTTCTTTAAGCGCTCGCTCATCATTTGGCGCCAGTCAGAGGCCGACAGCGGTCCGGTGTTCACAATCCCTTCGTCCGTCATGGCCTGTAGGATTGTGACATAATTCACGCCGGGGCGGATGATTTCGAGGTCTTCAAAGACGTTCAAATAGGATCGGTTCGCCATGATCATTTGATTGTCTGCGTTAAAGAAGGCAAATCCGTCATTGATCGTTTCAATCGAATGCCAAAGGCGCCGCTCGGTCACGGCGATCTTGTGATGCGCGGCGGTTAAGTCTGATTTTACGCGTTGGTTTTCATCGCGGATTGTCTCAACCTCGGCGCGGGTCTCGACGATCTCTTCGCTCAATTGTTGCGCGTGTAGCCCGAGTTTGCGGTTCGCAGCATAGAGTTCTGCTTGCTTCAGCTCCAACAGACGCTCTGCCGCGAGCCGGGCACGCCTTTCCTCAGTGAGCTTGATCGCAAGGCTCATGCATCGCTCCGCCAGTGTTTCGGTCTGGGGCGTAAATTGACTATACAACGTGAATATCCGCTTAACGGTCCCTGTCTGTTTCGCCTGCGCTGAAATCAGCCGGTTGCGGTGTCGCGGCTGATTGCTGTGCCTTTTGGTCTGGGCTATGAAAGCGGAATGAAGAACCGCGTATGCGCCCTTACCATTTTCGCTGCTGCACTGCAGTCTGGAACGTCGGCAACGGCGCATCCGCATATCTTTGTCGATACCGGTCTGGACCTGTATTTCACGGCAGAGGGTATGCTTTCCGAGGTGCGCGTAACCTGGAGCTATGACGCGTTTTATTCGCTGCTCATCACGCAAGACATGGGTATTGACCTGGACGGGGATGGCTTACTGACAGACGTGGAAAAGGCAGCGCTTCAGGGTTTTGATATGAAGTGGAGCCCGGGTTTCAACGGTGATCTTGTCATCTATGCGGGCAACGCCGAAGTCCCGCTGTCAGCGCCACGCGATTACAGCGCCCGCTTTGTGCTGGGCCGGATCACGACGTTTCACACCCGTGATGTCACCGATCAGAACCTGAGCTTTGATATGCTAAAAATCCAACCGTACGATGCCACCTATTACACGGCATATGATGTGACCTATCCCGTCACGTTGCACGGTATCGAGGGGTGCGAAACACAGGTCCAGCCGCCTCAGCAAACCGCCAACCTGACCGCATTGCGAGAACAGCTGAGCGGGCTTGATCCGGATGCAGACCCGGCAGATGTGGGGCTGGATGGTGCAGGTGCGCTGTTGGCGACATCGGTGAATGTGACATGCGCCGCGTCCTGACAGGCGTCACGCTTGCGGTGCTGTGCGCCCTTTTGGCGTTCTGGTGGCTGGGAGGATTCGACCGTCTGGCGTATTGGGCGTCGGGGCAGCAACGGGAATTTCAAAATTCAATGGCTTTCTCCTTGCGCAGCGCCCGCGCGGGCGAGGCGGGCGCCGTCATTGCTTTGCTGGGTGCGTGTTTCGCATATGGATTGGCGCATGCTGCGGGGCCAGGACATGGCAAGGTGTTGATCGGGGGATACGGGTTCGCGCGCGCAGTGCCGATGCTGCGCTTGTCGCTGATCGCCTTGGCGGCATCCTTGGGGCAGGCGGTCACGGCGGTTGCACTGGTCTATACCGGCGTGTTGATCCTGAACCTTGGTCGCGAAGTGATGATCGGCACGACCGAAGCGATCATGGCCCCGATTAGTTATGGCGCGATTGCACTGATCGGGTTCTGGTTGGTCTGGCGCGGTCTGCGCCGGCTGCGGCAGCCAGTGCATGATCACAAGCATCAGGGTCATGGCACCGAATGCGCAAGCTGCGGTCACGCGCATGGACCGTCACTGGATCAGGTGCAAAGCATCGGCACACTGCGCGAAGCACTGGTCCTGATTGCAGGCATTGCGGTGCGGCCTTGTACCGGCGCGCTGTTTGTCCTGATCATTACGTGGCAGATGGGAATTGGCTTGCTGGGCATCGCAGGTGCGTTCGCCATGGCGCTGGGCACTGCATTGGTCACAATTGCTGTCGGACTGGCCGCTGGTGGTCTGCGCGGGGGATTGCTTGCGGGGATTCAGGGATCACCCCGGTTCGCGCAGGTTGCGGCGGTGGTGGAATTGTTGGCCGGTGCCGTTGTCGCGGCGCTTGCGATTGGTCTGTTGATGCGTGCCATTTGATCTTTAATCAGGGCTGCGCAGGACCATCCCGTGCTTTTCATCCGCAACATACCCCAGCTTTTCATAGAACGCGCGTGCGCCCCGTGACTGGTTCGTCAGCAACATGATCTTGAACGCACCCTCGGACCACGCCTTTTGCGCAACTGCGTCCATGATCACGCGGCCTAGCCCGCGCCCTTGGTGGTCTGCGTGCGTTGCGACATTCTCGACCACGGCATAGGGCCGCATGTCATATGTCATGTTCGGGAGCACATGCAGGGTCGCCATGCCAAGAAGCGCGCCGTTTTCCTCAGCGCCCATGACCCATGTGCCGGGATGCGCGATGAGGCGGGTGAAACCTGCGATGCCAGCCTCATAAGAGGGCAGCGTTTTTCCTGTGCTCAAGGCTTGGTACAAGACCCGCGCAGCGCCGTAATCCTGCGGCGTCATCGGCCTCGTAAGAACGTTCACCGCCGTCCTTCACGCAGCCAAGCGGCAGTAATCAGGAAAGCGGACAGCAACAGGACCAGCCACCCCGGCAAGATCGCGGTTTGACGCACATCGCGTGTCTCATAAGCTGCGCGTGGCGTCAGACCGATCCAGCCGCGCCCACTGGCGGGGCGTCCGGCGCGTACATCCCGCAGGCGGGGCAGGCCGTCTTCCAGCCGGTGCACACCGCCGCGCAATGCTGTGACCAGCGGTGTCATCGCGCTGTCATCAGCGATGGTATCGACAAATTCGCGCGGTGCTGCGGGGCCAAGGCCGATCACACTGGTCTGGTCGCCATTCTCAAGTCGGTAAAGGCCGATCTCGGGCCCTTGGAATGTGGTCTCGAACTGACCTGTCTCGCCCTCGCTTAACGTCAACTCGGTCGTGGTGCCGTCTGGGGCGGTCAGGATCACGGGTGCGACCGTTTCGGACAGGGTCCGCCGCGTGATGCGCATGGTCTGCCCCTCGGCGGTGGCGGTCAGGGCTTCTTCCTCCAGCTCTGGTTCTTTCATCATCCAATGGGCCAAGCGGCGCAGCAATTCCAGCTGAGGTCCGCCGCCCTCGTATCCACGGCTCCACAGCCACGCCTGATCAGAGGCAAGCAGGGCGACGCGCCCTTCCTCGACCCGGTTCAGGACCAGCAGGGGGCGTCCATCGACACCTTCCATCACGACGTTGCCTTGTGGTTCCACCACATCAATCTGACGCAACCAGCGGCCCCAATCGCCGCCACCCGGCAGATCAGCGGTGACAGGATGACGCGTGCCCAGTTCAGTGACCTTGGGGGCAAAAGGCGTTTCCAACACGCGCGCGGTGGGTGTGGCGGGCAGAACGCTGGCTAGAGGTGATCGGAAAATACTATCGGCACTGGCAAAATCCGGCCCAGCGGCAACCAGAACCGCGCCCCCGTTGCGCACATAACTGCTGATATTCTCCAGGTAGAGCGACGGCAGAATACCGCGTCTTTTGTAACGGTCAAAGATGATCAGATCGAAGTCGTCAATTTTTTCCATGAACAATTCACGGGTCGGAAAGGCGATCAGTGACAGTTCATTCACCGGTACACCATCCTGTTTTTCCGGCGGGCGCAGGATGGTGAAATGGACCAGATCAACGGAACTGTCCGATTTCAGCAGGTTGCGCCATGTCCGGCCACCGGGATGCGGCTCACCACTTACCAGCAGAACGCGCAGACGATCCCGCACGCCATTCATCTGGATCAATGCGGTGTTGTTGCGGTCTGTCAGCTCGCCCTCTGCCTCTGGCAGCGAAAACTGGATCACGTTCCGCCCGCCATGGGGCAGCGTGATGGGCAGTTCCAGATCCTGGCCAATCGGCACGCGAAAGGTTTGCGCAGGTTCCCCGTCAATAGAAATATCCAGCGGGGCCAGTTGTTCGCCCGTTGGTGCGGCCCCCAGATCATCAATACGCAAGGTCAGTGTGACCGGTTCGCCAATAATAGCGAATGCCGGTGCATTGCGGACGCTTAACCGGCGGTCCCAATCGGCCTCTTTCCCTGTCATCAGCAGGTGCATCGGCGCGGGCAGGTCCAGCGGCAGATCCGCGTCATGAATACGGCCATCGCTTAGCGCAAGGATGCCCGCAATGCGGCCACGCGGCTCCTCGGCCAGCGCATTTGACAGGGCGGTGATCAATTCGGTCCCTGCGTCACCTGTACCGTCAGGCACGGTGATCCGGCGCACTTCGGTATTGGGCCGCGCGATGATTTGCGCGGCAAGTGCCGATGCCGCGTCAGCGGTTTGCGTGGCCCGATCCCCCAGCTTTTGGCTAGCGCTTTCATCTTTGACAATCAGGACGATATCGCTCAGTGGGGCACGGTCTTCTTGCTGATAAGATGGGTTTAGCAAAGCACCCAGCACGACCAGAGCGGCCAAGGCGCGCAGTGGCCAGCCGTTCAGCCCGCGCAAAGCGGCAATCAGGACACCAAGTCCTGCAATCACCGCGACTGTCAGCAGCAGAGCAAAGGGGATGAGCGGATCGTAAACGATGCTAGAGGTCATTGGCCCAACCGATCCAGCAGAGCAGGGACATGCACCTGATCTGATTTATAATTGCCTGTCAGCACGTGCATGATCAGGTTCACGCCAAACCGGTACGCCAACTCTCGCTGGCGTTCGCCCGAATAGCCGCGCCCGATGGGCAGCAAGGGCGCACCGTCGCTGCGCACGGCCCATGCGGCGGCCCAATCGTTGCCACCGATCACCACGGGGGTGACACCATCATTCAGGTTGCGAAACGGCATGCCTTCGATCTGTTCTGCGTCCGGGGGCGCTGCTTCGACCCACAGATCACGTGTGGTGTGGCGGCCCGGAAAATCTTGCAGCAAATAGAACGTGCGCGTCAGTACGTGGTCTGCGGGCAGGCGTTCCAGCGGCGGAATGTCCAAAGGTGCCGCTAGATCCTGCAGCTTGCGACCATTCGGGCTTGATGCGCCAAAGCCCGCGATATCGGCATCTCGCGTATCAAACAAGATCAGCCCGCCTGACCGCAGGTAGTCATTCAGCTTGGTGTATGCCTCTGCTGAAGGGCGCGGTTGCGTTGGGGTTATGGGCCAATAGAGGATCGGAAAGAACGCCAGTTCGTCGGTCTCTAGGTTCACGGCTGTCGGTGGAGACGGCTCAACCGAGGTGCGAAAGAACAGCGTGTCGGACAGCCCTGACAGACCCGCGGCGGCGACCTCATCGACACGAGTATCGCCGGTTATGATATGGGCAAGAGACACTTCGACAGTTGCTGCCAAGGCGAATTCATCCGCTGTGGTTTGTGCATCTGCCGTGTCGGCCGGCATAATGAGTGCTAAAAAAAGAACCGCCGCCGTGGCGTTACTACGTCCGATCAAGCGACCTGAAAGGGCAAGGGACGCGACCACATCAGCGAGCAATAGCAAAATGGACAGGCTCAACAGCCATCCCGCCACAGGCTGTTCAGGTGCCACAGCCAGACCGCGCACAGGCACGCCGACGGGCCAGTCTGCCGGGGTCAGTGTATCTTGCGGGCCAAATACATTGCGCGCCAATCTGCGATCACCGCTGGCGTAAATACCCGGTTGCATTGCAGGGCTGGCAACTGCCGAGATCAGGTTAGGCCCTGCGACGCCCGGCAGGTTTCCTGCATCGCGCAAAATACCGTATCCGTCCATCACGCGCAGCGGCGTCCAAGTGGTGCCGACCAGGTCCGCCGCTTCGGGTGCCAAACCGGATGATGAAACCGCCAATCGCTCCATCATCTCAACAAACAAACCAGATAAGGGCAGCGTTGACCATTCCGCTGTTGCCGTGACATGGAAAAGCACGATTTGCCCCTGACCCACCGCTTTGCGTGTCACCAATGGTGTTCCGTCGCTAAGCGATGCAATCACCCGCTCTGCCAAGGTCGGGTCGGGTTGTGCGACGACTTGTGCGGTGACGACGACATCATCGGGCACCGCCAAGCCATAGAAAGGCGACGTTTCGCGGAAAGCAGCCAGCGCTTTCGGCTCTCCCCAACTCATCGCGCCGCCGACACTGCGCCCGCCTGCGCGCAGGCGCACCGGCATCAGCGGGTCCTCGTCTACACGGCTGATGTCACTGGCCGCGATGCGCGGACCTGCAAAACGCACCAGCATGCCACCGTCTTCGATCCACTGGGCAAGCGGCTCTGCCTCGGCGGGTGCGAGTGTTGCGATATCTGCCAGAACGATCACGTCAGGATTGGCAGGCAGGACATCGGCGATGGAGCCGTCAATTAGGTCGGCTGTCGGGATCAAAGCCTGTTCGATATAGTGGAGTGGCGCGAGCAGTTGCAGCCCCTCCTGCGCAGTGCCGCTGCCGATCAGCGCCACTTCGCGGCGGCGCAGGGCATCGTCGACCAGCGTGGTGGCACCGGCGGAACGTTGACCGGCAATCACAAATCCGGTGATCCGCGCGCGCAGTTCTGACGGTAATGCCAATTCGGCGCTCGCGGTCGCAGCCCCTTCGTCAAAGGAGGCATTTACCGTGGCAAGGATACGTGCGTTGCCAGCTGGATCGCGTCCTTCGGCTTGGATCGCCACGTCTCTGGCGGGACCAACTGCGGCGCGATGTACGGTCAAGGTGACAACACTGTCAGCATATGTTGCGGGCGCGATGGCCAGAACATTCGCCGCCGTTTGGTATACCTCGACTGCGCCTTTGTCTTGGGCTGCATCCAATAGTTGATCGCGACCTTCATAGTCCAAACCGTCGCTGAACCACAGCGTATCGAAATTGTCCTGTTCGGTCATAATCTGTTGCGCGCGCTGCAATGCCTCGCCCGAGGGTTGCCATGGGGAGGGTGCCAATCCGGCAAGCCGTGACCGCCATACGTCGGCGGATTGAAAGACTGGTACTTCGGGCCGGGACAGTGTCAGAAAGGCAACGGTGCGGTCGGCGCGCGCGGCACGGGTCAGTTGTGCCTCTATTGCCTCTATTTGTTGCGGCCAGCGCGTCGCACCGGCCCAAGTGCCATCCAGCACTACCAACAACGGGCCATCACCTTCGGCTTGGTCCGTTTCGGGATTCAGCACCGGACCTGCGAGGCCCAAAATAACCGCCGCGACTGCCAGCATGCGCAACAGCAGCAACCACCAAGGCGTGCGGTCAGATACGGTTTCGGCGTCCTTCAGACCCAACAGCAACGCCACGCCGGGAAAGCGTCTGCGGATGGGGGCAGGCGGCACAGCGCGCAAGATCAACCACAAAATCGGTAGTGCAAAAAGCGCGAGCAAAAGCCAAGGCGCTGTAAATCCGATGCCGCCAAGTATTGTCATCCTGCTACTCCTGCGCGGGCATCCATTGCACCATAAAGCCAAAGCAGCACCGATTGAGAAGACGCATCCGTATGGTGCAGACCGTACTGCCAGCCAGTCAGAGCACAGAGGCGTTGCAATTCGGATTTCCGTTCAGCCAACCGGTCAAGATAGCGCGACTTCAGGTCATTCGCTTTAAGGGTTTCGTGGCGCAATGTGCCGCCCACGCTTTCAAAAATCGTGCGCCCGGTAAAGGGGAACGCTTCTTCGGACGGATCAAGTACGTGATAGACAACGCCGCGCACGCCACGATCGGCGGCTTTTGTCAGGGCCAGTTTTACAGGGTCAAGATCACCCATAAAATCCGATATGAAAACTGCACGTGCATTGGGGATCATTGCGCGATGTTCTGGTGGGCTATAATCGGTTGTGTCGTCCTGACAGAACATCTCTGCCAGTCGCAGCAGTTGTGGATTGCCGCGCCGGGGTGGCAATGCGGTGCCGGTCAGTCCAACGCGCTCTCCGCCTCGCAGCAACAAGATTGCCAAGGATAATCCCAACAGACGGGCGCGATCCGCTTTTTCAGGTAGGTTGGCGTTGGAGGAAAACCGCATCGACGCGCCCTGATCGACCCAGAGCATCACGGATTGCGCAATTTGCCATTCGCGTTCGCGCACAAATTCCTGATCTCCGCGCGCGGAACGCCGGTGGTCAATGGCGCGGCGGCTATCCCCAAGTTGCGCGGGGCGGTACTGCCAAAAATCGTCCCCCATACCCGAACGTCTGCGCCCGTGCGCGCCCAGCAAGACGGCACCGGCCAGATGTTCGGCACGTGCCAACAAGGCAGGCAGGCGCGCCGCCTCGGTCTCGGACCTTGCACGAAGGGATAGGGGTGTGTTCACGCCGCGGCCTTTGACCCGGTTAGTGTCGCGGCTGTCTCGTCAATCAGCGCTTGCAGGCTGTCGCCGCGGGCGCGGGCAGCAAAGTTCAGCGCCATGCGGTGGCTCAGCACTGGACGCGCCATATCAATCACGTCCTCCGCAGAAGGGGCAAGCCGTCCTTGCAGTAAAGCGCGCGCCCGGACCGCCAGCATCAGCGCCTGTGCGGCACGTGGACCGGGCCCCCACGCGACCGTCTCGCGGACCTGTGCGCTCACACCGTCTTCTTCGGGGCGGAAAGCGCGGACCAGATCAAGGATCATCTCAACCACAGACTCCCCGACCGGCATGCGCCGCAACAGGCGCTGTGCGTCCAGCAATTCCTGCGCCGTAAAAACCTCGGTCGAAACGGCTTCGTTTTCGCCGGTTGTGGCCAGCAGGATGTCACGTTCGGTTTTGCGGTCCGGATAGGCAACGTCGATCTGCACAAGGAAGCGGTCCAACTGCGCCTCTGGCAGAGGATAGGTGCCTTCTTGTTCAATCGGATTCTGGGTCGCCAGAACATGAAACGGCAGCCCCAGGGCACGGTTTTGCCCTGCGACTGTGACGGTTTTTTCCTGCATTGCCTGCAACAGCGCAGATTGCGTGCGGGGGGACGCACGGTTGATCTCGTCTGCCATCAGCAACTGGCAAAAAATCGGCCCCTCGATAAAGCGAAACGCGCGGGTGCCGTCGTCTGCTGTATCCAACACCTCAGACCCAAGGATATCGGCGGGCATCAGATCCGGCGTAAATTGAACGCGATTGCCGTGCAAGCCCATCACGGTGCTGAGTGTTTCAACCAGCCGCGTCTTGCCCAGACCGGGCAGACCCACCAAAAGGCCATGCCCGCCACACAACAGGGCCGTCAGCGTCAATTCGACAACGCGCTCCTGACCGATGAAGCGATTGGTGATTGAGGCCTTTGCAAGGGCCAGTTTTTCACCCAGCACCTCGATCTGGGCGACCATGTCTTCCGCTTCACTCATGACAATTGCTTCCTTGGGATTATATCCATTGAGTGTAAGTGTAACTCTCGAACAGGAAATGGCAAAAGCAATGAGCGGACAAAAAACCGTGACACCGACCGCAACCAGCCTTGCAGCAGCCGCAAAAGCTGTAAAAACACGCGGATTACCGCCGTTGGAAAAGTGGAATCCGCCCTTTTGCGGGGATTTGGACATGCAAATCAAACGCGATGGCACGTGGTTTTACGAAGGTACCCCCATCGGCAGGCGTGAACTGGTCAAATTATTTGCAACGATTCTGTGGCGGGAGGGGGACAAATACTTCCTCGTTACCCCTGTTGAAAAGGTCGGGATCACCGTTGAGGACGCACCGTTCATCGCCGTCGATTTTGACGCCGAAGGCGCGGGCGCAGATCAGCTTTTGCGTTTTACCACCAACCTTGATGACATGGTGAATGCCGGTCCCGACAACCCGATCCGTGTTGTGCGCGACCCCGAGACCGGAGAGCCATCGCCCTACGTTCTGATCCGCCGCAATCTGGAGGCATTGATCGACCGCAAAAGCTTTTACCGCCTTGTCGATCTTGGGACACATCATAAGGGTTGGTTTGGTGTGTGGTCGGGCGGTGTTTTCTTTGACATTATTCCGTCGGATCAATTGCCTGCCGATGATTGACGCTGTATTTTCCTGATGAAAAGAAAACAGGATTAACACAATGATACCCGCACGATTTGCCTCCGTTGTTTTCGGCTTCATCCTGTCAGGGCTGATGTCGTTTATCGTGTCCGGCATAGCGACGTTTCGGGCCACTGGCGCTGACCCTGCGTTTGTGACCCTATGGATTGGTGCATGGCTGGCCAGTTGGGTTTTCGCATTCCCGACAGTGCTGGTCGTCGCACCATTTACACGGCGTTTGGTTGCCCGGCTGGTGCGGCCGGAGTGATCTAGCCCGGGAAAGTGGTTGCGGGGTCGCCAGCCTGCCATTGCGGGTACTTTCGCATGATTTGCACAAAGGAATCCGAGGTCAAAAACCGTTCCAGCCACGCCTGAAGGTTCGGCCATGGTTGCGCGTTGAACCAAGGTTTGTCGATAAAGGCGAACTGCCGCACAAAGGGCAGAATGGCGAAATCAGCAAGGCTTGGTTTGGCGAAGATCCAGTCCGTCAATTGCTTGTCCAGCTCGGTCAGGAACGCAACAGCCTTGGCGCGCTCGGCTGCGCTATCTGCATCCGGATAACGGGTTGCATACTTGGTGCGGTCAAGCGCCTGCTTGAACGGTCCGTCACACCGCGTGATCCAGTCATGCCCGGCATCCGGCATTTGCAACCAGCCCTGCGGATCATTCTGCTCAAGCGCCCAGATCATGATCTCAAGGCTCTCGTCGATGACGCCATCGCGGCTGACCAGGCAGGGCACCGTTCCGCTGGGGGAGGCGTCAAGAAAAGCGGCGGGTTTGTCGCGCAACACCACTTCTCGCAAGACGACGTGCCGTTCGGCAGCCACCAAGGCCAGACGTGCCCGCATCGCATAGGGACAGCGGCGAAAGGAATAGAGGATCGGGGTCATTGGCGGGTCTTCGTTCAACCTTTCGCCTTTAATGTGCTTCTGCCCAATTCTTGCCTGTGCCCGCATCTACGGTCAGCTTCACGTCCAGCTTTACAACCGGATCATTGGCGTTTTCCATCACTTCGCGCGCCGCATCAATCAGCGCGTCCTCGTGACCTTCGTCTACCTCGAACAGCAATTCGTCATGGACCTGCAGCAGCATCGTTGCGGGTAAATCCTTTATCGCATTTGGCATGCGGATCATGGCGCGGCGAATGACATCGGCGGCGGTGCCCTGAATGGGGGCGTTGATCGCGGCGCGCGCGGCAAATCCGGCACGGGGCCCTTTGGACGCAATCTCTGGGGTGTGAATTTTGCGGCCGAACAGGGTCTGGACATATCCGTGTTCTTTGGCGAATGCCTTGGTGTCATCCATGTAGGTTCTGATGCCGGGGAAGCGTTCGAAATAGCGGTCGATGAACCCCTGCGCCTCGGACCTTGGGATGCGCAGATTACGCGCCAGACCAAAGCCGGAAATCCCGTAGATGACGCCAAAGTTGATCGCCTTGGCCTTGCGTCGGACCTCGGGTGTCATCTGATCCAATGGCACATCAAACATCTGGCTAGCGGTCAGGGCATGAATATCTATGCCATCGGCAAACGCCTGCTTAAGGCTGGCAATATCAGCAATATGCGCCAAAATACGGAGCTCTATTTGGGAATAGTCCAAAGCAACAAGGGTCTTGCCCGGCTCAGCCACAAAAGCTGCACGGATTTTCCGACCTTCTTCCGTGCGGATCGGGATATTTTGCAAATTTGGATCTGTTGAGGACAAACGTCCCGTGCTTGCTCCCGCGATTGAATAAGAGGTGTGCACTCGGCCCGTGTCTGGATGAATATGGTCTTGAAGAGCATCTGTGTAAGTTGATTTCAGCTTGCTCAACTGACGCCAATCTAGCACACGACCCGGCAATTCATGTTCAGTTGCAAGATCCTCCAACACATCAACACCAGTTGCATATGCTCCAGTCTTACCTTTCTTGCCACCCGGCAAGGCCATCTCATCAAACAAGATTTCACCAAGCTGTTTGGGAGACCCTACATTAAAGGTACGCCCAGCAAGAGTGTGTATCTCATCTTCAAGGGCTGCCATTTTTTGAGCAAAACCATTCGACATGCGGCTCAGAGTATCACGGTCAACC
>ENA-OQVM01003163-OQVM01003163.1-marine-metagenome-genome-assembly--contig:-NODE-3163-length-18174-cov-3.137316_pt1 | contig 18174 bp, 15 predicted proteins | sample MGYA00237776_ERZ505498 | MGnify/ENA primary metagenome ERZ505498 (study PRJEB26159, sample SAMN06265151) | marine metagenome | isolation source: Helgoland LTER site | place: Germany:Helgoland, sampling... | reverse complement strand
ATGCCCGTTTTAGAATGAGCTAAATGGAAATATTTAAGACTCAACTGCTGCTTTGCTTCCGCGGCACTGGCCTGTTGCACAATCAGCAGATAGAGCGCTGAGGCCAGTCCAGCGCGGTCGGCACCGGATTTACAGTGGATCACAAAGGGTGTGTCGACCTGGGCGAAGATATCCGCCAAGCGATTAATCTCCTCCACGCTGGGTAGACGGCGCGAGTTTAACTGGGTGCTGATCAGGGTCACGCCGGTCAGGGTGCAGGCTTCGGCCTCCATGGCAAAGGCAGCTGAGCTATTGGCGCCACGCAAATTAACGATGGCCTTGAAGCCTTGCCGAGCGAGTTTACGCACAAAGCGCGGCGAGGGTTGGCTGCTGCGATAGGCCTGGCCATCGAGGCTGTGAAAGTTCGCGTAGAGCGCTCGCAAGTATGCGTGATCGACCAGATGTCGATCTAAATGTAAGCCGATACGGGATTGGGGTCGATGCAGGCTAGCACGCCACTGATCGCGTCGAGCACGATACTTCTTGCGCAAAGGATTCATGACAGGTTGGTTGGGCCCTAATAGTGTAGCCGGCCATTATAGGGTGCCGATCGGTCAAGTGATAGCACTGCACCGGCTTCATTTGGCCCGAAAGCCCAGTCCGCGCTTGAGGATTTAGCCGCGCCGGCCTATCAGGCCGTCAGCTGAAAGACTTGGGCGCTGTAGGCGGGGCAATCGATCAACAGTTGCAGATCACCGTGATCGGTTCGCTCCAAGCGTCGCTGTAACCCATCGGCATTGATTTTCTCGCTGAGGGTCCGACCTGCGGCAATCTGCGGTAATTGCGCACAGACCGCCTTGGGCAGCTGCAGCTGGCAGCGCCGTGGACTGGCGGCAAAGTTAACGAACACCAGAATCCAGTCACTTAGATGGCAGCGGGCAAAGCTGTAACATTGATGATCGTAGCCGCCGGTCTCGTTTAAATTCGCCTGGTGTAATGGGATAAAGGCACCCCGGAGGCTGGCGCTGCAGGCTGAAAAGCTCAGCAGGCGCTGGTAGGCACTATCGAGCAGGCGTTGCGTCTGGCTTAAACCACCGCCGTCACAGCGCCCGCCATTGAGCCAGGCCTGATGCGCGGGAACCCCGGCATAGTCGAAAATGGTGGTGCGGCTGGCCCGGCCAAAACCCAGATCTGCCGCCGCCGGCTCGCCCTGGGCCTGACCAAAGTAGAGCATGGTCGGGCCTTGACCGAGCAAGGTGGTGACCACCATGGCCGGCCAGCCCTTTTCCCCGGCGCCGGCAAATTCCGGCGAGGCGATCCGTTGCTCATCGTGATTTTCCAGAAAACGCAGCAAATGGGGCTCTATATCCTGCAATTGCTGCTGCACAGCATCGAGCCGTGCAGTACTTTCCTGGCCACGGACAATGTTTTTCAAGCAGTCGTACAGGTCGACCTTGTCGTATAGATAGTCCATCTTGCCGAGCTGAATATAGTCTCGATAGCGGCCCGGTTGATAGACTTCGGCCAAGAGGGTGGCGTTGGGATTGCGCAGTTTGATCGCCGAATTCATATAGCTCCAGAACTCAACCGGGACCATCTCCGCCATATCGAAGCGGAAGCCATCGACGCCCTGATCGAGCCAATAAAGGGCAATGGCGCGAAGCTTGGTCCAGCTGTTGGGTACTGATTTACCGGCCCAGAATCTAACGTGCTCGGCCACCGGCAGGTTGCGGTAATGCTCGGGCAAGAGCGGGAAATCGGTACTGCCATCGGGCCGGATGCCATAGTTAACCTTGACGGTTTCAAACCAGTCATTCCAACGGGGTTTGGCCAGGCGGGCGCCATCGCCGGTCCATTTGGCCGGGGACTCCTGAAACGCGCAGCGACCTGCAGCGGCATAGGCGTCGGCCAACCATTGACCCTGGGCCGGATGGTCTGGCGGACTGAAGTCTTGGCCGGGGACATAGTAAAAGTTATTATCGCGATGGTATTCCAGATTGGCATTGTCATCCACGCCAAAGTCGCATGTGCCGGCGGGTGCGCTGGTGCTGCGATAGGCTCGCGCCAGGTGATTGGGCACTATGTCGATAATCACCTGCATGCCATGCGCGTGCGTGCGGGCCACCAGGGCGGCAAATTCGGCCAAGCGATGGCGCGGGTCGGTGGCCAAATCGGGGTTTACATTATAATAGTCTTTTATCGCATAGGGGGAGCCGGCTCGGCCCTTGACCACCGACGGGTGGTCATCGGAGATGTCCGGGTAGCGCGTCAACAGCGCGTGATGCAGCACGCCGGTGTACCACAGGTGACTCACACCATAGGCCCTAATGGCAGCGAGGGCGCGGTCATCGAAGTCGGCGAACTTACCGACCCCGTTTTCGGCCAGGGTGCCCCATGGCTTGTTGGTGCTGTTCTGATTGCCAAATAGACGCGTAAACACCTGATAGACGACAAGTTTACCCGTATACGCGGCCGCTGGAAGATTCATCTGTACTGCAGTCCCTGATACTTTCCACGATTATAGCGAAGGCAGTCCATTTACCGGGATTGAGTTCGAAGCATGGTTGAAAATGGCAAAGTACTAGCTGCGCCCGATGCGCGCAGCCTTAAATCAGACCCACCTGAGCGTTGAAGGCAATGACTAAGCGATCCGGTTGGCCAAAATAGGGCAGGGCCGAATGTTTCAAATAGGATGGGAAGATTACAATCTGGCCGTCTACCGGTTCCAGGTCCCACACCCCGGTGCCGTTGAGGTATTGGCTGCCGGCATCGAGATAATGGTCGGCGTTGTTACGCGGATCGTAAAAGCGGTTGATGCCATTGCGGTGCGCAAAGTTAGTCGCGCCGACATCCAGGTAATAGATACCGCACCACGAGCAGTTCGGGTGACTGTGGGCGTCATGGAAACCGCCGTTCTGCGTAATGTGATACCAGCTTTCGGTAATCTGAGCATCCGCTTGGGCATCCTCGGGCCAAAAACCGTGATTGACCTCGCTGGCGACGGTATTGAGTAAATCGGTGAACAGGACATTCAAGGTCTGGATGTCATCATTGTCCCGAGCCAAGAAGTCCAGTTCACTCTCTTGCAAGTTGCCCTTGGCGAGGACCCCGACCTCACTCTTAATCGCGCTGGGGCCGGAGGCGGCATCGGCGTAGATAAGTTTGCGCAGGGCATCCTTTAGCAGGTCATGATAGGGATTTTGGGTGATAAAACATTGGCTCTGCCACAGTTCAACCGGTTCAACATCCGGTGTATCGGAAACGGTTTCGAAATCAAAATCCATGGGGACAGCGCTCTGGGCAATGGGCAGGCAAGATTACCCAAGATCGGCCCCTTTTGTAAGGCCCGAGCGATAACAGCGCGCTGCACTGCAATCCGGCCGCGGTATGGCAGGCATAAAAAAGCCCGCCGAGGCGGGCAAAAAAACGAACATAATAGGGTGTAGCGGTTGTGCTCAGGCAAAACACAGGAAACAGGTCATAGAACCTAGGCCTTATGACCGTGCCCGATGGAGTCGATCAGATCGTGCATGGCTTTTGAGATTGAATCGGTCGTTGCCTTAATCCAGTGGTTTAGTGCCTGGCTACGCAATGCGCGGGCTTGGCGAACGTACCGAGCGACTTCATCGGAGCTCAAACTTGGGGCTGTGAACGGTTCGTGGTTTTGCATGTCGGTTCCTCTTTGCTTCAAAAAATTCTATAAAAGAAGTGTAGTGATTTGACCTTTGGCCAACAAACGATTATTTTTTGCACTATAGATGAAATTAACTCACTCATAGGTGACCTATCAAACGTTTACCGCCCTTCAAAGCTCTGCAGGCATTCGAATCGGCCGGTCGGACCGGCAGCTTTCAGGCCGCGGCCCAAGAGCTGTTTGTTACGCCCTCGGCCATTAGCCATCAGGTCAAGGCCCTGGAAGCCTTTCTCGGTTTGGAATTGTTTGAACGTAGGGTGCGTAAGGTGACCCTGAGTATGGCCGGTGAGCGCTATTTGGCGGCGATCAGCCAAGCCTTTATGCACATTGAATCGGCCACCGGACAGCTCGCTCGGCATGCTGGTGGCGAACTCAAGTTGGCGGTGGCACCGACCTTTCTCGATCGTTGGCTCTTGCCCCGTTTCAATGACTTCACCAATAGGCACCCTGAAATCGAACTGGATATTCACAGCTCTATCGGCGTGATCGACTTCAACCAGTCCGATATCGATATGGCCGTCTACTTTGGTGATGGGGAATGGGGTGGGGTCAGTTGCACCCACTTGCGGCCGTCCTTCTTGGTGCCGGTCTGCGCCCCGGAGCTGTTAGAGCAAGAGCGCATTATGGTGCCAGCCGATCTGCTCAAGCTGCGCCTGCTGCAGGTCAAGAAACGGCCTGAGCATTGGCCGAGCTGGTTTGCCCTATCGCAAACCGGCTTCCATCCGGCGCTCGGCATTATCAGTTTTTCCAATGGCATGATAACCGCGAATGCGGCAACCGAAGGCCTCGGGGTCGCCCTAACCGATCCGAGTTTGGTGTCGGCGGAGATAGAACGAGGCGAACTGATGATTCCAATTGATCTGGTTATGCAGCTGCCGAAGTCCTTTTATCTGGTCTCACAAAAAAACCGCCCACTCAGTCATCCCATGATGGTATTTCAGACCTGGATTATCGAGCGCATGGCGCGCGATTTGACCGAACATAAGGGCCTAAAGCCTTAATCCTAGCGTCAATCGCCCCGGCCAATGGGTGACAACATCACCCGCTGGTTCCAGGCATTGGTGGCGCGAAATTTATCTGCGCCGATGCGGGGAGTTTGGCTCGAATCGGAATATGCAAATATACGATATTATCGGTTTTTTCCGCTCTGGAGCGCTCGGGCTTTTTAATATCGGCGGCATTCGGGAACAGCTCAAAATCGGGTTTTTCCGCATACTCATAAACGGATTTAGGCAACCAGTTGCCCCAAATATATTTCAAGGTGTCGGGCAGTGCTGACATCGGGCCCTGGTGTTTAAATACGGCATAAAGCTGCGCGGGTAGGGTGCGAGTGATCATGCCAGCGGGAATCGTGCCAAACTCGGAAACCTCAGCGGCACATATATAGCTGAAGCCGGTGTCGTCAGCTGATTCTGAATACTCTTCATAAATGCCGAAGAGATCTTTATTGGCCCGGTGGTTGATTTTTTCTTCGACTGGCTTAAAGGCAGACCACAGCTTAAATAGATTTAAATCATCATCGCCATACCTATTGGCAATGCCCACTATTTTTCGTTCAGCTTGAGTAATGATGTCCGGCGTCATATGCAGCGGACTGCGCAACTGATGTAACATATGTGGACTAAATTGATCTTTGTAAAGCAGCCTAAAGGGCTCGTTTGTTTTTCGATATTTTCCCGGTGTCATATTAAAGAGATTTTTAAAGGAACGAGTGAATGCCTCCTGAGACTCAAACTGGCAATCCAGAGCTAAATCAATGATGGCGATAGGCTCTTTTACCAATCGATCCGCAGCAATGGTCAGTCTGCGCTTGCGCAGATATTCCTTCGGCGAATCCCCCACGACCGTTTTGAATATCCGGCAAAAATGATAGGTTGAAAAATGTGCAGCCCTGGCCATATCGTGAATGGTTATTGGCTGGTACATGTTTTCCTCAATGTATTTAATACTGTCGAAAATACGCTCCATTTACCGAGCTCCAAAAGGTCAGAGGTGATTTTCTTAGCCTACGTTGTTGCGCGGATGCGCCTTGCCCTGCTCCAGGTAATACTTTAGCTCTTCTGCAATTTCAAGACTGGCCTGGTTGATCTTGAGTTTAATTAACGGGGTCAACAAAAAACCGATAATGCCTTTCGTTTCCATTATGAATTCTATTATCACCGTGGTGCTGTTTTTATCGATCGACTTGAGCGACCACATCCCCACTGCGCGTTTAGCAATTTTCGGCGCGCCTTTAGAAATATGGTAGGTTAATGCGAAATTGGTCGCATCGAAGGTGTCTAATGCTTGAACGGTTTGGCCACGTTCGGTGACGGTGTCGCGCACTGAATAGTCCAACCCGGTAAACTTTGCCGGACCCGCTGGTTTGGAATCAAAAAAATTGCTCGACCAGAGATGGACTTGTGCAAATTGGGTGCCCATGACGGCCCATACGGCATCGATGTCTTTCTCAATCATCATTTCTTTTCTGATATTCATTCGTTGCTATCCTTTTAAAAATCATTAGTGAGAACATTGCCTCCGCAGCAATTTCTAGACGCTCACAACGCCCCGATGTCAGAGCCAATATACGTTACTTTGCACTGCAAATATGGATTGACTGGCTTTGCACCCCGTAAAGCAGGATGGACGGGTCTATCATTTGGTCGAGAAATTGGCGCAGAGCTATTATGGACGGCCTATGAGCGTAGATTCTTGATATTTCCTGCTCTGGTGGACTAGGGGGGCTGTTGACAGGCTGAACGGATCTATCGGGCGATTGCGGTGAATGGCTTATAGACCACTCTAAATTGATAAAGTGCGAAATTTGGATGCGCTTCGATATGCTCTAATATGCAGGTTTTCCAGCTGTCGCCGAACAAGGTTTGAACGCGAACCTGCACGGTTTCCCGAATGGCGTAGCTGGCTAGAGGGGCACTGAAGATAAAGCTGGTCGAACTGTGAAAATGACACAACAGGTATGAGGTTTGGTCCGCTTGGTTGCGCACCGGCAAGCTGTAGCAAAGCTTGTTGAGTGTACTAATGATGCGTTTTAGCGGGAAGCGAATCGATTCGACTTTAAGCACCTATGTTTATTTCTTGCTCACCTTCCTATTAAATATAGTTTTATATTGGCCAATTGCCTGTTTTTTGGATAATTCGTCGCATGTCTGTTTAACGAATCATTAGGTCAGTAATGCTGCCAGGATGGATTTAGGCGATATTATCTCTGCCCCTCAGGTACGAGATGCTGGCCCGCCTGAGGGCTGCGCTCAAACAGTTGCTGTCCCCGCCAGACCGTATTGTCGTTATAGCGCACTAGAGTCAGCCCAAGATTATCAGTTTGCCGTAAGACCTGGCCCAATATCTGGGCATCCACCATAGCCTTATAGGCCCTGGCCCCGGTGCGTGGATAGAGTTCGAAGACCTACGCATCGGCCCTATGAGCGGAACAGGGACGCTAGGGGAACCAGTTGGTTCATCGATTCAACCCACCGTGCCAACCCTGCTTGCTGAATTAAATTGGTCGCAATAGGACAGTCGGCATAGAGGTAACCCGCCAGAAAGCCGTAAAACGACAGGTCAACGTGACCGGGTTGATCCCCGTTGTGGAATCGACCTTTCATGGTCTGCTTAAAGTCGCGCGCGAAACTAAGCTCATCCGCTTCCTGATGTCCCAGCCCGACATAGGCAATATTATGCCGTGCCTGCTTCTGTTCTAAGCGCTTTAGGACGGGTCCGATCAGCCACTTCATCAACCAGGGCGCGCCAACGGTCGCCACGGCCAATCGGGCCCAATCCTTGCTGGTGCAGTGCAGTTTGAAGCTGGTGTCCAACTCCAAAACAATGCGCCGTTCCCATTCATTGTTATAGGCCATGCCCAGGGTGGGTAGCAGATGTTTGAGAATTACCCAGGAATCATTGACCTGACGCCCGGCGACATCGATCACTGGGATTTTGCGATAAACCGTGTCGGGTTTGATCCCTTGAGGCTTGGCTTTAAGGTGTTGTTCGTGCCTAAACGGAATCTTGCCATAGACCAAAAAAGTGCGCAGTTTGGTGGTGGCATGCGAGAAAGCCGGGCCGTGAACGACCACATCGGTCAGTGCCGCTCTGCTATCCCAATTGAGTGCGGGTTGTGGATCAACCCCTTCGGGGTTGGACCCGTCAGCTAACATTGCAGCTTGTGTTGTCGATTTCATGAAGAGGCTCTTTGTCTATTGTTACGGTATACGAAACAGGGCACTTGCCACTCAGCAAAGCGCTTGCCACGAAGCAAAGGTGGTATTGCGTCACCCCTATTGAATTCTGCGCCTATCTTAAGCTATATTATTTTTGTACAGTAGGTACTATAAAGCACATTTACTGTGCATTTTTGCAGGGGTAGGAGATGGACAGTTGGAATGAAATAAAAACCGCATATCAGGTAGCTAGACTGGGCACTGTCAGCGCGGCAGCCGAAAGCCTGGGTGTTCATCGCGCGACGGTCATTCGACATATAGATGCATTGGAAGCAGAGTTAGGCAGAAAATTCTTTCAACGACATATCCGGGGTTATACCCCAACCGAAGCAGGGGAGGATCTATTACGTGTCGCCCAGGCGACTGAGGAGCAGCTTAGCCAATGGGCGCTGCGCACCAGAGGCGACGGCATTGAATTGTCCGGGGAGTTAGTGATTACGGCGGTGGAGGGTGTAACTGAATTATGTGTTCCAGCCATGCGGGCCTTTTTGCGTAAGCATCCCAAAACCACCATCCGGCTGCTTACCAGCACCCGACTGTTTAAATTGGAATATGGCGAAGCCCATATCGCCTTGCGCGTCGGTGCCCAGCCTCAAGAGCCTGACAACGTCGTGCGTCCTTTGAAGACCTTGGAAATAGCTCTCTATGGCCATAGAACCTATATTGAGCAATATGGCCAGCCCTCGTCGACGGCAGACTGCAGCGATCACAACTTTATCGGTGCCGATCCATCGGTGCCGAAAAGAACTTGGCAAGCCTGGTATGACCAAAACGTGCCGGCGAAGCGAATTGTTTTTCTCAGTACCAGCAATGTCGTGATTGAACAGGCTGTGCGCGACGGGATTGGCCTGGGCATGCTGCCAGTGCACAGCGTGCATGGCAACCCAGATATGATCCAGGTCATGCCGCCTGAGCAAGCCTGGAATGTCCACCTCTGGGCTGTCACGCACCGGGATTTGCACCGTTCGGCCAAAGTTCAAGCGATGCTCGGATTGCTCAGCGCTATATGAGCGATGCGCTAGCCTATCGCATGAGCATAGACAGTATTACGTGACACCCCCAGCTGACGCGATGCCAGGGCAACATTGCCGTTGCATTCACGCATCACTTTACGAATTTCGAGGCACTTAACTTCCTTGACCATACGGCCTGTGCAGCTTGAGCAGGCCGCCACATCGAGTTGGCGCTGGCCTAGAATCCGAGTTACCCCTTCGGTGCGGATAACGCCCTCATGATGTTGGATTGCCAGGGTACGCACGCTCCAATCCAAATCGGACAGGTTATTGATTGCGGCAATCTCCTTTAGCGCTTCTACGGCGTTGCTGGAGAGCGAGTGCTGCGGTGAGATTGTTGCCAGCATAGCGCAACACAAGAGCCGGAAATCAGACCGGTTGCGCAGTTTGGGTAAGTACAGCGAGAAGCCTGCTAAGCGTTTGCACAGATCGCCAAGGGGCCCTTGAGGATATTGTTCGCCGTCATCGGCCTGTGTGCTGCTGAGGATGACCCACTCACCCTGGGCCAACAAGGGATTGCGCCGATGCAGTAAGCGGTTGAGCAGGGTGTTTAGGCTCGGCACCATGTCTGCCGGCAGAAGATCGACCCGATCGAGATAGAGCGTACCGCCTTGCTTTAAATCTATCTTGTCTTGCTTTAGGGCGCCATCCACAGAATTCGATTTCATTTGCGCGATAAGTTGTGTCTCAACTGAGTCTAAATTTACCGTGGCACAGTCGACTAGGACAAAATTTTCGTCCGGATGTAACTGCTCGTGAATCTCTTCGGCGATCGAATTCTTGCCGGTTCCTGGGCCACCAAAGATCATCACCGGCATGCCCTGCTGGGCCGATTTCTTACCCAACCTCAGGTTGTGACGCAATGCCTCATCGGTGAAAATTCGCCCCGTGGTCGACTCTTCAGTCGTCTTGTGCAGCCGATAAATTGGATCGGCCGGCAAAAAAATCTGGGTCTTAGACAGCTTGCTGTTGGCAGAGTGCGTTAGCCTGAGGCGCGCAAAGTATCCCGCCTGCAACCAGTCCCGGATTTGCACGACTTCGCCTTTGCCGATGCGATCAATCAGTATCCGAAATTGACCCTTAAAGACATCCTGATAAGTGGGTGTGCTCGTCAATATAATGCCGGTCAATAACTCACTCGAGCGGCGATTAGCGCCGGTAATTTGACCTTCTTGATTAAAAGCGATCATGCCCACGTTCTGGGTTTGCAAATACTCTTGGCGGGGATGAAATTGGATAATGTAATCACCACGATGATCGTCGACAAAGAGCCGATTTTCGACATTTTGTGCGGCGAGATTGACCAGCGCCAGGGTGTGATGTTGGCGTGCGGCGACCTCAGATGAGGCATCGAGCAAGCCAATGAGCTGGCCTTTGCTATCAAAGATAGGTGCTGACAGACAGGAAATGCTGCCCTCACGCGCAAAATAATGCTCCCGACCGGTAACATTGCACGACGTGCCGGTATGCAGTGCCAATCCAAGGGCGTTGGTGCCGCGTATATCTTCACTCCAAATCGAACCCGGAAGAATGCTCTTACCGCAGACCGAGGTGCGGAATTCTTCGTCAAGAATATGATCCAGCACTACGCCATCGTGGTCGGCAAAGGCCACCAAAAAATTGGATCCGGCAATCTGTGCGCTGAGCAGCTCCAGTTCGGGCCTGACCAGGCGCAACACTAGATCGAGTTTTTCTCGGCGCTGGAATAAATCTGAGTAGGATACGACGCACTCCTCAGGCTTGCTCACTGGGTCCAGGCCGAGTCGAATACAACGGCGCCAACTGTCTGCAATCGGCTCGGGCACGGCGCCGTAAGCGAATTTTCCGCGCAGCTCCAATGCGTTGCGAGCTTTTTCGAATGCAGTTTCCAAAACAGTCTCCCCCAGAAATTAATTCATAATAGAAGATGCCGGTAAATGGCTTAGAAATAAAGGAAATTCGGAACATTGTTCTATTTTTGAACACCTAAAAGATCCGGCCAAGCAAAAACTGAACACCCATTTATGACTCATGGCTTGCCCAAACGGATATATTTTGACTCTTCACCAAGCACAATATTTTATATTTTCGGAGAGTCCCATGAAGGCACAAGTTTTACATAAGTACGATGACGACCTCACAGCTTCGTCTTGGGTCGACTATATAGATGTTCCAGATCCGATTATCACCAAGGGTTCGGATGTCATCATTCGGATCGGTGGCGCTGGCGTTTGCCGAACCGATTTACACGTAATTGAAGGTATTTGGCGGCCCCACATGGACCCAACGGGTAATGAGCTTTTGCCATTCATCTTAGGTCATGAAAATGCCGGTTGGATTGAAGACGTTGGCCCAGAGGTCGTCGGTCTCAAGAAGGGTGATCCCGTCATTGTTCATCCTAAGATTTCAAACGGTACCTGCCTAGCGTGCCGTCGTGGCGAAGATATGCACGGTGAGGGCACCTTCCCAGGGCTCGATTCCAATGGGGGTTACGCAGAAGCATTGGTAACCTCAGAGCGCAACATTATCAAGCTGCCAAAATCATTACTGCCGAAGGAAGTTGCACCATACTCCGATGCTGGCCTGACAGCGTATCGCGCCGCCAAGAAAGCAACCCGTCATTTGCTGCCGGGTCAATATTGTGTGGTTATCGGCGCGGGCGGTTTGGGCCATATTGCCATTCAGGTGCTGCGCGCTATGTGTGCTGCCGAGATTATCGTCGTGGACACCTCCGCCGCTTCTTTGGAACTGGCCGGTAAATGTGGTGCCGATCACCTAGTGCGAGCCGACGGTGGCGAAGTAGATGCCGTTCTGTCGCTGACCAAAGGTCACGGCGCCGAAGCAGTATTGGATTTTGTCGGTGAGAACGGTACAACTCGCAAGGGTCTTGAAATGACTCGTGCAGCCGGTAGCTACTATGTCGTTGGTTATGGCGAAAATATTCAGGTGCCGACAGTTGATTTAGTGATTTCAGAAAAGAACATCATCGGCAACCTAGTCGGTACTTGGGCCGAGCTGACCGAATTGATGGAGCTGGCTAACCGTGGGTTGGTCGATTTAACGACCAAAGAATATGCCCTCAGCGATGCCAACACCGCGTTACGCCATTTGCACGAAGGCAAAATCCATGGCCGCGCGGTTTTGATTCCGTAAGGCCAGCTGCAAACCAATTTAAACCTAAGGGGTTGTCTAGTCGTGGCCCCTGCAAGACTGGCCAAATCTAATGACTGGGTAAGGCCACACAGCACGCATACAAACATAAAAATATATAAACATACAAAAATAAAAAGAGAGGAAGACCATGAAGAAGTTTATAAAATCTGCGTCCGTCCTGGCGCTTGCGGCGTCGGCTACGCTGCCGGCACTGGCACAGGATTATTCATCCTTCGGCATTGAAAAAGACCTGCCGGGCACCTGTAGCTATGCAGCTACCGACGCCAAGGACTATTCTGGACGTTCGTTAAACATCATTACCCATGCTATCCCGGTAATCGGTGAGCCTACTGCATTGCACGCAGAGCAGTTTGCTGAACTGACGGGTGCAGAAGTGAATGTTGTTCACGTACCCTTTGGCGATCTGTTTCAACGTATTATGATCCCGTTCCAAAGCGACCAAAACGCCTATGACGTTATGTTCTACCCATCGCTGTGGATTGGTGACTTCAGCCGTTTCTTGGCCCCGGTGCCAGACGCCTATATTAATTCCACGGGCATGATGGATGTCACACCAAGCTTCACCGGTGTTGCAACCTGGAACGATGAGATGATTCAGTATCCAATGGATGGCGATCGCCATTATCTGAAGGTCCGTACTGACATCTTCGACAATGCCGACGTGCAGGCCAAGTACCTGGCCGATACCGGGAGCGAGCTGGTTATCCCTGAGACTTGGGAAGACTACAACAAGGTTGCCGCCTATTTCAACGATCGCGATTGGGACGGTGATGGCGAGCTGAACTATGGTTCTGCCGAAGTTGCTAAGCGTGACGATCTGATGTTCTCGGCCTTTATCAGCCGTGTGGCACCTTATGCCAAGCATCCAGATGTCGACGGTGGTTTTTTCTTCGATCTGGAAACCATGGAACCCTTGATCAACACCCCGGGATTCGTGCGCGGTCTTGAGCTCTTTATCGATGCCCAAGCGAGCTTCCCACCCGGTGGCAAGAACTTCGGTTTAGGCGATGAGATCTTCTCATTCGGTGGCGGTCAGACATTGATGAGCTACAGCTGGGATGATGCTTATATCCAGGCTAACCAAGCCGATAGCCGAATCCGCAACAAGGTTGCCGCTGCGCCGCTGCCAGGTGCCTCTGAAGTTTGGAACCGTGATACGGGCAAATGGGATACCTTCTCTACGCCCAACCGCGCGCCCTACATGACATGGGGCTGGTCTTCAGCCGTCTCTACCCTGTCTAAAGAGCAAGAGATGGGATTTGATTTCTTGTGCTTCTTCTCCAATGAAGCCAATGCCGAGCATGATATGCAGATTGGTCGTTTCGGTGTGAACCCATACCGTAATAGCCACTTCGATGTTGATTACTGGAAAGGCCAAGGCTGGGAAGATAAGACGGCTCAGACCTATGTCACCACGTTGTCTGAGATGGAAGAAAGCAAGAACCGCGTTTTTGACCTCCGGGTTCCAGGCGTAAGTCAGTTCATGTCCTCCATGGCAAACGGCGTTGCCGAAGCAATGGCCGGCCAGAAAACGGCTCAAGAAGCGCTAGACGATGTAGCGAAAGAATGGGCCGAAATTACCGACCGGATTGGCAAAGATCGGTTGCGTGATGCATATGCCAACGTTGTTAAGTTAGAAGACAACGAAGGCTGATGAAAAGGGGTGGGCACTCTCTGGTGCCCACCACCAATCTCAGGATAAATACAAATGCTATCTTCAAAACATTTCTTTTTGCTTCCAGCCCTTTTAACGCTGGTGGCCATTATTTTGTTCCCTCTGTTGTTTACTGTACGCGTGAGTTTTTCCAGCTGGGATGTGTTCCAGTCGGGTTTGGACTTCATTGGCGGCAAAAACTACGGTCGGGTGTTCGCGGATGAACGATTTTGGCAGAGCCTGGGGCGTTTGTCGTTGTTGTCCGTAATTTCGGTTTCACTGCAATATACCCTTGGTTTCGCGCTGGCCCTTGCTGTTTGGAAGCAGGTTCGCGGCGGACGTTTTTTACGGGTCTTATTTTTAATCCCGATGATGACTACACCAGTAGTTATGTCGGTTATCTGGCGAACTGTGTTCCATGAAAGCTTGGGACCGGTCAATGATATTTTAGGCATGTTTGGTATAGGTGCGGTACCGTGGCTTTCGAGTGCGACCGGGGCCTTTATCAGCGTATTAATTGTCGAAGTATGGCAATGGACGCCGTTTATGTTCTTGCTGTTGCTGGCCGGCTTGGTGTCATTACCCCGCGAGCCTTACTTGGCCGCCGCGATTGACGGTGCCGGCACATGGCGAACCTTTTGGCAGGTTACGTTTCCGCTTATGGCACCGATCACCATTGGCGCGTTAATTATACGCCTGATTGAAGCCTCAAAAATCATGGACACGGTCTATGTCCTGACGTCGGGTGGGCCGGGAACGGCAACTGAAACCTCGTCTTATTACATCTACATCCGCGGTTTACGCGACTTTCAAATTGGCTACTCCGCGGCGTTATCGTTGGTCTACCTGGTGATTATGATTATCAGCCTCACCGTGATCGCGAAGCTCTTGATGCGCACGCTGGTCGGAAAGGACGGATAAAATGAACAAGTTCTATCATGCTCTCAAAACTGCTTTTCTACTCGGTTGGTCGATCTTTGTGGTGTTTCCCTTTCTCTGGGCGTTGACCACCTCGTTTAAAGATGCCAACGCTGTTACCAGCGGCGCGACCTATATCCCCTGGGTCGATTTCGAACCCTCAACCCAGGGTTGGACCTCGCTCTTTACCACCGGATCGCAGGGTATCAACATAGTCGGCCCCTTTATCGATTCGGCGGCGGTGACGCTCATCGCCAGTCTGGTCAGTTTGGCGCTCGGCACATTGGCCGCCTACGGCTTGTCACGTTTTGAGTATCGCCTGGGTTTCGTCAAAAATGCCGATATCACCTTCTTCTTTATCTCGCAGCGTATTATGCCACCCATCGTATTGGCAATTCCGTTCTTCCTGATGTTGAAAGAACTGGGTGCTTTGGATACCATTTTCGGACTGGTGTTGGTCTATATCGCCTTGTTGTTACCTATCGCGGTTTGGGTGATGACCGACTTCTTCGCCGGTATCCCGAAAGAACTGGACGAAATGGCCATGACCGATGGCTGCAGCCCGATCGGTGCGTTTTTTCGAGTGGTGCTGCCGAACTCGGTGCCAGGGCTCGTCGTGGCGGGAATGTTCTGTTTGATCTTTGGCTGGAATGACTTCTTCTTCGCCTTTACGCTCACGTTCACTGAAACGCAGCTGCTGCCGGTTTCAATCGTATCCCTTAATTCCTCTGTGACACCTTGGTGGTCGCTGTCAGCCTTCGCGCTGATTTCCGTCGCGCCCTTGGCGTGTGTTGCAGTCATCGTCGAGCGCTATATGTCGCGCGGCACAATGTCGGGGGCCATCCGGTAGATATCATGCTTCAGATAAACCAATTAACCACTGTTGATCCCAAAGTATCTCTGAACGATGTTTCATTCCTCTTCGAGGCGGGAAAAATCTATACCATCCTGGGCCGAACCGGCGCCGGAAAGACCGAGCTCTTGCGTGCCCTGATGGGTCTAAACCCATTGGCCGCGGGCGACATTCACCTAGATGGTACCGATATTTCAGAGCGCCCGATTCGGGCACGCAATATGTCGCTGGTCTACCAGCAGTTTATTAATTATCCCCATCTAAGTGTCTTGGATAACGTCGCCTTTCCACTGCGCCGCCAGGGCAAGAAAAAGCCCGAAGCCCAAGCGCTGGCGACTGATATGCTCGCCTCAGTCGGCTTGGGCGATTTTCTGGAACGTCGTCCGGCTCAGCTTTCCGGTGGCCAGCAGCAGCGTGTTGCCTTGGCCCGTGCGATGGTGAAGAAATCGCGCATCCTGATGCTGGATGAGCCCTTAGCCAACTTGGATTATAAGTTGCGTGAACAGCTGCGCGAAGAATTTCCACGCCTCGTTGCCGCCAACAGTGACAGTGTGATCCTGTACACCACGACCGAGCCGCGCGAAGCCATGGAGCTAGGTAACACCATGATTATTATGCACAACGGCAGCATCGTCGCCAGTGGGCCGCCAGCGGAGCTGTTTGCCCATCCGCCGACCATAGATGCCGCCAGTGTGATAAGCGATCCGCCGATTTCGTTTATTTCTGGTTTTGTGCGCAACAACGAGCTTTTCTTTGCCGAAGGTAAACCGGCCCCCAGCGACGGCTTGGTGTTGCCGTCGGACGGACCTGTCACCATCGCGCTGCGACCCGATGCGATCGAGCCGAATGGTCCATTGCAGGCCACCATCGGTTTGTCCGAATTCAGCGGTTCGGAAACCATTATCCATCTCGATTTCGACTTTGGTAGAGCGATAATGTTGGTCGAAGGCATTGGCAGTTTTGAGGTCGGTGAGACCTTGAAGGTCTCGATTCAGGCTGAACATATCATGCTATTTGCACCAGATGGCCGCAATATTACGACTAGGAGCAATTGACATGGCTGAAATCATATTGGAAAACCTCGGGCACAGCTATTTGTTCGACCCGAGTGGCGACAACGACTATGCGCTTAAGCCGGTCAACCTTACCTGGCAGGACGGCAAGACCTACGCCCTGTTAGGGCCTTCAGGGTGTGGCAAGACGACGATGCTGAATATCATCTCAGGCTTAGTCCCCCCATCGCATGGGCGCCTGTTGTTCGATGGTCAAGACGTTACTCAAATGGCCACATCTGCGCGCAATATTGCTCAGGTGTTTCAGTTCCCGGTGATCTATTCGACCAAGACAGTGCGCCAAAATTTGGCCTTTCCGTTGGAATGTCGTGACGTCGCACCGGGCCGGATTAAAGAGCGTGTGGCCGAGGTGTCTGCGCTGCTCGATTTGGATTATGCGCTCGATATGCCGGCCCGTCGGCTCAGCGCAGATCAAAAACAACTGATCTCCCTGGGACGCGGGCTGGTGCGTGAAGACGTCAGCGCGATCTTGTTGGATGAGCCGTTGACCGTAATCGACCCGCAAATGAAATTCATGCTGCGGCGCAAACTGCGCGAGATTAATCGTAAGACCGGCGTCACGATGATCTTGGTAACCCACGATCAGAGTGAAGCGATGAGTTTTGCCGATGAAATCGTCGTAATGAAAGACGGGCGCGTGCAGCAGTCCGGCACGCCCGCGGAACTCTTTTCGCGGCCCCAGAACGAATTCGTGGGTTACTTCATCGGTTCACCGCCGATGAACATGATCACCCTAAACGCCCGTAAGGACGCACTTGGCACCGATGCATTAAGCCTCACCAAGGCCTTGCCCAGCGACCCTAACGCCGGCTTGCATCAGCTGGGGATTCGACCTGAACATATAGCATTGGTTAGCGCCACGGACCAAAACATGGGCACCGGGACTATCAAGAAGATTGAGCACCTTGGTGTTGATGGCATCGTTACGCTGGAGCTATCGGCCGGAGTGGTGATCAAGGCTAAAACCCGTAAGCACACCGGGATGCAGGTCGGTAACGCGATGGGCATCAACGTGCGCGCAGAAGATGCGCTCCTCTATGTAGAGGGAGCACTCGCCGCCGCGCAATAGCCCAGATCGAGTCGTAGGCTGCCGGTTAGATGTGGCAGCCTTTTAAACCGGGACAGATTTATTTGGATAACTGAGACAAATTTATTAATTGGTGATCTTGTGCTCTTTGGCTGGCCGACCTGGACGTTTGAATTCTAGTCTTATTCCTGTTCGTAGCTCGATTTCCTCGACGAACGGAGCCTTACCCGTAAGGCGATTGCTTTCAAGCATCTGGGATATGAAAATTGCTTCAGATATAGAGGAGCCTTTCGCTACAAACTCTCTGTAATGATTAAAACCGATGTCATTTAGTTTCTTAAACGCAGTGCGATCAATTATTTGGGGTGGTGATAGACCTGCATTCTCCTGATAGCTTGACCATCGATAATGCTCTGGCTGGGCAACCATCTTCGCCTTGACTGGATTTAGTTCAATATAGCGACAACATTGCAGGAAGTATGAATCACTTTCGACGATACTCATTTTATAACGACCCTCCCACAGTGATCCTGTTCGGTGTTCTTGTTTGTTGACATAACGTGTCTGCCGCCCAGCTAAACGCTTCATCA
>ENA-OQVM01003162-OQVM01003162.1-marine-metagenome-genome-assembly--contig:-NODE-3162-length-18175-cov-5.177423_pt1 | contig 18175 bp, 18 predicted proteins | sample MGYA00237776_ERZ505498 | MGnify/ENA primary metagenome ERZ505498 (study PRJEB26159, sample SAMN06265151) | marine metagenome | isolation source: Helgoland LTER site | place: Germany:Helgoland, sampling... | reverse complement strand
CCTACTGCATAGTTGATGCTTGGGGCGTTCGCTTGCGCTACAGACACAATAAACCCGCAGCTGAAATGGCCAACCCGCCGAATGATTATGATCTCATCTCGCTGGGACCCGATGGGAATGGGGATTTTCTCTCAGGATCGGATGCTGCCAAAGCAGACGACATCAAAAACTGGTAAGTTCCAATAGGCATCGATTTTAACTGATGTCCACCGCGGCAGAGCTGCGTGCCAGTGCCTTTAACTTCATGCCCTTAGCATGCATTGATCTTTACATCGTGTAGCCGTGCCCTTAGGACAGTTCTCTACTCAATTCAATTTTATGTCAGAAGAATCTCTCCCATCGGAAGCTCCCAACGAGCAACCGAGCCCCAACCCCGCCGCTCAATCCGCCGCTCAACCTGCCAAGGAGGCAAACAAAAGCTCAGAGCAAAAAACCGAGCTTGCCGACAGTAAGCCAGCTGAGGCAAGTGAAGCCAACTCGGAGCAGCGCCCGCCCATTAAACGCAATGTGCGTGGGGCAAAAAAAACCGCCGCTAAAAAAGAAGGCAATTCCGAGGCTAAGAAAGATAAGCGCAAAGAAGACAAGCCATCAACAAACAGTAAGCCCTCTCAGCCTACCGGCCGTGAGCGTGAGCGCGAACGTGGCCGCGGACGTGGACGCCAGGGCAAGTCACAAGCCGATGAACCCAAGGTAAAACTCGATGATAAAAAAGTCGCCAAGCGTGCGTGGAAAATTTTTCTAGGTGAAGTGGGCGAAGAGGGCCTTGCTTTGATCGCGGATAAAGATGCCCGTGAGATGGCTCGTCGCAGCTTGAGAGTTGCCGAGATTTACTCGCGAGAGGAAGCGGCACTTTATAAAAAGGCCAAGTAAGCAGCTTGTCGTGTGTTGCTGTGGTTTGCTGCTGTGATGAGCTCACAGCGGAGCTGCTGCTTCAGAGAGAAACACTCTCAATTTCCTGCTGCGTTAAATTCCGTGATTGTCCAGGCGTGAGGCTTTCATCGAGTTGGATAGCGCCCATGCTGAGTCGGTGCAGGGAGGTGATGCGATTATCCACCGCGTGGAACATGCGTTTAATTTGGTGGTAGCGGCCTTCATAAATAGTGATTTGGGCACGCTGGGCGGATAGGATCTGTAATTCGGCAGGCTGGGTCGTCAGGTCCTCATAAGCAAAATAGATACCTTGCTGAAAACGCATGGCCGTTTCTTTAGTGATAGGCTCAGCGGTGGTGACCTCGTAAACCTTGGGAACACCCTCCTTGGGTTCGGTAAGCCGGCGTGACCACTTACCGTCGTTGGTGAGAATGAGTAGCCCCGTGCTGGCGCGGTCAAGTCGACCTGCGATATGCAGTGTTTCAGGTGTATCAATGAGCTCCATGACGGTAGAGTGCTCGTCATCGACGGTCGCACTGAGATACCCTGCTGGTTTGTTGAGCATCAAGTAGACGGCGGACGTATCACGCAAGACCCGATCATCGAGAGTCACCTGAGTGAAGTCGCCAATGTCACTTTGGCTGTCTCTCTCCACTTTACCATCCACGGTGACTCTGCCCGCAGCGAGGATACGGCGCACGTCATTTTTACCATGGCTCGTATGGTGGTAGAGGAAGCGGGAGAGTTTCATCAGTGCGAGAGTGCATACGACAGGCGATGATGGAAACTAGGAAATAACCGAGCCTGATGGCAAAAGAAATATCTTTAGGCTAAACAATGATTTGATCATTGAGACATTATAGATTGATATTGTAACCTAAACACAATCCGACAGCAAAAAACCCTCGACCTAACAAACAATAAAAAATGATAATCAAAGAAAAAGTGACAACGACAGTGCTAGGATTCTGCCTATTATTCTGCCTATTGATAGCAGCGTGTGCCCCAAGCGGAGGGGTGAGATCATCTGGTGGCACATCTGGTGATCTAGGCCGTGACCGAGATGAAGCAGCGGCTTGGAGTAAAGTTCCAGAGGTGCTGAACGCGACCAATGAAATGCGCGAGGTGATGAAGGCCAAGGTGGCTGACAGGGAGGTGGTTGCGGTGTTGCAATGGCGCGCTTTCAATGGTCGTAGAGATGCTCTGCAGGCGACATGGTATGGCGACATGGGCTCGCCACCACCGACGTATGTGGTAGAGTCATTGCTCATTTCTATGGATGGAAGAGGGCTGATGGTGCCGATGGCGCAAACGCGTTATTTGTGTTCTCAGTGGATGAATGATACCGCTAGGCTTGGGCTTTATTTGAAGGGAGAAAATCTCTGTATTTATGTCACGGTGGGAGATGGTTCTGATGCTTGGGTTGCAAGCTACATCATCAATCCTGATACCGGAGCCATGCTTTCCCACAGCGTAGAACGCGCATCGGCATTTCGCAAAAGAGTGAAGCTGCGCTAGTCATGTCACGCGTTCCCACGGAGTTTGAGCAGCGGGTTTATGAGCTGGTTCAGTGCATTCCTGTCGGCGAGGTCGTGACTTATGCGATGCTGGCCGAGGCTCTAGGTTGTGGCTCTGCCCAGGCAGTAGGGCAGGCACTGAAAAGGAATCCGTTTGCGCCTCAGGTTCCATGTCACCGAGTGATTTGTACAGATTTAAGCATCGGTGGTTATGTCGGCGAAACGCAAGGGGCGAAACTCGAGCAAAAGCGATGCCTGCTGCAAAAAGAAGGGGTAGAGTTTGACCGTGAAGGCCGATTACTCGATGAGCAAAGGGTATGCACTAAGCTGGAAGCTCTCAGGCGTGCTTAGCGTAAACCAACAGCCTTGCGAACGCGGTCGAGCACTTTGCTAGACTCTGCCCGTGCTTTCTGGGCACCTTGGGCAATGACCTCATTGACGTAATCGAGGTTGTGTTCGAGCGATTCACGTTTTTCTCTCACCTGGCTGAAGTATTCCCAGTAGGCATCAAAGACACGTTGTTTGAAGTCACCATAGCCAAAACCGCCGGCTTGGTGGTCAGTGATCATTTGCTGCATGGCCTCATCGTCGGCAAAGAGTTTGTAGAGAGCAATGACGGTGGAGCCATCCGTGGCTTTGGGATCCTCGACGGGGGTGGAGTCCGTGACGATGCGCATGATCGATTTGCGGATGGCTTTTTTACCACCAGCTAGAGGAATGGTGTTGTTGTAGCTTTTGGACATTTTTTGTCCGTCGAGTCCAGGCACGACGGCGGTGTGATCTGCGATTTCAGCTTCTGGGATGGTGAGTGTGCCTTCACCAAAACGATCGTTGATCTTACCGGCCAGATCACGGGTCATCTCAAGGTGCTGTTTTTGATCTTTACCAACGGGAACCAATTCGGCGTCGTAAAGCAGGATATCGGCGGCCATCAGAGTGGGGTAGGCAAAGAGGGCGTGGTTAGGGCTTAGCCCTTTGGCGACCTTGTCCTTGTAGGAGTGGGCGCGTTCTAGAAGTCCCATAGGGCAAACCGTAGAGAGAATCCACGCCAGCTCGTTGACTTCTGGCACATCGGACTGGCGGAAAATGGTTGCCTTAGCTGGGTCGAGCCCGCAAGCAAGCAAGTCGATAGCAAGGTCCTGGATGTTGCTGCGCAGCGTGTCTGCATCACTCATGCTGGTCATCGCATGATAGTCTGCGATGAAGTAAAACGCCTCGCCCTTGTCTTGCAGTTGGACGGCTGGCAGCATGGCGCCAAAGTAGTTGCCAATGTGAAGTTTGCCGCTGGGCTGAATGCCGGTAAGAATACGCATGGGGTTTTTTTAAGGAGAAAGAGTGAAGAATCAATCCTCTATTTACAGGCATCTCATTCCCCGTGCCCAGGTGAGACTTATATGATCGGCACCATTACGTTCCGCAAAACGTCTCCGCGACGATTTCTTCAGGCCTTGGAGGAGCTTCTAGATCAGCGTATTCCGCTTGCTCCGCGTAGGGGTTTTGCAGAGCCTTGGTGAGTCGGTGAAACGGGGAATAGTCGCCCGCGTAGGCGCTTTGAATTGCTTGTTCGACCCGGTGGTTGCGTGGAATCACGATGGGGTTGGCTCTTTTCATTGTCGTAAGTATGGTCGCTGCTTGTTCGGTAGGATCGACGGCGTTCCGCCACCGGGCAAACCACGGCAGGAAGGTATCCTGATCGGTAAACAAGGAGGATAATGCCACGGAGGAATCACCGCTCGCAGCGCGTGTCAGCTGCCGGAAGAAGAGGGTAAAGTCGACCTGCTGGTTAGCAATGAGTGAGAGGCCGTCCTGGATGAGTTCATCGTGCTCGGCCTGGTTCTGGGCGAGCCCGAATTTGGCGCGGAAGCGGCTCATGTATTGCTGGCTAAAACACTCGGAAAACCCAGCGAGGGTTTTTTCTGCAATGGCGCGGGATTTTGTTTCATTGGCGTCCAGCAGCGGCAGCAAGGTTTCCGCAAGGCGAGTCAGGTTCCAGAGTGCCATGTTGGGTTGGTTTTCCCAAGAGTAGCGTGCCTGTCGATCGATCGAGCTGAAGACACACTGCGGATGGAAGCCGTCGATGAAGGCGCACGGGCCGTAGTCGATGGTTTCGCCGGAAATGGCTGTATTGTCGGTATTCATCACCCCATGGATAAAGCCGAATGACATCCATTGGGCGATGAGCTCCGCCTGCGCAGTGACGACACATTTTAAAAATGCTTTGTAAGGTGCCGCGGGGTCTGCCGTGGCCAGGCAACTGGGGTAGTGCCGCGCGATGGCGTAGTCGGCTAAAATCCGGACGGAATCGGTGTCTTTTTGGGCCGCGAAGTATTGGAATGTGCCCACCCGAATATGGCTTGATGCCACCCGCGTAAATACGGCCCCGGGCAGGGAGCCTTCTTGGCGCAGCACGGACTCACCCGTAGTGACGGCACCGAGCGCTCGCGTTGTGGGCACACCTAGTGCCGCCATGGCCTCACTGACGATGTATTCACGGATCACGGGGCCAAGCGCCGCCTTGCCGTCGCCGCCTCTGGAAAAAGGGGTTCTTCCCGATCCCTTGAGCTGAATGTCACGGCGGGTGTTCGAGGTGTCGTTGACCTCGCCTAACAGGATGGCGCGGCCGTCTCCTAGCTGCGGCACAAAGCCACCGAACTGGTGGCCGGCGTAGGCCTGGGCCAGAGGCTCGGCACCATCGGGGATAAAATTGCCGGCGAGCATGGCAACACCCTCAGGCGATTCCAGCCAATGAGGGTCAATCGAAAGCTCCTCCGCAAGTTTGGAGTTTATCCCGATCAGTTTGGGGGCCGGGACGCGGGCAGGGTCCTGTTTGACATAAAAACGCTCCGGCAGCTCAGCATAGGTGTTATCGAAACGGATCTGAGACAGGGCGTCACTCATTACTTCGTCAGTATGATCGTGGGAATCTTAGAATAGCGACTAAAATTTGCATGCCGGTCATTCTAGCGGGTTTGTGAAATTCTGGCCTTGCATGGATGATTAAGAATGATTAAGTAAACCTCTAGCCCCGCTACAGCGCCTTTTCCGACGAAACTCCTCCCCATGGATGAACTAGATTTTACAAGCGGTGATAACACCGATGACGCTATACATGAGCACCAGAACCTTGGTGGCATGTATGCTGACTACTTTCTTGATTACGCAAGTTACGTAATCATGGAGCGTGCAGTACCTCACCTTGGTGATGGTTTGAAGCCGGTGCAGCGCCGGATTCTGCACTCGATGAAAGAGCTTGAGGACGGTCGCTATAACAAGGTGGCCAATGTGGTCGGCAATACGATGAAGTACCACCCTCACGGGGATACATCTATTGGGGACGCGATGGTGCAGCTTGGCCAAAAAGAGCTGCTCATTGATACCCAAGGTAACTGGGGCAACGTGTTGACAGGCGATAAAGCCGCCGCGCCACGATATATTGAGGCTCGGTTAACGCCCTTTGCACTCGAGGTGGCATTCAATCCAAAAACCACCGAGTGGACGAGCAGTTATGATGGTCGCAACAAAGAGCCTGTCACCTTACCCCTGAAATTTCCACTCCTTTTGGCCCAGGGGGTTGAAGGCATTGCGGTGGGCCTTGCCTGTAAAATGCTGCCGCATAACTTCATCGAGTTGCTCGAGGCAAGTATTGAAGCGCTGCGCAAAAAACCTTTTGAACTGCTTCCTGATTTTGCCACCGGTGGCATCATGGATGCTAGCAACTATAATGATGGCCTGCGAGGCGGCAAGTTACGTGTCCGCGCAAAGGTTGAAATTGAAAAAAAACGCATCCTGCGCATTACCGAAGTTCCTTACGGGGTCACGACGGGCAGTCTGATGGACAACATTGTTGCGGCTAACGAAAAAGGGAAAATAAAAATTTCCAAGGTAATTGATAATACTGCGGCTGAGGCGGAAATCCTCATCCACCTTCCTGCTGGCGCAGATCCAGAAATGACGAGAGATTCGCTCTATGCCTTCACAGATTGCGAAGTCTCTATTTCACCAAATGCCTGTGTCATTTATAAAGGCAAACCTCGTTTTATGGGGGTGAGTGAAATCCTCAAGCACAGTGCTGCCCAAACCAAGGAGCTGCTCAAATTAGAGCTCGAGATCCGACTTGGAGAGCTGCAGGAAAAGTGGCACTTCTCTTCCCTGGAGAAAATCTTCATTGAGAACCGAATCTACCGCGACATTGAAGAATGTGAAACCTGGGAAGCGGTTATTGAGGCGATTGATCAGGGCTTAAAGCCCTTCAAGAAGCTACTTAAGCGCAAGGTGACGGAGGAAGACATCACTCGCCTAACGGAAATAAAAATCAAGAGGATCTCAAAGTACGATGGCTTCAAGGCGGATGAGATTATCAATAAGCTAGAGGAGGAGATCGTAGCGGTGGAGAAAAACCTCGCTAACCTTACCCGCTATGCGGTTGCGTATTATAAGAACCTGATTAAAAAGTATGGCAAAGGCCGCGAACGCCGGACAAAAATTGCTCAATTTAGTGTCGTTGACCGGATGCAGGTTGTGGCGGCCACTGAAACACTCTACGTGAATCGGAAAGACGGTTTTGCTGGCTGGGGCTTGAAGAAAGATGACCCAGTTGAGAAGTGCTCTCGTATTGATGACGTTATAACGCTCGACGGGGAAGGTAAGATGCGTGTCACGAAAGTCAGTGATAAGGCATTTGTCGGTAAACGCATTCAGCACATTGCCGTACTGCGTAAGGATGAGGAAAAAGTTTATTCTATGATTTACCGAGATGGCCGCCAGGGGGCGGTCTACGCGAAGCGATTTAAAGTCGGCGGGGTGACCCGAGATAAGGAGTATGATCTCACCAAAGGAACAAAAGGCACACGTGTGCTTTACTTTGCTGTCCATGATAGCGATGAGCAAAGTGCCGCAAATGCGGTGGTCGTCCACCTCAAGCCAGTACCTCGCCTGCGTAGCCTTTCTCGCCTATTTAGCTTTGGCGAGTTGGCGCTAAAGGGCCGAGCGGTCAAAGGCAATATGGTAACCAAGCATGCTGTAGATCGTGTGGTCAGAGCCCCTAAGGAGGGGTCGGAAGAGGCGGCTGATCTTGAGCTGGAGTAGATTTTTGGCAAAAAATAGGCAAGTGGGCTTGACTCAGACAAGAGAATCAAGCAAGGTGTTCATATGAACAAATTCACCCTTATATTGCAAGCTGCCGTTTACCATTTTAAAGATCATGTTGGATCGCTATCACAGCGTGTACTGAACGGACATAATGGCAGGCCTAATGCACAGAGCTTCCGCCCCCAATGGCAGCAGTTAGAGCTGCCTCTTTCTCGCACGCCGGTCAAACGCTGGAATCGGTAAGCTTCTTACCCTTCTGCAGATTTGCTTTTTCGTTAGAGTTTGGTCTATTTTTTGAAAACCTAACAATCTAACACAAATAAATTGGACAAGGGACGCGGCGCTGAGTAAGTGTATCTTTATGTTCTTACTATCTGCTCGTTTGCCGCTTTGCCTATTCGCTTTTTTATTGGTTTCTATTTTTAGTTCGGCTGTATCGGCATCAGAAAAAGAGTGGCTCGTTTATGACCGCTGCCAACTAATGGATGAAGAGTATCATGATGGTGATAGCTTTGCCGTCAAACCGCTCACGGGATACACCTATCTTTTCCGCCTCTACGGTGTCGATTGCCCAGAAACGGACGATCGATTTGAGTCACGTCTTACGGAGCAGGCCAAAGACTTCGCCATAGAGCAAGACGATGTCATGAAGTGGGGTGAAAAAGCATCCAGCTTTACCCGAGACTTTTTACAAAAGCCATTCAGGGTATATACGCAGAAAATAAAGGCGGACGGTGCCAGTGGAAAGTCTCGTTACTACGCTATTATTATTAATGCGGAGGGCCAGAGACTCGACGAAGCATTAATTCAGGCCGGGCTTGCCAGAGCTCATGGTATGGGTGCGGAATGGGATGAGCCAATGTGGGAGGGGAAAATTGCCAAATTTCCGCGTCGCATGACATCACGGCGTTACCTTAGTAGTTTGCGCATGCTGGAAAAAAGAGCGAAACGCGAAAAGGTCGGCATCTGGGGGGAGTAGTTCTTCAAAGCCAGCCAAGCAAATGGCAACAAGGGCTAGCCGATGACCCATATCACCGTATGAGCAGGGGAATATGGATAAGATAAAACGGGCGTTTATTTTTGCCGTTTGATTCATTTGGTTAAGCATGCTTAAATAAATATATGAGGACATTTGGTCTCACCCTTGCACTACTGGTATCTATACTAGCTTCCGTATTCCTAAGCTCTTGCTCTTCTCAGCTTCGGGCAAAAGAGGGGCACGTAACCCATCGCTTTGATTATGGTAAGACGGCATATATTAGCCCGAGTGGCAAGGCGGTTGCGCCGCCACGTGCCCCGCGCCGTGTTAAACGAATGATCGAAGCGGCAAATGCATTGACCGAGAAACCCTATATTTATGGCGGAGGTCATCGAAGCTTTCATGATCGAGGTTATGACTGTTCGGGAGCGGTTTCTTATGTGCTTCACGCCGGCGGTAAATTAGATCGTCCGCTGGTATCGCAAAACTTTTTCGACTACGGGAAAAAGGGATATGGTGACTGGGTGACTATTTATGTGCGCAAAGGCCACGTGTTCATGGTGATCGCTGGCCTGAGGTTTGATACCGGAGGCACCTGGAAATCGACGGGGCCTCGCTGGAAGCCTGAACGCCGAGGGGTCAAAGGTTATTACGTTCGTCATCCGAGTCGGCTTTGAAGCCGTGAAATGATTCTTGATTATCCGCTCGTTCCGCCTACATCTTGCCGCCCGTCGCACGGCTTACGTTGATAACAATCATTTTGTAAGTCGCTGCATTAGCATTTCACTAAAATTTCCGCTCCAGGCGGCTTTCCTGTGCCCAAGGTATTTATCAAGACATACGGATGACAAATGAACGAACGCGATTCTGAGCAGGTTGCTCGGATGTTCGTGGAAGGCGGTTACACGGTCACACCGGACGAAAAGGAGGCAGATGCCATCCTTGTGAATACGTGTAGTGTAAGGGATCAGGCTGAGCAGAAAGCGCTCGGTAAGATGGGAATCATGGGCAGGCACCGAGTGCGCAAGCCACATGTTGTCTATGGTTACATGGGCTGTATGGCACAGAGCCGTGGTCAGGAGCTCTTTAAGAATATTCCGCACCTTGATGTGGTTGTCGGCACGCAGAAGTACCACAAGGTTTTTGACTATGTAGACGGAATTTTGAAGCAGCGCATGGAAATGCGTATGGACAAGCCCTCACTTTCGCTGAGCGGAGAGAGCGTCTGTGATACCGAGGAGGAAAAAGACAGCCAGAACACGATTCGTGACCACGTCACCCAGAAGGATCAGTCAACCGCTTTTGTTTCTATCATGCAGGGCTGCAACATGCGCTGTTCGTTCTGCATCGTGCCAGATACACGAGGCAAGGAGCGTGGCCGCCCAATTGCTGACATTGTTGAGGAGTGCAGAGGGCTCGTAGAAAAAGGAGTGAAGGAAGTTACCTTACTAGGCCAAATCGTGAACCTGTATGGCCGCACGGAATTCGATAAAGTCGATGGCAAGTCGCCTTTTGTCCAGCTACTGGAAGCTGTGCATGAGATTGATGGTTTGGACCGGATTCGTTTCACCTCACCGCACCCGATCGGCTATCGTAAAGACCTTGTTGATGCTTTCACCTATTTACCCAAGCTGTGTAGCCATATTCATTTCCCTATGCAATCGGGCTCGGATCGTATCCTTAAGCAAATGCGCCGCCCCTATAAACATGCCAAGTTCGTAGAGATTTGTCAGAATATGAAAGCGGCGCGTCCTGATCTTGCTATCACGACCGATATTATTGTTGGTTTCCCGGGCGAGACAGAGGAGGACTTTCAGGCGACAGTGGATACCGTCAAGCAGCTTGAATTTGATAACGCCTTTGTATTTCGCTACTCCAAGCGGCGCAATACTCCCGCGGCTGAGATGGAGGGCCAGATTTCTGAGCGTGTAAAAGAAGAGCGCAATCAGGTTTTACTGGCAGTGGTCAATGAGCTCGCAGTCAAAAAAAATGAGGCGCTGGTCGGAACGCGCCAGCAAGTACTTTGCACAGGGCTTTCTAAGACGAACAAAACCCGCCTTATGGGACGAACTTCACAGAATAAAATTGTCATCTTTGATGGTGATGCTGAGCGCATGACTGGCGAGATATTTGATGTTCTCATTGAGGAGACAACCGGGTTCTCACTTTACGGAACCCCTGTGCTGTCCTAGAAATAAGCCTTTTCACGGGTGTAATTGTCCATAGTATCCAGCATCAGTCGTTTTACTGCTTACAGATCACCGTTATGCACCCCTACGAAACAATTTCACTAGACACAGCAGGGTATGTCCTTGCGGCTTGGCTCATTGGTTTGCATTGCTGGATGTTGCTAAAACCGGCTGAGAGTAGAGAATTTTTGATCAAGCTGCCTCGAAATGGGGCCATTGCTCCATGGTTAATGGGTGCTGGCATGTTTTGGTTTTGGTTATTAGTCGCTCCAGATGGTTTGGGGCCACTGAGTAAACTGCAGATGGATTTGGGTGAATTTAATCAGGCGAAGAGTCTGCTGCGCATTATTATTCCCATCGTAGCGCTGGGCATGATCACACAGGTGAAAGAGTTTCTCGCAATACGTGGCATCGGGTTACTCGCGCTCATGGCTGCGGCGCCGCTTATTTATGCCGCTTATCTTGAGTTGCCAAGTAGCCGCTTGCTGATACCCATTTATGCCTATGCTATGGTTTTCGGGGGTCTTTTTTGGGTTGGAATGCCCTTCACCTTGCGGGATTTGATCACCTGGGTAACAAAAACGGAGGGTCGTTTCCGTGCCTCAGCCTTTGCTGGCCTCGGCTATGGCGTTGTTGTGCTCATTTGCGCAGTTTTGTGGTGGTAATCATTTGAGGCTTCATTTGCCTTATTCCATATGAATGGAGCGCTTGCACGGCGAAATTAGACTGTTGCACATTAGAATCATTCTAAAATTAGACTTGATCACTGAAAAATCGGAGCTAGTTTGCCGTCTCCGCTACCACGCGGCGCATCCGGCACGACCTCAAAACCATTTCAGCGGTTCCCACTCATACAGATGTATAAGAAGCTTACAGATCAACAACCCACCAACCATCCCCAGCTCAAGGGCCTGCGGATGACGCGTCAGCGCCGTGAGGTTTATGATGTGTTGATGAGCCACCGTGATCATCCAACCGCATCTGAAGTCTACGAGCGGGCGAAATCGAACATGGCAGGGATTTCTTTGGCGACTGTTTACAATTGCTTAGAGGCATTGGTACAGCACGGAGCTGTGCGCCAAGTGCATTTTGAGCGGGAGTCTTCACGTTACTGCCCCAATTTGACCGCACATGGCCATTTCCAAGACGAAAAATCTGGAACAGTTATCGATGTGCCGCTTAAGAAGGGCGCCAGCCTGACAGATCTGCTGGATCTTCCCGAGGGAGTGCAGGTCAACAACATAGAAATTACCCTGACGGGCAAACTTTCCAACTAATCAATCCTTAGAAACAATCACTATAAATAACACTATGAGCTTAGTCATCAAAGACCTACACGCCAATGTTGAGGACACACCCATTCTCAAGGGAGTAAATCTCGAAATTCCAAAAGGCGAAGTACACGCCATTATGGGACCCAATGGATCTGGCAAATCAACACTTTCTAAAGTGGTTGCCGGCCACGAAGATTATGAGGTTACCTCAGGATCGGTGAGCCTAGATGGCGAAGACATCCTCGAGCTAGACGTGGATGAGCGCAGCCGTGCAGGAATTTTCCTCGCCTTTCAATATCCTGCTGAAGTCCCGGGCGTTTCCAATGCCAACTTTATCCGTGCTGCCCTTCAGGCTCGTTTGCCCAAGGGAGAGGAAATTGATGCGGTTGCCTACTATAAAGACCTTTACTCGAAGATGGATGTGCTGGAAATGAACCGTAAGTTCACCGCTCGTGCCGTCAACGAGGGATTCTCCGGTGGTGAGAAAAAGCGCAACGAGATCCTTCAGATGATGATGCTCGACCCTCAATACTGCATCCTCGACGAAACCGACTCCGGCCTAGACATTGATGCTCTTAAAATCGTGGCCAAAGGCGTGAACGCGATGCGTTCCCCTGATCGTGGAATCCTAATGATCACCCACTACCAGCGCTTGCTCGACTACATTGAGCCAGATTACGTGCACGTGATGGCCGATGGGCAAATCGTCAAAACTGGAGGTAAGGAGTTAGCACTTGAACTAGAAGAAAGCGGCTACGATTTCCTCAAGGACGGAGGCCTTGTAAACGCCTAACAATATTTAATATGAGTGCAGAAGCAACCATCGACCAAGAAACCCAAAATGCGATCGATATCGACCGCGCCAAGGGGGACTTTCATTTTCCCGAGAATCATAAATATGATGCAGGGGTCGGCTTGTCCACCGACACGATCAACTACATCAGTGACGTCAAGAATGACCCTGACTGGGTGCGTGCGTATCGACTCAAGGCCTACGAAACCTTTCTCAGTAAGCCGATGCCTACAAATTGGGCTACGGAAGATCTCAACAACATCCACTTTGATGATATCCGCTATTATCTCGCCGATGGCCAGAAGCCAATGCGTAATTGGGAAGACGTCCCCGCTGAGGTGCTAGAGACCTTCGAACGTCTTGGTGTGCCTGAGCAAGAGCGGGCATTTCTTGCCGGCGTCGAGGCTCAGTATGACTCTGAAACAGCCTACTCCAGCGTTAAGGAGGAGCTCGAAAAAGACGGTGTTATTTTTGTAAACTCCACCGAAGGCCTCAAAGAGCATGAGGAGATTTTCCGCCCATGGTTTGGCAAGGTGATTCCTACTGGAGATAATAAATTTTCAGCGCTTAACAGTGCTGTATTCTCAGGTGGCTCATTCATCTATATCCCCAAAGGACTTAAGGTGAAGCACCCGCTACAGGCGTACTTCCGAATTAACTCTGAGAACTTCGGTCAGTTTGAGCGCACGCTCATCATTGCTGACGAAGGCGCTGAAGTGATGTATATGGAAGGCTGCACCGCCCCTAAGTTTGAATCAACTACTCTCCACTCTGCTGTGGTTGAGCTCGTTGCTATGAAGGGCGCCAAGATACAGTATGTTACTGTGCAAAACTGGAGCTCTAATGTCTTCAACCTTGTTACCAAACGTGGTCTCGCTCACGAAGACGCGGAGGTACGTTGGATCGATTGTAACATCGGCTCACGCTTGACGATGAAATACCCAGGTGTGGTGATGAAGGGCGAGCGCGCTCGTGGAGAAGTCATCTCGATCGCCTTGGCCAACGATGGTCAGCATCAGGACACAGGGGCAAAGATGATTCACGCAGCCGACAATACCACGTCGAATGTTGTTTCTAAATCTATCTCAGTCGGAGAGGGCCGGGCAACATACCGCGGCCAGGTGCTTATTCCGAAACATCTCAAAGGATGTAAAAACAACACCGAGTGTGATGCACTGATGATCAACGCAAACAGTAAAACGGATACTTATCCTGCGATTACTGTGCGTGGTAATCAGCACGTTACTCAGCATGAAGCGAGTGTCAGCCAGGTGAGCCAGGAAATGCTCTTTTACATGCAGCAGCGCGGCATTTCAGAGGCAGCTGCCATGAGCCTCGCGGTCAATGGATTTATCAACGACCTAGTGAGTGAGTTCCCGATGGAATACAGCGTTGAGCTAAAGCGCTTGATCGAGCTCGAGATGGAGGGATCGGTGGGTTAATGTTCCCAATCGATAGACCAAACTATTTACACGAAATTTTGACTATTTTACGATAATGATTACAGCAACGATTCCTGCCTGGTTTGAAGAAATCCAGCAAAGTGCAAAAGCTGAGTATGACACCTTACCAATGCCATCCCGTAAGGATGAGAATTGGCGATTTGGAAACTTAAAGCAGTTAGATTTTGACGGCTTTACCCCTGAGGACAGCAGCGAGATTTCTTACAACATTCCCGAGCTGCCTGCTGGGGTGATCTGTCTTCCTTTTGAAGAAGCTTTGCAGCAGCATGGAGAGCTGGTGAAGGAGCATTTCATGAAACGTGAAGCGCGCCTCGGCTCGGCAAAATACACGGCTTTGCACAAAGCGAATGTAAAAAGCGGGCTCTTTGTCTATGTGCCAGATGGCGTAAGTGTCAAAAAACCGATCGAGGTCAACCATGTCATTTCAGGAGCTAAGAAGATAGCCTTCCCGCATACATTGATCATCACCGGAAAAAATGCTGAAATCAGCGTAGTGGATCGGTTTGCGAGCGCTAGCGATGATGATGCTGGTCTCTGCATCGCTGTCAACGATCTGATTGCTGGTGATGGCTCCAAGTTGAGCTACTGTGCAATCCAGGAGCTCAATCTAAGCAGCCGCATGATTCAGGTGAATGCTACTCAACTGGGGCGTGACGCTCATGCTATTGCTTTCACCCTCAATACCGGTGCCCAGTGGGCGCGCAATGAGGCAATCAGTCATATGGAAGGCGAAGGAGCGCACTCGGACATGCTTTCTTGTTCGATTCCTTCTGGCACTCAGCAGTATGATCAGCGGACCTACCAGCACCATGCGGCAGCGCATACCAACAGTGACCTGCTCTATAAAAACACACTGTATGGAACTTCCCGCACTGTTTTCTCGGGCCTGATTCTTGTTGATCAAGGGGCTCACTACACAGACGCATACCAGACATGTCGTAATCTGATGATGGAGGACACCGCCGAGGCAAATTCTATGCCTGGTTTGGAAATCAACGCAGATCAGGTCAAATGTTCACACGGCAGTACTTCTGCAAGTATCAGTGATGAAGAAATTTTTTATCTGCGCGCCAGAGGCATCCAGCCACAAAAGGCACGCCGACTGATTGCCAATGGCTTTTCCACAGAGGCGGTTGAGCGTATGCGCAACGATCGCCTTGAGGAGCTCGTCATCGAAGCGATTGATCGGAAATTCGCTTCTCTTTAAGCAGAGAAGCAAAGCCTTCTTCCACAGCAAGGCTTATATCTTAAATAGCCATACCATTAGATCTGCCGAATTTGTTCATTTTTTATTGAACAAATCTGTAAAATGTGTTGGAGTCATGCTCCCAGAAGGGATTATTTATTAATACCCTTCTAATAATCAACATTACGTTACTTGCAGAGCATGGTTTTGGTCAATCACTGACTAAGCGACCGCGGGCGGATGCGTGCTAAAAATAAAATGTTCGGGCCCATATCAACTGTTTTTTACGGGCGCGAGGCTTTACATTAGTAAGTTGATAAACATACACAGGATATTTTTCTTGCCTCTTACCTCCTTTTGTTGCAAGTCCACATCTCGCCCCTGGCACAACCTTTCATCTTAGCAACACAGTAATGAGCGAAGTCACCCACAACATCCACCCCGAGTTCAGCAGGCAGCTTGCCCGCGAGGACAAGGAAAAGCTACTCGGTCAGAGGGGCGCCGTGGTTTGGTTGTATGGCATGTCTGGCTCTGGCAAGTCGACGATTGCCAATGCTGCTGAGAAAGTGCTGCATCAAGATGGGCGCATGACGACGATCCTAGACGGCGATAACTTACGCACTGGGCTCAATGAGCATTTGGGGTTTTCCGATGACGATCGTCGTGAAAACATCCGCCGCGTTGCACACGTAGCAAAGATTTTAGCACAACAGGGCATTCTGACCCTGGTTTCTGTTATTACACCACGGCAAGAACTCCGCGACCTAGCTCGAGACATAATCGGGTCTGATTATTACGAAGTTTTTGTGAAGGCGAGTTATGACCTTTGTGAAAAGCGTGACGTTAAAGGACTTTATGCGAAAGCCGCCACAGGCGAGATTGCCAATTTCACCGGTAAAGACAGCCAGTTCGAGGAACCTACTAAGCCAGACCTTATCATCGAAACCGAAGGGCAGGAAGTTGCAGACAGTGTAACGACCTTGCTGCAAGCTATTGACCCAAAAATATCAAACACATAAAAAAATCCATGTCTAATTATTCACTAAGCCATCTTGATCATTTGGAATCAGAGGCCATTTTTATTTTGCGAGAGACTGCTGCGCAGTTTGAAAACCCAGTATTGCTTTTCTCAGGAGGAAAGGACTCCATAGTCATGGCGCATTTGGCATACAAAGCATTTGCTCCATCAAAAATTCCATTTGCGCTGATGCATGTCGACACGGGACACAATTTCCCTGAGACGATGGTATTCCGTGATGAGTTTGTGGAAAAAATCGGTGCGCGCCTTGTGGTAGCCAGTGTTCAAAAGTCGATCGATGATGGACGAGTAACAGAGGAAAAAGGAGTTAACGCCAGCCGCAATGGACTTCAGACGGTGGCCCTCCTGGATGGAATCGAGGAGCATCAGTTTGATGCAGCACTCGGTGGCGGCCGTCGAGACGAAGAAAAAGCACGAGCCAAAGAGCGCTTCTTTTCCCATCGCGATGATTTTGGCCAATGGGACCCTAAAAACCAACGCCCAGAACTTTGGAATATATTTAATGGTCGCAAGCATCATGGTGAGCACTTCCGGGTCTTCCCGCTTTCTAACTGGACGGAAATGGATGTCTGGCAGTATATCAAAAAAGAAAACATCGATTTGCCCAATCTTTATTTCTCCCATGAAAGAGAGGTGTTTGAGCGTAATGGCTCGCTGCTTGCAGTGACCGATTTTGTCACGGTTCAAGAAAACGAGACAGTTGAGAAAAAAGTCGTCCGTTTCCGCACGATTGGAGATGCCACCTGCACAGGTGCCGTGGAATCACCAGCGGCAGATATCGACGCCGTTATTCAAGAGGTTGCCTCAGCCAGACAAACTGAACGTGGCACTCGCTCTGACGACAAACGCTCAGAGACTGCCATGGAGGACCGGAAGAAAGAAGGCTATTTTTAGGCCTTGGGTGAACGCATCAATAACAACATAAATTTTACAACAATCACAGTATGAGCAATACAGACACATCAGGATATCTGGACATGGATCTTTTACGTTTTACCACAGCGGGTAGCGTAGACGATGGAAAGTCCACACTTATTGGCCGCCTACTCTACGACTCAAAAAATACTTTTGAAGACCAGATGGAAGCTGTCGAGCAATCCAGTAAACAGCGAGGAGACGAGAACGTTAACTTGGCATTACTGACCGACGGGCTAAAAGCCGAACGAGAGCAAGGCATTACCATTGATGTTGCCTACCGCTACTTTGCGACACCGAAACGAAAGTTTATCATCGCCGATACCCCTGGGCACATTCAATACACACGTAATATGGTGACAGGCGCCTCAACGGCTAACCTAGCTATTATTCTCGTCGATGCTCGTAAGGGAGTCATTGAGCAGACCTGCCGCCACTCATTTATTGCCAGTTTATTACGCATCCAGCACGTGGTCGTTGCCGTCAATAAAATGGATCTCGTGGATTATTCCCAGGAAGTGTATGACCAAATTGTTCATGATTTTAAGGACTTTGCATCCCGTCTCGACAGCTTTGTTGATGTCAGCTTTATTCCGATCAGTGCGCTCAATGGCGACAACGTCGTAGACCGCTCGGAGAATATGCCATGGTACGAGGGTTCATCATTACTCTACCACCTAGAAACGGTCTATGTAGGCAATCAGGAAAACCATGTGGAGGCACGTTTCCCAGTGCAATGGGTCATCCGCCCGCAGTCAGATGAGTGGCATGATTTCCGCGGTTATGCAGGCAGGGTCGCAGGAGGTGTGTTCAAGCCTGGTGACGATATCACCGTTCAGCCGTCCGGCTTCACCACTAAGGT
>ENA-OQVM01003156-OQVM01003156.1-marine-metagenome-genome-assembly--contig:-NODE-3156-length-18195-cov-3.833812_pt1 | contig 18195 bp, 14 predicted proteins | sample MGYA00237776_ERZ505498 | MGnify/ENA primary metagenome ERZ505498 (study PRJEB26159, sample SAMN06265151) | marine metagenome | isolation source: Helgoland LTER site | place: Germany:Helgoland, sampling... | reverse complement strand
AATTTTCAAAATAACTTAAAAATTACTCAAGAGAAATTGAGAACCCTTATAGAATATGAAACTATTTTACCTTTGATAAAAAAAGATAATTTTAAAATAGTTGAAATAGGATCAGGAAATGGAAGGATATGTGACTGCATTGTTAATAATTCTAAATCAATTTCAAAATATGTTCTCATTGATATTCCACCCGCGTTACCATCAGCTTTTAAGAGGCTAACAAAATCTCTAAAAAATAAAAAAGTTTTTTTTGGAATTGATATTACTGATCAAAACACCTTTGATGAAGTAATGAAAAATAATGATATAATTCTTATTTTTCCAAACCAAATAAAGTTCTTAAAACAAAAATATTTTGACCTATTTATTGCTATTGACTGTCTCCATGAAATGAAAAAAAATACAGTTAAAGAATACATGAAAATTGCTGAATATACCTCAAGAAATATATTTTTTAAAGTTCACGAAAAAGCTCATGTTCCATTTTCGTTCGACATATATGATATTAACAATAATGATTATTTTATAGATTCTAGCTTTAATTTGATCTTTAAAAAAAGAATTAACCTTTTGTTTGGTATTGTAGCTCCAGGGTAAAAGACCAAATTCAGCGATAAAACTCAAGAGTTCACTAAGCGTTAGAGATCTAGTATCAAGCGGGTCATAGTTGTTTGAAGGAATCTCTGTAAGTCTTAATTGATTGAACAATTGATCATATACAGTTCCTTCGTATGCCTCCCAATTCTCCAGATCAATTTCATCTAAATTAACCGTTAGATTTTTAACCACGATGTCCCTATTGCCATAGTGTTTTAAAGCGATATCTTCTAGCATGGGTCCAATACGCTCTTTAACAATTTGAGAAATGGATATGGTATAGGCTTGGAAATCAGCCTGTGAAGCGATGTCCAAATCAAAAATGATTTGCCTTATAAGAATATCATTATTCCTCATCTCTTTTATATTGCATAAGCAACTGAATGAGTTGTAGGGATTTTGAGTCCACTTGATCCATACGGCTGGTATTTTTCAATCTTTTCCATTTGGAATAGGTTTGTTCAAATTGATCGATTTGATTCACATCCAAATAAAAAATATCGTAGGTTAAGTGAGCGGGTATATATTCTTGTACTACAGAATTGAGGTGATTTTTAAACTCTTTATTCTGAAATCGCAATGGCCAATCAGGAAAGATAAAATTGATATGATTAGAATAGTTAAAACCGTCAGGGAACTTGTTTGAAATGTCATTGACAATCACCATTTTACTGAACTCATCTATTTGATTCTCGTTAATTATTTTCGTAAAAAACTGAATTATTATAGGTATTTCTCTTTTAGCCTCATCCTCGCTTTTAAATGACTTAGCACTTTTAAATAGCGGACGATTAAGTAGATCATATAAAATAATCTCAAAGTTTTTTGAGTTTATTTTTTTGACCACATTAAAGTTCTTTTTGTCTGCTACTAAAATGGAAAAGTCACTTTTCAAATCTCTTAGGGTATCTTGTTCAGATTTAAAATAGCTTTCAATGTATTTCCCCCCATTTGCATCATAAAAAATAAGGGTGTAATCTTTATGAGAAACAGGTCGAAGTAATATATTTTCCACCATGAAAAAACTTTCACTCTTGGCGTCGAGTTCTTTTATTTTATTGATGGCAGAGTCAATTGCTTGCTCACATTCCGCTAAATTTTTCGACTGATAAACTACAGCTGGTGGAACACCATCAATCCCTTTGTACAAGATGTTGAAGGTTCCTTTTGATGAAATCAACTTATAATTTTTACGCTTTATTCCATTGATAAATAAAAACTTAAAAGAAGTTACACCGGTTAAATGGTAATGGATTTTTTTATCCAAATAAGTTTTTTGGGGTAGGGCTAATACTTCAAGCCCAGGACTGTTGTCAATTTGAATTTCTCTTTTTTTCCAAGTCTGATTCATTTCATTTAAACTCGAATCTCGAGAAAAGGACTTTAAAATTGAATCAGAAATAGCATTGGTAATGCCCAATTTAAGTTTCAAGCGTTTTTCAATGCCAGAAAGGTTTTCAGTATTCTCTTTACTGGTGTAATCTGAACTTTGGCTTCTTTCAAAACCTAAAGAAACAAGATTTTTTGCATAATTAACTTTCGTGGATAACATCAATTCATTTACCTCTTCCTCAGTACAGTTTTCGTGCTGTAACTTGTAGACTTTGCCGAGTAAGCTGGTGTCAAAAGTTTCGCCAAAACGCGACATAAGATGATCCAAAATTTTGTGCTTTCTCGTGTAATATTCGCTTTTCGATTCGATCGAATTGGCGAGAAACTGCGCATAGTCATCTGTATCCTCTCCTATAATAGTTTCCAGTTGAGGTACGTTTGTGGGAACTTGCCCAAAGAGGGTTTTTGGAAAGGCTAAATCAACTGAAAAAAGTTGACGTATATTGGACAATTGACTCACATGATTAGCCATAAGCTGATCAAAAAGCAATAAATAAGCGCGGAGTTGATTTACCTGAGATTTTCTCAAATTAGAAGACTTTGAAGGAAGTTCTTCTTCTCTTAAACCATAAAGCGAAGGAAGTTCCCTCATTATAGAATAATATTTTTCAAACTGTTCCTTTTTAAACCTCCCTTTGGAACTGTTCAATTTATTTTTAAATTTTTGCTTGTAAACCTCCTTACTTTCAACAATCAAAGAATCGTAAATTTGCTTAAAAATAATCTTGTCTATCTTGTAGTTGGATTCATTTCTATAAAAGCGAATTCCATCATTTTGTTCGTCAAAAAAGCTTTCATCAGCTTTAATCAAACTTGGGTAGGCATCGTTATCAAAGGGGATATAATCGTCAAAAATTTTAATGTCATTTTTGAAGAAAACTAAATTTTCAAGTCCCAACACGCCTTCCACATTATAAATGATTTCTTTTATTTCAGAAATATAGATTTCACTCGTCTTTTCATTGAAATCGAAATCTTCGAGGTAGCCCTTTTCAGTGAAGGTTCCAGTAAATAAATCTTCAACCTTGAGCCCCTTTTCTTCCATTTCACCAAAATCACTGAAAACAGGCTTGTTGCTAATACTGTCTTCAATGCCTTTAAATATATTTGCTAAAACTTGCTCTCCAACAGCAAAAGAATCTAAAGTAATATCACACTCGAACCTAATTTCGTCTTTTCTCAATGGTTCAGAAGGGCTAAAGTCTGTACCAAGACAACGGTAGTTCATCAACAATGCATCAACTTGTTTTAAGGTGCTTTCCTGACTTTTCTGATCCAAATTATCGCCTAATTGTACCTTGACACTATAGAGACCAGAAATGTTTTGAAGGTTGTCTTTTTCTGCTACTATCCAAGCGTTTTGGACTGCATCGATCTTGTCTAAGATCAGTTTCCTAAAATCTGTGGTAGTAATTGGGCTAGTGGGTAAAATTTTATGAGGGGGGTAAAAAAGATTTTTCTCTTCTAAATCAAATTTATCTTGACCGATAAACAAGATATCATTGATGGGGAAATTTGTCTTATAACCCAAATCTGTAATTCCAAAACAAAGTTGTTCTAGGAAAGTAATTCCCGGATCGTGAAAATTATAATCGGTCCATAAATTACCCGAGAACTTTTGAACCCAGTCAATACCCTCTTCCAAAAGCTCATCATATCTCTGGCTTTTGGTGTCGTATTGATCCGGTAGTATAAATTTAGGTTTTGACACAATTAAATTTTTAATAAACTTGAAACGTTGTAATCTATGGTATAAGAAGATTTTGATACAGGATCCTCTCCGTAATCTCTTCTAGTTCTAGCAAGCAAACTAAAACTGTGTAATGTCCCAGTCCATTTGTAAATAATTTTATCCCGATATCCTCCGTAGTAGGCTGTAGTGTTTTTAATTTTCGATTTTGAACCTCTTCCTCCGTAAGTTGAGAGTGCAATAGCGTGAGAAACACAATAGTGTCCTGTGTTTATTTTTCCTTTTGCTATTGCTGTAATTTCGAAAGCAACGATTCCATCCAGATCAGAGAGTATGGGATGCCACTTTCCATCGGCTGGAATAGATCCTTTGGCATACATTCCCACTCTGCTTTTAATTCCTATCGTTCCGTCTACATCCAACTCGTGTTCGGGTTCCGAGCAATTGATCCCTACTTTACCTTCTTTTTTAAGTTTAATTAGCGTTTTATCCAATTCACCGTGAAAAGACAAACCTTCATTTCCATTGTTAATATCGATGGAATACTCCGCTTCTTTCTGTGAATTCTTCTTAAAAAACGAGATGAGTTTTGAAGACTCACCCAAAGGATTGATCTTCAGCCCCGTATCTGGTTTCATTGAAATCCCATCATCAATAATGTTCATGGATGATTCGATTAAATCTATGAATTGCTTTTCAGTAGCTAATCCTCCTTTTTTAAAATAATTTTTTAAAGTCTCTCTATTTTTTATCCCCATGACTTAAATTTTTAATTCAAATTGTAAATTATTGATATCTCCTTTTGATTCATCTTCTGTAAAATTATTGGCAATCAATTTTTTTTCATTTTTCTTTACAATTACAAATGATTTATTAATTCCTAATTCACTGAAGTTAGTCGGTTCTGGGGCGTGATATTCGTCTTTAGCAAGTATTTCAATCTTGTGGCTGTTTCGCGGTACAATGATAGACCATGGGGTACCCGTTTCAATAAACTCGGAGGTGTCTTCCTTCAAAGCCGTATCGTGTGCAGAAATTGTTCCGTCTTCTTGCTGCTTAAAATGCACCATCGAAATTCCTGTTACAAAAGCGATGTAAGAGCGCTCCTTGATGAATTTAATGATATCGTATTTTTTTATTCTATTATTCAAGTGTGGATAGGTTCCTTCAGCACTTACTCTCCAGTTACAAATAAATTTGAATAAATCTTGATTGAGTTGTTCTATCCCTTTTCCGATTGGCACATCCCTAAATCGAAGTTTACACTTTATAAGTATATCTTCAAAAACAGGATTTACCAGTTCGAAATCAGCAAAGGCAGACACGTATTCATTTAAAGTCTCTTTGATTAAGTTCATCTCAGCCATGCTCAATTTGACCTCCTCTATATTATGAAAGCTTTCAATTTTTTTGAGACACAATATTTTTAATGTGGGCTTATTGCTTTTTCCGTTTGCATTTATACAAACCACATGAGAGAGCCAATCAAATTTATTGAGAATAAATTTTTCAATATCCCACTTGCTCACAGGTCGATTCTTATGGCGAAGCAACTGACTTACCCTCAAATAGAAATCTTTTTCTTCCTCTTTTATCTTAAAGGTTGACGAATCAAAAGGCTGATTTACTGCGATTACTCCAGGAATTTTTTTCTCAAAACCCTCTACCGATTTCGCCTTGAGTTTTTCAATTCTGTTGGCCGACAGAGATGATTCTACTTCTTTTCCTATGGTAGCGTTAGTTGTGATTGATTTTACAAGACTGAATTGATCTGCCTTATCGACAGAGCAGGCCTTTAAATAGAATTTATCTGGGTTTAATATTTTTGAGCTCCGTGCAAAATCAGAGGGGAATCTAAAAGAGATAATCCCTGTTTTCATAAGATTAAATGTCTCGTCGTACAGAATTTGATCATTCTCAATTTTTTTCCATCCCTCAAATGAGGAGTAATACCAGTCGATTTTCCGACTAAATTCATAATCGGTATTTTCGCTTTTGGTAATTTCAAAGAGTAAGTTCAGTCCTGTAAAAGGCTTTTGACTGCTCAAACCTATTACGAGTTCACCTTCATTTGAGAAATCGTAAAACAAGCGTTTGCTTGAAATCAAATTATTTGAAAAAGTCTTTTGTATTCCAAAAGGTGAAATTTGGAAAAACTCATTATTTTCTAAAGCATCGTTTTCAGATCTCCCTGAATCACTGAAAATAAATGTAGTGCTGGCTTTGTAATCGACTTGAATATTGCTAACTAGAGGAGAGAAAGGTTCCCGAATTTCCTTTTCCTTTTTAGCCTTTTTTGACGAATATTTTTTCGCCATTGCATCTGCATATATTTTTGGATAAATATCAAACCCAAAGCCTTCCATTGGACTTACCAATTCCATTTTCAACAACCCAGTCTCTATGTCATTTGAAAATTCATTCAAATATGAGGAATCAATTTTAAAGTTGGGTGTTATTTTTAGAGGACTCAGGCTTTTAAATGAGACATTGCGCACATTTGACAAACTGTCGTCAGCATCTGTTTCAAACAAATTAAACGTAAAATCCTTTTTCTGTGAATCAAAATAATTAAAGTCGGAAAGCGCTGAGAGTTTTAATTTAAAACTTGAGTTGTCAAATCCATTTGAATAGCCCTCGTAATAGGTTTCAATGTTTTTACAGTTGGGCGGTATGTTGGTGTAGTTCCAATTTAAACTAAATTCACTTACTTTTTTGTTGAACAATTCCTCGCAGCCTATATAAACTTTGGAACCGTATTTAGCCAATGGCCCTAAAAGCTCAAAATCCGAATTGTTATCAATGAGTTGTCCTTCTCTGTATATCTTTATTTTCTTCAGATTATTTACCTCAACATCCATCTGGATTTTAACTAACTCTAGGGTGTTTAAAAACGAATAAGAATTGTAAAAATTGGTTTGATTCAAATTGATTCTCAATACCGGATGTTGGGTTTCGATATCTAGTTGGTGAATCAAAGAATCGAAATTTTTGAAGGCAGGAGCGAGTTTATTTAAATTTAAAATCAAGGAAATGGTGGCAGAAGTCCAATCTTCAGGTGCGATTATTTCGTAATCCTCTACTGCAAACCAACCTACCTCTGTGGTGTATTCAATATCAAATGCTTTGGAGAATACCCTGAAAAAAACCTCTTCTTCATTGAGTTGAGTATTGTTTGAGATATCAATGATCAAGTCAGAAAGGTAGTTGATGGAACTTATAGAAAAACTTAGATCAATTTTGATTTTTCTGTCACTTCGATCTAACTTTAAGATTGATGAAGAAATCATAAAACCTACATCAGCAGTCTGCATCGTCATTTCATTGGAAGTGAGAAAATTTTGATCTCTTCCCAAGGTTGAAAATGTGGTCTCGTTGGAATTGAATGAATTTACCTCAGCGATAGAATTGGCAATTTGACGGAAATAAATGGAGGCAATTAGCTGGTAGTTGGAATTAAAATCAAGATCCGAATTTCTGCTGATAAAAACCGTTAGTAGTTCGGCAATTTTTACATTGTTCAATTTGATATCCTCCTCCATTTGAAGTTTGACAACCGATCCATCTTCGTATTGACCAGCAATTAAAAGATTGTCGTTTTTCAGGATTATTTCATTACTATTTTCCTCAATTTCTATGGTGATAAAGGTCTTAACAGGCTGAGTTGCGACCAGATCTTGCTGTAAAATAGTCTTGTAAAATAAGTCTAAATGCTTTTTAGAAAATGTATTGATGTCTTTTTGGACATAATCCATCAATTCTAAAAAGGAAAAAAGTAAACCAATATGTGCTTTGTGGTTATTGTTGTTGTAAAGCGATGCTTCCAACAGTTTTTTTGATTTATTGGAAAGACTGTAGATTACCTCAAAAATTTCTGAGGAAATTAGAATCATTTTCTTTAGGCAATTATTTATCAATTCTACTGGCTCATCGTAGTCGAAAATGGGTTCAATTTTTTTATCACTAGCCGTTTTCCAAACTACCGAGTTGTAGTCATTTTCGTTTATAAAAACAGTATCGTCTATCAATTCTTTTTCCTTAAAAAAGCTGAGATAGTTCTGAAATTGATGAAAATTTCTCGCTAATTTGTTTTCTATTGCCAGCTCGAGTTCCAATTCAATTTTACTGCTTTGTTCGGTAAGATTGTTTTTCTTTGAAGCAGTGTACCAATTTGAAACATAATTAAGCATTTGTGCCGTTAAATTGATGTATTGAACAAAGATTTGCCCTTTTTCTTTTTCGGAGGAAGAACGATCAAAGCTAGCGATGAGATTTAATCTTTTTTGGTCTTCTTCTGCAACTTTAAACTTTGAAATTTCAGCAATTAAAAAGCTTTCATCTGTTTCCAGTAAGGGTGTAAAGTTGCCCTCGGGTTTATTTTTTCTGTTATAGTAGGTGAATGCTGTAGACAACCTCTTAAATAACAGAATTTTATCTGAAATTGAACGGTCGTCTATGAGAACGTTGTTAGGATCTAAAATATCTTTATAATCTGTTCTCAAGTGTTAATTTTTTTTGATGTTAGTCCCTTCATTTAAATAATAGGGGAACACAATATTGTCCCTTACATTCGTAGTAATAACCGTATATTCAATATTGATTTCAATTCGCCCTTCTTCTATATCGATGGGTTTAATTGTGAGTTCATTTACAGAAATTCGAGGTTCAACATTTCCAATATTTTGCTTTAACTCAAAAGTCAACACATCTAAAATTGATTTATCTAATCGATCAAACAGATGGTCATGAATAATGCAACCATAATCTTGTCGCATCATTCGTTCGCCAAGTTTGGTATGAAAGTAGATGTGAAGGCTTTGTTTGATGTCCTCCTCCTTAGTTGTCATATCAATTTCGGCACGTTCTTTATTGAAATTTGGGGGAAATCCCCAACCAATGCCTAAAAATGATTTTTCGTTTGAATTATCCATTTAACCTCCTATTTGAACTGTGGGTAAACCCAAGCTAATTGAACCACCATGTGCAGTACTGTCTCCCATTCTTGCCGCCGGTTTTCCCCCTATCATAACCGTAGAAGATCCCTTAACAATAGAATCTGGTGGTCCAACACAAACACAACTAGAACCTACAGTGGCTGCAGGTAAGCCCCCAATCAAAACGGTTGGAATACCGTCCAATATTGGTCCTCCTACATGAGGAATTGGTGGTGTACCAGGGGTCTGCATATTGCAAGTGTGAAAATCGGTAGATCGAGCTGCAGCTGGCATATTAATTTATTTTTATGATTGAACCTTTTATTTCTGCAATACCTGACGAACTTAAATTCATGGCAGATACCGCATCTACAGCAAATTTTGAAGTCGCATTACTGCTTATATTATTTCCTTTCAAACTCAGATTATTTAATTTAGCATCTACCGTAATATTCCCTCCCGAACTGATAGAAATTCCATCAGAAGCTTCTATGTTTAGTTTCCCAGAGCTCTTAAGGTCTATTCCTGAAGAGGATGCTTTAATCTGATTATTATTGGAATCTTTAATGGTAATCTCACTGTTTTCGTCATTAAGCGTAATTTCATTTCCTCCTGGGGTACTGATCATGATTTCTTTTTGATCTTCATCAAATTGAATTTTTAAATCATTTTTTGTGACGAAGCATTTGAAATTGTTTTCTTCTTCAAAGGATTTATAGGGTTTCATCGAATCCGTGTACAAGCATCCTAAAATAATAGGATGGCGGGAATCATTGCCGACAAAAGAAACGACCACTTGGGTACCCACCTCAGGAATAAAAAATGTTCCCCCATTACTTTCGCCAGTATAAGGTTGGGTAAGCTTTGCCCAGACCCCATTTCCCAAATCATTTAGTATTGGAAGTTCAACTTTAATTCTGTATTGATTATCGGGATCGCTGTGAATTTGAAGGACTTTCCCTATATGCAGCCCAGCGATTGTATTGACCAGTTGATTGCGGTCAAAAATATTTTTGGGATTGAAAAAATCTTGTTTTAACCCAAATTCTATATCGGTAAAAATTCTACCCTCCTCAATTTGATGGGATACTGCAGACACGTAAACGTTTCCGTCAAATCGGTTTCCAAAACCACTTAAAGCGACTACCGTATCCAAATCAATTTCTAAGACACCTTTAAATTTAGCCCTCCCAGACATTCTTTGAAGTCTTGACACTTTGGTCAATGCGTCAGCTAAAACTTTAAGTTCATTTGCGTCAACGTCATGAGGAAGATTGATTTTCAATTCTGTTGGACTAGACTTCTTAGAAATTGTTTTTGCGTCATTTTTACTGTTGGTGACCATCTCATTTGGATCAGCCCCATTTTTGGTAAACACCTCCTCGCTGAAGGAGTCACGACTCTCCAGCTGAATTTTATTGTATTGATTATCTGCGTCTAAATGGGCCTCAAAGCTCAGAGTACCTCCTCCGTTGGTAATCGTAACTTCAGGGGAAATTTCTCCTACTGATGGGTCTTTAATGGTCAGTTTATTGTTGGAGTTTAAGACCAATAAACCGTTGAATTTTGCCCTTTCGAGTATAAAATGCCAATCATCAATATTGTATTTTGGCAAAACAGCATGCTCATAAGTTGTCGAATCTACACTTGAACTTAGACCGCTAACATTATTGATTAAATTATTGATGATTTGTTGATCTGTCTTTTGTGTATAAACAGTATCGGTAAAGCTGTTTTTAAGTAAGACCGCTTTATCAATACATTCGATCACCATTTTGCTTTTGGTTTTTCTCCGCATATATCCCTCGCTAAGCGAGATGGAGTGTTTCAAAATAATCCCCTTAAAAACAACGACAGGTTTTTGGTCATAAGAAAATTGAATTTCAATTTCGTTTCCTGCATCGAATAGAGCGCTTTCGCTTTCATCAAAAGTGTTTTTTGTATAGTCGCCAGCCAAGATTTGAATCTTTGCCCTACTGAGCCTATTGATTTCCTTAAAAGTTTCGATTTTATAAATCTCATAAGTTGACCCCAAAAATTCTCCATCAATTTTAATTTGAGAGGAAACAGCTTTATAAAGACTGTCTAAGGATTTTTTGTTTGTCGTAAGGGCCATCCTTATTTTTTTATGGGAGGTAATACGATTGAACTTCCTTTTTTCAATTCTCTCACAGAAGAAAGGTTATTGATCTCTGCTATTCGGATGTAGTACTTTTGATCATCATAACTGTCTTTACTAATCTTTACAATATTGTCTTTGTCTTTAATGACGGGTATTTTTGTGATGTCAGGGCTTTGGAAAGTTCTATCGATAGTAGCATTGACCTCTGTAATAGTAAGGGTAACAAGTGCTCGTAAGGGGTTTCCTGAAATACTGAAAAAATTATAGTTGTATTTGAGCGCGGACACCTGTCCAAAATAGGAATCCTGAAAAGTATTTCCCCAATATAAATAGACATAGGGATTCTGGTGCGTTTCGTCATTGGGCACAACAGTTAAGGATTCAAGCATACTGATGGATTCAGCAACACCATATGAATTAGGTAAATTTAGGCTTATGGCTCCTGTATCGTCTAAGGTAAATTTAAAAGTGTATTTCGCAGGGCGAAAGGTCTCTGTTTGAGAAGTTGCAGCACTACCGTCAGAACTCGAAGAGTCTTTTGGTGCTTCAACCGTTCTTACTACAGAAATATCGACCGGATTGAGTTGCATGACAAATTCACCAAGCCGTTGAGATGAAGTAGTGTCCTTATATGATACAATTTTAAGTTTTGAAACTTCGCTCATGCTCTTGATTTAAATTCAATTTTATCCATTACAGCTCTCACACATTCCTCTATAATTTCTTTTTTCTCACTTTCCTTAACCACTCCAGTTGACTTTAAATGAGAATCGACTATTGACTGAATGGTTTGTACTAGATTTTGGTCTTCCGAATCCCCGCTATTCACTTTGGCCTTGACAATAAGTTGTTGGATCTCAATCATGACTAATAATAATTTAAAAGTCCTCCAACAGATTCTCTTTCATACTTGCTGTAGGCTAAAGTGATTGTTTCTAAAACAATAGCACTCTTTTGTGAATTCATCTCTCCTAAAAGAAAAGAAGTAGGAAAACAGTCGTAAAGAGACCACTTTTCGATTGTGGTCAGCTGATTTAAACTATTTGTGTTGAGCAATTCGATCACTACAACTAGGGGCTTTAGCCTACCCGATGAATCAACACCAAGATTTTCAAGCCATTTTAATAAAGACACATTATTGGACATAAGTCCTCTTACCAGTTTTACATCTTTATATTTATTGGTAGTTGGGAGCTTATATTCTCTGGTGTTATCGCCTCCATCAGCAATGATTGTACTCTTGTTACTTACGGATATCATTGATACTGATTGAAAAGGACAACTCGAATTAGCACCTAAGTCATTAAAGGTAACTTTAAAACGATACCCCATAGCAGGGTAGTTTGAAGTCGAAAATTGAGAAAATGAATTCATGTTTGCTTTCCAAAAAATATAGTATTACAAGATCACATAATTTTAATTTTAATCAAAATGAACTTGGGTTTTTTTTTGCATCAAAATAAATAATAAAAAGGATGTTTTTTTTTAAAACTTAATTTTCAAGGGTTGATTATTTCCTAAAATAAGCTATTTTTATAGGATGAGTTCAGAAGATAATTTGATTTCACCATTTCCAGGAATCCGTCCTTACACCAAAAAAGAAGCGGAAAATTTTTACGGACGTGAACGAGAGGTTGAAGACGTATTGAGCATACTAAAGCGTTATAAACTTGTAACGATTTGTGGAAAAAGTGGATCAGGAAAAAGTTCTCTTATAGAAGCAGGAATTTTATCCAAACTCCAAAAAGGATTTTTAGGTCAAGCTGGAAAGGAATGGGTCATTTGTGATTTCAGACCTGGTATCTCCCCCCTGGAAAACCTTAGTTATGCACTCTCAGACTCTGGTGTAATGTATCTCAAGAGCAAATCTAAAACGACAGACCATCAAAATTACAAGAACAAGATTGAAGAAAAGAGAGATTTAGGGTTAATTGAAATCTTTGCCTCTTCTGAAATCTATGAAAAAAAGAACCTATTAATTGTCATTGATCAATTAGAAGATTTTTTCAAATTCCCACACTTTTTTGATCCTGACCAAACGAATGACGATGATCTTTTATTTGATTTAATTTATCGAACCAGTAAATACAAACAAACTTCGATTTACTTCATACTGGCGTTAGATATAGATTATATAGCAAAACTAAATTCCTATGATCGATTTACTGAAATATTAAATCAAACACAATACAATTTACCGCATCTGGGTAAAAGTGCTCTTTTGGACATAACCAAAAACACGTTACAAACCAAAAACATCCAGCTTTCTGAAGAAGTTTTAGACGATTTGGGAGATAACCTAAATGACAATCCTAGTCTTTTACCGGATATTCAATCTTTATTCAGCAGCATCTACATCTCCTATGGGTTTCCCATGTCCAAAGACATTGTGTATCTAGATGAGGAGCAGCTTACTTCTTTTGGCAATTACAATCAAAATTTTGTAAATAAACTTGAAGCATTCTATCAAAAAATAAATGATGCAGAAAAGAAACATTTTGAGCTTTTGATGCGCAGCCTATGCTCAGGCGAGGAAAAGAATGGAGTGTTTTTCAACAATACTATTGACTATATTTATCATTTATTAAACATTAGTGAAACTGAACTAACCGACCTTATAAAAAAGATAAAAAATGAGTTTGGTGCTACATTTGACATTTTTAAATCTGTCATTAGAGGAGAAGCTGCTGAAGATCAAAAGGTATTTAAAAAAACGGATGTAGTCAGTCTAAAATATCAATCCATTCTAAAATGGAATCGCTTTCTAGAATGGAAAGAAGACGAAAAAGAAAAGTTTGAAATTTACAAGGAAAACTATCTTAAGGCCAAAAAGTATCCAGACGAAAGTTTATTAACGGCAACCTCCCTAGATATAGCCTCCCAATGGTTAAAAAATAAATTCATTCACAAAGAATGGTCAAACAAGTATTCATTCAATTTCCAATTGACAAAAGAATACATCACCAAAAGTAAAGAGGCTGACGATAAAGCATTTAGACGTGAGCAAGAGTTTAAAAAGAATTTAGCGAGATCAAAGAAGCGGAATCGGAATATTGGGTTATTTCTCGCAGCCTCAGCGTTGATATTTTTTATTGTCTTTTCAATTTCGAGGCATTTACAAACCATAAAACTCAATGATGAAAAGGCCCTTGTAAGTAAGGAAAAAGAAAAAGTTGACTCTCTTTTTAAGGGCTTGAATGAATTAATTTTGAAGGACAGTATCAATAATGCTGAACGACTCAAAGAACAGAGGCTCAAAATGAATTTGGTAGAAGAACAATTGATGTCTCAAAAACGGCTAATAGCACTCAGTGAACTCAATGAAAAACAAAGCCAACTCATTGAGGCGAAAAGAGACAAAATTTATCGAGACAGCATAGTGGCAAATGAACTTATGGGAGTCGCTCTTAAGGAAAGTAAAAGGGCTGAACTCTCTCAAAAATTTATTGATATAAAAGATTCTCTCTCGCTTATTCTTTATACGCTGAACAATACCACTCTGAATGAATACGACAAGGCACTTTTAAAAAACCTCACCAAAAATTCCATTAATTATTACCAAGAGCTAAAGACCCTAGGTCAACAATTAAACAGAGAGTATGACGATGATAATTTGAGACAGATTTCGGTCAATCTGATAGCGAAACTCAACGGCGTAAGCCAATATTCAAAAATTGAAAAATACGAACTTGTAAAAGACAATAAGATGTCTTTAAATGCCATCAATATTTCTTCAAGCGGAAAACTTGCTACTGGTGGAGAGTCAAGAATATTGTACAGCAGTAATAATTCGATTGACAAAAATATTGAAGCTTTAGAAGCTATTACAAATTTCCCTTCAGCCATCAATTCTCTTGAGTTCATAAATGATAATTTAATAGCGGTAGGCCTTGAGAACAGTGAAATTTGGCTGGTCGAAATCAACAGTAAAAGAAAGGTAAGGGCTTTTGAAATTAAAGATTGGAAACCTGGAAAAATCCTTAAAAAGAGTATTCAAAATCTTACTTCTTTGGTGGCAAATTTTAACAACCTCCATTTTAAAGGCGTTGGCTTTTTAGAGTACGATAGGGTCTCCAACAAACTCTATGCTACCTTGGAAAAATCAATGATAGAAATTGATCTTGAAAAAATTAATGAAAAAAATAAAAATTATATCAGATCCATTGAACTCAAGAGCTTATCTGAGGACGAATTCATTACAAGTATGGCTTTTTCTGATCTTTCTGAAACCATTTATCTGGCTACCAACCAAGGAAATGTAATTGTAAATATCCTAGAAAATGGATTAGAGCTTAAACTGAGCAATGAATTCCTAAAACTCAGAAATGAGACGGCTATAGAGATTGAGTTTTACAGTGATAAAGTCATCATTGGAACATTGGAAGGGAGCATATTTGTCTATAAACTACTTGAAGATAAAAATTTAGTCTATTTAGGATCAAAAAGAGCAAATTACAGCAAAGTAAATGATCTTTTATACGACAATAAAAACGTTTATGTGCTTACCGAAAACGGAAGTTTGTCAATCATTGATGATAAGAATTTTGACAACTCATCTGAAATCAAAAAAATTAAGACCCCAGTAAGTATCAGTTTGGGTGAAGATAATTTTGGAAATGCTATTGAATCTTTTACGTTCAAGGGTGTAACTTATTTTGTTACAGCTGATCATATTGGTAACCTTGTATATTGGGATCTGGATTTAGAAAATACCTTTGAGGAAATAAATAGACTCTATTCTACATTGAATTAGAGTTACTGTTTCTTGGGCAATCACTAAAAAATTTGTCGCTTTTTGAAAATTTTAATCTTACACCGTGTAAATCCTCCCCTTCAAGGTTTTGTTCTTTTGAATCTAGTCTACAATCAGCTTGCCAAAACACTTCCGCCAAAAGAACTGGAAATTGATTTGATCCTTGAAAATGGTAAAGATTCATCGAATTTATTTTATCAAGACGAATGGTTTAAAAACATAGAATTTCAACCTGGATTTAAGGACATTTGGAATCGTAAAAACCGCCATTATGATCTGGTGTTAAATTTAACTCTAACTCCCTTTTCTCTCTTATATTACTACATTGCTAAAGGAACGAACAAACAAACGCTACATTGGATTAATAGGAAAAAACTCAGTGCTACAAACCATTATGATCTAGCAACGGTGCTTGCTAAAAAAATGATCTATAAAATCTCAGACAAAGCCATGGTCGCTATTGATCTACCCACTTTAAACATAGATAAAGAAAAACTAAATAATACTGAAAAGTTGATTGATTGGTTACTCAGGAGTGAAAATTTAAAACCCCTGTCATTTTCTGACTATTTATTGATCTATATAGAAGACAGACAAAATATAGAAATGATAGAGGCGATTGAAAAAATAATCTATACTGTATTAGGCCAAAAAAAGTTTAAAGTTATTCTTGTACTTGAAAGAGTTGGAAAATCGAAGGAAGAGATAAAACGTATTCAACGTCTTAATGAAATTCAAGACAAGAATTTCTACGTGAACTTCATAGATTATAACGATCTGTATTACCTCGTAAAATTTGCTGAAAAATCCGTGTTGACCATAACGGATAGTGTTTATTTAAATACTATTGGGGAGGTAAAAAATTGGCGGATGCTTTATTTAGAAAATAAAAAGCTCAATAACACTGAAATGAACAGCGTTATTGAGCGTGTTAGTTATCATCTGAAGAATCTTAGTCCACTGTAGCGGTCAATCCTTCGTGAGCAAATACAATTGTTTCAATTCCTGCCTCTGATGATTGAGAATTCATATCAGTTGGTGTAACTTTCAATGGGAAGGCATTCAGCAATGTCCATGTGACAGCTGGTGTTCCGTTTTCATCTAGTAATTTCACAACGACTGTAACTCTTTCAAAAGTGTTTAAAGAAATTGTAGAAATCCAGTCATAGAAATCGTTATCAGTAGAGAAAACGCCTTTTTTGAGTGTAACGTCAGAGAATTTAAACATCCCTGGCATTTTAATAGCACTCATGGCTGGACTGTTTCCATGACGATATTCAATTGCTTCAGTTTCTATTACAACTGCTGGAACAGGATACACTTATGCATATATTACAAATGCTGATATTATCGCTGCTACAAACGCTGGTGGTGCTGGTTCAGGTGCAAACATTAATGTAATCATTCCACCTAAAGGTGGTCATGGCGCTAATGCACTTAAAGAATTAGGTGCTTTCTATGTGATGTTAAATAAATCACTTGTTGGTGCTGAAGGCACATCTGATATCGGTGTTGCAAACGACTTTAGAAGAATTGGTCTTGTAAGAAATCCATACAACTTTGGAACTACAACAGTTGCAAGTGCGGACACAAGACGACAACTTTATGCTGCTGTATTCTCATCTGTATCAGGAACATTTGCTGCTGATGAAGAAATCAATCAGGCATCTACTGGTGCTGTTGGTAAAGTAGTCGAGTATGATGCAACAAATAAATTACTATACTGGTATCAAACACGATTCCCAGATGTCGGAACAGACTCGGATGGTAATTCAACTGCATTTAGTGGTGCAAACGCAATCACAGGTCAAACATCAAGTGCAAGTGCAACACCAAACACGAGTAGTTCTACTGATGTGAATGGTGTATCAATCACTTCTGGTTATTCAAATCCAGAACTTGCAGCCGACTCAGGAGATATAATTTATGTTGAAGAAAGAAGTCCTATCACAAGGGCGTCTGACCAGACAGAAAATATTAAATTAATCATTGAATTTTAAATAAAGGAATACCATGCCATCTAAAACTGATTTTAATGTTAGTCCTTACTTTGATGACTATAGTGAAGATAAGAAGTTTCACAGAGTCATGTATCGACCAGCGTTTGCTGTTCAAGCAAGGGAACTAACAACACAACAATCTATCACACAAAATCAAATTGAAAAGTTTGGTGACCATATGTTCCAACACGGCGCAATGGTTGTTCCTGGTCAAATTGAACCAGACATGTACTACGAGGCTGTCAAATTAACTTCGTTTAATGGAACACTAGCAAATTATAACGGCAACACTTTGACTGGCGGCACTTCTGGTGTTGTTGCTAATGTTGTAAATGTTGTTGCAACAGACGGTACTGACCCTGATACTTTATTTGTAAAATATAGAAATTCAGGAACAGATAACGCAAGTAATGTGTTTACTGATGGCGAAACACTAACTAGTGGCCATTCATCTGCTTCAACAGCAGTTTGTTCATCAACAACACAAGGCGCTGCTGTTAAAATAGAAGCTGGTACTTACTACATTAATGGTTTCTTTGTTGGTGTAGATGAACAGACACTAATACTAGACAAATATACAAACACACCAAGTTATCGTGTCGGTTTAACAATATCAGAAACTTTTATTACATCAACAGACGACTCATCTTTATTAGATAATGCGACTGGCTCATCAAACGCAAACGCAACTGGTGCTCATAGATTTA
>ENA-OQVM01003149-OQVM01003149.1-marine-metagenome-genome-assembly--contig:-NODE-3149-length-18214-cov-4.117109_pt1 | contig 18214 bp, 18 predicted proteins | sample MGYA00237776_ERZ505498 | MGnify/ENA primary metagenome ERZ505498 (study PRJEB26159, sample SAMN06265151) | marine metagenome | isolation source: Helgoland LTER site | place: Germany:Helgoland, sampling... | reverse complement strand
GATTAATAATGGGATATTTAATTCTCAAATTACTGGTATTGGTAATTTTAATATTAATTACATATTTAGAGATAGTTTAGGTTGTACTAGCAACTCCGAAACCTCTCTTACTGTAAAGCCATTACCCAATACTTCTTTAAGCTCCTTTAATGATCTTTGTATAGATGCCAACAGCTTAGTTTTAACTAGTGGTATTCCAGTGGGTGGAACCTATAGTGGAAACGGAGTAAATAACGGTATATTCTATCCAGACAGCACTGGTATAGGTAATTATATTATTACTTATAAAGGAGAATTAAATGGATGTTTTCTTTCAGATTCACAAACCATTACAGTAAACCCACTTCCAACATTAAGTTTTGGTTCAATTCCTGAGCTTTGTGTTAACGATAGTCTTGTTTTGAATTTCATGAGTCCAACCGGGGGAAATTATTCTGGAAATAATACTAACAATGGTATTTTTTATTCCAACAATACCAATATAGGGATAAATAATATTAATTATACTTATACAGATTTTAATTCTTGTTCTAATAATCAAAATATATCTCTATTAGTCAATGATTTAACTAATATATATTCAAGTAATAGTTTAATAAATGATTTCTGTGTTAACGATTCTATTTCCGCCTTAAATAATTATCTTCCAATTGGTGGCACTTACTTTGGAAATGGAATTTCCAATAATCTATTTGACCCCTCTTTAGCAGGTGTTGGACAACAATTGGTAAACTATGAATTTATTGATAGTAATGGTTGTCTGAGTAGTATAATAGATACTTTAAATGTAAATGCCCTGCCAATTGTAAATTTAACATCTATTGAAATATGTGAAAACAGCCCATCCGTTGCTCTAAACAATGGACTACCAACTGGTGGCACTTACTCTGGTATTGGTATTTCTAATGGTTTTTTTGACCCAATTAATATTAACCCCGGAAATAGCACCTTAACCTACTTAGTTACTGACAGTAACAACTGCTCTAATATCGATACTTCATTTATTAAAATCAATCCAAACCCAATTGTATCACTGAACCTAATGGAAAACCTTTGTAGAAACGAGGGCTTAATAACTTTAAATGGTGGTCAGCCAATTGGAGGGAATTATTCTGGCTCTGGAGTTTCGGGAAATATTTTAAACACTACAGCTTTGAACACTGGTATGAACTATTTTACCTACTCCTACACAGATACCAACAGTTGTTCTAGCACCTCTGTAGATAGTTTAAATATCCTACAAGAGCCTACAATAAGCATTTCTGGAGACAGTATTTTATGTTTTGGAGATACTAGTGTGGTTTCCGCTATTGGTGGCTTAAACTATCTTTGGAACAATGGAGATACTTCCAATACCACAACTTCTCTGGCTTTTAACAGCTTTTTCTTAAGTGCTATAGGAACAGATAGTAACGGATGTCAGAATATAGACTCTATTTTTGTTACAGTTAATGACCTACCACAAGTTACCATAAACGCTCCAGATACTCTATGCAGTGATAGTTTGACAACTATAAACGTAATAAGTTCTGCAAACCAGTTCTTATGGAATAATAACAATACCAATGCATTTATTGAAATTGGACCATTTAATAATGGAGATGATCCTTCTTATTTTGTGACAGTTACAGACTCCAATGGTTGCTATAACAGTGATTCTACCATTATTATTATTGAAAATTGTGATGTATCAGAAGTTCATAATTTAAATAATATGGAAGTAAGTGTTTATCCAAATCCAAATAATGGATATTTCACTATTGAACTAGACAACCACTTAAACGAAGAAATTGATATAACTTTTATCTCATCTCTTGGACAAATTGTAAATCAACAAAAGTTTAATAGCAACATAATAAATTTCAATGCACCTTACCTATCCAGTGGTATTTACTCATTGATTATTAAATCCAAAAACCAATATTTAATAAAGAAAGTTGTAATTCAATAGTTTTAATTTCTAAAGCTAAATTTGGTTGAAATAGTCAATTAAATTAATTACTATAGGAATTGTAATTAAGCTCAATATTGTTGATACTATAATACTATTACAAATAAATTCTTTATTAAGCCTATATCTTTCTGCAAGTACAAATGGTGTAATTGCAGCTGGCATTGCAAATTGAGTAATAGCACTAATTTCTATTTCTTTAGAAAGAAAATAAAAAGTAATTAGTCCTAAAAATGGAAAAAAAAGCAATTTGAAAAAACTATATACTAATGGTAATTTTAAGTCCTTAGGACTTTTAGGAGGATGAATAGCAATAAAAACCCCTATCATAAGCATTACCATCGGTGAAACCGCGTAACCAAGCATTTCTATTGGAAGGTGAATAAATTCTGGTATACGTATTTCTAAAAAGTTGAATAAAAATCCAAAAAGAACAGATAAAAGAAGTGGATTTTTAATTAAATTCTTTAAAATTCTAAAAGTATTTGGCTGCTCTAAAGTATATCTCTCCACAATAAAAAGACCTATTGAGAAAACCCAAAACAACATTACAGCTGCATTTAAAGAGGATATCTGAGACAAAGAAGAATCTATAGAAACCAAAAGTGGAATTCCGAGAAAAGCTGCATTTCCAAAAAGTAAACTAATTAAGTAAGTTGCCTTTAGAGTTTTAGATTTAGTAATGAAATTTATCAGCAATAGAAAAATAAATAGAACTCCTAATAACAAAGAACTATATCTAAAAAAACTATCTCCTACTAAATTAAAATCTATTTTAGAAACGGTTAAATTCCCAAAAATAAGAGCTGGAAAGCCAATATACAGAGCAAAATCACCTATAGGTTTAAGCCAACTTTGATTGGCTACATTAAATTTGGTTAGTAACCAACCAAACGTAATAATTATAAATAGTGGAAGTATTTGTAAAAATATTATTAACAAAGCAATTCTAAATTAGAGCTTTGTAAAGTAATTGACAACATTAAGCTTTAACTTTTTTAGATTAACTAAAATTTAAGTTAGATTAGTTTATAAATTTAAATCTTTAATAAAAATAATATGTTTGGAGCTTCTAAAAATATAAATAAACCAGAAAGATGGGCAAGAGCTATTGTTTCATTATTTTTAATTCCTTCGGCATTTGTCTATGGATACACTCTTATGCCGCTCATACAAAGTTTTGTAGGATTTGTTTTTATATATAATGCAGTATCTGGAATTTGCTGGACATCACGTCTTTTCGGAGTTAAGACATGTGAACGTTAACTGTATTTTGTCCTTTGGTAAATACTTTTATTCTATAACAAAATCTTAAAGCTTCCACGTTCCTCCATAAATATAATTGGGATTACTTGTCTTGTTATCTTCAGTACATGATTTACATAGAAAATACCAATTCTTAGACGTGTTTAACCTGACCCTATACATGGCATCACTACTCTTTTTACAAGAATGGCAGAATTTCTCTCTCACTTAGTTTACATTGAGAAGAGTGACTTCAAAAATCAAAACTGAATTTGCTGGAATACTTCCAACTGCTTGACTACCATACCCCAAAGCAGATGGAATAAGTAAAATACCGGATCCTCCTTCACTATAGAGTGGAATGCCTTCTTGCCATCCTTGGATAACATTGCTCAAAGGAAATGTAGCTCCATTTGTACCAGACTGATCGAAAATTGTACCATCTGTTAATGTTCCTTTGTAAGCAACTGTTACAATGGAATTAATATCTGGAACATCTCCGTTACCAGTATTATTTACTACATAATACAAGCCACTTCCTGTTGGTTCTGCATTTAAGTTATTATCGGATATGTACTGAAGAATTATCTCTTCATCTAACTGGTTATAGTCCACATTTTTATTACAAGTATTGAAAATAAATAAGGAGGAAAATAACAATAAAAAAAATAATCTTTTCATATATTATGTAAATGAAATTCAATTTAAGAAAAAGTTTGGCAAAGGATATTATAAATTTTAAAAATTTAGATTACAGAGCTAAATACTATTATTTATTTACTTTTTAAAGATTTTTTAACTTCATTCAATGCAGGATTTGGCTCTAGACTTTGATTGTAAATGCTTAAAATATTTTTATTGAGTTTGCTTGGACCTTTTCTATCTTTTATTCCCCAAAAATTTAATGCTACTACCCCATTGTTCTTTTTTGAAATCATTTTATCCATGATTTTTTTGTAAAGTTCAGCTTGAACAGTTTGAATAGAGTCTAGGTTCGGAGTTTCTTCTTTTACCCAAAGATTAAGTTCGGTAATATGAAATTCTAAATTATTTTTGTGTGCCCAATCCATTAAAAAATCTAGGTATTGAAGATCTTCATTGGAAAGACTATTAGTTCTTAGATGGGCGCCAACCTATGGCATCTACTCTAAGTCCTTTAGATTTTAAATACGTAATGGTTTCCATTATTTTTTCCCACATTACTTTTTCCATTCCTCCGTTATGGTTGTAAACTAATTTAATATTTGTTGCGTGTTTATTGGCTATTTCAAAGGCCTTAACAATATATTTGGGAAAGCCATCTTCATTTATACCAATTTGTGTCCAAGGGTTTTCCCACTTGTCAACGCCTGGTTTTTCTGCAAACCAACTACCATTTCTAAGAACTGTTTCATTTACTACATCCATCCATTTAACAGATTTTTCTACATTAACTTTTTTACAAAGCTCAGTTAAGAATTCTTCTAAAATAAGAGAGAGTTCTTCTTTGGTTCTGCTGTCGTCTTTTACCCATTTTGAAGATTGAGGACTAATGGGTCCATGAACTCTTAGCATAAGATTATTTTCATTGGCAAAATTCATAAAGCTGTCATATCTCTCCCATCTCCAAACATCTGGTTTTGGATGTATAACCGTTTGCTTAAATGAATTGGCTGGAGTTAGATAATTAAATTCTTTGAGAAATATATTTTCTAATTCCGTATTTAGTTGGAACTTGGTTAAAGTTCCTCCTACAAAGAAAGAATCCGTGGAGTAGTTATATTCTTCTAGGATATTTTTGACATTGTTGGTTTGGGAGTTTAAAGTGTTCAAAAAAAGCACTGTAAATAATAAAAAAAATAAGTTTTTCATTTTGCAATATAAGTTACAGTTCTCTTATAAAATAATCTAATTCAAAAGTTTTGCCTTTGTCTGTAGTTAAATTAATAGTAAATACATCCTCTTCATCATCCCATATTTCTCTAACGCTCCATATTGGATTTTCCTGCATTGGTTCTTTAAAACCTTTTCCATTTTCGCTTACATAAAACGAAACTATATCATTTTCAATATCAATTTTTTTAATTGAAATATTATATAAATCACCATTCAAATTTAAAGTCTTGTTTCGCTCAGAAAAAAAGTTTAATTCAACAACAAATTCATCTATAGATGAAGACCATACACCTGATACTTCGTATAATATTTCATTTTTAATTGCAGTGCTACTTCCGCAGGCAAAAAAGAAAAATGTTAATGAGAAAGCAATTATTTTAGAAATGTAATTTGGATTTAAAATTATCTTGCTAAATAACTCATCTTTATAAACTAAAATTTTATTTTCCTTCATGATATAATATTTAAGACAAATAATATAGTGTTTTTTTTTGCTGATTTTGCTTTTAAATGCCAATTAAGAAATAAAAATAATCCTTTTAATTTATTTGTTTTTCTCTGTAAATATTTATTTTACAAGTATTTAACAACTCCTTTTTTATAGAAATAATAGACTTATAAATAGTGTTAATATTTATATATTAAATTATTAATAAATGAAAAGAAAAGTTTATGGATAAAATCTCGAAATACGATCGTTACCTGTATTCTATGTTGTGGGTAGCAGAGCATTTTTTTGGTTCCAATAAAAAAATAAAAAAATTAAGGGAAGATCTAAGCGAGTCAATATCCCAAAAAATACCTAATGAACTTGGTGGTCTTGGTGAAAATGGAGAAAAACATATTCCTGTACCAGTCATAGAGGGAATGAATATTGAAGAATTTATTAAAAACTATCGAAAAAAATCTCTTCCTGTTGTACTAAAAAATGCAGCTACTTCTTGGCCTTTTTATAAAAAATGGAATCCCGAATTTTTTGCAGAAAAATACCCTGATGATCCAGTAATATTGTTTGATGCGGCAATTGAGAGCAAGGACTTAGCATACACTGATGGAAAAAAGACCAAAACTGTTTCTCTCTCTGAATTTGTAGAATCAATGAATAAAGGAGGAAAAGATTATGCAAGATTGCTACCCATTCTAGATCAACATCCAGAGCTTTTGAAAGATTTGGATATGGATTGGTTAATGTCTGCTGCAAATAATGATGCAAGAGAAGTAAAACATCAATTATTTATGGGAGGAGCTAGAACATCGACACAAATGCACTGCGCAATTGGTTCTAATTTATTTATTCAGATTCATGGAAGAAAACAATGGTGGATTTATAGCAATAAAATTTCTCCTTTACTAGAACCTGTTGTAGATAGATCTGTATTTTTCAGAAGTCAAGCAAATGGGGAGAAACCAGAGGGGAGTTTTAAAAAAGCTGACGGATGGACCGTCATTCTTGAACCTGGCGATGTTTTATATAATCCACCATTTTTTTGGCATCAAGCACGTAGTATAGATACAAATATTGGCGTTGGATTTCGATGGTTTTCTCTTGCTGCAATTCTAAAAATTAGTCCAGCTCAATTACTAATGACCGTAACAGCAAGCAATCCTTCTGTTAGAGAAGCAAAAAAGGTGAATCAAAATTTCGCAAAAGTTTATGCAGAATTGTTAGAGAGAGAATCTAGGAAAAGTAAAGAGTTGTAGGAAATATTAATTTCAAATTAGTGATTTAACAAAACAAACCACAAAAAACAGAATTACAAGTTCCATTTACAAAGTAATAAGCAACAATAGATAGTAATATAACAGTTGCTACGCTATAGATAATCCAATTTTTCATGTTACTAATATATAAAAAAAAATGACGAATTAATTACTAATCTCTTTCTAGTCCAAAAGAGGAAAATATAATTAGTTAGACTATTTCTTTTTAAGTTCTTCTACTTCGTCTTGAAGAGATTTTATAGTTTTTTTCATTTCTAAAACCATTGCTAATGCACTAACTCCAAATACAAATCCCAAAATACCAAAACTTTCCATAAATCAAATATAAAAAACCAACAGATAAATAACTTTATTTAACCTTCTTAGTTTGAAACTTAACCCATTCGAAGAATTTTTTTAGTTCCGGATGGTTTTGAAGCTTTTCTTTGGTATTATAATCTAAAGCAAGTAATTTATGTGGAATTAGTCTGTGAATCATCTTATGACAATCTCTACAGATTTTTATTCCGTAGGAATTAATATTTAGAAAAGAGTATTTTTCTCGGATGTGTTTTATTTTATGATTTTTCTTAGGAATTATATGATGAAAAGTCAGTTCTTGTTCTCTATCACATAATTCACAATTTTTCATTACTTATACTTGGATTAAGAAATTGGTTTTATTAGCTCTGGACTATTATTTCCTGCATAACTCACTTCCCTACTTACTTCAAATGTGTTGATGTCAATATTAACCTGATTGAGATTCCAGTTTCTAAAAACTGGTTCATTACTTAATAGTGGCATTCTATTGTGAATATGTGATATGCTGTCAATTGATTCTGTAGTCAATAAAATAACTATGTTTTCCCTCATAATAGACTTCACATAAATTGTATCCTGTTTACTATGAAAATAGTAAGGTTTCTTGGCCTCATCAGTCTTAAGCCATTCATACCACCCATTAATAGGGACATAACACTTTCTAAAACCTTTAAAGGTTGACTTGGTTCTCACTGTTTCTCTCTTAGCATTAATAATTTGTCCTTGCTTCATCCAAGTAGGTTTAAAACCCCAATTGAGCTTTAAGCATTTCAAATCCTCGTTAAGAACAGCTATTGCAGAGGAAGGAGCTATATTAAAGCTTGGAGTAACTCCAGCCTCTTTAGTTCCTTTTACTTTACTATGGTTTGAAAAGTTGAATCTGCCACACATAAAACAAAAGTATAAACTAATTACTTATTCTATTTATGTAGATATTTACATCAATGAAACGACTGTCAATAATATTTAGTTTAATATGTTCTTTTGTTTATTCTCAAGACTTAAAACCTCTTGGACTATACAATGATATTGTTTCACACTCCTACTATACCCTATCTTACTCTGAAGATCACGAACAAGCTGAATGGGTTTACTATACCCTCAACTCAAATCAATTAAACTCAGCTGTAGAGAGAAAAAACAATTTCAGACAAGACTTTAAAGTAAAAACATCCTCAGCACAATTATATGACTATAAAGGAAGTGGTTACGACAGAGGGCATCTTGCTCCTGCTACTGATATGAAATACAACTATAGTTCTATTAGTGAGAGTTTCTTTATGAGCAATATGTCTCCACAGTCACCCAGCTTTAATAGAGGAATATTAAGAAAGAAAAGAGAGGTTAGTCCTTAATTACTTTTATCTCCTCAACTCTATCTCTATAAGCTACTTTAAGTAAATACACACCACTTGAGTAGTCAGCTAAGCTAATATTAGTGTTGTTAGTGGTTTCTAAGAGCTTTCCATTGAAGTCATAGAGTTCTGCTTCAAAGCTTCCATTATAGTTCTCTATTTCTATTCGGATGAGGGTGCTAGTTGGGTTAGGGTGAATTTTTAAGTTAGAAGATGATTCTTCCTCTAAAACACCAACGTTATAATCCCATATTAAACCCACATATTCAGGATGGTCAATAAATGGATTTCTATTATTCTGGTAATTGTAATAAATTATATCGTTTCTGTTACGCTCCCATTCGTCCACAGAATCTTCATAATGCCATTGAATTAATGTGTTTAATCTTGCATAAACAGGGTCAGAAGTGTTATTATCTGCTGGCAAATAATCAATTAATTCTAAATCTGGCTCTCCATTAGCACCCTCATATCTCGTAGCCATATAGAAAACCATTCTTGCAACATCACCCTTAACTTCATCTCTTGGTTGCCAAACCCAATTGGTTGAACTCGTAAAACATCCTGTGTAGTTTCCATTGTCTAAATATGGATTAGAACAAGTATCAAACCAACGATTATTCTTTGCTGAGTTGACAGATGGATCTGCAGGTCTTAAATGATGAGCATCTGTTCCAGCTCCTCTTTTTGATCCAAAATCACCACGTGATTTAGACCAAATATGTTCTCTGCTCCACCCACTTCCACTATTCCATTCTTGTGCAGCATCAACAGACCATCCAGTATAAAATAGAATTACCTTAGTAGAGTCATTAGGGTCTTTATCTGTTTGTTTTAAAATATCCCATACGTCAGTAGATGATGATGTATATGGAAATTCAGTATGATCTTTAATAATATTATGTAAGGCATCTTTCAGAGAATTACCTATTAAAGTATCCATACCATTATAATAACCAATAGGAATTTGACTGTAGATTATACTTGAGAATAAATGAATAACTGAAATTAATAGTATTCTCATTTCATAAATTTTAAACCATTAAAGTAAGAAAAAGTTGACTTAGATAATAAAGCAAGGGGAAGCTCTTTGGTTTTTATTGGAGAATTTTATATAAAATTATTAACTCTTTTACTTCAATTTATGAAAACCACTTATGCTTTCCAAAATTATTTTTTGGTACTTTTTCGTTATTTTCTAAATAGTATTTCAATCCAGAAATCACTGAAAATAAATAATTATATAATTTTGGTTTAATAATTAGTTTAAAAGGCAAATAAGAAATAATCTTAGGATATTTGGAAAGTAAGTGTGGATATACAGTGATAGATAATGTACAAGTTGTATTATCCATTTCCTTAATTTCCCAAACCACATAGGATTGCTTTCCGTCTTTTTTCCCAATTTTAAGTTCATACCCTTTAAATGGAATCCACTTTGTAAATTTTCTAATATATTTTAATCCATTTAAATATTCTAGCATGTCTATATGCGAGGATTCATCCCAAGAAATAATCGAATTTTTTTTACAGAAAGGATGAAATAAATTAAGATGATTTGGAGCACTAATTACATTCCAAACATCCTTTGAGTTGTGGTTAAAATAAAGTTGACAAGAAATTCCTCTAACTTTTTTAAAACAATCCATTTTAATCTAAAAATAACACTTCAAAAAAAATATAAAAATTAATTCCCAATATTTATTAAGTATTATCTTTTAATCTTTTTCTTTCTTGGTTGTATTTGAGAATACAAAGAATACCCAAGCTACCCGAAATAACTTGTGTAATTCCATTCACTAAACCTCCACCTTGATTACCAGCAATGTACGCCCCAATAGCAAAAAAAATAATTCCAATTATTAAATAAACTTTATAGTTAGATTTTTTTTCAGTACTCATTTCATAAGTTTTAACCTATTAAAACTAAGAAAAATCTAAGAAATTTCAATAAAACCCTCTAAAGTCGAATATGTAGAACCACATAGGGACTACAAAGAAAAAAATTGCAAAAAGGAATAACAAAATAAATTGCACTATCGATGTCATCCGAGAATCGTTCTCTTCCCATTGATTATTCATAATAAAATCACTTACAGAAGCACCAAAAATTAACCACATAAACAAAGGAAAAAAAATAGCATAATGGTCAGTTAAATAATTTGTGGAAACAACAAAACATAAAATAACTGTCCAAAAAAGTCCACCCCTTTGAGTTTTAGGAAGTGGTAACCACATAGCATTAATTAAAGCCTTTCTCATATTATAAGTTTTAAATCAAAACTAATAAAGACAGGAAATTAACTATATTTCTAAAAGACCAAAAATTGTTGTAAAAAGTTCAAAATTTGTATGTTATGAAAGCAAAGGGAAATTAGCCTTTAAACATTTTTATTAAATACATACCTCCAAAAATTACTAACATATTGGACCCAAAAATAAAAAACCAATAAAACTGTTTTTCTGCTTTAGTAAATGAGTTGTAATAACTTGTGTTAATTTTCAATTTTTTCATTTTTACTTCTTCATCAGAAATAAATTTTTTTGGTCTGAAAATATAATTTAGTACTTTTTTATAATCCAAATTGTAAGTTTTTTTAAAAGTAATAAAAAGTTGACTTAATTAAGAAAGTAAAGGGAGGGTTGAGAAAAAAACTCAGTTTTCTTTTCTTTCATTACTGCAGACTATTTCTATAAACATATAGCTTTTTGACAATTTCCTCAATTGAATTTTCAGAAGTTTGAAAACTATTATTTAGCCTTTTAAGGTTTTCTAATGATAGGTCCATAAAGGATATGAAATTTTCGGGATTTTTTAAAATTTTATTTTTTAGACTAATTGAACTTTGATCCAAATTTATTAAACCATTGGGTCTTAAATAATTAATTTTACATTCACTAGAATATTTTCTGGAATTTTCAAATGCAATTTTAATCATTGTAAATTTACTATAATAAACATTGTTTACCTGAGTGGCTAAACTATCAGGTATTTTTTCCCATATAGCAGAACTAGATAATCTTTTGTATGTAGGAGTCTCATTATGATAATACCAAGAATCATTTTTAAGTAACCATATTACACGCTTTAAATTAGTTGTATCAATATCATTATTTTCATCCCAATAATCTAAAGCATCTTTGAAATAATTGACAAAACGTAACCCACTGTTTCTGTCATTGATATTTTCCAATTTTCTATCATTTAAGTCTGTTATTAATAAGTTAACTAATTCAATTTCATGTAATCTATCTTTCCTAATTTCATTCCAGTTATTTATTTGTAAAGCAATTAATATACCAACAACTACCATTAATATTTCACCAATAATTTTACGAACTTTTTTAAAAAAATTAATCATACTAAAATTTAAAATCAAAAATTTAAATAAAAGTAACAAAAAGTTAACTTAGTTAAGAAAGCAAAGGGAGGTTAGTATTATTTTAGATTTTTCATTCAATTGGTCTTTTTAAGAAAATTCCCCTTTCTAGCTTCTTTATATACTTTAAATTATCCTGTTTTTTTATTTAAAAAATAATTTCATTGAATATCATTGCTGTTAAAATAAGGGCGCCTATAATTAAACCTAATGTTTTTAACACTGTTTTAAAAAGTTTTTTTGAAGATTGATTATTTTCAGATTTAGATTTTTTCTTAGGATATTTTTCATTTAGTTTTCTAACTGCATTTATAGATAAATAAGTCAATATTAGTGAAGAGAAAAAGAAGATCAAGGATACTCCATAAAAACCATCAAAAGCAATAGAAAAAAGTGCTAAAAACACATCTAAACCAGTTATTAACACTAAAAATGAAACTCCTATTAAATTCAGTATAAAACCATCCCTATCCTCGTTATCGGACTTTTCAATTTCATCACTCTCACACTTTTTATTATTAACTAAAAGGTCTTTGTATAATGATTTATTGATTTTTTCTAAATCTGTCTCTAAATCATTTAATAAATGACTTTTTATTATTTTTTCTGATGAAGCAAAAAGTTTATTTTCTTTAGGTTCTTGATTTACAACTTTTAATTTCGATTTAACAATTAAATCATTGTCTGTAAAGTCTTCACTCTGAACATAGCTAATATCCCAATTGTATTTGGTTTTTTCAGTTAATAATTTTTTTTCTGAGCTGCAACTTCCCAATAACACTATTGAAAACATTAATAATAAAAGTATTCTCATTACATAAGTTTAATCCATTAAAGTAATAAAAAGTTGACTTAGTTAAGAAACGAAAGGTAGGTTAATTATTTTCTATTAATTAACAACAATTGTTTTGTAATTCTTTTCTTGTATCTCCTTTGTCTTTGATTGGCTTTTGATGTAGAAGCTCTCCATTGTTCGCGCTTATCATTAACTAACTCTTCAATATCTGTTGCTTGTGAAACCTCATAAGCGCTATTTTCATAGGTACGTTTGGGCATAATCGTAAAATTCAAATATTTATTATATTAAGATTGATGCAAGCTTTGTTTAACATAAATTTTTAAAGAAAGCAAAAGGGGGGTTAGTAATAGAAATCGCTATTTCGGCTTTTTAAAACAAGATCTTTGGCGGCTAAAGCTTGTTTAAGTAAATAAATGTGATTAAATCACATTTTTCCCATGTTTGTGTTAAATAGTTTTTTCTTTTTACTAAATCCTTCAAGTCTTTTGCTGTAAGTAGGTCTTCCTAGTCTTGAGCATTGCACCTGTTTCTTTCTCCATTTTTTTAATTTAGCTTCAGAGAAATAACTGTCAAAAATTCCACCAGTTATAGATTCAATTATTAGCATAATTTCAAATGTTCCTCCAGAGCTAATGTTGTTAAGTTGTGAAATAGTAAAATCGTAGGACAGTCCTAAAGTTAATGAAGAGGTTGGATTTATTTTCTGGAAACCTAAATTACAAATAATTGATTCTCTTTTAATATATTCATTGATGGATATTCCTTGAGATCTATATCCAACACCCATATCAAATGGACCATTATCAATATTAATTAAATTGATTTGAAAAGTTGAAAGTGGTCCTGAAATTTGGTAAAAATACGATTGAGAAAAATAAGTGCTTTTGGGATTATTTAATACACTATTATTGGAATATAAAAATTCATTAAAACCATAAATTGTAAATTTCATCGGAAAAGGAAAGTTTGAAAAATTTACATAATTTATAGAGCTAGAAATTAAACCTTTTTCTTGTTTTAGAAGATTATTTACAGAAATTCCCAATTTAAAAGAATTGAAACTAAGATCTCTATTCACAGGATTAGATTTATGATAATTTATTCCTAACCCACAGGAAATATCTGGATGCAGTTCTGTAAAAGAGTTGGAAGAATTAGATAAAGAATAGTTTATGCTATTTACATTTCCTAAAATTGGATCTAAGTTTCCAAAAAAGGTAATATTTGAATAATCAATTGATCTAGTTAATAATCTTCCTGAGACACCAAAACGAATATTTGTAGACTTTCTAATTGGTAGGGATAAGGAAAATCCAGAACTAAAATCTTGATTTTTAAATGATAATTCTCCTTCAATATTTTGAGAATATGAAATAGCATATCCAAATTGACCAACACTAGTTTCAAAAGAAAACCCATTGGTGGTTAATTTTGAAGGAATTCTCATCCATTGGTCTCTTCTTATAAATTTTAAGCTCCAATTATTACTAACAGCAATTAATGAAGGATTAATAAAATTCATTGTTGGACTAAAATTAGAAAATATAGGTTCTTGAGAAACTACATTTAACAATGGCAACATCACTACTATAAAAATTATATTTATTCGTTTGAACATTATCTAATTAAAGTTACGGTTCCTGTTTTATTAAGCTTAATTCCATTTTTGAAAGTACCAACTACCTTCCAGATATAAACATCTTGCTTTAATATATTACCATCGTTATCTAAATCTCCATACCATGAATTCATAGGTTTCCCCTCGAAATCAAGTTCTGTATCTTCCCATATCAAGTTCCCAAAGGTATCAAATATCATAAATCTATAATCTCTTAAACCTACTGCAACAGGTCTAAACTGGTTCACATCAGAATCTATTTCATCAGGAATAATTGAATTCGGAACAAAAACTCCGCTTTCATAAATTCCTTTATGGTAAAGCATCATAGTATCTAAGGAACAAGCATTAATAGCACTTAGAATAATTGGATAATTCCCTTCACTACTATATTGATATTCATATTGAAGATTAAAATCTGAAAAAAGATCACCATTATAAAACTCCCATATATAAGATGTAGAATTTAGCGATAAATTATATAAATGTAATGTACCTGTCAATATATAGAATGGATCAAGTGAATCAGTAAAATAAAAATCTGCTACTGGAGAATTAATAACTACTACTGAGGACGCAACCTGAATTGTATCACTACATCCGTTGTTGCTAAATGCTTGTAGGTTTACATCTACTGTTGTAGTATCTAAAAATTCGTAAATAAAATTTAAAGAAGAGCTATTATAACCATTGCTTAAATCCCAGTTAATAAAATCTGCATATTGGCTTTGGGAAATAAAAATTACTGAATCACCCACACAAATAGTATCATCTGATAGAGTAAAATCTGCAATTGGAACCTGCAATGCTTCAAAAGAATCTTCAATAGTATCTTTGCAACCAAATAAATTTTCTACAATTAATCCAATATTATAACTTCCAGGATTTACATAGCTAACAGTTGGATTCTGAACATTACTTGATTGAGAATTTCCAAAATCCCAATCGTAAATACTTCCCCCAGTGGAAGAATTATTAAAAGTCAGTTCCGATGGTTGATAGCAAGGATCTGTATTTGTAAAGGTGAAATCTGCTGAAGGTTTTGGAAAGACTTCTAACGATTTAAAAATAGAATCTACACATCCAAGAGAATTGGAAACGCGAAGAGATATATTGTAAATGCCATCGTTATAAAAATTTTCGTTGGCATTAAAAGAATTTGAAGTATTTCCGTTACTAAAGTCCCAATTATAAAAATCTGCAGCAATAGATTGGTTTATGAAATCAACTCCAATTAATGGTTTACAACCATCCAGTGGGGAAATAATAAAATCTGCAATTGGAGAAGGGAGAACCTCAATTCCTGAACTAAGAGTTACAGTATCTATACAAATACCATTGTTGTTTGAAGCATACATTTCTAGAGAATAAAAACCAGCATTAGCTATGAATATTGTAGTGTCGTTCGTAGTATTAAATAAAGAACCACTTAAATTCCAAGTTATTAAATCTTGGTACTGACTATTAATCGAGGAAAGAACTATAGAGTCTCTTAAACAAATGCTATCTGGAATAGGATCAAAAATTGCTTGAGGTTGTTGATAAACATTGAAAGATTGGTAAGTGGTGTCTTCACAACCGTAAGAATTTCCAGCAATTAGAGAAATACTATAAGCGCCTATAGAATCGTAATTAAAATTTGGAGAAGTATTTAAAGAATTCATTCCGTTTCCAAAGTCCCACGAATAATAATTAGCTCCAATTGAAGTATTTAATAGATCTATAGAAACAGGTTGAAAACAAGGATTTGTATTGCTGTAACTAAAACTTGCTAACGGTTCTGGGAAAATATGAATACTGCTAAAAGAACTATCCAAACATCCATTGGCATCTTGTGATAAAAGCTGAATTTGATAATTACCAGGAACAGAATAAATAAAAGAAGGAGAAACTGAAGAGGAAAAATTTCCGTCTCCAAAATCCCAACTAAAAAAGGAAGAATTTTGAGAATTATTACTAAAATTTACTAATAAAGGGATACATCCTGATATGGTATCCATACTAAAACTAGCTACTGGGACAGTGTCAATATTTATTGCTTCTTGAGTAGTATCTTTACATCCAAAAATATTTTCCACATATAAATCAACTAAAAACTGCCCATTATTTGCATAAGAGTTTATTGGATTGGAAAGTGTAGAAGAATCTCCATCGCCAAAAGCCCAGATATAATTAGAGTTTATTGAAGAAGTATTTTGAAAAGAGAAGGAAATAGGTAAAACACAACTATCCATATTATTGTAAGAAAAACTGGCAATAGGTTTTGGATTTACATCTACTAAAAATAAAACTGAATCTTGACATCCATTTAAATTCGAAGAAACCAAACTTCCTGTATATGAGCCATCTATATTGTAAGTATAGCTTGGATTTGAGTTGGAAGTATTGCTACCATCTCCAAAATCCCAATAAAAATAATCGGAATTTACTGAGCTGTTGGTAAAGTTAACTGTCAATGGTAAACAACCTATATTAGTATCTAAAGCAAATAAAGCCTCTGGGTTGGTTAATGAATAAACTTCTAAAGAATCTTCAATAGAGCACCCATTGGCAAGAGATGTGGAGATTAATTTAACATTGTAAACTCCAGGAGATGAATATATATTGAATGGTTCTGTTAATGTTGAAAAATTACCGTCCCCAAAATCCCAATAAAAAGAAGAACCAGTATTAGAATTTAAAAACTGAACTGTATCTGTGCCACATACTGAATCATTAATTGCTAAGAAACTTCCTTGAGGAACAGGATATACGTTTATAACTTGGTGTAAAGTATCAAAACTACACCCATCGTTAACAATTAATTGCACATTATATATTCCTGAAGTTGTAAAAGTATGATTAACAGTACTAGAATTAGAAAAATTCCCATCTCCAAAATCCCAAGAATAAATTAGATTAGAACCTACTGAAAAGTTTTGGAAATTTACACTTAATGGCATACAACCACTAGTCAAATCCGTAGTGAAAAAGGCTGTAACCTCGTCTGGATAAACAGATATATCTGCTGTTGAAGTATCACTTCCACAATAATTTTGAGCGACTACTGATACAGTATAGGTAGTGTCATATAATCCGGAGTAAGAAAAAGTATGATTGTACAAGGAATCAGTTGCTGAAAAAGCGGTTCCATCCCCCATATTCCAATGATAAATCGTTGGATTTCCAACACTTAAATTAAAAAATGAAACATCTAATGGAGAGCAACCAGAGGATATATTGTTTAAAAATATTGAACTAGGAATAGGAAGTACATTTATACTATCTTCAATAGTATCAGCACCGCATAAATTATTGACTGTAAATGTTAAAAAATAAGTGGTATCTGAATAATAACTTTGCTGGTAGTATTGGTTAATTGGAATGGTATCTGTGGAATTAACTCCATTTCCTAAGTCCCAAAAATAGCTAGCATACTTTCCATAACTAGAGTTAACAAAAGAAACTTCTAAAGGTGCACATCCAGTATCTTGAAAAGAAACATAAGCAGAGGGAGGATCTACTACATCAACTATATTAATTATTGAATCTGCACATCCAAAAACAGAAGTGGCTATTAGTTTTACATTATAAAATCCAGTGTCAGAAAAAATATTATTTGATGAAAATGAAGTAGAACTATTTGCATTGTCAAAATCCCATAGGTAAGAACTAGCTCCAGTAGATTGATTATTAAAAATAACGGTAGAATTTTTACATACAATTGAATCATTAGAAAAATTAGGAACGGGCAACGGCTTTACATCGATTATTAACGTATCCGTATTATCACAGAATGTTGAGGAATCTTTATAATAATATATTACCTGATGCAATCCAACTCCTGCATTAATTGAACTAAATACTCCACTTGAATCTATATAAGGAGATCCGTACCAATAACCACTACTGAAATTAGCATAGATGAGAGTATCAGGGTTTGAAATACAAATATTAAAATCTAATCCAGCATCTACTATCGGTAAC
>ENA-OQVM01003147-OQVM01003147.1-marine-metagenome-genome-assembly--contig:-NODE-3147-length-18219-cov-5.648936_pt1 | contig 18219 bp, 15 predicted proteins | sample MGYA00237776_ERZ505498 | MGnify/ENA primary metagenome ERZ505498 (study PRJEB26159, sample SAMN06265151) | marine metagenome | isolation source: Helgoland LTER site | place: Germany:Helgoland, sampling... | reverse complement strand
GTTCGCCATTTAAAGTGGTACGCGAGCTGGGTTTAGAACGTCGTGAGACAGTTCGGTCCCTATCTGCTGTGGGCGTTTGGAGATTTGAGGGAAGCTGATTCTAGTACGAGAGGACCGAATTGGACGAACCTCTGGTGTTCCGGTTGTCACGCCAGTGGCATTGCCGGGTAGCTATGTTCGGAAAGGATAACCGCTGAAAGCATATAAGCGGGAAGCCTCTCCCAAGATTAAATCTCCCAGAGACTTTATGTCTCCTAAAGAGTCGTCATAGACTATGACGTTGATAGGCAAGATGTGTAAGCGCTGCGAGGCGTTGAGCTAACTTGTACTAATAACTCGTGAGGCTTGATCATGTAACCTTAAGTAAGGTTCATAATTTGAGTAAAACATTGTAGTGAGAATTAAAAAATAAAAAGTTACATACCAGTTTGCCTGATGACAATAGCAACTTGGAACCACCTGATCCCATCTCGAACTCAGAAGTGAAACGAGTTAACGCCAATGGTAGTGCAGGGTCTCCCTGTGTGAGAGTAGGAAATCGTCAGGCTTTTTCTTTAAGGCTTCCAGTTTACTGGGAGCCTTTTTTTTTATCTTAAGTATAATACTTATATGATAATAGGATTAACAGGTGGAATAGGTTCGGGTAAATCAGCCGCAGGAAATTTTTTTACTGAACTTGGTATTTCTGTTCTGGATGCTGATAATGAAGCAAAAAAAGCTTTAGATATAAATACTCCTGGTTATTTAGATTTTATTTCTAAATTTGGAAATCAATGTCTCAATGATGATAAAGAAATAGATAGACTTAAATTACGAGATTTAATTTTTAATAATCCATCCAAAAAAACTGATCTTGAAAAGATTGTTCATCCAATAGTACGAAATTCTATAACAAGTTTTATAAATAATTCTTCTTCACCTTACACAATCATAATGGTGCCTTTAATTTTTGAAACGAAATCTCAGAGTAATTACGATAAAATAATTACCATAGATTGTGATGTTGAATTACAAGTTGAACGTGCTTCTACCCGTGACATGCAAAATAAAGAGCAAATTCTTTTAATTATTGATAAACAAGCTACAAGAGAGGAAAGGATAAGCATCTCTGATGATATCATCTTGAATAATAGCTCACTTGCTCATCTTAAAGAACAGGTATTAAATTTACATTTAAAATATATGGAGTTATTAAATGAGTAATTGTCCTAGATGTGAAAAGCAAACTAATCTTTCAGTAAGTAATACATTCAGGCCTTTTTGTTCTGAAAAATGTAAATTAATTGATTTTGGTGATTGGGCAAATGAAGGCAATAAGATCTCTAGGCCAATTCAAGATGAAGATTTCTATGAGGACTAAATACTAATTTATAATATTCTCCATTCTCCACTATCAAGAAAAGGTTCTGCTTTTTTGTACTTCATTTCTTTTGTTTCTTTGCCGTTAGTTATTTTGACTTGATCATTTCTACCCAGTTTTGGCTCATCTCTTGTTATCGGGCTTACTATTTTTTTTGTTTTATCTTGGCTAGTATCATTAAGTTCTGATTCTGATGAGTTTGTTATCATTTCCATTTCTTCAGGACTTTTTCTTGGGCTAAGATTTTTTATTTCTTCTTCAGTTGATATCTGCAATGAAAATAAGATCCTTACAGTCTCACTATCAATTTCAGATAGCATTGATTCAAACATTGAGTAGGCTTCTCTCTTAAATTCATTTTTAGGATTTTTTTGTGCATAAGCTCTTAGACCAACGCTATTCCTCAGATGATCGATTTCAGCTAAATGTTCTTTCCAGTGAACATCTAAAACCTGAAGCATTACTTGTTTTTCAAGTAACAATTTATTATCTCCAAGATTACTATACTTAATTAAATATCTATCTTTTGCACTATCTACAATGGTTTTTGCAATTGTTTGTGGAATAAGCTTCTTATCATTAGTTATTTTTCTAGATATTCCTATATTTAAATCATATTTTTCTTTGAGATGATCATCAAGCTCATTACTTTTCCATTGAGATTCTATAGATTCTTGAGGTATGAATGAATAAGCTACATTCTCAAATTGCTGTTCAATAAGTGCTTCAATAGTTTCACTAATATCATCCTCTTCTAGTAATTGATTTCTAAGAGAATAAATAGCCTGTCTTTGATCATTGGAAACGTCGTCATACTCTAAAAGATTTTTTCTTGCATCAAAATTTCTACTTTCAATTCTTTTCTGTGCATTTTCTATACCTCTAGATAACATTTTTGCTTCGATATGATCATCTCCCATGCCAAGTTTTTCAAAGGTTGCTCTTCTGCTATCAGAAATAAAAAGTCTTAATAGATCATCCTCTAAGGATAAAAAGAATTTAGAATAACCTGGATCACCTTGTCTGCCTGATCTCCCTCTTAATTGATTATCAATCCTTCTAGATTCATGTCTTTCTGTTCCAAGAATATGAAGACCTCCAGCTTGCAAAACTTTTAGGTTATTTGATTTCCATTCTTCCTCGCTTTGATCTTCTTTTTTTCCACCTAAAACAATATCAGTTCCTCTTCCCGCCATATTTGTTGCAATAGTAACCATTCCTGGCTTGCCAGCATTTGCTATCACCTCTGCTTCTTTTTCATGATGTTTGGCATTTAAAATTTGATGAGGTATTTTTTTATTTTTTAGATATTCAGATACTTCCTCAGATGATTCTACAGAGACTGTACCCACAAGGATTGGCGAAGATTTTTTTCTTAACTCTTCAATCTCATCAATTAAAGCTTTATATTTTGAATTTGTTGTAAGAAATACTAAATCATTATGATCTTTTCTTGCCATAGGAACATTTGTTGGAATAATGATGACGTTTAATCCATATATCTGGCTAAATTCTACAGCCTCAGTATCAGCAGTTCCTGTCATTCCGGAAAGTTTTTTAAATAGTCTAAAGAAATTTTGGAATGTTGTAGATGCTAGTGTTTGAGACTCCCTTTGGATTGGTACATTTTCTTTACACTCTAAAGCTTGATGAACACCTTCACTCATTCTTCTGCCAGGCATTGTTCTTCCTGTATGCTCATCAATTAACAGTACTTGATTATCTCGCACCAGATAGTCAATATTTTTTTTAAACAAATATTGCGCTCTAAGTGTTGCTTGAACGAACTTCATTATTTTTAAGTTTGATCGAGAATAGAGTCCTTCAGATGATACAAGCATATTTGCTTCTTCAAGAAGATTTTCTACTAATAAATATCCGTCATCAGTAAGTTCTACACTTCTATTTTTTTCATCAATTAAGTAGTGACCTCTCTCTTCATCTAAGAGGGGCTCTTCATCTGTCCCTTCTCTTTTTTGAAGTACAAGTTTTGGAATAAATTTTTTAATTTGTTTATACATTTCAGAACTTTCTGCCGACGGCCCTGAAATAATTAGTGGTGTTCTTGCTTCATCAATAAGTATAGAGTCCACCTCATCAACGATTGCATAATCAAGTGAGCATTGCACTCTTTGCTCTACTGAGTGCGCCATATTATCTCTAAGATAATCAAAGCCTAGCTCGTTATTTGTTGCATATATGATGTCGCATTTATAAGCAGCAATTTTTTCTTCTATATCTTGATTCGATGTAACAATACCAACACTAAGACCAAGAAATTCATATATAGGCCTCATCCATTCAGCATCTCTTCTTGCCAGGTAATCATTAACTGTTACCAGAATAGTTTTATTTCCTATGGAGGCATTTAGAAATGCGGGCAGGGTAGCAACGAGAGTTTTTCCTTCTCCAGTTTTCATTTCTGCTATATTGCCTTCTGCTAGAGAGATACCACCAAGCATTTGTGAATCAAAATGCCTTAAACCAAGTGTTCTTTTACTAGCTTCTCTAACTGCTGCAAAGGCAAGAGGCAATATATCGAAAGGATTTTTATGATCATAATCACCAGCCAGCTGCTCTTTAAGGGTTTTAAAATAAATATCAGGTTGTTGTGACAATTCTTCTTCTAAATTATTTGCAATGTTTACATGACGCATCATGTCTTTAATTACTCTGTCATTATTAGAGCCAAAAATTTTAGAAAAAATATTTAACATAAGATTTTTAATGTTTAAAAAAAGCTTTAATACTTAATTCAATTATTCAATATCTCCAAAAGGTGGTCTTACATATGAGATTGGAGCATTTTCAGAATTTTTAAATTCAACAACATCGTATGCATCAGGATCTTCAATTATTTTTCTTAATAATTGATTATTAAGAGCATGGCCAGATTTATACCCTGAGAATTCACCAATTAAATTACCACCTAAAAGGTATAGATCTCCAATAGCATCAAGCATTTTATGTTTAACAGTTTCATCTTTGAATCTAAGTCCTTCATCATTAAGGATTTGATTTTCTCCAACAATTATAGCGTTTGATGAGCTAGCACCAAGTGCTAAGTTTTTTGATTTTAGTAGAGCTGCTTCTGCCTCATAGCCAAAAGTTCTTGCTCTACACACCTCTTTAACAAATGATGTTGATGAAAAATCAATTATAGATTCTGTGGGTAACTTTTTATGAACTGGATGATCAAAATCAACCTTGAAAGATACCTTAAATCCATCAAAAGGTTTAATAGATGCATAGGCATCGTCTCTTGTTACGGTTATCTCTTTTTTAACTTTTATAAATTTCTTTAATGCATTTTGGTCTTTTAGGCCTGCAGATTGAATTAAAAAAACAAAAGGACTTGAACTTCCATCCATGATTGGAACTTCAGGCCCATCAACCTTTACAAGACAATTATCTACGCCAAGTCCAGCAATTGCAGATAAAAGGTGCTCGATTGTTGATATTTTAATATCTTCTTTGATTAGTGCAGTTGATAGACTAGTATCTCCAACATTTTCAGCTATGGCAGGAATAATTAAATTTTCATCTACATCTGTTCTTATAAAACTAATACCAGTATTAATTTCTGAGGGTAGGAGCTCCATGGTAATATTTTTACCAGTATGCAAGCCAATACCTACTGCCTTAATTGGATTTCTTAATGTTCTTTGTTTTAGCATCTATATAAATTTATATTTGACGTTGTCTGCTCGCCTCTGAAAGTATTATCCCAGTTGCAACAGAAACATTAAAGCTTTTAAATAATTTATTGTTACTTAGGTTTATTTTATGATCGCATTTTTCTAAAGTCTTTTCTCTAACTCCAGACTCTTCAGCTCCCATTATAATTGCAGAAGCCTCTTTAAAATTATAATCAGTATGATTTTTGGAAGCATGCTCACTTAGACCATAAATATTTATATTAATGCCTTTAAGATATTTCAAGCAATTTACTAAGTTAGTAACATGAAAAATTTTAATTACTTCAGCTCCACCAACAGAAACTTTATGAGCAACTGAGTTAATTGGAGCACAATGATGTTTATTAATTATCATTGCATCAACACCAATTACAGCAGCAGACCTTATGCAGGCTCCTAGATTTCTTGGGTCTATAATATTATCAAGTATTAAAATTAATGGGTCTCTAGCTTCATCTGAATCACAGAATAACTTAAGATCTTTAAAGCCCAACTCAAGATCGCTTGATATGAATGCCTCAGGTTCTTGTTTGATCTTGCTTGAATATTCAAACGGAATTTGATTTTCTTCTATTTTTTGTATTAGTTGAGTTATTCTCTTATCTTCTCTTTTAGCAGGAAGGGTAATTTTTTTTATTTTGTGTGGATTGTGCTCAAGTATGCTTTCAATACTATGAAATCCAACCCTTAAATCATTTTCTTTCTTATTCATTTGTTCTTTTTCTTTTCTTTAGGAACAAGTGTTATTTTACGTTCTTCTGGAGCTATATTAGCTATAGTAACTAAAATATTTTGACCTAATCTAAAAGATCTACCTGTTTTCTTTCCTTTCAAGATATTAGCTTCTTTATCATAAAAATATCTATCATTAGGAAGATCTGTAACATGAATTAATCCCGATACATAAAAATTATCTATCTCAGCAAACAGACCAAACTCTGCAATACCAGTCACCACGGCATTAAAATCACTACCAACATATTTTTTAAGATAGTAACAAATCATTTGTTGAGTTACTTGTCTAGATGCACGTTCTGCCATTCTTTCAAGGTCAGACATCTCAATGCATTCTTCTTCTATCTCTTCTTTATTAATTAATACATCACCCTTATTTAGGATATTTTTTATTAGCCTATGAGTCATAAGATCAGGGTAACGTCTAATAGGAGAAGTAAAATGTGAGTATCTTTCTAGTTGAAGACCAAAATGCCCAACTTCCTTTGTAGAATACTCTGCTCTTTTTAAGCTCTGAAGAACAATAGTTTGTAGAATTTTATTTAACTTTTTTTCTTTAGCATAAGACAAACACTGATTAATAAGATCTAGCGGAGTTTTCTTGTATGAATCTGAAAAACCTTTGATAGAAAAGAAATTTTTCAAGCTTTCTAATTTAAGTTCTTCTGGCTCTTCATGAACTCTATATATCCCTAATTTATAATGCTTATTCATAAAGCTGGCTGCACAAACATTTGCAGCTAACATAGCTTCCTCAATCATTTGATGAGAAAACAGCCTCTTGGGCAGAGTTATTTCCTCAACCCTCCCTTCATTATCTATTCTTAACAGTGGTTCTTGCCCTTCAATCTCAAGAGCCCCTCGCTGACTCCTCTTTTTTAAAAGAATATTAGTAAGTTCTGAAAGAGAGCATATTGAATTTTCAATAGACTTTGAGAGATTAGAATTATTTTTGAGATATTTATCTACCTCAATGTAAGTCATTCTTTTATGAGATTTGATTCTCGCTTCAAGAAAATTATAAGAATGAAGATCGCCAGTTTTTGAGTAAACCATTTCACAAACCAAGACATTTCTAATCTGATCTGGGACCAGTGAGCAAAGATTATTTGAAATTTTTTCTGGAAGCATTGGAATAACTTTTGATGGAAAGTATATCGATGTCCCTCTTTCGATCGCTTCATTATTTAATGCAGTTCCAAGTTTAACTAATTCAGCTACATCAGCTATCGCAACACTAAGTGTAAAAGACGATTTATTTTCAACACAATGAACTGCATCATCAAAATCTTTAGCATCAGCCCCATCTATTGTTATAAATGGGACTCTGGTTAAGTCTTTTCTTGGTAAATTTTCATTAAGTTTAATATCAGTCAACTCATCATTAATTTTTTCATTCCATTCAAATGGAATATAGTTTTCTTCAATTACTTGGGATATTGTATTTTCTAGTTCATTCATTATGTGAGTTTAGTTTAAATTCTATGTAAAAGGTTTCTAAGAGCCTTTTAAGTTTGATATTTTTATTAATCTTAATTTCTGTATTCAAGGCTTATGCCTATGATTCTTCCTCTAGGATCATGAACTCTAGTATCAAAACTAAAATCAGGAGCATCATAAAGTCTTGGCGCTGCTTCATCAAAAATATTAATGATCGATAGCTTCATATCAATTTCACCACTATTTGTTATTAACAATTTTTTTAATGAAAGGTCGTGAACAAAAAAAGAATCTACAGAATTATTATATCCATATGACGTTCCGAGACTATTAATCGGTCGCTCATTACTATATCCATCAATATATCGTGAATTAAAGTTAATATCGTAATCTTGATATTTCCAATTTAAGAAAGCATTGATTCTATTTTTAGGAAGAGAATGGGTGTTAGTATCGTAATTAAATTTGCCAACTCTATCTGTCATAATTTCACTACCTTCATTTACAAGGGCTGGTGTAAGAAATTCTATTAAAGTTGTTGAGTTTATTGATAGTGATAAATTCCCAAGCCTATCTGAGTTTGCTAAAAGCCTATTAAAACTTAAATCAACTCCTGAAACTTCAGTTGACTCTTCATTAAAATAAGTTGTGCTAACCCCAATCAAATCTCCACTAGAATTTCTTGTAATACTTGCACCATTTGGGTTTGTGTTAAGAATTACTTGCGCACTTTGAGCTTCAATTCTATTTTTGTAATTAATATTCCAATAATCAATACTTAGTCTTTGATTTTGATTTTCAAAAATAAGCCCAATATTTATATTTTTTGAGGTTGCAGGCTTAAGGTTCGGGTTGCCGATTTGTGCTTGCCTTACAAAAGGTGAATTACCATTAAAGTCCCTTACACTTCCTAGAATAATATCACTTGAAAACATTTGTGCCATGGAGGGCATAGAAAAAGATGAACTTTTAGAAGCTCTTAAAGTTATATTTTCAGATACGATATATTTAAAAGAGATTTTAGGATCAAATGATGAGTCATTCTCAAGCTCTTCAAATCTACCGGCAATTTTGATATCAATATTTTCTATAGGTTTAGCCTGAATTTCAAAAAAACCAGCATATTTATTTCTATTTTTTGAGACATTTGTACCTCCACCCAAAAAGAATAAGTCTGCTGATTTAATAATTTTGCCATCTAAATCAAACTTAGCTCTGCTGATATCATCATATGAAATTTTAAGTTCTTCATCATTTAATTGAAGACCATATGCTATTTTATAGTTATCTATATTAGTTCTAAATATAAAATCAAGAGTTTTTAAAGATGCTTTTTTAGAAGAAACTTCAGCACCCATAACATAGTTAATTAGTTCTTGAGAATTTTGCGATGAATCAAAAATATTCCAATATGCAAGATTTCCATTTGATTGACCCATGGTTGTCCCACTTAATGCTTCTAAGAACCTTGAATCAATAATATCTGGTCTGTAATGATTGTTAGAGTGACCACTAAAAGTTAAAGATGCCTCTAATTCAGTATTTTCATTAACATTAGTATTGATTGTCTGACTAAGATTATATTGTTTTATATCCTTGGGAGAATATGGAGATTCAAATTCGGATCCAAGAGGTCGCCCATACCAAGTTACTGGCACATTAAAAGGATTTCCTCCTTGATTGGGTTGAATTTGTCTTGATAAAAAAGGAAGAGCAGGGTATGAGGGTGATTGAGGATTATCATTTACTTCAACCTCTGACCCCATAAAGCTAATCTCATAAACATAACTACTTCTCTCAAAAGTTAAATTGGCATATGCTTTTGAGTGATCTTCATCATTCACTATATTAAATCTGGCTCCATACAAGAATCTACAAAAAGATCCATCTAATACACCGCCATTTGTTTCACATTGTGGGTCAGGAACAAATTGATTTGCATTATAGTTTCCTGAATATAAACCACTACTAACTGTATCATCGGTAGAAATTTTGAATGTTTTACCTAAGCCACTAAGGCCAAGCTCTGCTATTCTGGGAATCTCGGAAGCAGAAAGAGCAGATCTTTCTAGGATATTAAGACCAAATACATAATTGCCATTTTTATAATTTGACCCTATCAATAAGCCTAAAGATTTATCACTCTGATTATAATTCGAAGTTTCAAAGTTATTAATTCTTAATTTAAATCCTTCAAAATCTTTTTGAGTTAAAACATTTATAACACCAGCAACTGCATCAGATCCGTATAGTGAGGTAGCTCCTTCTTTTAAAATTTCAATTTGTTTGATTGCTATTTCAGGAACTATATTTACATCAATATATCCCTGACCTTGATTAGATGGTGTTCCAGCAAAAGTATGTCTCTTTGAATTAAGTAAAAGCAGAGTAGAGGAGTGATCCAAACCTCTTAGTGTTATTGAGGCCATTCCTTGATCAACTCCCTCAAGTGCATTTGTTTGGAAATGTGAACCAGATGATGATGTTAGAAATTTACTAATTTCTGCAAAATTTGAAATATTAAAATTTTCAAAGTCCTCTCTAGTAACAACATTTACTGGCGATGCGTCTTTTTCTGAATTATTAATTAATGACCCAGTAGTAACTATCTCTTCAACGTTAGAGTTAGCTATGATAATTGGGCTTAATAATAATAAGTATATTAGTTTACTGTGTTTAATCATGTTAAGGCTCAAAAGAGCACATTCTCCGAAATATTTGCTATGAAAGTAATTAATTGAATTTTACAGAATATAAAATATTAAGCTTCTGAAGTTTCGTGACAGTCACAGTTTAATTTTTTACAGACATTATAGTTTCTATAATGACAAGTAATTACCATGAGCGAGCCTAGGATCGTTAAAATTAGTTCTGCATTTGCACTAATACTTTCTCCTATTAAAAGCGCTGAAATAAGAATAGTTAATCCAGCAATACCAGTATAAATAATAGAGTTGTTTGAATGATTTTTATATCCCAAACTAATCGCGAAGATGCTAACCGGAATTGTTAGAAGCAATATAGCTTTATGTATGAGCTCACTTTCCAGAGTTAAGGCCAAAGAGCTATATGACAGTACTATTAAGGATGGAGCAAATAAACAATGTATCATGCAAATTGCTGAAAACGATATTGCAAATTTATCTGATGTAAGTTGTGATTTCATAATTATAAAAAACCCCCAAACCTTATTTAAAGTTTTGGGGGCCTATATTAATTGAAAAAATTTAATTTAGTAAGTTAAATTAAATTTAATTCCATAATTTCTTCCAGGCAATGGAACCTCATTTTTTACAAATGAAGAGTGATTTCTTGCCACTTCATCAAGTAAGTTCTTACCAAATAATGTAACTTTAAGGTCGCTATTTCCTCTTAGATTAAATGTTTTAGTTAATCTTGTATCAACCATTTGGTATCCACTAGTTGCAGTTTCACCTTCACCAAAGTCATTTTGTTTTGCTACATCTTTAAGATTAAGCTTAAAGACTAAATCTTCTTGCTCATATGATAAGGAATATACATTTCTTGATGGGTTTATTCTCGGAACATTATGTCCATCTAAGAATTTAGCATTTACAACATCTCTACCAAAAGATAATTTAAGCTTTCCTGAGCCAAGATCAATAGTTCTTCCAAATTCTATTTCATATCCATCAAACTCTGCATCTTCTTGAATATAATTTGCATGTATTAAGTTTCCATGGTCATGCTCGTCTTCGTCCTCATGGTGCTCATCTCCATGCATTTCATGATCTTCATCTTCATCCATAAGAGTGATGTAGTTATCAACATCATTGATATAAAAACTTGCATAGCCAAAGTAGTCACCATTGTCAAAGTTAAATGAAATATCAAAATTGTTCGATGTTTCACTACTCAATGTTGGGTCGCCAACTTCAAATCGGCCTGTAGCCAAATGAGGACCATTCATAAATAACTCAATAACTGAAGGCATTCTTTCTACACTAGAAAAACCTAAATTTATATCCAAACTATCAGTAAGATCTCTGCCAATACTTACAGCAAAACTATTTGTGTTTTCATCAATATTGTAGCTATCTATATCACCATGATCTTCATCTGTAACAGTTCCAGATCTATCTACTTGATCTATTCTCATACCAAAATCAAGATGAAACGGGTCAAAGTCTTTACCTATAAAATAACCAAGCGTTAGCACTTCATTATTTGCAGGATTCATAAAGGCTTCTTCTCCAAAAATTGAGGTATTTTCATCAACAAAATTAAATGAGAATTTTTGAGTCATACTATCATTTGACATGTCAAAGATTGCACCATACTCGGTAGCATCATTTAAAAAATTTGTTGGTGCATGTTCTTCGTGTTCTTCTTCACCTTCATGCTCTTCATGACCTTCCTCTTCAGCATGAGCTTCAGTAAGCCTGTAATCGCTATCCCTATATGTATAGTCTATTTTCTTAACTAAATTGCCATTAATATTATATGACCCTTTAATTGTAAAACTTTCTGAATCAGTGGTTGAAAATATTCTTTCCTCTTCATGCTCTTCCTCATCACCATGTTCATCACCATGGAAAGGAATCCCATAAACACTCTTAAGACTATCTACAGAAAGCCCAACATAGCCCCAGTCTCCTACTTTTGAAACTCCAAATTTAGTTGCCTCAACCGCAAAATCAGAATTGTTGACATACCCAAGATTTTCTTCATGCTCTTCTTCATGAAGAATAGCTCCATTTGGTATATCATAATTTCCGAATTCAGTATTTTTATATCCAAAATTTACATTAAAACCATTGATGTTTCTTTTGAGATTAATAAATTCAGAACTACCATCATTTACAGATTGAGTTTCATATCCTATTTTTACTTCTGGAATTTCAAAATTCATAGCAGCAATACAGTCATCAACTACATTAATTATTCCACCAATTGTTCCATTAGCATAAAGCAAAGAAGACGGACCTTTCACGATTTCTATTTGTTGAATATCATTTAAATCTACATCATTTAAATGGTCGACTCCTAGTCCGGATACATCTCTGTTAACCATTCCATTTTTAAGAATTTTTACTCTTGGACCTGACATCCCTCTAATTATTGGCTGTCCAACAGCAGAACCATAATCTGCCATTGATATTCCCAGGTATCCATCTATTGCATCACCTAGACTTGTTGTTGCATCGTTAACTATTTCATCCCCATCAATAACATAAAGTGGGTTTGTAATTTCAGTGGTATCTATTAGAGCAGAAGTAACCACTATTTCTTCTACATCTTGGGCACTAACTGAGTTAGAAAACATCGACGATGTTAATAAAACAATAAGTACGTTATAAAATTTGTTCATATGAACTCCTTAAAAAAAATTAAAAATTAAAAATTTAAGTTTTTGGTGGAGCTCTTGATTGAAAGTTTTGAAAATCAGGGGAAAAGCATTCTTCATCTATTTCGTCAGTTTTAACTTCCGATATATAAACTTTAACAATACTTAATTGGGTATTTGAGTCGTCAAAAGTTTTATTTTCACAAAATTCACACTCAATTGTTGAGTGTGTATCTTCGAAATGCTCATGAATTATTGGATCAGCTGAAATAGCAGTAACAAACAAGAAGCCTGTTAAAAACGTTGCTATTATTTTGTTAAAATCTTTCATGTAATAAATTTAGTGCTTTAAGCAAACCAATCCTGGTATTTTTCCCGCTTTAAGGTCAGCGATAGTATCATTTGCCATGGATATATGTCTAGTCTCGACAGGAACAGGCTCTATTTTTTCAGCTTTAACTAGCTCCATTAATTCTTTCATTTCTTGAATACTGCCAAGATATGATCCCTGCAAAACTCTTGATGAAAAGGTCATTAATGGAAGTTGGACTTCAAATTTGCCACCAAGCATTCCAACAAGGATATATAACCCATTTTTATTAAAGCCAAATAAGTCATATCCAAATTCTATGGATGCTTCTGCGCCAACATAGTCGATAACAGTAGAAGCACCTCCACCTGTTAGCTCCATAATTCTTTTTTTTGCATTCTCATGAGAGGAATTGATTACTTCAGAAGCACCAGCAGCCTTAGCAATTTCAAGCTTTGAGTCATCTATATCGACTACAATTGGGCTTACATTGAATGCAGCCTTTGCGATTTTTAAAGCTAATAAGCCCAATCCACCAGCACTAATAATTACTAATTTTTTATCATTAGGTTTTAAATTTGCTTTTTTTAATGAGCTATAAGCAGTCAATCCTCTACACGCATAACTACCTGCTAGGTCATCTGGCGTATTACCTGCATCAAAAAGATATTTAGAATCTTTTACCAAAACATATTCACCATAACCACCATCTACAGAAACACCTATATTTTGTGCAGTAAATGGGCCACATTCATGCTCATTATCACTTTTACAAGCTTCGCATTCTCCGCATCCTATCCATGGATATACAACAAATTTTCTACCTAGCTCAATATCTATAACATTTTGGCCAACAGCTACTACCTCACCAAATACCTCATGACCCATAGCAATGGGCTGAACGAGTCTAGAAGCCATTTTTTTCCCATTTCCAATATCAAAAAAACCATCATGAATATGAATATCTGTATGACATACTCCGCATGCAATAGTTTTGATTAATACTTCATTGCCTTTAGGAGAAGGTGTTGGTATTTCTACCTCTTTTATTGGCTTTGCATTTTCAAAAACTTGGTAAGATTTCATAAACTTATTTATTATTGTCAAGTAAGTATAAGTGATAAAATTCTTTTACAGAACATAGCAACATAGTTATAATTTTTGAATGCACATTAAAAAAAATAAACTAATTCTATTCATAATTTTAATTTCAATTACAGATTTTTCTTTTGCAGAAAAAGCACCTTTTGAATCAACATACGAGGCATTACCTCCAACAAATACAATATTCCGAAATGCTAATGTTTATGATGGAGAGGGTAATGAGTTTTCTGAAATAGATCTATTAATAAAAGATGGAAAAATTATAGCAATGGGTTCTGACTTACCAGGTTCATCTGAATTTATAGAGGTTGATGCAACTGGAAAATGGATAACGCCTGGTATTATTGATATCCATTCACATATGGGTGTCTATTCAGCTCCCAGCGTTACTACTAGCTCTGATGGAAATGAGTCTACCAGTCCAGTAACTGCAGATGTCTGGGCCGAACATTCAATTTGGGTTCAAGACCCTCAATTTGCTCTAGCTTTAAAAGGAGGAGTAACAGCATTTCATGTTCTTCCAGGTTCTGCAAATTTAATTGGGGGTAGAGGGGTTACTGCTAAAAACCTCCAGAGAAATACTATCAATTCTATGAAGTTTCCAGATGCACCTCATTCATTAAAAATGGCCTGTGGAGAAAATCCAAAAAGAGTTTATGGAAATAGAAGTCAAGCACCGTCAACAAGAATGGGTAACATTGCTGGATACAGAAAATCTTGGATAAAGGCCGAGGCTTACTTAAGTCGTCTTGATGAGTATGAGGCTAAATCAGATGATGCTAAAGAACTAGGCTATAAGCCTCAAAGAGATTTAGAGCTTGATACTTTAGCAGGTGTGTTGAGAGGCGAAATTCTTATACAAAACCACTGCTATAGAGCTGAAGAAATGGCAATGATGATAGATATAGCTAAAGAGTTTAATTATAAAATAACAACTTTCCATCATGCAGTTGAGGCTTATAAAATTGCTGACCTGCTAGCAGATAACAATATCTGTGCGGCAATGTGGGCAGATTGGTGGGGTTTTAAGCATGAAGCATATGACATGGTTCAAGCCAATGTTGCTATTGTTGATCAAGCTAGAAATGGAACAGGTTGTGCAATAGTCCACTCAGATGATGAAATTGGAATCCAGCATCTTAATCAAGAGGCTTCTAAGGCATTATCAGCCGGTCTTAAAGCTGGCTTTAATATTTCCAAAGCAAGAGCTATGAAGTGGATAACTAGTAATCCAGCAAAAGCTTCAGGAATCTATGATCAAACAGGATCTTTAAAAGTTGGTAAAAATGCTGATGTTGTTTTATGGTCAAAAAATCCATTTAGCGTCTATGCTCTTGCTGAAAAAGTTTATATTGATGGTGCTCTTGCTTTTGATAGGAATTCAGGTTTAGAGCCCAGTTCTGATTTTGATATCGGGATATTAAATCCAAATAAAAATAGGATACAAGAATGATGAAATGTAAAACAATATTATTCGCAATGGTAATTCTTTTAAATATCAATTTTATTGAGAGTCAAAGCGTTGTCATTAAAAATGCAACTATCTACGATGGAATATCGGATGAGCCATTTGTTGGCAATATTCTTTTTGAAGATGGAATTATTAAAAAAGTATCTTCAACTTTAGTTCAAGGTGATATTTCTATTGATGCAACTGGCAAAATAGTGACACCTGGATTCATTGCTGCCGATACTGAAATCGGTATTGTCGAGATTGGAGCTTTAAGTACAACTAGGGATGATGGCTCAGATATCTATAAAATTGGATTTAGTATTCATGATGCATTTAATCCGAACTCTACACTGGTTCCTTGGAACAGGGCTAATGGTATTACTTCAGCAATTACTCTTCCAAGAAATACATCTAGTCCAATAGGTGGTCTTGGTTCATATTTTGTTCTAGATGGTAGTCTTAACATAACAAGCAATAGAGACATGGTTATGATAGGGAAGCTTGGTGCGAGCAATTCATCTTCAAGGTCAGAAACCTTATCTGTAATGGATGATATTCTTTCCTTTGCATCTTCTATCACTGGTAAAGATATTAAATCTAACAGTGATCTAAATGCACTCATCGAAAACTCAGCTGTTGCTAGTTATATGGAACTGATGCCGAGAGATTTAAAAGCACTTTATAGCTTAATAAATGAAAATCTTCCTTTGATTATAAAATCCAACAGAGCATCGGATATTCTGAAACTTATAGAACTAAAGAAAAAATATAAACTCAACTTAATAATTATGGGCGCTCAGGAATCAGCTTTAGTTTCTGAGAGTTTAGCTAAAAATAATATCCCATTAATAGTTAATCCAATAAACAATATCCCAAATTCTTTTGATGAATTAGCTTCAAATATCAATCTTTCAAGTAAGCTTGAAAAATCAGGTATTAAATTAATGTTTAATACTTCGCGAGCACATAATTATCATTTAATAAGACAGGGCGCTGGTATAGCTGTTGCAAATGGTATGACATATGGCGGGGCGATTAGGTCGATAACAAGTAATGTTGCAGAGTCATTTAATATAAAAGGCAGGGGCGCTATAAAACAAGGAAATATTGCAGATTTAGTAATATGGGAAGCAGATCCGCTTGAGCCATCAAGTATGCCTGAAAGAGTATACATAAATGGAGTCGATGTTGATTTAACAACAAGATCAAGTAGGTTGCGTGATCGTTATACTAAAAATCTTGAAAAACCAAATACCTATAGAAATTAAGTATATGGTGCCGGCACCAAGAGTCGAACTCGGGACCTACTGATTACAAATCAGTTGCTCTACCAACTGAGCTATACCGGCAAAAAAAAACATTATATACAAATTAATCGTTTGGGAAAGAACAATTTGTCCCACCAAGACCACAATAGCCATTTGGATTTTTTGCAAGATACTGTTGATGGTATTCCTCAGCAAGAAAATACTTTGGACTTAAAGCTATTTCAGTTGTTATGTCGCTATAACCATTTGTTTTAAGAATATTTTGATATTGTGATCTGCTGTCTACACATATTCTTAGATCTTCCTCAGAAGAGCAATATATTACCGATCTATATTGAGTTCCCTTATCATTACCTTGTCTCATTCCTTGAGTAGGATCATGACATTCCCAAAAAACTTTTAATAATTCTCTTAGAGAAATTTCACTAATATTAAAAATAACTTCAACTACTTCAGCATGGTTTGTATCTTTATAACAAACATCTTCATATGAAGGATTCTCAGTTTTTCCTCCAGCATAACCAACTGTAGTTATTTTAACACCAGGAACATTCCAGAACTTTCTTTCAACTCCCCAAAAGCATCCAGCCCCAAATAAGATCTTATTATTACTTTGCACATAATCTTCCAAAAGATTTATCCCTTTAATGTAATGTTTCATTTACTTAGTAAACTCCTTTTATTGAAATATCGCCATACTCATATTCATAAATTTTACCATCCTTAATAGAATTTATTTTTAAAGCGCCTGTGTTATTTATGCCAATAAATTTTCCTTCATTAATAAAATTATTATTGCTTTGAATTTTAATATTTGAATTTAGATGCATGCAAGAATCTTCCCATCTCTTCTTCCAGTTGCTCATCCCCGCATCAACATAAGAAATAAATTTAGTTACGATAATATTAATAAGTTCATTTCTATCTATATCATTATGATAGTTTGAAAGATCCCCCCACCAAGATTCTTTCTTAACAACTTTAAGATTTATCCCAATACCAACTATATTAATTACATCAAAGCCAAGAACTTCTTTTTCTACTAATACTCCCCCAATCTTTTTTTTATTCAAAATAATATCATTAGGCCATTTAAGTCCAACAACATCCTCTTTAATAACTTTATTTATTGCTTCCCGACAAATTAAACCTGTAATTAAACTCAAGGGCTCGTCAATAGTTGATCCAGAAAAAGCTATCGACATGTAAATATTTCCTAGAGGACTAGACCACTCTTTTCCCATCCTGCCTCTGCCTTTTGTCTGTTCCTCTGCACAAATAATATTAAAATCTTTGTTTAGCTTTTTAGATTTGCATTCATCATTTGTTGAGCCTATTTTGTCGTATATGACTATATTGACTCTATTTTCATCAATATTTTTAAGAATTTTATTTATATTAAGTGTGTTCAATTTCATAAACTAGTTGACTTAAACTCATTCTAGAACAAAAATAGCTACCGTGAAATGGAGAGGTGGGTGAGTGGTTAATACCAGCAGACTGTAAATCTGCCGCTTCGGCTACGTAGGTTCGAATCCTACCC
>ENA-OQVM01003144-OQVM01003144.1-marine-metagenome-genome-assembly--contig:-NODE-3144-length-18230-cov-5.779100_pt1 | contig 18230 bp, 13 predicted proteins | sample MGYA00237776_ERZ505498 | MGnify/ENA primary metagenome ERZ505498 (study PRJEB26159, sample SAMN06265151) | marine metagenome | isolation source: Helgoland LTER site | place: Germany:Helgoland, sampling... | reverse complement strand
AATTGGTAGACGCAAGGGACTTAAAATCCCTCGGTGGCAACACCGTGTCGGTTCAAGTCCGACCCCGGGCACCATATCAAAGTCCAGTTGCAATTACTGGCGACCTAATAGCCCCTATATTGGGGCTTTTTTGTGTCTTGTGGAAAGCTACCGTCTATTAATGTCCATTGACATGCGGCATTTGTGACGGTATTTTTGACGGTATCTTAATTCAATAGCAAGATATGCCGCCGAATATGCCTATTACCGCCATTCAAGTTAAAGAAGCCAAGCCGTCTGATAAGGACTACAAAATATCGGATTCCGATGGCATGTATTTATTGGTCAAAACGAATGGTAGAAAATACTGGCGACTGGATTATCGATTTGCTGGAAAACGTAAAACCTTTGCGATAGGTGTGTTTCCGCTAGTGTCACTCAAATCGGCGAGAGAGAGTCGTCATGAGGCGAAAAAATTGTTGGCCGAAGGCGTCGACCCCAGTCAAGTTAAGAAAGAGCGCAGACGGCAGAGTACCGTGCCGACATTTGAGGAGATTGCCGTTAAGTGGTGGCATCACGAGCGTGATAAGTGGGCGGATAGTCACGCTGACCGAGTAATGAAGCGATTAGCTGATAATAGTTTTAAGGCTCTTGGTAGGTTGCCTGCAGACCAAGTTACTCCCCTACAGGTAATCGATGTTATTAAAAAAATTGAGGCCAGAGACGCGCTTGATGTTGCCAATAGAGTCAAGCAATGTATCAAAGCGGTTTATCGCTACGCGATTCAGCACGGAATCGTGACAACCAATCCCGCTGGCGACCTCGACGGCATTGTAAAAGCTCGAAAGGCTACCCACCGGCCTTCATTGCCTAAGAAAGAGCTGCCAGAGTTTCTAAATTGTCTGGAGGGCTATTCAAAAAGAGGGCGGATTCTAACGCAGTTGAGTATCGAGCTGTTGGTGCTGACCTTCGTTCGATCAGAAGAGATTCGCGGAGCAAGGTGGGAGGAATTTGATCTTGAAGCTAACCTTTGGCGAATCCCTGCCGAGCGCATGAAAATGAAGGTAGAGCATCTGGTACCTCTGTCGCAGCAGTCCATTGATGTAATTCAGCGGATTAGAGTTATCACGGGGCGCTATGAGCTAGTATTTCCCTCAGAGGTTAACCGAACCAAAACAATGTCTGATAATACGATGCGACAAGCTGTTTTTAGAATGGGATTCGATGGCAAAACGTTGGGCAAGAGCAAGGCTGTCCCCCATGGTTTTCGTGCGACAGCGTCATCCATCCTAAATGAGGAAGGCTTTAATCCTGACGCTATTGAGCGACAGCTCGCGCATGAAGAGCGCAATGGTGTTAGGGCGGCATACACGCACCATGCGAGGTATATTGATGAGCGGACTAAAATGATGCAATGGTGGGGCGATTTTTTAGATGCTCAAGCCTCTAGTTATTGCGCAGAGCATAGTTAACGTCAAATGAAAAAGCGCACGACAATCAAAAGAAAGACGGGGAAACGAAATCAGCATCAAAGCATGCTGGTGACTGAAAAATCTCGCTTTGTAAATGAAATGCCGACAAGTGGCGAGCTTAAAAATCTTAATGAAGGATGGGATGTTGATGCTCTGGTTGAGTCGCTGAAATGCTCTGCACTAGCGTTTCTGGTTGACAGAAATGTTCCTATTGACGATGCGCCACACGGTAGCGCAGGCGTTCTCCCTCCAGATTTTGTTGCTCTCTATGAGCATATAGCGGGTGTCAGTGCTGCGTTCACTTTACTGTTTGAGCTCCATTGTTTTAGCCTTGTTCGACATCAACACAGTGAGCGTGCCTACTCTCATCTCTTGAGAGCGGCTCAATGTGTTGAGTTTGTGTCAGTTTCAAAGCTAGAGGCTGGTTATCTGGCAGGTGCTGCACGAGTTGGCGACTCCGAAAAAACAGACAAAAAGCTAGAGCGCCAAAAGATCTTATTAAAACACTATGGTGGTCTTCGTGCAGAAGGTAAATCCAAACAGGAGGCAAGGCGTCTAGCCTGCGCACGTAGCAAGATACCTATGTCAACCGTAAAAAAATGGTTTTCATTAGAGCAAATCGAAAAGGCGTACCATCAATTCACTTGATACGGCCCGCTCAAATCATTCTTGTCGGACATTAATCGACGTAGGTAGTAAAACAATGTCCAACGCTAAAACGTTATTTTCTCGACCAATCAATTTCAATGACAGAATCCTTAGATGGCCAGAGGTAGAGAACCGAATAGGGATATGCCGCTCACAAGCTCATTTACTGGTCTCAAAAGGTGAATTTCCGCCGCCAATTAAACTGGGTGCGCGAGCGAGTGGCTGGTTGGAGTCTGAGATTAATCTTTGGTTGACGCAGCGAATAGCAGCTTGCCGTTCTGACTATAATGCCGACTCATAGAGCTTACATGCCTGTTAGTGAATGCTCTGACTGTAGCCCAGTTAAAGATATTAGTGGACAGTCTTGGCAATGTGACCTTGGTTTTGTACCCCCTTTTTTAAACGTATTTTGGCTAAGGGTTACTGCTACATATGGGGTTGCCGGTTGCTCGACCAAATTCACTCACGAGGTAATTAATAATATCTAACCTACTTGAGATAAGAAAATGAAGCATATTCACTACGAGGATTGGTATTGGTATAAAGACCATGCTTGGCGAGTAAATGCACGTAAAAGTGGGCTATACACTCATATTTTGAGACCAGTTATTGGCCAGCTTAATGATATGTTAGTCAGGCATAGTAAGGTTTTTGTATATCGCTTTGACATTCGAGTTGCTGGTTATACGGAAGATAATAAAATCATCAGTGACTTGATTAGGCGATTAAAGAAAAGAATTAGGACTCACTATATGATCGGTGACATAAGTTATTGCTGGGTGAGGGAGCAGGAACGATCGAAGCATCAGCACTATCATCTGGTTTTTCTTTTAGATGGTCAAAAAGTGCGCCATCCCCATCAACTCAACAAGTGGATAGCTGCATACTCAGAATTCTTCGACCTGAAGCCACACTGGGCCGGCTATCACAATGTGCGTCGAGATCAGGCTGGCTATGAAGTGAAAGCCCAGGAGGCATGTCACCACATTAGCTATTTAGCTAAGTCTAGAGGCAAGGGCTATAGGCCGAAATATACTCATGATTTTGGGGTTAGTAGATACATCTAATTAGTTATTTCTCGAATAATTGGGTCTGTAATATAAGTGCACGTATGGGCCGTATATCACTTATCTTGGGGTTGCCGGTCGTTATGCTACTGCTGCCGCAATTGGGCGATAAGCGCCATTAGACGGCCTTCAACCCGGTCCTCCATACACGCCAAATTCAATGGCAATGCCTTATCGATTAACTCTAGCTGCGGAATGGCTCCGAAGGTCAACTACACTCTAGCTTGTGAAGCCTAAGTTATGCCTGGAATTTGTCAAAAAGTAGGTTCTCCTCAAAAACCCACCAAAGGTCAGATACCCAAAAAGGAAACCTACCAACACTTGGCGAGGTTTGCCAAGACCGGCAGAGGGCTTACTTATTAAGAGATTCCACTTCAAAAAACTAGTAAGAGTGTCCATCAGGTTTGGATTCAGTGATAGTTGAATTTGCAAATAATACATCTTCGTTGAGAACCGCAGTCCCTCCGTATCGAAGTCTCAAAAGATGCAAATTGTCACAATCTCAATCTTTGACTCTTCATTTTTAGTTCCGTGATAATCTTCATGCGGGCTACATTGTTTACTATGTCTATTCATAACTGTATAGTTTTTAAATAATGAAATGATAATTTGGATAAGTTCTATGGCCATCAATAGCGTAAACCCTCTTAACATAGTGACTCTATTCGCCTGCCTGATCGTGGGGTCATGCGGTGGTGGCGGTGGTGGTGGGAGTGGATCAACGCCTAGCTTAGCGCCAGTCGTTAATTTTTCCGGATCAAATGCTGAGGTACTAGTCGGTAATACGGCAACGTTAACGTGGGCATCATCAGGGTCATCATCCTGCACAGCATCTGGTGGCTGGACCGGCTCAAAGGAAACGAGTGGTTCCGCGACAGTGACTGTCCCGAGCGCCGGTGAGGTGGCTTATAACTTGGCCTGTGTTGGTGATGGCGGGACTACCTCACGTGAGATAACGATTTCGGGATACCAAGAAGTTTCCGGCGTAACCGTTGATGGCTATATTCGGGGTGCCGATGTATTTATCGATACCAATAACAACCTCATATTAGATGGTGATGAGGTTTCAATCGTCTCAAGTGATGACGGCACGTTTCGACTAAGGTATGCAGTTGGCAATTTGATTAGTCTTGGGGGCTTTGACTTAGATTCAGGTAATTCGCTCGCTAATCTACTAATTATGAATAAGCTAACTGATTACACCGAATTTGCAGCAATAACACCGATTACGACTATTGCCGCATTTATGGAAAACCCAGATGACATTTATGCTGTGCTAGGGATCGACCCGAGCATTGATATAAGTAGTACTGATCCAGTACTAAATCTTGGAGATGGTGGGGTTTATGACCATCTTTATGAAAAAGGAAACCAAATTACTATTCTTGCCATGTCTCTGCAAAATGTGGCGAATGATCTAAATTCAACTCAAGACACCTCAGGAGATTATTTCAAATCGTTGACTGATGTGTTGCAAGACGATTTTGCCGATACGGGTAATGCCGTAGATATTGAGTCGGATGCCTTCATTAAGCAGGTGGTCGATAATGTCGTTGCAGATAAGCAGCTTACGTTAGCTCAAGATGATTTGGATAATATGGTTGAAGTGCTGGCTGCGGTAATGCCAGTGATTCAAGTTAAACAGGATGCGTCTAGCAATAATGCGCTCTTTGGTTTTGCTACAAGTACGTTGCAGACTGATATGCGATCGGTAGCCAACGGGACTGTAAGTGCTGCGAAACTTACGAGTTATGCGTCTGAAATTACCTCATACATCGCTGTTGATCAGAATGTTACTGCAGGTGATTTAACACCTATCGATACTACAGACACAGGAACTGGTACAGACACAGGAACTGGTACAGACACAGGAACTGGTACAGACACAGGAACTGATACAGATACAGATACAGGAACTGGTGATTCGCCCAATAATAACGAATCATCGGTCACTGCGGTTGCAGATACAGCCTCAACCACTGAAGATACTGCAGTTACATTCGACCCCTTATTAAACGATTTGATTGTCACTGGAGGTTATTCTGTATCAATTTCGGCAGGGTCGCCCAGTAATGGTTCCTTGGCAGTCAACAGTGGAAATACCGTCACGTATACACCGTCATCCAACTTCTTTGGATCAGATTCATTTACCTATGAGGTAACGGTAAATGCAGTGTCGTCATCGGCAGAAGCCACCATTGCTGTTAGTGCAGTAAATGACTTGCCCGTAATTACCGGTCTAAAGTCGACCTTAACACCGGATGAAAATCAAACGGCAGTAGTAACTGTTAACGCAACGGATGTAGAAACATCAACACTAATTTATTCTATTTCAGGCACTGACGCATCGCTGTTTAGTATTTCGAGCTCTGGTGTCCTTACCTTTAACGCTGCACCGGACTATGAAGCGCCAGCAGATTCAAATAGTGACAACAGCTATTCCATCACAATATCTGTATATGACGGCACGGCTACTACCTCTCAAGTGGTAACCGTAGACGTCCAAAATGTTGCAGATTTGGTGTCGGGTGTTGCCGTTGATGGTTATGTGGCGGGAGCAACAGTATTCCAAGACTTAGATAATGATGGCGTACTAGATGCAGGCGAGCCCAATGCCTCTACTAATGCCCTCGGCGCTTTCACGCTAACATTATCAAGTGTCAACAGGTCCGCGCCCGTGAGAATTATTAATGGTTATGACTTGGCGACCAATGAGATACACCCAAGCATTATGGATATTAGTTCGACTGAAACGGGCAGCTATATTATTACGCCAATATCCACGCTGGTAGGGCGATTAAAGATTGAAGATGCAACGCTTATCGGTACAGTATCTCAGTCGATGGTAGCCGCAGCAATGGGTATCACGCTGACAGATTCCCCGAATAACTCAATCCTCGGATTTGATCCCATCGCTTACTTTAATGGCTCAGACACCACGTTGGCTGCTGAGGCGCGACCTGTATTTGCGGCCAGTCAGTTACTTATGGCGCAGGGCGGCGGCAACTATGGGGTAAACAAATATGTTACCGATGAAGTTCTCTCTGCGCTCTCTACCACCTTAACAACACAGAGTGGTTCAAGTATAAGCATGAGCTCATCCGCAGACATTATTGCCATTAAGCAAGATGCTTATGATGCGGTTTTCAATGGTATTGTTGATACCACATTGGCTAATAGTCCACCCATTAACAACGTACAGTTTAAGAACAACAAAGCGGTGATGACTGACTACTTAAATGGGTCATCATCGAATCAAGTTCAGCACTCGCTTTATGGCGTCCATGACGGTACTAACACACTTATTGCTGACCTTATCGGTGCCAGTCTGGACTATGAAAATCTAAAGAAGATTATAGACAACGATGGAACGGGAACACCGATGGACCTGAGTTTTGAGTTATCGAGTCTTCCGGTTGGTAGCGGAACAACCTCGGTCACCCTGAGCTTGTTTTACGGCGCAGATGCTGTGCAAGACAGTGGCGAAGGCGTTCTTCAGGTTGCTCTGACGGCGAACTGGGAGTCCGATGGTAGTTCACTGCAGATCAAATTACCCGCTGCCAGCAGCTTAGTAGCGACTTACATTGCTAGCGGCGGCACCGCATTAAGCATCACTACTACCAATGTGGATGCAGATATTATCACCGCAGCAAAGGATGGTCCCAATAAACCTCAAACGCTGAGTGTTAGATTGTCATCTCTGTTTAATGCGTTCCCTGCAGAGGTCTCAGGCTTATCGTCGTTCCTTGACGGTGCATCCATGTTCACTTATCAGGTCGAGTTTGGAGATTTCACGATCTACGATCATTTGGAAAATCCATTTACTAAAATTCAGGGCACATTTGCCATTAATTCCACACCTGCCATTACGGTGTTTGCGGACGATTTATATATCCATGAAAATGCCACTAGCAAGGACATCACCTTCAGGCTTTCGCAGGTGTCTAGTTCGGATGTCACTGTTGACTATGCCATTGCAGGTGCGAGCTCAGCGTCATTAGCTGATTACACTATGCCGATGGGCGCCGTAACCATCCCAGCGGGATCGATGTCAGCGTCGCTAGCCGTTGCTGTAACCAACGACACATTGGTTGAGTCACAAGAAGAAATTAGATTGAGTTTATCGAATGTTCAAAATGCAGTGCTGGGAAGAACCAGTGTTAGTGTCTACATCACAGATGGTGAAAAGATACTGGATAACGCTACGCAAAAAGGGATCTTGGTAAACAACATATTCAAAGATTCAAAGATGTCGATCACCGAGTACGTCAAAAGTAAGCTCGATAACTCAAGTGTTACTGTCTCCGGCACCAGCTACACCTATAGCCAGGTGCTAATTAACAATAATGTAACGACCGACATCTATGCCTACGTTGACAGCATCGTTGACGACTACGAAGTGATGGCCGAGGCAATTATTAGTGCCGTCATGAGCAAGTCAAATGCCTATGTTGACAATCAACTATCTAGTTTCGCTACTTATTCTGGCTTTGCTCAAGCTTTAACCCAGCTGAATTCAGGGTTGAAGGGCTTAGATGTTTCTCAGATTGCCGGAACCAATATCAACAGTGATGGCTCATACCCCTCTGGCCAAAGCAGCTCAACATTACAAACAGCCGTTGAGGCTAAGGTTGATACCTTAGTTATCCTAGCCGCCGACACCGTCGCGGATATTTTGGGTACGGATACCAACGCCAACTTCCCTAATGCAAATGTAATTATTGGCACTGAGGGCGACGACAACATCACCGGTACTTCTGGGTCAGATCTGATTGCTAGTTTCAGTGGTGCCGATACCGTCAATGGTTTAGCCGGCAATGACAAAATATTGGGTGGTTCCGGTGTGGATACCATTAATGGCGGCGACAACGATGACCACATCTATGGTTATGCAGGAGCCGACATCCTGTCCGGCGATGCAGGCGATGATAAGATTTTAGGAGGTCTGGATAGCGATACCATCAGGGGCGGGGCCGGAGATGATGATCTTCGCGGTGAGGCTGGCAACGATACAATCTTCACCGGTACAGGTTCCGATACAGTTACCGGTGGTTTGGATAAAGACTCAATCACGATTGATGGCTCTGGTTATAAGACAGTTGATGGTGGTCCTGGTGCGGATACCTTAGTGATTGATTATGGGTCGATCTCTAGCATAAGTGACTTCACTATCGGCATCTCCGGTGACTATGTGTCGCTCACTGACAGTGACAACAACCAGATTCTCTATAAGAACATTGAGACACTAATAGTCAGTGGTAATAGCTATATCTCTGCTTATGCAGGGGCCGCTAGCAACGGCGCTAGCTTTAACACTAGCGGAATTTATTATGACCCCGAAGAGGCTGGTTTTAGTCCGGATACGGCCCTTCAGATACTGAACTTTGGCAATAATATTGTTTCAAGTGCCTACTACGATGCAACCAATCATGAGGCCTATTTATACAGCTACGGTGAAGGTAATGGCTCGCATCTAAGTGCTAGCGCGTTGACAAGCCTTGGGTATGACAGTTCTAGCGACCTCGCCATTTATGGTACGGAGTTCAATGATCTGATAGCTGGAGGTTATTCGATGTCGATGCCTGGTCAGAGCGCTCCGAGCTTAACTCTGTATGGCTATGGTGGCTTTGACGTTATCGATATGTCTGGGCGATCCGGAACCGATACAGTAGATGCTGGAGCCGGTGACGACATCGTTTATGTTAGCTCCACAGGTTATGCCGACAATTTATTGCTTGATGGTGGCGCAGGTACGGATACTCTTTTCTTTGTATCGACCAGTAGTGCGATTAACTACAGCTTAAATACTGCTCCGACGGCTAATTTTGAAACGGTCTATGCGAGTCTTGGTGACGATGTATTAACCGGTGATGATAACAATAATCGCTTGGTTGGTTACGGCGGCGCTGACAGGTTAATCGGTGGCTTAGGCGATGATGAGTTGTACGGTCATTTCCCTGAAAGGAAGTCCCCTTACATCTATGAGTTTGGTTTGGTTGATACGAACGATAGTCTTTATGGTGGCGCGGGCAATGACAGTCTTTACGGTGGTGCTGGCGACGACTTATTAGACGGTGGTCCAGGGCGTGATGTGCTGTCAGGAGAAGGCGCGGCTCGAGGAGACGGGACCTATCTTGCGGATGAATTGCAGGAATTACTTGGTGGTCCAGCGGGTTCGGATACTTTCGTTATTCGAGCTGGCGATGGTGGTTCAAGTATCTCAGGCGCTGACGTCATCATTGATTTTGAAGATGGCGACGACATCATTGGTATGAGCGGCCTTAATTATAGTGATCTCACTGTTGAGCAAGGTACCGGAGATTACTCAAATCACGTGATTGTTAAGAAAACCGATACAGGTGAGTTTTTAACCATCATTCAGAACATGAGTATTAGCGCTATTGACGATAATGACTTTTCAGCGATTTAGGCTACTGCTGTTGGTGCTGGGCTCATTCAGTGCCAACAGTCAAAGTTATGGCGAGCTATTAGAGTCTTCTTTTGAATACACCTATAAGGCGATGGATAGTGCCTGGAGTTTTCTGCCAGAGGTTCCCGCTGCTTTCGAATCAAGTGATTCAAATTCCTACACACTAGCCTCTCAGTACAATAAATTTGGGTTGAGTCTTGAGAGTTCAGATTTAGTGTTAAATCTGACCAGGTTGTCAGAACCTAAAGATGTCTCTCTCAAAGCCAAAAAATTAGGGGTGTCGGCGTCCTACAGTATTAGCGATACGCAAAAATTGAATGTGCATGTAAAAGAGCAAAAAGCTGACCAGCAGCGCTTTAACTGCTACAGCGCAATGAATATTGTTCTAGGTGGCTGCGCGTCTGCCAATATACAGATCGCTTCAAATAAGCCTAAATATGACCATTTGGATGGGGCATTGATTGAAATTAGTGCCGCGACCTCAACGATTGGCATTGAGTATAGGCAGCTCGTCGATTGGCGGTGGTTAGATGAAGTCAGTGTCGGTGCTTATTCTACGCGCCATGACTACGATTGGTTAAGTCCGGTGGAGGACTTCCAGTCACCGTTTCTTTTGGGTTTGACGATTAATGGTGCACTGTTGGGTGATGCCTTATCGGAGACGATTAGTCGATTACCTCAAAGAGACACTTGGCGAATTAATCAGTTTAATCTGCATATGGAGAAAGCGGTTCATCTAAGCGCTTCAGTTCTAGCCTTCGCTAAGACCGATGTAGTTTATTTAGCATACGACAACTACCAGGCATTGAAGTCGCCGCCTAAGTACAACGCTAAGATTAAAGTAGGATTGCGGATTACCCGAGGCAAGCTGAGTATGGAAGTTTTTGCTGATGCCTATAAAAACAATTTGCTAGGTTTTGAGGCGATCACCTTTAATCAGCGCACTGAACACTATTTCAACAAGGCGTATGCTGAAATCGGGTTGCGCTTAGTTGCTCGTATATAGAAGTAATGTAATAGTTTTCGTGGCACGACTTCTTTGGCCGAACCTAATTGAACAGTCTAACGCACAGCTTTGCTATGAATACTTATAGTTAGAGGCGGTATTTCTTTGATCTCTGGCTCTTCTTCTCTCCAGCCAGCCCTGCACTTCAGATAAAAGATAATCGCTCTTAGAGAGCCGTTCTCGACCTCCTGCATCAGTGCGCTACTAACCTTCACAATAGCTTTGGCCTTGCCTTTCCTTAATATTGCCTCAAATGTGTCATCATCCGCTTTACGACGGCTTAGGGTGGACCGAGAGATGCCAAGTGAGTCAGCAATCTGTTGGTCTGTTAGGCCGAGAGATGCGAGTTCTTCAGCTGCTTGGAGGTCTATAGTTTTGATATTCGCCATTACGTCGTTGTACTCTGGTTACCAGACTGTATTGTACTCTCCTAATACAAATATTTGACGGTATTTATGGCGGTACTTAATTAATAGCTAATAATAAATATTATTTTAATCAATTCCTTATAAACATTATTCGAGTCCGACCCCGGGCACCACTATCTGAAATAGCACATCTTGCTATATTCTATTATTCCTTGCCAATCAATGACTTACGGTTGATCCGTTAGGCAATCTCTATAGTATTTATTGCCATAACTTCTCAGTAGTTAGCGTTCTTTTGCTAACAAATTGCTAACGCAATGCTAATGAGGATCAACCTTATGGCTACTATCAGAAAACTTCCCAGTAAACGCTGGCTGGCACATGTGCGTAAATACGGCCAGAACCTATCCAAGACATTTGATTCCAAAGTCCAAGCTCAATCTTGGGCGCTTGAAACGGAAGCCAATCTCGACCCCGAAGGGCTGGTAAAGGGTAAAACATTGGGGGATGCTTTCACACGCTACCGTGATGAAATATCCCCCACCAAAAAGAGTCATCGCAGTGAGTTTAACCGGCTCAATAAATTCCTCCGTGATCCCATTGCTCAAATACCCTTGATAGAAATACGGCAACACCATTTTGATGAGTGGATTAAAACCTCACTTACCAAAATCAAATCCAGTTCGGTTAACCGTGACCTTAATCTGTTGTCAGCTTTGTTTGAACAGGCCATACGTTGGCGCTGGGTTAAGGTAAACCCTATACGTGGTATCAGACGACCAAAGAACCCCCAACCGCGTGACAGGCGTATCTCTGACAAAGAGATAGAGAAGATACTTGATGCGCTGGGTTTTGATGGTCAAACCGTCACGACTACCCGTCATATCATTGCGGTAGCTTTTCTGTTTGCGCTGGAAAGTGCTATGAGGCAGGGGGAAATTTGGAAGCTTGATTGGGCTGATGTTTACCTAACCAAGAAGTTTGTTCGCCTCCATGAAACCAAAAACGGTACAAAGCGTGATGTACCGCTTTCTAAAGAAGCCGTGAGGCTTCTTACCCTGCTAAACCCTAAAGAGGAAGGCAAGGTATTCAAGTCTAATCAAGAAAGTAGTGGTGTGATATTTAGGCGAGCGCTTCAGCTTGCAAATATATCAGGGATGACATTTCATGATTCTAGACACGAAGGATTGACCCGTTTAGCCCGTAAAATCCCGATACTGGATTTAGCGCGTATGGTTGGACATCGTGACCCACGTAGCCTGATGATTTACTATAACCCAACGGCTGAAGAAATTGCCGAGCAGTTGGACTAACTCTCTACCATTCTCTTATCACGGAGCAACCCCAAATATTGCGAAGTGATTAAGTGAATGGTCAATACGAAGTGCCGTTTCTTTGAGGCGAGTAAGGGGAACTACGGATTGTCGTTCAAGCTGGTGCTTGAGCGCATAGTCAAGATAATTTTCCGCCAACGCAAAGCGCGTCAAAGCACTTTTATTTGATCCGTCATCTGGATCGAAGCCACTTAATTTATCCAGTGCGTCACGTTCATCGTCATCGAGCCGATCCCACCACACATCACGTAAAGCTTCACGGGAAATTTCTCCGACTTTTGCACCGCGTAATTTCGCCCCATCCGAGGACTGGATACCCACCTATATGGAATCCATTAACGGCACACAGGTTGTGGGTAGCTTTATTACTGATCCTGATGGTCTTACCGTAGGTAATATCAGTGCTACGACAGACCTAGAGGGCGATATACGCCTCTACCTCTCTAACCCCTTCAATGCGGTACAAGAAGCGTTGGTTGACGTTGAGAGAGGTATTATCTGCGCCAATTATGTATCTACTGTTGTTACCGGAGCCTTTATGACCCGTGTAACGGGTACAGATGAAGTCAGTACCGAGGGGTTGGATACGTATCTAGGGAGTGACCTAATAAAAGATAAAGTGATCTTCCTGAGTGACTGCAATTATGATCTTGCAGCGTGGCAGGAGTAAGCGCCATGTTTCCTGTTCGTGTAAATGTTGTATTGCTGAACGGGAAACACCCATTCCTCGTTATTTCTTCAAGGAGCATTGTTATGCCTTTGATGAAGTCACACTCTTCATTGAGTTTTATGTTGTTGGTATTCGTCTTTATATCAACGTCCTTTCTGAATCCCCGCCATTCTTGGAACGCCTTTCCGAATTAGCGTCCGACCACGCCCATTACTTTAGCCTTAACGACGATGAGCAGACCCACTATATGGCTATGGTGGCGCGATGGGTGTCTCTAAATAAACATAAAACTACGCATAGCTTAAGAGCTGTAGGTACTCACGAATAAATCCGCTCGACTTTTTCTGAAAGGGATTTCCCCCGCAGGGTCAGGAAGAGACTAACACGTTAACCACTCCATAAAGGCATTCCCCAATCTTCCGCGCTGCGCTTGTGCAGATGGGGTGATTCCCCTTGCCTTGATTTCGTCTGTTCCCGCGTTATCACTCGCTTTGCTCGCTCTTTTTCAGGGGTTTTTCAACCCCTGCGGGGGAATGTGGTTTTTAAACAACTAAGAGCGAGTACAGATTATGAAAGCAGACATCTACCAAGAAGTAACTAACAGCATTATCGAGGCACTGGAAAAAGTAAGTTTAGAAGATTACAACGCGCCGTTTGCACGTTTAACCGCTGAGCTATCGCCTATTAACCCTGTTACCGAAAAAGACTATCACGGTATCAATACCTTAATACTGTGGCTACAACAGCAAGCCAGTGGGTTTAAATCTAATGAATGGGGAACATTCAAGCAGTGGAAACAAAAAGGCGCTAACGTCAAGAAAGGCGAAAAGTCTTCAATGATTATTTTTTATAAGCGCGTTGAAAAAAAAGATGAAATTAAAGGAAGTGAAGAGCCAGAGTTTTATAATTGCTTAAAGTCTTACCGTGTATTCAATGCCGATCAGATAGAAGGATACGAGCCAACCATTACACGAGAAACCGGAGATTTTGGAACTGTAGAACGCATTGCTGAAATTGAGAAATTTGTTACTCATACTGGCGCAGTGATAAAAGAAGATCAAAATAGAGCTTCGTTTTCTCCTGTGGCTGATGAAATCAATATGCCCCCTAAAGATTTGTTTTTTGATAACGGGCAGAGTGCTACAGAAAATTACTACGCTGTATTGCTGCACGAGCTAACCCACTGGACGGGAGGCAAGAGCCGATTAGACAGGGAGCAAGTAGGACATAACACCGATGAAAAGAAATATGCTTTTGAGGAATTGATTGCCGAGCTAGGCAGTGCGTTTTTATGTTCTCACTTTCGCATTAAACAGCATGGACGTGATGACCATGCCACTTATATCAAGTCATGGTTACAAGCTTTGAAGAACGATAAGAAGTTTATTTTTAAAGCAGCTTCTCAAGCACAAAAAGCTACTGATTTTCTGCATGGGTTGAATCAAGACCAGTAACCAACACAGCCCCGTCCCCTGCGGGGCTGATACCCTCCCAAATTCGCGCCAGAATCAGGTATCCATCCTGATTCTGGCAAAGAAGGAAGCCTTCCTGACTTCCTCTAATTTCCAGCACTAGATTCTACCTGCTATGAGACAAAGTATTGCCTCAGACGCCAAAAGCATACGACTCCACACAGGTAATAGGGTTTTCCGTTGTTGATTCCTGTATTTTCCTTTATTCTCTCCTTCGGATACAGAGTGACGAGAGATATGACCGATCAAATATTGACCATCAAAGATGTTGCGATATACCTAAAACTCGCCGAAAAGACAGCCTACAAGCTGGCTGCCGAAGGCAAGTTGCCAGGCTTCAAAGTGGGTGGTAGCTGGCGCTTTAAACAGGCTGATATAGAAAGCTGGATAGAAGATCGAAAAAACGACAAGCAAAACTAGGAATGCTATAGCGTGCTATTAGATAACAAAAATAACGGGTATGTGGGTAATGAGCTGAAAAGGTGCTCATTCGAGGGGGCTAAGCTATCGGTGCTTTCTAGCCTCTTTACCCTGTATGGGTTCGCTTCACTCAAAAAGGAATTGTCCAAGCTACACAATGCCCGTTTGTTCCTTACTGATTGGCAAGGCCAGCAAAGTCTTCAGTCCATTGTGGGGAATGAACAAGAAGTCAGGCTTATAAACCAATTGGATCAAAAGCGCGTTGCCGCTGAATGCGCTAAGTGGTTAACAGGCAAAGTCAATGTAAAGGCCAGCAAGAAGCCGCAGGCCGCACAAAACTTAATACACCTCCAGTCAGCAGATAACAGTTTTGCCATTCATGGCAGTGCCACTCTATCGCCCACAGGGCTTGGTGATATCCGTTCTGACGGTCTTCAAATGAATACGGGTATCTCCGATGCTGAGACGACTAAACAATTAATAGCGTGGTTTGATGGCATATGGGCTGACGAAACAAGCGCGAAAGATATAAAAGCAGAGTTAATCGAAAAGCTTGATTTTATCGCGGCTGACCAGCCTGCCAACTTTATCTATTTCCTTACGCTCTACAATATATTTAAAGACTTCCTCGAAGACATCGATGAAGAAAACATCATCAAAAGCAAAACAGGATTTAAAGATACTATCGTTTGGAACAAACTCTACAAGTTCCAAAAGGATGGCGTGTTAGGGGCGATTGATAAGCTGGAAAAGCACAACGGCTGCATCATCGCCGATAGTGTCGGCTTGGGTAAAACCTTTGAAGCTCTAGCCGTTATCAAATATTACGAGCTGCGCAATGATCGCGTATTAGTTCTCTGCCCTAAAAAGCTACGTGATAACTGGACAGTCTACACAATAAACGACAAGCGCAACCTGCTTGCAACTGACCGCTTTAATTATGACGTTCTCAATCATACCGACTTGAGTCGCGCCAAAGGTCTTTCGGGTGAGATAAACCTTGAAACACTCAATTGGGGTAACTACGACCTTATTGTGATAGATGAATCTCATAACTTCCGCAACAACCCCAATAAGGCTGAAGGAAAGACGCGCTATGAGCGGTTACTAGACGATATCATCCGTTCAGGCGTTAAAACCAAAGTACTAATGCTCTCCGCCACGCCCGTTAATAACCGCATGAATGATCTGAAAAATCAGGTCGCGTTTATTACCGAAGGGCGAGATGATGCGTTTGTGGATATTGGCATCAAGAACATCGATAGCACTTTGCGTCTTGCGCAAAAGCAATTTAACCAATGGGCAAAAGAACCAGCAGAAAGCCGCACCACAGCAACCCTGCTCGATAGCATGAGCTTTGACTACTTTAAACTGCTAGATATAGTCACCATCGCTCGCTCACGTAAGCATATCGAGAAATACTACGGCACAGCCGATATTGGTAAATTTCCTAAACGGTTGCCGCCAAAGAATGTTTATGCAGATATCGATCTCTCTGATGAATTTCCACCACTCAAAGAAGTTAATAAGACAATCAGACGTTTGTCACTGGCAGGTTACTCACCATTAAAATTCGTGCGTAATGACCTTAAAGACGAATACGCACGTCGCTACGACAAGGCTGTTGGTGACGGGAAAGGTGTATTCAAACAAGTTGACCGCGAAGAGAGTTTGATCCACCTCATGCGCGTTAACCTACTCAAACGCATGGAAAGCTCAATTCACTCATTTACGCTAACAGCAACAAAACTGGCCAATCAGGTCGAAAACTTATTGGCCAAAATAGATGCCCATGAAAGTGATGAGCTGTTCGAACTAAACATCGAAGAAATTGAAGACATAGAACTCAATGCGCCAGAGCTTGAGCCCTACATGCTCGGCAACAAAACCAAAGTATTGATTCAGGATATGGACTTGATCCGCTTCCGTCAGGAGCTTGAAGCAGATCGTGTATTACTGGAAAGCATTGTTAACGATGCCAAACGAGTAACGGCAGCCAGAGATGCCAAGCTTGAAAAACTCAAGCAGGCAATTAAAGCAAAGATCGCTTCACCATTAAATCCTAACAACAAAAAGGTCATTATCTTTACCGCGTTTGCCGATACCGCTCAGTACCTATATGCCCATCTTGTTGAGTGGGCACAAAAAGAGTTAGGCATTCATAGCGCACTAATAACGGGTGGCGGCTCCAACAAAACCACATTGTCGGGCGTAGGCTCTGATTTGAACAATCTGCTTACCGCCTTTTCCCCCATATCCAAAGAGCGGGATAAAATTGCGCCAGACGCAGTAGATGAAATTGATTTATTAATTGCCACAGACTGTATCAGTGAAGGTCAAAACCTTCAGGATTGCGATACGCTTATAAACTACGATATTCATTGGAACCCTGTGCGTATTATTCAGCGTTTTGGGCGAGTAGATCGGCTTGGGTCAAAGAATACTCAGATTCAGTTAATCAACTTCTGGCCAAACATGGAGCTGGATGAATATATTAACCTAGAGGCCAGAGTATCAGGCCGTATGGTACTGCTCGATATCTCCGCCACGGGCGAAGAGAATGTGATTGACGAAAATTCGACGGAAATGAACGATCTCGAATATCGTCGCAAGCAATTACAGCAGCTTAAAGATGCAGTGGTTGATTTGGAAGACATGGCGGGTGGCGTAGCGATTACCGACCTCACGCTAAACGACTTCCGTATGGACTTGTCGGATTACATGAATAAAGATCATCGCAAGAACATGGCAAGGCTGGAGCAAGCGCCATACGGCCTATATTCGGTCGTCCCGTTGGATGAAGATTTAAAGAACGATGGTATTACACAAGGTGTTGTCTTCTGCTTGAAGAATATTCGACAAGGAAAAGAAGCGGTACAAGTCGATGATAACTACCCACTAGCACCATACTTCCTTGTCTATGTTTCGGATGACGCAGTAGTAGAGCTGAATTTTACGCAGAGCAAAAAAGTGCTCGACCTACTCAAGCGACAAGCGTTCATTCATAGTGAAGTGGAAGAAGATTGCGTTGAATTAATAAACACCAAGACAAAGAATGGTCGCAATCTTGAGCACTACCAACACTTGCTTGCTGTAGCGGTGGATAGCATCGCAGGAAAAAGCGAAGAAAAAGGCGTCGAAAGCTTGTTCACTAAAGGTGGCACTGTGCTCACCGCCACCAGTAGCCAAGGCATAGAAGATTTTGCTGTTGTTTCCTATCTTATGTTAGTGGATACGGAGGAAGCGTGCGGATGACAACCGAAGCCCAGCCTCTTCAATCCATTAACTTTGAAGATTTTCTTGATCTGTTAGCGGTTCCGAAAGCATGCGAGATAAATAAGCCCATCTTCAAGAAAATGTTTTT
>ENA-OQVM01003142-OQVM01003142.1-marine-metagenome-genome-assembly--contig:-NODE-3142-length-18236-cov-3.460323_pt1 | contig 18236 bp, 15 predicted proteins | sample MGYA00237776_ERZ505498 | MGnify/ENA primary metagenome ERZ505498 (study PRJEB26159, sample SAMN06265151) | marine metagenome | isolation source: Helgoland LTER site | place: Germany:Helgoland, sampling... | reverse complement strand
ACTGGGACAAAAAGACATTCGCATTGTGGTGGATTCTCTCCCTGGCTTTGAATTGCTTGCTCAAGCGATTTCGGCTGATTCGACGTTAGGGATTTTAGTGGATCTGGATGTATCAATGGGCCGAACCGGTACGAGAGACAATGATTTGCTTTTGACGCTTGTTGAACGTATTGAAAAAGACGATCGGTTCTATTTTTCGGGTGTCCAACATTACGCTGGGCATTTGATGCACTTGGCTGATTTTGACAAGCGCCGGGAGAAATCCCTGAGTTCGTGGCAGCGCCTAGAAGATAAATTTTTGTTGCTGGAAAAACACGGTATTGATGTTGATGTGGTTACTGGTGGCGGTACTGGCACTTACGATATTGATGTGGAAGTTGCCAGAATGACTGACCTGCAAGTGGGCAGTTACATATTCATGGATGAAGAGTACCGTGCCATTGGCAGTGCTCAAGGTGACCGCTTTAATGAATTTGAACTGTCTTTAAGTGTGGCATGCACGACCATAAGCCAGCCGCAGAGCGCCACCATTACTGTTGATGGCGGGTATAAGGCTTTTGCTTCAGACAGCGTTAATCCGGTTTGCGATGATATTCCTGATGTTGAATTTCGATTTGCCGGTGACGAGCACGGCGTGTTGATTCTCGCCGAGGGTCAACAAGAAATTCAGTTAGGACAAGTTATTCGTTTCGCCACGCCGCACTGCGACCCAACGGTAAATCTGCACGAATATTATTGGGTAATGGAAGCAGATGGCATGGTGCATAGCTGTTGGCCAATCACCGCTCGCGGTTGTTCTTGGTAGCCGATTACAGTTGAGTCTACAGTTAGTTAAAAGGGGTTGGTTCACTACATGCTGGATATAGTTATAACGGGCGGCTGGTTGATGCTGCCTATTCTTCTTTGTAGCGTGGTAGTCGGCGCTATTTGCTTGGAGCGTTGGTGGACGTTGCGGCGTGAAGAGGTCATACCTGCGGAATTGCTGAGCCAATTGCAGAGCAGCCAAACTTGGTCAAGTGATAGCAAGGCTTTGGCGGAACTCGCCGTTGCCTCGCCTTTGGGTTACGTAATTGCGGCGGGTTTGAATGGTATAGATCTTCAGACTGACGCTTTTCAGCGGGTCATGCAGTCAACTATCGACAATGTCGCCCATGAGCTTGAACGCTACTTAACTTTAGTCGGCATTATTGCCTCCATTACGCCACTAATGGGTATTTTGGGCACGGTCTTTGGCATGATCGACGTCTTTAGCACGTTGGTTTCAGCAGGCCAGGGAGACGCAAAGATTCTGGCAGGCGGTATTTCAACTGCGTTGGTAACAAGTGCCGCTGGGTTGTCAGTGGCTATTCCGGCTTTGATAGCCCACCGATTTTTCTTGCGCAAGGTGGATGAATTGATCTTGGAGATAGACAGTATTAGCCAGCGCTTTTTCGATCGTCTGCGGGTTGATGTCAGTGCGGACTCTCATTGATGGAAAACTTAGGTACAGCTTTCTCAGCAGCCTCAGCAACACCTGCTGGATTGCGCCTTTGCGCGTGTTATCAGCACGTTGTGAGACATCCATAGCGTGAGGCGGTCTAGAGCCAGTCGTCGCGAAGCGACAGTAGAGCTAACGCCGCTGATAGATGTGGTTTTTTTACTGCTCATATTTTTTATGGTGTCTACCAGCTTTGTGCAAAATCAGGCGTTGAATGTTGATCTTCCTCAAGCTAACGGTTACGCTCAGCCAAACGAGGATTTATTTATTAATGTTGTAGTGCAGCAAAATGGGCGCTATGAAATAGAGGGCAGTATCGTAGTGGATACATCTCTTCAAGGGCTTGCTAAAACGCTTCAAGCAGTTGTTGAAAAAAATGCCGCACGAAGGACAAGTTTGCCTGTAGTTATTAGCGCCGATGCAACTGCTACTCATCAATCAGTGGTGCGAGTTATGGACGCTTGTGCGCAGGTAGGATTAACTCAAATTAGTTTGGCCACCCAGCCAATATTAGAACCCCCAAAGGAATAGGCTACATTTATGGCTCAACCAGCTATAGCGAAACCATCGGATTGGCAAACTTATCGAAGACTGTTGCGATATGTGGGGCGGTATTGGTTCATTATGACAGTCTCTGTAGTGGCCTTTTTGTTTGCTGCCGGTGCCGAAGCCTATTTTGTTAAGTTGTTTGGTGAGCTGATTGATCAATGGGATGATTTAAAGGTTAGGGCGGCGGCATCAATACCCGCCATGATGGTGGCGGTGACGCTGGTGCGCGCCGTAGGTACCATCGTTGGCGAAACAGCGATGGCGCGGATATCTTTTGGCGTGGTGTACAACCTACGCGAAGAGTTGTTTGCTCAGGTTTTGAAATTACCTAGTCGTTATTTCGACAACGAATCACAAGGGCACATAGTTTCCCGTATTACTTTTACGGTAACGCAGCTAAGAGATACCGGTACCGATGCGTTACGCTCACTGATACAGGATGGCGTCAAGGTTATTGCCTATCTCGGCCTGATGATTTTTCAAAGTTGGCAGCTTACGCTTTTGTTTATCGGCACCGCGCCGGTTTTGGCTTTGGTGGTGGTGTTTGCTAGTAGTCGGTTCCGCAAAATCAGTCGGCGTATTCAGCATTCAATGGGTGACGTGACTCACGTTGCCTCCGAGGCCGTGAATGGTTACAGGGTAGTAAAAGTATTTGGCGGTAAGTCCCACGAAGAGCAGCGTTTTTTGGGCGCAAATAAGGTTAATCGTCAGCAAAATCTAAAAATGGCGGTGACTCGTGTCCTTAGTTCACAGATAAACGAAACCATTATCGCCACGGCTTTGTGTGGTTTGATCATTATGCTTTACCGCCCAGAAATAGGTGGTGGTTTGACTAGCGGCGAAGCGGTGACGTTTCTTGTGCTTGCCGGTATGTTGGGAAAGCCTATTCGCAAGCTCTCCGAAGTTAATGCGAAACTGCAGCGCGGCTTCGCAGCGGCGGAAGACATATTTGCTCAATTAGATTCGCCTATTGAGGCGGATAGCGGCACGCATAGTGTCGAAAAGGCTACAGGAGCATTGAAGTTCGATAACGTCGATTTTGCCTATAATGAGCAAGGCCCCAATGTGCTCAGTAAAATCTCACTGAACATTCAGCCAGGACAGAGCGTAGCGTTAGTAGGGCGGTCGGGTAGCGGCAAGTCAACCTTGGCCAGCTTATTGCCACGGTTTTATGAAATAGGCGGCGGCGCTATCACCCTAGATGGTATCGACTTGAGAGATTATGAGATGAACAGCCTCCGGCGGCAGATCTCAGTTGTAAACCAACAAGTCACACTCTTTAACGATACATTGAGAAATAACATTGCTTATGGTGATGCCAAGGACGCATCAGATGAGGATATTAAGGTAGCGTTGGATCGCTCCTACGCTAGTGAATTTGTTGACAAGCTGCCAGACGGGATTGATACGGTGGTTGGCGATGACGGTGTCTTGCTCTCCGGCGGTCAAAGGCAGCGTATCGCTATAGCCAGAGCGCTGCTGAAAGATTCGCCTATCCTAATTATGGATGAGGCTACATCTGCATTAGACAATGAATCAGAAAAATATATTCAGGCCGCTCTAGAAGAGGTCATGACTGGCCGAACCACACTTGTCATTGCTCACCGGTTATCAACTGTAGAATCTGCTGACGTCATTGTAGTTTTAGATCAAGGTCAAGTTGTTGAGCAGGGCGATCATAAGTCGCTATTGAATCAAGGTGGGCACTATGCAGAGCTTTATGCCGCTCAGTTTCAAGATGAGTCGGAACCTGAGTTGGAAGATGAATCTTCGATGCTGGGGAATGCTGGAACACTGAATTTGGCCAATACTAAAAGTATGGCTAAGGTTAATTCCTTTATTGACCGCTCCGCTAATATCTTGAGCCAAGCTTGGTATACCAACGCTTGGTGGCCGAGTATTTTGACCCCTCTTTCTTGGTTCTACGGCTGGGTTAGCCAACGTCGGGCGAATGTTTATCGATCAGGTAGTAAAACGCCAGGGCGCACTTCATTACCCGTTATTGTAGTGGGTAACATTACTGCTGGCGGCACCGGTAAGACGCCGCTGGTGATATGGCTGGTTGAGGAGCTGCGTCGTCGCGGATTTAGTCCAGGTATTGTCTCCAGAGGGTATAAAGGCAGCCTCAGTCACAAAGGGGGACTAGTGCCCCTTCACGCAGACCCGTTACATTATGGTGATGAGGGTGTGCTGTTGAAAAACAGGTTAAATTGTCCAGTCGCCATAGCGGCAGACAGAATGAAAGCGTTAGATTTTTTGCAATCCGAAAATTGCGATGTGGTGATTTCCGATGACGGCCTGCAACATCATGCAATGGGCCGTGATGTGGAAATTGTTGTTATAGATGGGGTTCGCGGAGTAGGTAATGGTCGGCTGTTGCCGGCAGGACCTCTCAGAGAGCCGGTAAGCCGGTTAGATCATGTAGACCTTGTCATTTCCAATGCGCAAGCCTCCGGTCTGGTGAGCAGCGAAATTGTCATGCGTCCTAAGGTCCGATACTTTAGAAGTCTTGCGGACGGTCAGCAGGTAAGTGCTGCGGAGTTTTTGCAGCAACATAGCGCTGTCCGCGCCGTTTGCGGTATCGGCAATCCAAGTCGTTTCTTTTCCACCTTATCTGAATTGGGCTTTCTAGTGGAGCCTGAAGCTTACAGTGATCATCATTTATTCACTGGCGAAGAGGTCCGGTTTTCTGATGTGTTGACTGTAGTTTGTACGGAAAAAGACGCTACCAAGTTAGTTCAGTTAGACGTTGATTTGTCTAACGTGTGGTCTTTGGATATTGATGTTGTGTTCGATGATGATATAGCCAGTGCTCTGGCCACTACGCTGGCCGAATGCGGTATAGCGCCGATGGTGCCAATGGTGCCAACGATAGAGGCGCAAAACACGCTAGCCGTACCGCAAGAGGCAGGAGTTTAGGTATGGCCATGCACGTTGTTATACCGGCTAGATACGCCTCTTCACGATTGCCGGGTAAACCCTTGGCCCTTATCAACGGCGTACCGATGATTGTTCACGTGGCCGCGCTGGCCAGCAACACTATGGCTGACGATGTAGTGGTCGCGGTGGATGATCAGCGTGTGTTGGATGTGGTTGCGGACGCGGGCTATCAAGGGGTAATGACTCGTGCAGACCACCCCTCTGGATCAGACAGAGTGATGCAAGTAGCTGACGAAATGGGTTGGGGCGATGAAGACCTTGTGATCAATATTCAAGGCGACGAACCTATGTTGCCGCCACAAATTGTAGATGACTTGCTTAAGGCAATGGTTGCTAGGGCAGATATCGAGATGGCGACGTTGTCCGAACCCATTACAAACAGGCGCGATTTTTTGGACCCTAATGTTGTGAAGGTGTTGGTTGGAGACGGTTTGCGGGCAATTAATTTTTCTCGCGCTCCGACACCTTACCCTCGCGAATCCATTGACGATGAGGAATTGTTTGATGCCTTTATGCAAAGCGACGTGGCCCGACGGCATATTGGTATCTATGGTTTTAGGGTCGCGGGGCTGCGAACTTTTGTCAATTTGGGTGAGTCCAGATTGGAACGCATTGAAAAGTTGGAACAGTTGCGCTGGATAGAGGCAGGTAGAGATTTGCTGGTGCTAGATGTAAGTCAAAGCGTACCGGGCGGTGTGGATACACCAGAAGATTTGGCTAGGGTGCAAAAAGAATTTGTGAGCAGGTAATGCCTGCTCACAATGCAAAACGCTTGTTAGGGTTCTAAGTTACCTATTTGAGGTTACTTAGGTGCCATACGGATACCGCCGTCTAGCCGTATCGTTTCGCCGTTCAGATAGGAGTTTTCTACAATCTGCTTGGTCAGTGACGCGTATTCTGGGGGTAGGCCCAAACGCTTAGGGTACTGAACCATATCGATTAGTGGGTCTCTTACTGCATCAGGTGCGCCCGCCATCATCGGTGTGTTGAATATGCCAGGTGCGATTGTGCAGATGCGTACGCCTTGGCGAGATAAATCACGAGCGATAGGTAAAGTCATGCCTGCAACACCGGCTTTACTAGCCGAGTAAGCTGCTTGGCCAATTTGGCCGTCATAAGCTGCAACCGATGCAGTATTGATTACAACACCTCTTTCTAACGCTTCACCTTCTGGTTCGTTCAACTGCATGATCGCAGCACACTTACTCAGAACCGAGAATGTACCAATCAGGTTCACTTGAACGATAAAGTTGAATTTCGCTATGTCTAAAGCACCTTCACGGCCTACGGTTCTGGAAGCAGCGCCAATACCCGCACAATTCACATTGATATGGATCGCGCCAAAATCTTCATGGATTTGGTTGATCGCAGCTGTTACGGATGCGTCATCGGTAACGTTTACTTGGTAGGCTTTCGCGTCGCCAAGTTCTTTTGCTGTAGCATTTGCTAAATCTTCATTCAGATCTAGAATCGCAACTTTACCGCCATTAGCGATGATCATTTCTGCACTGGCTCTTCCGAGACCGGATGCGCCGCCAGTAATGACAGCGACTTTTCCTTGGATATTCACATGAATTCCTTTAGTTAGTTTCAATCAGTCCGCTAGTATACCCTAAGCTTTTACGGAATCAGCCATCGCCTGTGAATCTCATATCAAATTTTATAGAGGAATCTGAAGCCCAAGTGCTTGAACATTGGTTGCTCAGCTCATCGCAGGTCACATGGCAACAGGAGCAGTTCAAAATTTACGGGAGAGAGGTGTTAGCACCGCGAGAAATAGCCTGGTGTGGCGATGCGGGTCTCAACTACAGGTACACCCAGCTAGATCATAGAACCAAGGGCTGGCCCGAGCCCCTAGCCGCGCTCAGAGATCGTATTCAGGAGGCTTTAAATCAGCCGTTTAACTTTTTGCTCATGAATAAGTATGTAGATGGCAGTCAATATATGGGCTGGCACAGGGACGATGAGGTAGGTTGTGCGGGCAAAATTGCATCGTTGAGCGTTGGCGCAGTCAGGCGCTTTGCCATAGACCTAAGTGCTGACTCTGGGGCTGAAGGGGTGCGGGAGAGCGTGGATTTGGCCAATGGATCATTGCTCTTCTTTGACGGCCGCCAGCGGCATTGTTTGCGCGCTACAAAACGCCCGGTGGGTGTGCGAATTAATCTAACATTTCGGAATCTAGCGTTTTGAATATCCAACCTGAATATCCTCTTGAGAACACGTTTGGTCTTACCTCTCGCGCTCAGTGGGGGGGGGCAATTGAACAGCTAACAGACGTTGCCGCAGCTCAGGACTTCGCCGAAAAGAACAACTTGTCGATGACTTGTCTGGGTGCAGGTTCTAATGTGATTTTGCAGCCTAAAGTCGCTGGTCTTGTCTGCTCCATGCGCATCGAAGGCATTAATGTCGTAGAGGAATCCTCGGAGTCTGTGTTAGTTGAGGTGGGCGCGGGGGTAGTTTGGCATGAACTGGTCATGGAAAGCTTGAGCCGAGGCTGGTTTGGCTTAGAAAATTTGGCGCTAATTCCGGGCTCAGTTGGCGCGGCGCCTGTGCAGAATATAGGTGCTTATGGGGTAGAGGTTGCACAACTGATTGTTGGCGTAAATATTGTCGATGGCTTGCGCGAGAGCCGCCAGATAGCGCAAAAGGATTGTCAATTTGCCTACCGTTCGAGCGTTTTTAAGGCTCAGCCAGATTGGACCATTGTCTCTGTTGTGTTTCGACTCTCCAAGTTGCCTGTTATTGAAAACAGCTATCCTGAGTTGCAGCGTGTACTGCAAGGTTTGCCTGTCGCAGAACCTAGTCCCCAAGAGGTTGCGGATTGCGTTATTGCGCTGCGTCGGGTCAAGCTTCCAGATCCTGCGGAATTCGCGAACGTAGGCAGTTTTTTTAAAAACCCTATTGTCACTATCGAGGTGGCGCGCGCGATGCAAGCACTGGGCTTTAAAGCCTTTGTCCATGGTCAGGATTATAAGTTGTCTGCAGCGCAATTGATTGATCGCGGTGGTTGGAAGGGTGTTCGGCAGGGCGATGTAGGCTGCTGGTCGCAGCAACCTTTAGTCATTGTTAATTTTGGCGGCGCTCAGTGTGCAGACATCCTCAGCTTCGCCAAGGATGTCGCTCACAGTGTGTTCGAGCAATATCAGGTTCAGCTAGAGCTGGAACCGTCGCTGCTTTCCTGAGAACTATTGCTCTGCGGCTGTATTAAAACGCCTTGCTTGCGTAGCGCGTTTTCGCGCTCCCGCCGTTTGACTTCACGCGGGTCGTTGGACGCTCGTCCTGGCGCTCGGGCAGGCGCAGTTGCTGTGCTTGGCTCAGGTTCTTTAGCTTCTTCCTTAACCTTTTCAGCCTCCTCAACAACAGCCTCGGAGGGCGTGTTGGTTTTGTCTGTCGGTGTTACCGGTGCTTCCTCTGATGCCTCTTCTTCGACAACATTTTGTGACTCTACCGCTGCTGCGTTTTGAGTCTCTGTTTCTGTTTCTGCTTCAGCCTCAACCTCAACCTCAGCTTTAGCTTCCATCACCTCTGCGACTACTTCAGCTACGCTGTCATTGCTCGCGTCCTGTGTTTCTACAGTGCTTTCAGTAACATCGGCAGTTGCTGGGGAATGGCTGACTTCTGGCATTTCGGCAGAGTTAGCTGCTAACTCCTCTTTAGACTCGCTGTTGTCGTTGGTATCTGCAGAGGCTTTTGCGCCACGATTCCGTGGATCATTGCTGGCTCTTCCTCGCGGCTCTTTGCTAGCTTGCTCTTGCTTGGCAGAGTTTGCCTGAGCTTTATCAGCCTGACTCTCAGTGGTGGCCTTGGTCGCGACAGCTTTTGATTTTTCATCGGCTTGGCCGCTGTCCACTTTGCTAATGGGGGTTTTAATTTCGCTATTGCGCGGTGGCGCTGAACGATCTCGAAGCGGCTGCCGTTTACTCTTGGCTAAAGTTTCTTCCGAAGGTTGACGCTCTTCTTTAGGCACAACTACGAAAGGCTTAGATTCCTTTTTTGCGGCTGGTTTTTTGCTTTGCTCTGAAGTGTCGTCGCGGCGATTTTCTCCACGGCGCTTGTCCTCACGGCGAGGGCTACGGCGCTCTTCGCGATTTGAGTCTCTATTTGAGCGCTCATCTGATTTATGCTCGCCTTTGCGGTTGTCGTCTCGCTTTGTGTCATCGGACTGGCCGCGCTTTGAGCGATTATCTTGACCGTTACTGTCCTTTCTTTGACGGCCTTCTGTTTTGCGATCGTCGTCGTTACGGCGGCGATTGCGCCCACCATTTTCACGATTGCTGTCGCGATTACTGTCACGATTGTTGTCGCGATTGCCGTCTCTACCGCCATCTCGACCACTGGGCGCAGGTTTACGCCCAGGTTGCTCTTCTACCGCTGCTTCGTCAGAGAACAAGCTGCTGACTATGCGTTTAAATAGACTCGGTGTTGAGGACTTAGGTTCGGCTTTCGCCGCAACTTCAGCGGGCGCGGGAGGCGCAGTTTGAATTTGTGTTTTAACAGCGGCTTGAGGTTTCGCAGGCAATGCCGTATCTGTTGGGATTTCTTGCTGCTGGGCTTGATTAGCAAGGTCTGAAAGCACATTGCTGGGTACTTCGCCTTCGCCCTCTACGTGATCATCGCGGAGACGTTCAACAAGGTAGTGGGGTGTTTCCAAATTAGTATTTGGAATAATGACAATATGCGTACCGGTGTGTTGTTCAATTGTTGCTAAGTCGCCACGCTTTTCATTAAGCAAAAATGCGCCAATAGCCAATGGCACTTGCACGCGAATAACTGCGCTGCGCTCCTTCAGAGATTCCTCTTCCAAGACTCTAAGAATGGCTAATGCCAGTGACTTTGTGTCTCTGATCCGGCCTTGGCCATTACAGCGAGGGCATAGTCCAGTGCTTATTTCTTCTAATGAGGGGCGTAAACGCTGGCGGCTCATTTCCATCAGACCGAAGCGAGAAATACGGCCTGTCTGAATGCGCGCTCTGTCGGTTTCTAGTGCGTTGCGCATGCGGTTTTCAACTGCACGCTGATTTTTGGGGTTCATCATGTCAATGAAGTCGATAACGACCAGGCCGCCAATGTCACGTATGCGCAGTTGTCTTGCTATTTCATCCGCTGCCTCAAGGTTGGTATTGAGGGCAGTTTCTTCAATATCATGGCCCTTGGTAGCGCGAGCAGAGTTGATATCAATAGAAACAAGGGCTTCAGTGGGGTCAATTACGATACTGCCACCGGCGGGCAATTTAACCGTGTGTTCATAAGCCGTCTCAATTTGGCTCTCGATTTGGTAGCGGCTGAATAGCGGAATTGAATCATCGTACGCTTTTACTTTATCTGCATAGTGAGGCATTACCTGAGCGATGAATGCCGAAGCCTCTTCAAATGCCGCATCGCCTTCAATAAGGACTTCGCCGATATCTGCGCGTAAGTTGTCTCTAATTGCTCGAATGACGGCGCTGTTTTCTTGGTACAGGAGCGAAGGTGTGGGTTCTGTCTCGTCTGCATTTTGTATGGCTTGCCATAGCTGCAGGAGATAGTTTAAGTCCCAGTTCAGCTCTTCTGAGCTGCGGCCAACGCCGGCGGTGCGAACGATGACGCCCATGCCATCTGGAATTTCAATTTGTGCTAACGCGTCGCGTAATTGGTCTCTTTCCTCACCTTCGATACGACGGGATATGCCGCCAGCTCGCGGGTTGTTCGGCATGAGGACCATGTAGCGGCCGGCTAGGCTTAAAAAAGTGGTAAGGGCTGCGCCCTTGTTGCCGCGCTCTTCCTTTTCAACCTGAACCAATATTTCTTGGCCTTCGCCAACGAGTTCTTGGATGGGTGAGCGACCGCCACCTTTCTTTTTGAAATATTCTCGAGAGATTTCTTTCAGCGGTAAAAAACCATGTCTTTCTGATCCGAAGTCGACAAAAGCCGCCTCTAGACTAGGTTCTACACGGGTGATTTTTGCTTTGTAGATGCTGGATTTTTTCTGTTCCCTGGCGACGTTGTCGACATCTAGGTCATAGAGTTTTTGTCCATCAACAAGCGCAATCCGAACCTCTTCGGGTTGTCTTGCATTGATTAGCATTCTTTTCATTTGTCATAAGTCCTGTAAGAGCTGATGCTCAATTGCCATATTCTGAGCTCGGCACATTTTTTGGACGTTATAGTGGGCTACGAGGTGGGATTGCAGTGATATGACCGGCTTAGATTAATCTAGGTCCGGTGAGGCGCTTCGATTCAATATGTCGCTTAAACTCACATAGCGCACTTACTTAAAGCCGTATTGTTAAAGGCCTAGTGCTTCTATGCGCTAAATCACCGTATGCTAATGCCTCCTGTAATGCGAGGCGCATATGCTGACGTGGGCGATCTCTTGACGATCCTTATGCTCAGAGCAATTTAACGTGGGCTTAAACCACAGACTGCTGAGCTTTCTCGTCTTTATATTTTCGTCGTTACGCTTTCTTTTTTTGGGATTCGGCAGGCTACCTGCTCGAACCGCTAATATCATTATTCTGTAATCTCTGCGGATACTAATCCGCGCTCTTCTACGACCGGCCAATTATCAATATGACCATTTTATGCGTCGGCAAATAAGCCAAACGCCAAAATGCAGCTCTTAAGTCGCTTTCGTCATCAGGCTATGGCATGTCTGCCCTGATGCAATCACTATTTCGTCGAATATATTGGTGCCTTAGGCACCTCGTTAAATTAGAACGCTATTTAAAAAGCGTTCTAAGAGTGGTCTAAGAGAACTTCTCTCAAAGGCCTAAATCTTGAATAAGACATTTTATTTCTTATTCTGATGTTCTATGAGCCCCTAATAATGCTGGGTCTCAGTCCAAATTTGTCACGTAGCTGCCGTATACCAAGCCTTCACATACCTAACATGTACTGCTGAGTCATTAGGCATGGCCAAAAGGTTCCTGCAAAAGTTCTTTCAAACAAAGTCTTTTTAAACAAGGTCTTTGTAATCAAAGTCTTTCTAACCAAGCTTTTCTAACTAAGCCTTTCTAACTAAGTCTTTCGAGCGAAGAAAGAGGGCCTGTTTTAGCCGATATACACACGTTACAAGCAATTACTGCTTTAGCGATAAAATCCATTTGCATATTGCAGATGCACATCGTCACTCAAGCTGTAAACTAGCCTGCCATGTAAAATCTCGGATGGATGGTAACAGTGTTTGCTAAACCCTTCAAACGATTAGTTTTTTTCTCTATAAGGCGCTCTTAATGGAAGTGACATATTTGGATATTGTGAATGTCGACGACGTAGGTCAGCGCATTGACAATTTTTTGTTACGCCACTTGAAAGGTGTGCCAAGGACCAAAATCTACCGGATTTTACGAAAAGGCGAGGTGCGCGTGAACGGTGGCCGCATCAAGCCAACCTATCGGCTAGCGCTGAACGACCGTGTGCGGGTCCCGCCGGTTCGAAGTCGTGAGCAAGCGCCAGTGCAAATGACCGGGGATACCGTCGATATATTGGAGCAGTGTATTTTGTTTGAGGATGACGATTTGATTGTCATCAACAAACCGCCGGGGTTTGCGGTACATGGCGGCAGTTCAATTACTTCAGGCGTGATCGAAATGTTTAGAGTTATGCGCAACCAACCTAGGCTGGAGTTGGCCCACCGCATTGACCGTGACACATCGGGCTGCTTATTGATGTGCAAAAAACGCAGCGTGCTCAAGGTGGCTCAAGAGGCCTTCCGCGAGCGAGTGGTGAAGAAAAAATATCACCTTATTGTTGATGGCGTTTGGCCTCGAGATTGCAGAAGTATTCATCACCGCCTTAAGCGATTTGAGACATCTTCCGGTGAACGCCGAGTCAGAGTCGATGGTACCGGGCAAACGGCTCGGACGGACTTTGAAATCGTCGGCGCGGCTCCCAAGGCCACCTTATTGTCTGCAAGTTTACACACGGGTAGAACTCACCAGATTAGAGTGCACGCACAGTCTCAGCAGCATGCGATTCTCGGCGATTCTAAATATGGCGGCGCAAACGCGATTGAAGTGTCTCGGTTATGCCTGCACTCGTCTAGGTTGATGGTGCCCTTTGGTTCTGATCGACTAGATATTTCTGCGCCGATCGAAGAAGAAATGGCATCGATCTGGCGCGCTTTAGAATCGAAATAAGCCGGTGTTTGGGCAGCTTGAGTTGGTCGGCCTGAAATGCCCGGCTAGATGTGCCAAATCTTTTCAGGGCAGGCGTCCAAGTTAGCTGCAGTGGTTAGCGCGAGTGGGGCAGTATGTTTATGCCAAACTCTTGTAGTCGAGAAACCAGGCGGATCAACGGTAAGCCAATTAGGGCGCTTGGGTCGTCGGCTTTTATAGATTCGAACAAAGCAATACCCAAGCCTTCCGCCTTGAAGGCACCTGCGCAATCCAGTGGCTTATCTAATTCAACGTACTTGGTGATTTGCGCCGCTGTCAGTGTGCGAAATTGCAGGTGAGTTGCTTCTACATCCAAGGTGTATTTGTCGCCCTCACTGTTTTGCTGCTGAACACTGGTCTGATAAATGGCTAAGCCAGTGTAAAAGACTGCGGTTTTGCCGCTGCAATAGGTGAGGGATTCAATAGCTGCTTCCACCGTACCCGGTTTTTCTAAAATACGATCGCCGCAAACGCCCGTTTGATCAGATCCTATGATGACTTTGCCCGGGTTGTTGAGTGCAATTTCTTTTGCTTTAGCCAAGGCTAAGCGCGACGCAATGGCCTGGGCCGATTCCATAGGCTTGGGCGTTTCATCCACGTTTGGTGATCGCTGGTTGAAATCTCTATCTAGTTCTAGGCCTAGGGTTCTGAGTGCCTGAGCGCGATATTTGGACGATGATCCGAGTATTATTTGTGAAGACATGGTGCGGGTGTCCAGGGCATGTGATTGTTGTTACTGGCAGCGCGGTAGCGCGATTGTCGAACACCTTATAACCCAACCTCAAGATGGAATGGGACAATTTCCCCAATCTTTGTGCAAATCCCACGCTATAGGGCCAAATACATCAACTTTGACCGCAACTTGCCTTTACAGAACAACAACAGATACCTATGATTGCGCCCGCTATGAACTCGCGTACTGACGGAGCATTAACTTACCAGTCACTGGGCCAACGCAAGGCCTTGGTAGAACGTGTTGTCCGCTCGGAACAGATGTCGAGGCTCGAACAGGAATGTACTGAGTTGGGCGATTTGCAGGTTAAGCTTTATTTTGACCGCGATGCCAGATACAGAGTTGTAGTAGAAGGTGTTATTGAGGCATCGGCAAAATTACCCTGTCATTTGTGCCAAGAGTCAGTGCCTTACAATCTGCGCACCACATTCAATGCAACAATTGCCTCCACCGAGGAGCAAGCGGAGTACTGGAGTTCGGGTGAGGAAAGCGCTGACCTGAATATTGTTGTAATAGAAGGTCCACGGCTAGACATTGTTGAATTGGTAGAGGATGAACTCTTACTCGATTTGCCCGGCCAAGTATGCGTAGACCTGAATTGTGGCAACAGACCTGCAATGGTCTACGATGACGGGGCAAGTGACGCGCCTCCTGATCAGAGAGAACAGAGAGATCAAAAAGATAAAAGAGATCAAAAAGACCTGTTAGAGGAAACAGAAGAGCTAGTAGATCGCCAGTTACCCTTTTTAGGACTTAAGGCCGCTCTTCAAGAAATCGGCTCGCTTCCAACCGAAGAGGGTGAAGAGGACATTTAGAATTGGGCAGCTAAAACTAATTAGCTAACAGTAGTCAACAGAAGCAAAAAGAAGATATAGACAGAAGCTACAGACCAAAACGAAAGGCGAGGCGCCCTAGTGAATAGTTGTAGCGTAAGGCTTAACATTAGAATCTGCACAGTAGATTCTTGATACGAGAAAAGGAACAGTAAAATGGCAGTTCAGAAAAGCAAAGTGACCCGTTCACGCCGCGGACAGCGTCGCTCTCATGACGCACTATCAGGACCAACATTGTCCGTAGAGTCTACTTCAGGCGAAACCCATCGCCGTCACCATATAAGTGCAGATGGTTACTACCGTGGCCGTCAAGTGATGCCTGACAAAGCCTAGTTAGATATTCGGGGTAGTGCAGTTCTGCTTACTACCCCTCTTTGGCTCATGGATTTATCCTTCCGCCTAATGCCCCTGCAGTTTTTGTAGGCGTGCTCATGACTTCATGTTCTTCAATTCAACTGCGTGTCCAAACGGGTGCCTGCCTCGGTTTTATTCAACCCGCGAAAAGATGCTTGATTGCAGTTTGCACTGGCAAACCGTCGAATAATCAGTCTATTGGGCTGCCTAGGCCGCTCCTATCTTTGCCAATTCTCGTAGCCAAATTCGTAGTGTTATTGCCGTGGGGTTAATGGCTGTTGATTTGATGGGTGGTAGCACCGGGGTTGAAAACAACCTTGCGGCTTGCGCTGAGTTTTCCAAGCCTGAAGACCTAGTATTGGTTGGGCAGCAAGCACTGATCCAAGGGACTCCTCATGCCAAGGTACTTGCCGCAAAAGGCGCAACATTTCGCTATGCCGACGATTTTCTTGTGGGTTCGGAATCTCTTATCGAAGTGCTCAGAAACCGGCCACATACTTCCATGGCTGTTTGCAGCAAATTATTAGCCAACAATGATGTTGAAGCCGTGGTGAGTTCCGGGGATACCAAGGCATTGCTCGGGTTGGCGCGCTCTCACGTTGGCACGCTACCGGGGCTGCAGAGGCCTGCCATAATAAAATCATTTCAGGGCAATGCGGGGCAGTTTTACATGTTAGACCTAGGTGCTAACGTCAACTGTAGCGAAAATATGTTGAGTCAATTCGCGAAGCTCGGTGCGGCTTTGGCTTATTCTGGCGGGGGCTTTGAGAGTCTGCATTCTGTGCGCGTTGCGTTGCTGAATATAGGTACTGAGAGTGGCAAGGGTACGGGGCTATTGAATGGCGTTGCCGCTACTTTAAGCCGCGATCAGCGCTTAGATTTTGTCGGCTTTGTAGAGCCTACTGAATTGTTCTCAGGCTGCGCTGACGTTATCGTCTGCGATGGTTTCACCGGCAATATTATGCTTAAGACCTTAGAGGGGGTGGCCTCCCACATCAGACAAAAGCTTAGAGTTTTGGCTCAGGGCAATGATGCGTTGTCGGCGTTTGGTCGTGAGTTAGATCCTGAGCGTTATAATGGTGCTTTGATGGCGGGACTTAATGGCATTGTAGTAAAAAGTCATGGCAGTACCGGTAAGCTTGGATTTTTGAGTGCGTTAAATCAGGCCGACAAATATGTAGAGTCTGGGCTGACTAAAGTCTTGGTTGATAATTTATAGATTTTACAGTTCGAGGCCTAATGTGCTTTGGGTAGTATTTTCTATCAATGCCTGCTTGTTCGAAGGTCGAATTAGAACTGGCGCAGATTAATGATGTTTGTCCCTTTATGTGGGGCAGTGAATAGCAAGGAGTTGGATGATGAAGTTGGCAGCAATTTTCCCAGGTCAGGGCGCGCAAAGTGTCGGCATGCTGGCTGATATTGCTGAGGCTCACGCTTCAGTTAAAGCAAAGTTTGATGTCGCATCCCAAGTGTTGGGTTTCGATTTATGGTCCATGGTTCAAGAGGGCCCCGCAGAGGTTTTGGGCTCTACAGAAAATACTCAGCCCGCTTTATTGGTAGCCAGCGTTGCCTTATGGGAGCTTTGGTCAGCGGGGAGCGAAAAGGTCAACGTTATGGCAGGGCACAGCCTAGGAGAATATTCCGCGTTGGTTTGCGCCGGTGCTATGAGCTTTGAAGATGGCGTGAGACTTGTGCGTACTCGTGGTGAGCTAATGCAGCGCGCTGTTCCCAACGGCCAAGGCGGTATGGCAGCGGTGCTAGGTTTAGATGATGATGCAATTGAAGCCTGTTGTGCTTCGGTTGCTGGCGAGGTCAGTGCGGCTAACTATAATGCGCCTGGACAGGTGGTTATTGCTGGGGCCATGAGCGCAGTAGATGAAGCCATTGAAGCCTGTAAGGCAGCGGGCGCTAAGCGGGCATTGAAACTAGATGTCAGTGGGCCATTTCATTCCAAGTTAATGGCCGCTGCGGCAGACGACTTTTCTCAAGCCTTGGATGCCATTGAAGTAGTTATGCCAAGGATTCCAGTGGTGCAAAACGTTGGTGCCAGCGTGGCCAAGGATGTGGGTGAGCTAAAGAGCAATTTAGTTGAGCAACTGTACTCCCCAGTGCAATGGACTGCCTCTGTGCAATCTATGCTTAGCCAAGGGTTGCAGCAATGTGTTGAATGCGGTCCAGGCAATGTGCTTGCTGGACTGGTTAAGCGTATTTCGAAGGAAACACCGACCATTGGGCTTTCTAAGATGGCCGGCTTAGAAGCCGCCAACGCGCTTTAGTCTTGGTTCAGTATTTATATTTGGAGTTGATATGTCAGATAGAGTAACAGCCCTCGTTACTGGTGCTAGTCGCGGTATTGGCGCCAGTGTTGCACAGGCCTTAGTCGCAGCTGGATTTTATGTTGTGGGTACGGCTACGAGTGAATCGGGTGCTGAGCAAATTTCAGCAGCACTCGGCGATGATGGATTTGGTCTAGTGCTCAAGCTACAGGACAGTGAAAGTATTGCTGGCGCCTTCGCGCAGATTAAGGACCGTGTTGCTATGCCCTTGGTGTTGGTCAACAACGCAGGTATTACCAAAGATAATCTGCTTTTACGTATGTCCGATGCCCAGTGGAGTGAGGTTATTGATACCAATCTCAATGGTGCCTTTAGAGTCACCAAGCCTATTCTGCGCGGTATGTTGAAAGCGCGTTGGGGAAGAGTGATTAACATGGGCTCTGTGGTAGGCCGTATGGGTAATCCCGGTCAAGGTAACTATGTTGCCAGCAAGGCAGGTTTGGAGGGCTTTACTCGTTCTCTGGCGCTTGAGGTTGCCTCACGTGGTGTCACTGTAAATGCCGTGGCTCCGGGGTTTATTGCCACGGACATGACCGAGTCTCTAACGGAAGAGCAGTCTGCGATGATGATGGCGCGTATTCCTTTGGGCCGCATGGGTAATGTAGAGGAAATTGCAGCAACTGTTGCGTTTTTGGCCAGTGAAAATGCCGGCTATATAACGGGACAAACACTGCAGGTGAATGGCGGCTTGCACTTTACTTGATCAGTTAATTTGGAAATGGCAAAGAGCCGCTGCAAAATTTTGCTGTTTGCAAGCTGTTTCTTTCAGAAAAATTGCGCGAAAGTTGTAAATTGATAGCTTGAATTGACTTATACGGCTCTATAGAATGCCGTTCGCTTCGCGCCTAGGAACAATTGAGGGATGACATTCGCATGAGC
>ENA-OQVM01003141-OQVM01003141.1-marine-metagenome-genome-assembly--contig:-NODE-3141-length-18238-cov-4.675899_pt1 | contig 18238 bp, 29 predicted proteins | sample MGYA00237776_ERZ505498 | MGnify/ENA primary metagenome ERZ505498 (study PRJEB26159, sample SAMN06265151) | marine metagenome | isolation source: Helgoland LTER site | place: Germany:Helgoland, sampling... | reverse complement strand
GTTTCATAACTACTGCTCCGGCACCTTGAAGCAAGGTGTTCAGAGCCGAATGCTGACCATTTGTAGCGATCTTCCGACCATCTAGACCTTTGAGCCATTTCTGCCGTTTGTCTCGATCCTGGCTAACCGTTATTAAGTTATCTAGCCCGATAATGCCCTTCATCAATTTGTCACGAATTTTCTTACCGTTTTGATGATTGATAGCCATCGGTTTATGACCGGCTTCCTTAGCATCCATTGCAGATACCTCGGCTAGTTTCTGATTGCCGCAACCGTATAGAAATCCGTAGATTAGGGTTTTTGAATTATTACGAGAATATAGTCCGGCGATAGCCTGGGTGCGGCTGTGTACGTCGGTCTTATCCTCGTTCCTGCCCTTAACTACGGACTCACCGTAAGCACCACCGTCCCAGATCGCCAGGAAGGAGGCCAACATTCTCAGTTCTAAACCGGACGCATCAGCACCAACGAGTTTATGGCCATGATCAGGAACCCATACCTCTCGCATACGCATATCTTTCTTATCAACGTTGGCAAGGTTTGGGTAAAAATGGGACATGCGATGAGTTCTACAGCCAATTGACTTCACACGACCATGTACCCGACCATCCTGCTCAAGGCGTAACCATCCATTCTTACCATCAGATAATTGTGATAGCTGTTTAGTAACTCGGAAGTAGCGGTTTAGGTGCTGAGATTCAGGTACCTTCAAACTAGCCAGGACCGTCTCATCTATCTGAACCATGCCGGATGGTGTGAACTTACTAGGCTTCCACTGCGGATACTTCGATGTTAATCGGTGGACAATCAGGGGTCGCGAGCCGACCTTAAACTCCTGAATAGTGACCTTGGTATATGGTGCGCCTTTCGTTGTACCGGTGGTCTTGTTACCGACCTTGGGAAGAGTCATCTCGACGTTGGCCCATCGACTCTCGATATATGCCCAATTACCCTTGCTTGGTACTACTACCGGTGGGAAGGTAGTCTGCATCTCCCGCTCAAGTAGAATGGCCTCCTCTCGTAACTCACTTTCCAGATCCCTGGCTTTCTTCAGGTCTAGTCTGAACCCGTGGGAGCTCTGGAGTGAGAGGCACCAGTTTGTCTTGAACTCTAGCTCCAAAGCTCGCCGCCAGTCGATCTTGTCCTCAACCAGATCTTTCTTTAGTGCGCGCTGGAGTTCGTTGTATATGCGTAGATTAATTTCCACATCGCGTTCCATATACTTGAACATCTCAACAAAGGTCTCCGCCCTAGTCTGTCCTTCTACAGGCTCCATCATAAAATTCTTAAAGTCGCCCTTCGGGTAGCCATACTCAGCACCGTAAGACTTAATTGCGTGACTTCTGCGCTCAGGATCTAGTAGCTGACAGACAATCATCGAATCCCAACATTTCTCAAAAGTGATTACGCCAGGATGTAGTTTGTTCAGTGCCCAGTAGTCAAAGCCTATTAGGTTATGCGCGACTACTCTGTCAGCCGCTTTCAGCCTGGAGAGGCCCTCAGCTAACGATGGGTAGTTATCATCGTAGTCGGTGTAGGTTTGGACGATTCCGTCCTTCGGATCTGCGATGCCGCATGACCATATCGTAGTCATACCCTCGACGAACCCGTCTGTTTCTAAATCGAATACTTCAACTTTCATAAGGCCCTCCTTTGGGCGGTGTCTGTTTGGTTAAGGGGTTGAGAGGCCCGAAGGCCCCTCTGTTCTCTTAGATATCGACGATCTCACACACACCTGCTGTGCAAGCTAATGTTTGACTGCCTTTAGTTGTGTCCTCTGTCTCAAACTCTGGAAGACGCGACCAGTCAATAGTTGGCGGCATGTCACTTAATGCCTCCTCGTACTGCTCTTTAGAACACTCCTGATAAGGAGCCTGACTGTAGCTATGGTCGCTATGTGGTAGGAATGAGACACCTGATACCTCGTCAAAATGCTCATAGACCCACGCGCCGACCTTCATCCACTCGTCATCACGTACTGAGATAGTTACTGACGGCTTATGCTCACACCACTTGCGCTGATACATAAGCCACATGTCTAGCTGTTTCACAGCGTCAACATCTGCTCGTGTTACTGCACCCTCCGGAGATTTTGTAGGAAAGCTGAACACAGTAGTCGGACCACCCATCACGCAGGGTTCGTTAGGAACTCCGCTGTCTTTGAGGAACCTTGTTAGCGGATCTTTATTGTCGCCACGCACCGTACGTATGTAGTACTCAGAGTGTCTAGTGTGGATACCAGAAGCACTATCGACTAACTGAGATACAGTGCCGGATGGCTTCACTGCGGTGATAGCAGTACTTACAGGAATCTCTAACTCAGCCGCCCATATAACATTAGTGGAGATAGCGACACGCTGTAGAGCATCTAGTACTGCCGGTGCTTCTTCTGCGAAGGTGATTTTATGGCAGTCCATAATCCCAGTCATGCTGACACCGAGCAGTCTCTCCTCTGCGGTGTTGGTGTGCCAGATGTCTCTTAAGTATGGGAATTTAACGTAGGTACTTTGAATGGTACCTAGAATTGTGGCTAGTCTGACCTTCTCCGAGAGTGTCTCGAACGTGTCGTCGGGTCTGGCTACTACTTCCGTTAAATTGCAGAACTGGTAGGGGCGTAGGATTATCTCACTGCAAGGGTTCGTCCCAAACTCATGATTAATATCACGCCTTCCTGTTTTCGCCGCCTGCGCTCGTGAAGCCGGACGACTGAAGATACCACGCTCACCAGATTTAGACTCTACCAGTGCTGACCACTCACGGATAAAAGTCTCCATGTCGGGCTTTTCTGTATAGCATACGGAGTTATTAGCTAAGGCTCTCTGTGGGTTGTTATCGAACCATCGACCAGACTTGGCGTGTCTCATCCGATCATCAGATAGATTAGACAGTGAAATCATGGCGGAGCGTCTCACACCACCGCATACGACCACCTCGCCAATTTTACACATCAAGTCATGACACTGGATTGAGGATAGCTTAGAGCCTTTAGCCGCGATGAATGTCTCACAGACAAACTTAAATAGGTCAACCAAGGGCTGAGGACCACTAGCACGACCACCGAACGTCTTTAACTTAGTCCCTGCTGGTCGTACCTGCGTTACATCCCATTTAGGTACTTCTCCGGCATACAGTAAGCTGATTAGCTGACGTAAGGCCTTAGCCCATCCTTCCTTAGAATCTCTGACGACGATAGTTGTCTCAGAGTCAAACATTTGTGCTGGGATGTCGGGTAGCTTCGATATGTATTGGCGCTCGACGCTGAAGCCAACACCAGTACCACACAAAAGAATGAACATAGCCTCATCGAAGCATTTGGGGTCCTCAATCGGTAAGTAGCTACAGTTATAGGCACAGGTATTATCTCTCTCCATTGCGACACCAGCGGTCATCATGGCCCTCATCGATGGCATGACCTCTAGGTCTCTTATTGCTTCAGTCAGTAGGTTATAAGTTGCCTCATCCACCTTGTCTCCGACCACGTTGTCCATATATCTATCGACTGTCTCTTCCCATGTTTCTCGTCGGCCTTTCTCCGGTAGCCATCGGGCGTATCGGCTCATAGCTATATAGCGTTGGTATCCTGTCATCTCGGTCATTCTTGTAGCTCCTCAAGGGTGTTAGTTAATTGTTTAATATTGTGTTGCTGTTAAATATCGACATCAGAAAACGGATCAGATCCTGCTGTCGGGGGTGGTGGTTCTTGAAGGTCGTAATGGTTCATGCGACCACTGGGGACGTCATAGCGTAAGTGACCGGCTGGACCGACTTGTCCGAATGGCCTGTTCTTTAGTACGCGTATCTGAGCTACATCGCTTTGGTCTTCTGATTGCTGATCTCGTTCGAGGGCTATACAGATATCCGATAATTGCTCCAGCGACGCTGAACCGCGTAGAGACGTTAAGCTAATCTGTGCGCCTTCGTTATATGACTTGTCGCCTGAGCCTCGCTTGATATGAGAGACCGCTATGACTCCTAGTCCAGTGTTCTCTACTAGAGATCTGAGCTTAGTCATAAGTTCATCAAGTGCCGCTCTCTCGTTATCGTTAGCGCCATCACTGACAACCATCGATACGTGATCAAGTATCACGAAGTCACACTCTAGGCCTACAGCTAGGTAGCGGATCTTGGAGAGTAGCGTGTCGATTCCACTAGACCCAAACGAATCATAGAACGCAGACTTAGAGACCACTGCATCGAATGCTGACTGCCACTGCTCATCAGTTAGGATCTTAGGTTCTTCCATTAAGTCCCCAAGTGGGGTGTTATTATGGATAGCAACCATAGCCTGAGCAGTCTTAGCGACAGACTCTTCGAGCATTATGTAGCCGACCTTCTGTCCGTGCTCTACTGTTAGGTGATAGCCAATCTCACGAGTGAACGTAGACTTACCTATACCAGATCCAGCAGTGACCATTACTAACTCGCGCTTACGGAAGCCACGGATCATAGAGTTAAGCTGAGTGAATGGGATAGACTTACCCTTCGGCGTTACTTCCTGTAGCTCCTTGATTGATAGCTCGGAGCCTAGGACGATCCCTTCTGGGCTGTAAGGTCTAGCGTTGTACACTGAGGCCTTAAGGTCAGCTATACGACCAGCGACTAGCATCTCATTAGCGTCCTTTAGAGGTAGCTCTACGATCTTCGCCTTGTTAGGTGAGATAAGCTGAGCGCATTCCCTAGCCGCTTCTAGTCCAGCCTCATCAGAGTCGAACATGAATACGACTTCTTCAAAGCTCTCTAGGAACTCTAGAGATCTCTTAATGGCCTTAGTGGCCCCAGCGGCTCCGTTAGGAACTGACACAACCTGCCAGCTAGGCGCTACGGTTCTGTAAGACAATGCATCTAGCTCACCCTCAGTAACGACTACGCGCTTACCGTTAGGCTTGCACTTGTTCTGGAATACGAGTCCTCCAGCCTTTAAGTCCCCTAAGACTCTGAACTCCTTGTTAGGTAGTCTGAGCTTCTGGGCAACCTTCTGCCCCTTGTCGTTATAGATATTTGCTATATGACACGGTTGACCTTGGTACTCACCAATCTCATATCCCATGTCTTTGCAGGTCTCGGCAGAGATGCATCGCTTGCGAAGATCAACATACTCACCACGAATGAAACCACCGAACACCTCGCTAGGTGCTTTAGGTTCGTTAGGGGTCGTAGTGCCCTCTACCTGATCTCCGTGTTTATGTTTTGTACATACAAAGCAGTACGTATGTCCGTCTGTGTATAGCGCGTTACCGTCTGAGGACCCACACTCATCGCAGGCTATATGCTCTACGAGTTCTGATTCTGTTTGTTCCATTTAAGGCCTCCATTTAGGCGGTTATTTGTTTGGTTAATAGGTAGTTACTGCACTTTAAACTTATTACTTTTCCTGACGTTTAAGGCCGCTGGTATAACTTGTAGATTGGATGCAACATGTAGGCCACAGACTAACTCTCCCTGTAAGGGGATTATGTGGTCAACGTGGAGGTCTATTCCTAGGGCTTCTTGAAGTCTTTGAGCTTCTGAGTATATCTCTTTTATCACCTCTTCATCAGCCCATGCTGGTGTAGCGTGTAACTTTTGGGTGCGACGCTTATTAGCATATGCGTTAACCACCCCTTTGTTATCTTTCTTGTATTGACTGACTGTCTTTTTTCTACAGGATTTACAGTCGGTCCTGTAAGTCTGACTATCATTTCTAAAATAGAATTCGTCGAGGACCTTAACGGCCCCACATTTTCTGCACTTTTTGACGGGCATAGCTTCGCCTCCGGAGGCACTAAGTGCCCCGAAGGGAGCTAGGTTTTATTAGTTGAGTGCTGGTATTGGGTTGGTGAATTCGTCCTGAGCTTCAAACTCTTGATTACGCCAGATAGCGAATTCGGACAGAGGGACTATCTCATCGTTACCTAGATCTTTGAGATGCTCACAGAACTCTAGATAGTCCTGCGTAAGGTCGTTAACCTCGGCAGATTGCTCAGACATACATACTGATCGCATTTCATGCGTGAGGTTTTTTGAGTAATCAAGGTTCATGACGTTCAGCCTCCCTAGCATCTTTAATTATCTGGGCCAGTTCGTCGTCTGTTATGTCTGGGGGATCGTCGTAGTCGAAGGGCTTATGATCGATCTCGACATCATTGATCCAAGCGCCTAGGTAGACAAAAGCACTACCCACCATAACAACCGCCAAACCTATTAAGATAAGGCCAGTACCTAGCCAGCTTCTTAGGGTCTTAGTGATCATGAGGCAACCGCCTGTACGCTATAACGTGCGTACCGCTGACCAGTGAAGTCCTTTTTAAAGGCAGTGGCTATTTTCATTCCGTGCTTGCGAAGTCTTGATATATTAGAAGTCATACAGCGTACTTTGTATAAGGTGGCCGCCTCGACGGCGGTTATCGACCCTACGGCCAGTAGGTGCTTATAGATATCTAGATCTTGGGGTAGCATTAGTTCTGTATTCATGAGTTTATTCCTCAGGTTATTTTTTTTGGTTAAATCAGTTTGGTTAGGGTAGACATCAAGACTAATAGAGCCCCTCCGAGTACAACTACTCGGGCGGCTATAACGTGTCGGGGTGCCTTCGGTGTGTTACTTTTTTTCATCCTTTAAAACCTCATAGAGGTAAATGTGAGACCCTGCTGTCTCTTGTGTTAATGGGTCGCTATATCTTTTGAATGCATATAGAGCGACGACCTGTACATCGTCGTTCCAGAAGTTGTGTGATTTAGTCATAATGTCCATCACTCCCTTAACGTAGTTATCAACGTCTCCGCGTGGATAAAGGAGTCTCCCTGTTTTGGGTTTTGTACAGACTATTTCTATGAGGATTACTACTGGACCCTGAATGGCCGGTCGTTCTTTGTATGCATCAGCGTAAGGTTGAGCTAGTTGTCTGAATATGGTGTAGGGCTTACCGAAGTAGGTACCGTACTTAGTGACCTTAGGCCTCGAAGCTGGTCGAGGCTCTACAGGTATAAAAAGATACCTAACGTCGTCAGATATCTCATTAAGCTCAGCTACCATATCGGCGACTGATTGTCGCACTTCAGTAGACATATCAGGACCTACAGATCATCGATGTCTATAGCATTCCCAGAGCTAACTGAATTAAGGGGTAGCTCCTTCTGCTCTTCAGCTACGAAGCCCTCGTCCAGTCCAAATACAGAGGAAGCCGTACCAGCTTGCTGAGATCCCGTATTGTTCTTGGCAAGGAGCTTAACCATATCAAGATATAAGCTAACTCCTTTCTGTGCTCCGTTGTAGGCCTTAGCGGCTCCAGCTACTCGGATAGTGTCACCTGACATGATGACAATGCTCGAAGGTAACTCGAAGTTCTTCGCATCGACTAGAGTAGGCTGGCGAGTAGACTTCATGGTCATAAAGATCATACCGGCATATTGCTCCTTACCAGAGGCATCACCATCCTTAAGGGGGTTGTGAAAGTTAGCAGGGATCTTGTCACCGAATTCACGCTGGGCCGCGTCCTTGATAGTAGCTTTTAATTGTTTGATGATTGGATCATCTTTTAGGAATGCGATAGTTACCTTAAACTTACCATCGCTGAACTCAGAGCCTGTATCAGGCTTATTAAGCCAAGCAAAGTGAGCAACACCAGCAGTAGTGGAAAAGTTAACGTATAAAGATTTCTTTGTAGACATAGAGAGTCTCCTCATGGTTGTCTGTGGGGGTTTAGTTTTGATTGGTTTGGTTTGTTACTTAATGAACTCTATAGAGCCATCTGGTCTCACTAGGTAAGTACCTGTTTGATGCTTGTTTAGTGATTTCACGTAGTCCTTAGTAGTAGCTACATATGCTAGAGCGTCGATCTGCTCATTTACTAGGTCAATGGCTTTACTGATTGAGTCTTGTATGGACATGATGCGTATCCTTGTGGTTACTTTGTGGATGAATCAATGGCCCCTATACTTAATGTAAACTTGGGGGCTTCTTCTGTATGGGACTTTTTTCGTTACACTTCGCTAATACCCAGACACAGCACGACCTGAGACCGAGTGGGTCAAATTGCGTAGAAGGCGTATCTAAGGGGTATACTTAGTGGAATCTGGGGGTCCTTCTGTATGGGACCATTTTCGTTACAAACATAAAAAACCCAGCATAGCTGGGCTTGTGGAGTTAGAAGTCGGTAGGGAGAGGACCTTGAACATGCCGCCATCGGGTGTCGGCAGGTTTTACATTGCGTATCTTCCTTAATACGTCTTCTTCTTCATTTTCTTCTTGGGCATCGCGCTCCATTGCGCGTCTTAATTCTTCATTCATGGGAGGCTCCTTATATAGTCACCTAGGCTCATCTCAGAGCATTCGACCTGAGTTAATATGTTGAGCCATCCATCATAATTAGAGCTGTTAGGAAGGCCGTAGAGGGCCTCCGTGAGGGCCTGCCCTGCTGGGCTAGACTCCTCGTTCATTACGTACTTAACTTTGCGGTCCCAGTTGATCTGCTGGGCCTTTCTGTCTGCATATATATTAGACATTATCACCTCGCAATCTTAGCTCAGCCATGCAGTCATCAATCTCAGACTCTAGGACGACAATCAGCTTATATTTAGCCCGACAGTGAAAAGCTATATTGTCTAGTACTTGATGGCTGTAGCCGCGTCTGCTGGCTAGTTTCTTTTCCATTCCTCTTATCTGTGCCTTAGCGCCTTTTATGTCCCAGTGTGCATTAGCTATAGCGTTCCATAATGTCTGGCTGGGGTACTCTGAATAGTTGAAGTCTTCCATTTTTAGTTCCTCGTTATTAAGTTGCTGGATACTACGCCCTTAGAAAGCGGCGTAGATCTCGTTGTAGTTAGTGTAAGTGTCCTGAGCTTCTTTCATGATGATCTTAGATACTGCACCACGGTCATCAATTAGGTCCTGAGTCATGTGACCTGCAAAGTCGTGGCACTCATCGATCCACTGTAGTTCTGATACCATGCGCTCATTTCCAAGAGCGTCAGCTAGGAACAAGATAGCTCCAGTGTGGTCGTTGCAATCTGTAGCTTCTGCGATCAGGTTGATGGTGTTAGTGTCTAGATTTTTCATTTTGTATTCCTTGTTTTAAGTTAGTGTTTCTCGTCTTGATGGTAAGCATTATACAGTAACTCTATAACGTGTCAACACTATACAAGCAAATAAATGAAAATAAATGAAAAAAAAAGGACCCCGAAGGGTCCTGCTGGTTAATTAGAGGCCTTGTCTAACTTCTCTACAGAATAATGTGTAGAACTCTTTAACCTGTAAGCGTAGCTCTTCAGGAAACATCTCAGGATACTTAACATATATAGCTAGAACATCTTGAGCACCGAACCCGTGGTCCTTAATTGTGAAAGTATGTCCACATGCTTGCATAGCTTCGCCCATTACTTTGATAGCTTTGTTCATGTTTCCCATAACTCTTTTGTTGTTGAATAATTCCATTGTCTTGATCCTGTAGTTGGTTAGTGTTTCTCGTCTTGATGGTAAGCATTATACAGTAACTCTATAACGTGTCAATGCTATACAAGAAAATAAATGAAAATAAATGCAAAAAAAAGGACCCCGAAGGGTCCTAGTGTATTTTGTTACGCCGTTCTGGATGGTTAAATCGGAGTTAGGTAGGGTGCCTGCCGATACAGATTCCCCACATTTTACGAGAACCCTCTCTGATAATATCTGACCCTACCTCCCTCTCGTCTGCCTTCGGTTCCTCTGATGGCTGAGCGTTGAATATACGATCCCAATTATCGTTAAACCTAACTTGGTCTACAGGCCGTTGTGCTGACCCTTTACCTCCATGATTCTGTGCGGTCATGCTACTTTATCCTTAATCTGTATGATTGATTCAGAGCATGATTGATGCTCCTCGTATGCTCTAGCTAGTGACTCTGTAGCGTGTAACATGTCCGTATGTGCGTCCCAGTACTTCTCAAACTCACCATTAGGAACACCGGCTAAACGTCTAGCGAAGTACTCCAGATTAATCCTTCGCTGGTACATCTCGCGGCGTAGTTCTTGCCGCCTAGAATAAAGGTCGTGCATTAGGCTATTCATGAACACACTCCATAGTTAAGACAGTCGGTGTACTCCATGCGTGATACTAATATATATAGTGCAAGCATGGATAGGATTGCGATATTGCGCTTTAGTTTAATATAAACTTGCTGTACTCCCAATTCGTGAATAAGGGTCTTAATATTGTTCATTACAGGATCTCCATGCTTAAGAGTCGGCCTTCTGACTCTAGTGATACCATTGCTGAGCAGTACTCGCACATAGGAATTATAGCCACCTCACTGTGACCGCTTTTATACTTAATCAATACTTCAAAATCTGTCGCTCTGTTCATGTTTTTATCCTCAGTGGCCCCGTAGGGCCTTTAGTTAAATTATTTAATGTCGGCTATTACTTTATCCATAAGCCAGATTATAGTCATGCTGTTATACTCTGCCGTTTTTAATGCCTTGATACAGTCGTATCGTGTTCCACCAGCCCAGATTAGGCTATTCATCTTGTTAACGATCATCTGGGTCTGCCAAGTGTTTTCGCTTTTATCGATTGCTGTATTGTTTTTCATTTTGTTACCCTTTAGTTAGTTTGTTTCTCGTCTTGATGGTAAGCATTATACAGTAACCTTATAACGTGTCAACACATAACAAGCATTTATTTAACTTTTTTCATCTCCTCAACCTGACCTCTTAGACACTCGTATCTAGCTATAGCTCTATGAAGTCTCTCCATAGCTCCGTAGTATCCAGCACCTAGGATGGTTGCGTTGTACTCCTGATACCTGACCAGTACCAACTTTTCTGCTTTTCGCTTCTCTTCCAAAAAATGATCCAACATTATTTAGCTCCTATAATTTCAAATACTTCATGTACGTGGTACTTAGAATCCGAAGTGAAGTCGTCTACTGTTCCATGTAGTACCGCAAAAGCATGGTCACTAGTAGCCATAATGTAGCGACCTGTTGAGAACCATTCGCCGATACTCCTAACAGTAAACTTAGTATTTAACCTAGTCTCTAGCTGGATACGTTTACTTAACTGACTAATCACCTCACCACCTAAGGACTCGACGGCCTGCTTAACTGTATGCATATAGGCACCGTCTCCGTGCTTACGTCCGGCCTTCTCCATAGCTTCATAAGCTACTTCCATAGGTACCGCTAGTGCTTTGCTTATAGCTACTACCGTACAGTTCCTACTGTCGCTAGTGCATAATTTTCTGTAATCTTTTGCCATGTTAAGTATTCTTCTGTTAGTTACTTACTGTGTATGGGTGGTATTCTACAGGACCTACCACCCATGTCAACACATTTATAATAGAAAGTTACTGTATTTCACGAAAAAAAGTAAGGGGCGTTAATAATCTCGTTTATGTCATAGTCGCCTAACGTGGGCGGAGTAGGTAGTTGCACATCTGTCGTAGACTGCACATAGTCATGAATCTCCTGTAGAAGATTTCCGCTGAACATGTCAAAAGCTACCGCTCTTAGGGCGACGTGTAGCTCTTCGACGTTGCTGGAGTGCATCCCGTAGCTGTCATGTATCATGGCGAATGATTCGTGCCCTGCTTGATTAAGACGCTCTACAGTCATCTGGAGCATAGCCGCGTCGAGTGAGTGTATGATGTTCGGGGCTGAACTGTTAGCCTGCTTAGAGACCCTTAGGCCCATCTCAGCATCTTCGACCATTAATCGGATATCACCCAGAACCGTCTTAACGCGCTTCTCTGCTAACATATTATACTGCTGAGTTACCTTAAGACCCATAGGCGTATACCAGCTTAGGGCTGAGCCTGACTCTGCTAGGGCCAATGTCATAGACTGGAAGTAATGCATAATCTCCACAGCCTTACCATTGACTGACTCCATCGACTCAAGGATAGCACTGGTCATGTACTGAGCCGCTTCCTTAGAGTTACTCATACCGACACAGTGTCCGTCGTTCTCTAACTGGGTAGCGATACCCTTAGGGGTTACTCCATACGGTACGGTCATACAGGCCCTCTTAACGATAGAGCGACCATTCCCGAACCTTACCTCCCACTCCTGAGCTATTGGATTGGTAGACTTATCTCTGTTCAGTATCACCCTCACAGAGTCAGCTACGGTCATGTAGAGATCCTGACGTTCATCCAGTGAGGTACAATTAGTGGCCTTAGCACCCACACTGTCCTTACCTAGTAGCGAGAGATGTTGCATTCCGTTACAAGTTCCGTCCCACGCGGTTGGTAGGTGGCTTACGAATTCACTCGGGTTAGTCATCTTCATGGCCTCTGTAATCTCTTTAGCCGCCGCTAGGAATGGTAAGGCATCATTATCCACCTTACCGTTATCATCGAGAATAACCCAGCGTTGATCTGTTATATAGTTACTGGATACTGCGGCCATAAGATCAAGGTTATCCCACCCCCACTTCTCACGCTCAGAAAGTGAAGCCTTGTCCATTCCGTAGCAGTTCGCCGCGTGGATCATTAACCACTTAAGCCCTGACTCTCCGAGCTTCTTACCATTAGCAAACTGAAGTAAGCCCTTAGCGATCTGGTCTCCCTGCGGTGTAAGCTCAGAACACATGGGGTACAGGCGGCCACGAAAGTCTGCAAAATGTGGGTAGTAAAACTCTACATGTTCCGACATCTTTTCAGCGATCGCCAACTTACGTATAAACGCCGCATGTTTTCCGCGATGACTAGCCATTGATTTTACAATCCTTGTTCTGTTTTCCTGATATTCCCTAGCCTCAGCCTTACCCATAGCTTCGTAGTCCTTTTGGTCCATGTAAGGGGTCACAGTGTCATCAGTCTGCGTAACACCCCCAACACTTAGCTTCATGTCTGCTAACGTCTTTACGACTAACAGAGTAAACGGGTTGACTGTCCATGCTGTATTTTGAACGGTAGTAGCCGCCTTAAGAAATCGCTCAGATGCCGCTGATTTGTCCCTCGACGTATGACCAGTTAGCCCTGAATCAGAAAACAGGCTTTTATCAATCTGGTAGTAGCCTCCCTCCACCCGACCATCTACATACTTCCACTCACGGGGCTGGATTAGTGTAGGTAGTAAAAACGGACGCTGTAGTTCAGCAGTTTCCTCAGAAAGTACGTAAGTGTTCCATGCCTCATCTGTCATGATAAATTTACGTTCTTGTTTATTACGGGTCTTAATCGTTTTGTACTGAAAGAATTCAGGACAGGAAGTTACCAGAATATCTAATAATTTAGCGCCTATGTTATACTCGTCGTCTCCCCATTCAATGTTTTTGTACGACTCGAATTTCTTCTCCCATCTAGCCAGCTTCGGACGTGTTATCTGACCTTTGGCCTGCTCAATTAAGTGTTGAGCCTTTGACTTCCGACGTGTCTCACCCTCAGCACAGATAGAATTGTGTTCCTTAAGTATTATCTTTTCTGACTCCTTCCAGTTCTCAAATTTCACTTGCTGACGTAACTGCTTGCCGATTTCCTTGGTCAAAGGCCGTACAACACCCTCCCTACCTTGATCCTGACTACTACATGCTTGCAGAGCTTTATTCAATGTTATAAAAGCGGCCTGCTCAGCGGATACTAGGCCTATCATGTAGATCCAGTTATCTTTCCCCCCTGAGGTTGGTGAGTAGATAGATTGCTTAACCTCGGACCATGCCTCCTCAATACCTAAAATAAGCTGAGGTATGGCTTGTTTAAGGAGGTTTTTTCCACCCGTGTTAGCTTCTATGGTCTTACCTTCCTTACTGGCATTGTACTTAGCGACACCTTCATCGATTGCCTGATTTTCCCATAAAATTTCTTTGATAATCATTTCGGTAGTAATCGTGTTTCCCATTTTCATGCTCCAAGTTATTAAATATATATTAGAAAGTTGCTGTATTTGCCGAGCAGTTTATAGTCGCCATAAAAAATGTCAACACTTATTTTAGTCTTAGTAAAAACTGTAAGGAGAAACTGTGTCCGAAACGTGTCCGATTTATACGTAGATAGGCTCTATAGGCGTGTTAAGTAACTTTATATACCTAGGCAGAATGCGGCCTGTAGAGTAGGTAAAGTAGGTGACGTACAACTGTTAATCATTGGGTCGCTGGTTCGAGCCCAGCAGGCGGAGCCAAATATGTAGGAATGACGGGGCCTCTAGAGGCCCCGTTAGTGTTTTACTGAATAGTTAATTGATTACTGTGTCTCATTTGTGTCTATTTTATTACTGACCGATGTCGTCTGGACCTTCACTGCTATATCCAAACATAGCTTTAACATGTTCCCTAAGATACCTTTTCATTTGACCTTCCAAAAAACACAGAACTTTTGGCTGGTCCGGATACATATCACATATAAACTTAGGCCCAATATCTTCAGCCCATAATCCTTCATCTTCTACTTGCGATAGTTGAATTAGTGTTAGGCCCTCTGCTCCGTGCAACTTAAGAGCTTCAGCCCCTATTGATCTAATATTATTCATAATACAATTCCCTTATACAATTTCCTTATAGACGTGATCCCGTTCCTCCGGATCAGTTAGCCACCAGATCATTTCTGATCCTTGTTCTCCATTTCGTTTGCCCATTTTAGATCCTCTATGATGCGTTACGTGAATTGATAACAGAGTCTTACTGTATACTATTAATAAAATTTGTTTAATAGTAAAAACTGTTAACAGGGAGTTTATACAGTTTTTATGCTATGTCAACACTGTATCTAATTATATTTACATAGAACGCTCAATACCTGACTACTCATGTCTCCAGTAGCCAAATGCGCGTATTTTTGGGTCATAGTGGGACTGGCATGTCCTAACATGATTTGTACCTGATAGAGCGTCATTCCGTTCCTTACAAGGCGAGTAGCATAGGTATCCCTGCAACTATGTGCTGTAAATTTGCCTAGCTTAGAAACAATCTCAGCCTCATTTAGACCTGCTCGATCTGCGGCCTTGATTAACGCCTTGGTAGCCGTGGTTCTGTGTTGTCCTGGTTTTGTTTTATGAGGAAATACATAAGCTGATAATGAGGTGCTCTCACGCCTCTCTAAGACCTCTCTAAGGCGAGGGGTGATCGGGAGGAGTGTACGTTCGTCTGTTTTGTTTCTGTAGACCACAAAGCACTGTACGTCGTTCTCAGTGGTCCTATCAGTCCACATGATAGAAACAGCCTCAGAGATTCTCATTCCAGTATCTAGCAGGAGTATCGTCAGGTCCTTAAGGTCTCTATCCTGAATCTCACCCAGCAGTAATACCTCCTCGCCGTCCCTCAGATATCTAAACTTCTCTTTCTTCTTTAACTTTTTGACCTTAAAGGTAGGGATTAAGACTTCCCAGTCTTCACATCGATTACGCATTGTAGTGAGTGCTGTAGTGATATGATTGATGGAATTGTGTCCGAGACCATTAGCCAGCTTTAGCTTTTGTAACTTAATGATCTGCTTGCTCGTCAGGGACTCGAAGGGTACGTCAGAGGCCCATATAAGCCCGTCTAACAAATGCCGCGCATTAAAGAATGCGTTAGCATAAGTAGCAGGCGCTTTGTGTCTCTGATCATCTATGTAGTACTCACAGGCTTCCCTTAAAGATATACTTTTAGACTTATCAAAGTTACGGGAGTCATTAACGGCCTGCTGTTGGTAGGTGGCTATCTCTACAGCTTCACGCTTAAGCGATGTACGCGACGAAAACCTCCGCTTCCCTTCAGGCGTAGAGATCTCAATCTGCCATATAGCAGACCCATCGCGCTTGTATACCCTCACTTAATGAGATCAGTCAGACTGAGACGATCAGATCCCCATAAGGCTCTGTAAGTGTGAGGATCGTAATACTGCATTAACTTCCTTACGAATAACTGTGGATCAACCCCGAGGACCTTAGCATAGGCAGTATACGTATCTGGAGGGATACGAGCCGTACCGGCTTCCATTTGAGCTACCATAGTGTAGTAATTCATTTTAAGAGCTACAGCAACTTCTCGTTGTGTAAGTCCTGCCTGTGTCCTTAGGGCTTTAATAAAAACGCCCCCCTCCTTCCTTAGAGCCAGTGATTCCTCAGTTCTGGCACCTTGTTTATTCATAGCAATCTCCTAGTTAACTTAAACTACATCATTAATACCCTCGTCTACCAATATTATGTTAATAAGTCACTTAATACAACCTTTATTCAAAAAAAAACCCCCACCGATTAAAGTGGGGGCTAAAATTATAGAAGGATTTTTATGAAGGGCAATATAACGTCGAGATTGTCGCCACATGTTGAGATAAGTTGTAGCATAACAATAATTTTTAACACCTTGTTATTTTTACCAAGCATAGAATGGGTCTTCTCTGAGATATCGCGTAGTTGATATTGAACCTCCATTTTGTCCTTTAAAGAGTAGCTATTTTGCTTCTCTATCTTTTCAATTAAGTCGATATATCTCTGACTCATGATAGGCTCACCTCCTTTTTTAGTTGCGGAGTGTGAAGGTGTTTAAGGTGACACCAACACCGTTAAGGTTACTTGCCAAAGGACTTGATTGATCGCAGACCAAAGGTAGCCGCGACGCATCCCATAAAACACCATTGGTACCATTCCGGTAGATCGGACATGGCCGTGAATGCTGATTTAACTTGAGACACCATCGCAGGATCACCCCACACAGATGCATAAAAAATGACTATTAATGGGGCGGTAAGTACGATAGTTAAGTACTCATCTTTGATGCTATTACTCATCCCTTCCGCCGACTTAACGTCGGCCTCGCGTTCTCCTTTTAGTATTTGTATTTCTTTCTCTTTTTTAGCGTCGCTTTTTGCACGACGGTTAGCTAACCATGAAGACCCTAGAGTCCGTACAGCTTCTATTAGCAACTTATACATAAGATCTCCTAGATTTTATTGGACTGCATTATCTTCGACAGCGTTATAGCTCTGGTCCCAACCTGTCGCGCCCACTTTGAATCTAGCATCTCTAGTGCGGCGACCTCATAGTCTTGGTCTTCTAACGATTGGTGCATTCTGCGGAAACCTCGAAGCCGTGTTGGCCCTAGGTTAACCATCATGTCTATCAGCACGGCCTTACGTTCGCCTGATAGATCATAGTAATAGTCATAACCTTTGTGTAGGTACTCTTCGGCCTGATCTATGTCCTGCTCTAGTAAATAGGTTGCCTCTGATTCTGTAAGCCCTCTACTCTCTAGATTACGGCCATAACCAATAGTTACGATTCCCAGACTATCTGTATAAGGGTACTGGCGATAACCCTCATGCAGTTTTAAAAGTTTAAGAGCTTGGAATAGGTATATCATTGAAATCCTTTAGGGGCCGAAACCCCTATCGTTTAAACGGCGACCTGTGCCGTTAGTTGAGTTAGATCCAAGGTAGTCCCGACGTTAATTGCGACTCAGCCTGTATTGCCTGAGAGGCCTCAACTAGTCGGTCCGTACCTTCCTTATTAGACTCTGCCATCAGCCACTCTTGAATAGAGGCTTTTGTAACAGACTCGAACGGAATAAAGGTCCCTGTGGGGGGACCTAGTTCTATTCTGAGTTGCTTGTTAAGTAGCGGACTACCATCGTGCAGATACATCTCTATATCTAACATTTTGATAGTACCGTCTGGATCTCTAAACATGTCTATGATGTTGTATCTTATATCCATAAATTAATCCTTAAAGTGGAACCTGTAACCACACCTGACAAGCCTTGCTCAATCCAGACGTCGAGTCGTTAACGGTGAAGTTCACCCGTTTCATGGTGTTACTTATAGAGGTAAACGACTTACCTGTTATGCTAAAGGTACTGCCACTAGCAGTGACATATACATTTGAGGAGGATAATGCATAAAAATTACCAGTAGGCGTGACTGTTACAGTGGACGATACAGCCGATCCGCTTGATGGCGTAACAGTTACAGTTGAAGATCTGCTTGTCGGGCTTCCTGTATTATCGTAGGTACTTGAGTAGGAAATACTGCCGAAAGTCCCTCCAGTCAGACTATATGTAGTTGCTGAACTCCCTGCCGGACCTGCCGGACCTGCCGGACCTGCCGGACCTTGGGGGCCAGTAGCTCCAGTAGCTCCAGTAGCTCCATTAGATCCAGAAGTACCTGTAAGGCCTTGATTACCTGTGTCGCCTTTGGGGCCTATACCACCGGTAATACCTTGTAGGCCTCTCGGGCCAGTTCCACCGGCAATACCTTGTAGGCCTCGTGGACCTGTGGTACCAGTAGGGCCTGTAGGGCCTGTAAGGCCTTGATTACCTGTGTCGCCTTTGGGGCCTATACCACCGGTAATACCTTGTAGGCCTCTCGGGCCAGT
>ENA-OQVM01003138-OQVM01003138.1-marine-metagenome-genome-assembly--contig:-NODE-3138-length-18253-cov-2.793959_pt1 | contig 18253 bp, 15 predicted proteins | sample MGYA00237776_ERZ505498 | MGnify/ENA primary metagenome ERZ505498 (study PRJEB26159, sample SAMN06265151) | marine metagenome | isolation source: Helgoland LTER site | place: Germany:Helgoland, sampling... | reverse complement strand
CCCCTGAAAATGTTCATTTGCGCCATTTTCATCGCGAAATTAATGCCGGCCGCTACCTGGTGATGATCGATGTCGGGATCCATCAGGAACGAAGTGTGCACAGCCTGATCGATTGTCTCAACGAAGCCCAATACAGTGGTGCTGACGAACAGCTGCTGAGCTAGTTATGGACGCCACATCGGTGCCATTAAAAAATTCATTAGCGGACAGTTGACGCGGCAATAACAACTCAAATATAGTTATCTCCTAGCTGGAAAATGTGTCTTATCTACGTCACTTCGAAGTTTGAGATTTAGCTCCGTCCTGTTGTTTATAAGTAAATGCAATATTCTAGTCTACCCGCCCAATGGGCATTCTTTTACTCATAGATTAATAGGAAAATATCATGACCGATTCAGTAACTGGCACCGTTAAATGGTTTAACGAAACGAAAGGCTTTGGCTTTATTGAACAAGAAGGCGGCCCGGATGTGTTTGCCCATTTCAGTGCCATCGCCGGTGGTGGCTTTAAAACCTTGGCCGAAGGCGATAAGGTGAAGTTTAACGTCACCCAAGGTCAAAAAGGCCCGCAAGCCGAGAACATCGAAAAGATCTAATTTATCGATTTTTTAGTAATAAAAGGCGCCATGTATGCGCCTTTTTTTTATCCTTTTTTTATCTAGTGGCTAGTTTTTTGATCGTTTAAAAAATCTTATCGTTAATTCCGTTTCCGTTTCCGCGTCAGCCCATACCATTCCGGCAGATAGACCATAAGCATCAACAGTTGGCACATTCGCTGCAATACATCAGTTCAGGCGCAAAAAACCTCCCTTGTCTCGACCAGTCAGGCGGCTCTTGGTTCGTTTTGGTGCGCTAGAATTATACCCAGGCACTGTATTGGTTCATAAATGGTCAGTAACACATGACAGCGGTACCGGACGGCACAAAAAGTGCGCACAAAATTCTCAAGGTCCGGCGTCACTATAACCAGTGGGTGGCCGATCAGACCCTAGAAGACTATGCCCTGCGTTTTACCGCGCGCAAGGGCAGGACGATGAGCATTGGCATGGTCGGCCGCACGGCGCTCGGGGCGACCGCCTTCTTGGCTTTGGAAGCCTTGGCCGCTGCGGTGACGCTAGCCTATGGTTTCGTCAATGCCGTGGCCGCAATTCTAGTGGTCTGCCTGATCTTTTTTGTCACCGGTCTGCCGATCGCCTATTACAGTGCTAAGCACGGCTTGGACATCGACCTGCTGACCCGGGGGGCCGGTTTCGGTTACCTCGGTTCGACCCTTACCTCGCTTATCTATGCCTCCTTTACCTTTATTTTTTTCGCCATCGAGGCGGCCATTCTCAGTTCCGCCCTGAACCTACTGTTTGGCATACCCTTGGCACTGGCCTACCTAATCTGTGCCGGTGCGGTTATACCCATTGTGATCCGTGGCATCACCGCGATCAGTCGATTTCAGCTGGGCACCCAAAGCCTGTGGCTGGTGCTGCAGATCGCGGCTCTCTTGGTGGTCGTGTTCAATGAATGGCAGCAATTGGGCGCCTGGGTCGACTACAGTCCGGTGTCTGTGCCGGGCAGTCATCAATTCAATTGGGTGATGTTTGGCGCGGCTGCCTCGATTCTCTTTGCCTTGGTGGCGCAGATCGGCGAGCAGGTAGATTACCTGCGTTTTATGCCCGAAAAAACACCCGACAATAGCCGTCGCTGGTGGTTTTGGTTGGTCCTGGCCGGACCGGGTTGGGTCAGTGTGGGTTTAGTGAAGATGTTGCTTGGCTCCTTTCTGGCCTTTGTCGCCGTATCTCAGGGTATTGATGCCCTCAGCGCCGCCGATCCGACCCTGATGTACCAACGCGCCTTCGGATATTTAATTCAGTCCGATCGTTTGGCGCTGATCCTGGCGGCGCTAATGGTGATCGTGTCGCAGATGAAGATCAATGTAACCAATGCCTATGCCGGCTCCATTGCCTGGTCAAACTTCTTCTCGCGCCTAACCCATTCCCATCCCGGCCGGGTTGTCTGGCTGGTGTTCAATGTCGCATTGGCCCTGCTGCTGATGGAGCTGGGCGTGCACCAGGCGCTGGAGTCGGTGCTCAGTGTCTTTGCCCTGGTAGCGGTAAGCTGGCTCTGTTGTCTGTCGGCCGATCTGATGATCAATAAGCCGCTCGGGCTGAGCCCAAAACAGATCGAATTTAAACGCGGCCACCTTTATGACATCAATCCGGTTGGCACGGTCTCGATGGCGTTGGCCACGGCGGTTGGCCTCTGTGCCTACCTAGGCCTGTTCGGGGAGGGGCTGAAAACGCTCGGCCATTTTTTGAGTATTGCGACCAGCTTTGTGCTGGTGCCGCTTATCGCCTGGCTCACCGAAGGCAAATACTATCTGGCGCGCAGCGCACCGGAACCTATTGTTAGCACCTCCGATGAGCCGCCGTCGGCAGCGGTCGATCAGCATTGCAGCCTGTGCCAAAACCATTTCGAGCCGGAGGATGTGCTCTATTGTCCGGCGTATCAACAGACTATCTGCTCGCTCTGTTGTTCGTTAGATGCCCGTTGCTTAGACCAATGCAAACCGCCCGTCGAGGCTACTAGCACAACGTTGCGCTGGTTCAAGAAGGTGCTGCCGCCGTGGTTGACGGAACAGTTGCTGGGCCGTAGCGGTCAGTTTTTGATTTGGTTTGCCCTGGTAAATCTGTTTATCGGCGCCCTATTGGCGCTGATATACCGACATATGGAGCTGCAAGGGCACGGCGATTTGACCGTCTTCGCCAGCGGCCTGTGGACCCTATTCTTTACCCTGATGATTGTCTCGGGTGTGGTGACTTGGTTATTTCTGCTCGCGCATGAGAGTCGAGTGGAAGCACAGCGGGAGTCGAACCTTCAGACGCAAAAACTGATCGAGGAAATTGGCGCACACAAGTCCACCGACTCGCAGTTGCAACAGGCTAAGGAATTGGCCGAGCGGGCCAATGCCGCCAAGAGCCGATACCTATCGGGTATCAGTCATGAATTGCGTACCCCACTGCAATCGATCCTCGGCTATACCCAGCTGCTCAGTGACCGCAAGGACACCCCTAAAACGCATCGGCCCGGTCTCAATACCATCCATCGCAGCGGTCAATATCTCGCCGACCTGATTGAGGGCCTGCTCGACGTCTCCAAGATTGAAGCCGGGCGGCTTAACCTGCATATCAGCCAATTTGCCTTTCCGGGTCTGATTCATCAGCTTGCCTATATGTTTCAGATGCAAGCGCAGAGCAAGGGCATTGAACTCAAACTGGTGCTGCACGATCCTTTGCCCGCCTGGGTTCGAGCCGATGAAAAACGCCTGCGCCAGGTGTTGATTAATCTGCTCAGTAATGCCATTAAATATACTGAGCAGGGGTCGGTTGAGTTTCATGTGCGCTATCGCAATCAGGTCGCGCAGTTCACGGTGATCGATACTGGCGTTGGCATCGCCGAGTCGGAACAGGAGCGCATTTTCTCGCCCTTCGAGCGAGTCCAAAATAGTGCTACGGCGCATGTGCCGGGCACCGGTTTGGGCCTGACCATCGTTAAACTCCTAGTGGAGATTATGGGCGGCGATATTCAATTGACCTCGGCCCTAGGCACCGGCAGCCAATTTAAGGTCGCCCTGATGCTGCCTTGGGCCGAGCATGACCCGGCCGAGGTCGCGCCGCAGCGCCGTATTGAGGGCTACCAAGGGACCCGGCGCACCATTATGGTGGTCGATGACGATGCCACCGTGCGCGGCCTAATCAACGAACTGCTGCAACCGCTAGGATTTAATGTGCTCGAAGCGGTCAGTGCCGAGCAGTGTCTGGCGGACTTTGCCGGGTCCGGTGCCGACCTCTACATACTCGATGTCAATATGCCCGGCAAAAGTGGTTTTGAACTGACCGCCCTGTTACGCGCTGACGGCATCAAGGCACCCATCGTAATGCTCTCGGCCAACGCCCAAATACCCGACACCGATCGGCAACAACAGTTGGGTTTCGATCAATATCTGGTTAAGCCGCTCGACAACTACCGACTGCTCAGCAGCCTAGCAACGCTACTCGAGGTGCACTGGCTCTACAGCGACGACAATGCCGACAGTAGGGCGCCGCTCGACGAGCCTGCGACCAATGCTTATCAGCCGCCAGCCGCGCCAGCACCGATTCGTATTGTGCAGGGCCCGTTATTGGAGGCTCTGTTCAGCGCGGCCGATATCGGCTACAAGCGTGGCATGCTCACTGCTCTAGCGGACCTGTACGACCAGGACGCGCTCGACCAAGCAGACTATGACCGCTTGGTGGAGCGAGTCGAGCGGTTACAGTTTTCCCAACTCAGCAAGATGATAGAGGTAGTTTGATCGATGAATGGCAATCTAAGAGGCACACTGGTGCTGGCCGTTGACGACTCCCCCGACGCCCTGGCCATGGTGCACGATGCCCTTGAATCCAGCGGTATGGATGTATTGGTGGCCCTGGAAGGCAAGCAAGCGCTGGCGATCGCCGAACGGATGAAACCGGATATGATCTTGCTCGATGCCTTGATGCCGGTAATGGACGGTTTTGAAACCTGCCGGCAATTGAAGAGCAATGCCTTGCTCGCTGACATACCGGTGATCTTCATGACCGGCCTAGGCGACAGTGAGGATGTGGTGCGCGGTTTGGAAGCCGGCGGTGTGGATTACCTGACCAAACCCATTAACCCGGCGGTGCTGGTGGCGCGGATCCGGGTGCATCTGACCAATGCCCGACTGACCCGCAGTGCCTATGGTGCGCTGGACACAGCCGGACAAAATCTGCTCTCGGTCAACGATCGCGGTGAACAGAATTGGGCCACGCCGCAAGCTTACACCCTGTTGGCGAAGGCCCATCTGGCCGCTCCGGAGCACTATGCCCTGGTTGCTGACCAGATTCGCATCTGGTTTCGTCACCAACCGGCCGTGGGCCAGACATTGGTCCTGGCCGAACTGGATTATCCGCTCACCATCCGGATGATTTCGACTCAAGATGGTGAATGCATTGTGCGGCTCATCGACGGTCAACGCGCCACAGGTCCGGCCCTATTAAAACAACAGTTAGAGCTGACCGAGCGCGAGTCGGAAGTGATTTTTTGGATTGCCCAGGGCAAAACCAATCGTGAGGTGGCTGAGATTTTGAGTATGAGCCCGCGCACGGTAAACAAGCATCTGGAGCAGATTTTCAGTAAGCTCCAGGTCGACAATCGCACTAGTGCCGCCGCCCTGGCCCTGAAGGCATTGGCCCAGGCTGAAGCACTGATTTAGGTTTTTATGAGCTGGTTAATGGCACATATTCTCAAAGTGCCTGCCCCAATAGCACGTATCTCAGCCAAGCAAAAAAAAGACGCTCAAAGGCGCCCTTTGGCATCATTAGGTTAGAGCCCTAGCGCACTTCATAGATGGTCGTGGTACCACTCACCTCGTTACCGATCAGCAACAGGGCTGTTCCGTTCGGGCTGTCTTTGGCCTTTACAAAGGCGAAGCCTTCAGGGCCCAAGTCGCCGGCATCGACACCCTCACCCGGTGTTACCGACATATCCCGATTGCTGGTGTATTCGACAAAGGCGGGCGCAAAGGGATTGCTGATATCAAATACCATAATGCCACCTTGGCGCTCTAAACCGACGAAGGCGTAAGTGCGCTCGCCGATCTGACCTACGGCCAGACCCTCAGGTTCAGGGCCCTTGTTGTCACTGCGGTTTTCGACACTGTTCTTGTCGTTGGACAGATTGAAAAATAGGGGTGAACGGTCGGCAATTATTTGCTCGATCTGATCACCGGAATCGAACACCTGTTTACCGCTGGCCGTCCAGATACTGAACGAGCGCGCACCGTAGGCGTAAATCGCCTCATAAGCACCGTCGGCATTGGCATCGCCATGGGTCTTGGTAACGGTCAGGTCGCCAATGCCTTTGCCATTTTGCAGCATGGCAATTTGCGCAGCACTGAATTGTTTGGTGTCTAGGTTGAGATCTTCCAGAGAGATCTCATCGCTATAGGACAGGCACTCGTCGTCGCCCAGGTCGGTATGGCTGGCGTTTAGACAGCTGGCGCTGTCAGCGCTGTAAATGTACTCGCGGCCATCGCCCTCGTTAGCGGTCACCAAATAGGTGTTGCCATTAAAGGTGTAGGAGTCGATCGAGTCGGGCATATACATGCCAAAGATAGGCAGGCTTTCTATAACCGGTACCTGGTCATTCTTGTTGGCGTCCAGGCCCATACCCTGAAGGCTATGGTCTTTAAAGCCCAGCGCTGCAATCTTGGTCACGGTCGCGGTGGCAATATCCACCAAGGCGATTGCGTTGTTCTCTTGCAGGCTAACATAAGCCGTTGTGCCATCCGCGGAGATGGTGATGTATTCCGGCTCCAAATCCATCGCGACGGTCGCACCCGGACCGAAAATTCGCACACCATCTGCCCGTAAGCTTTCGATTTGCGCGTTAAATGCGCGGAATCCGGCCTGCTTAACCGTAGCAGAGGCCACGCCCGCGGTTAGATTTACCACGGTGATCGAGCCTTCGGGATCATTCTTATAATCGCCACTGGGCTCACCTTCGTTGGCGCTCAATAGATAGTTGCCATCGGGTGAGAACTTCACCATGTCGGGTAAAGCGCCGGCCATAAAGGCGGCGGCGAAGCTGTTGTCCTCGGTGTTGTACAAGTAGATACGTCCTGTAGCCTGTTTGTTGTCAGCCTCTACCGCAACTGCCAATAGGCCATTGGCCACGGCCACACTATTGGCACCGCCACTGGTGAACGTGGCGCTGTCCTGATCGAATACCGCCAAGGTCGTGAGCTTGACTGGGGCTGCTGGGTCGGTCAGATCGAGCACGTCTATGGTGTTGTCACCGGAATTGATCACAAAGGCCTTATGGGTAGCTTTGTCAAATGCGACTATTTCTGCCCCGCCATCTTCGAAGATGCCTGATTCATAGCGACCTACCTGGATCAAATGCCCTGTGCTCACTGCTTGAATCGCATTGGTCATGTTGTTCGACGGGTGTAATGCACTCGCCATGCTGTTAGAGGTCACCGCACAGGCAATCAATAAAAATGGCGTCACTAGGGCGCCCTGAAAATATTTCCGATAAGATAGGTCCACAGCAGATAATTCCATTTGGTTAAGAAGTCCCTGAGAATAGGGTTCCAATATGACGAGCTCGTTACAGTGTTATGAAGGTTAAGTGAACCCAATTCTCGCTGCCCAACGTAAACGCAAGTCTTGCTGCCTGCCATATCAACCAACAAGGGATTATGACGACAGGCAGCCAGTTCTTTGCCATTCGCTCAATAGGGGTCCGATAGGGCGAATGGGGCTGGTATCGAAATCCAGAATCTATAGACTGGCGACCAACTGAGCATTCCAGCAAATCGCCGACCAATAGTCGGCCCAGCACGCTATCTGTGCGCAGATCCGTGTCGTTGCGGTGCCAAGGGTTGCTGCAATCAATTCCTAAGTTGTGCAACGGCCTAAGCGCAAGCCTGCTGCGGGCCGGCCATCACAACTCCATCTATTAGCGAGTGTAACATGAGCAATATTGTTGAAATTAGTCAGCTGAATAAACTCTACGATAATGGCTATCAGGCCCTGCGCGATGTGAACCTGACCATTGAAAAGGGAGAGATACTAGCGCTATTGGGTCCCAACGGGGCCGGTAAACCCACCCTGATCAGTACCATTTGCGGCATCGTCAACGCGACCTCCGGCTCGGTCACGGTGGGCGGCTTCGATATCACCAAGGACTACCGCAAGACCCGTGCAATGATCGGCCTGGTGCCACAGGAACTGCATACCGAGGCCTTTGAGTCGGTTATCGCGACGGTCAAGTTCAGCCGGGGCCTGTTCGGCAAGAAGCCCGATGATGCGCATATCGAGAAGGTATTAAAAGATCTGTCGCTGTGGGATAAGCGCAATAGCGCCATTCGCGAGCTGTCCGGCGGCATGAAACGTCGACTGCTGATCGCCAAGGCACTGTCGCACGAACCCTCGGTGTTGTTTTTGGACGAACCATCGGCGGGAGTCGATGTGGAGCTGCGCCGCGATATGTGGCTGGTGGTTAAGAAATTGCGCGATACCGGCGTGACCATTATCTTAACGACGCACTATATCGAGGAGGCCGAAGAAATTGCCGATCGAGTGGCGATCATCAACAAGGGTCATATTCAGCTGGTTGAGAACAAGGTTGAACTGATGCGCAAGTTGGGCAAGAAGCAACTGACGCTCGAATTGAAAGAGCCACTGACCACCGTGCCCGGCGCCTTATCCGAGTTCGATATCAGCCTCGAGCAGCAGGGTTACCAGTTGGTCTATAGCTATGACGGCACGCAACAGCACACTGGTATTGCCACGTTGATGCGGGTGTTGTCGGAACACGAGATCCACTTCAAGGATTTGTCGACTCGGCAGAGCTCCTTGGAAGATATATTTGTTGATTTGGTAAAGGAAACCGTATGAATTTCTATTCCGTAATGGCCATCTATAAGTTTGAAATGGCCCGTACCGCGCGCACTGTGTTACAGAGCATTATTTCACCGGTAATCTCCACCTCGCTCTACTTTGTGGTCTTTGGCGCGGCGATTGGCTCGCGCATCACCTCGGTCGATGGCGTCAGTTACGGGGCCTTTATTGTGCCCGGTTTAATTATGCTGTCGTTGATGACCCAAAGTATTGCCAACGCCTCCTTCGGCATTTATTTTCCGAAATTCACCGGCACCATCTTCGAATTGTTGTCGGCGCCGATTTCCTATTTTGAGATACTGCTCGGTTATGTCGGTGCGGCCGCGACCAAGTCGCTGATCGTCGGGTCTATTATCCTGATGACCGCCGGATTCTTTGTCGATATGCAAATTATGCATCCATTCTGGATGTTATTGTTTCTGGTGATGACCGCACTGACCTTTAGCCTGTTCGGTTTTATTATCGGCATTTGGGCCGACAATTTCGAGAAGCTGCAACTGGTGCCGCTCTTGATCGTGACACCGCTGGTGTTCTTGGGGGGCAGCTTCTATTCCATCAGCATGCTGCCGCCGATCTGGCAGACCATTACGCTCTTTAATCCGGTGGTCTATCTGATCAGTGGCTTTCGCTGGAGTTTTTATGAGGTCTCGGACGTAAGTCTGGGCGTGAGTGTCTTCGCGATCTCGGCGCTATTGGCGATTTGCATTGCTATAGTCGGCTGGATTTTCAAGACCGGTTATCGGATTAAACAGTAGGCGGTGCAATCACCCATTGCGGATGCACCCAGGATTGCTTGCTGAATTACTCGGTAGGGGCAAAAACCCATCATGGTCTTTGCCTCTAAGCCTCTAAACCCCTAGTTCTTAGCGCTATGGCAGGCGCCCATTTCAGCGGTCCATATGGCCTGTTGCTCGGTCGTAAAACTGGCCCACAGTTGGTCGAATAGTTCTTGGTGCGCTTGCATCTGCGCCTGATGTTCGGGCATATCGGCCATCATCTCGTCATGGTGCATCGAGCTATCATCGCTGTTCTGACCGTCGTGCATCACCTGGTGAGCGGTAAGCATAGCGGATAAGAGAGCTTGCTGGGTGTTGTTTAGGTTCAGTTTGCCGCTTAACTCGGTAAAGTCGGGTAGCGACATATCGTGCCCTTTAGCGTGCATGGCCATCATGCCGTCCTTATGATGCGCGGCCATCATCTCGGCACTGTAGTCATCACCGTGCATGTCTGACATGCCGTCCTTATGATGCGCGGCCATCATCTCGGCACTGTAGTCGTCGCCGTGCATGGCCATCATGCCCTTATACATCGACCCAACTGGGCTACCATCAGCAAAAAAACCATTGTGGGCTAGGGCCAACGAGCCGACTAGGGTCGCCGCTACGACTGTGGAGAGGGTGAACAGCTTAAGTTTGGTCATAATAGGATCCTCGAAAAGAAAGACAATTCGTCTTGAATGAACCTATTCTAGTTCAGGTCGGTTAACCTAAGGCTGTCCAAAAGATTAACGATTGTTAATCTTGCCGCGTGGGGATTCCACGTACAATGGCTCGGTGACTAACCTAGGGGGCTGCAGTGAAGTTATTGGTGGTGGAAGACGACCCAACCTTAGCCGATTTTATCGCTAAGGGCTTGCGTCAGGCCGGTTTTGTTGTCGATCTCTGTGTCGACGGCAAGGATGCCCTGTTTCGAGTGGCGACCGAGTCCTATGACCTGATGATCATGGATCGCATGTTGCCGCAGGTCGACGGCCTGACCATTATTCGCACCCTCCGGGCCTCGGCTAATCAGACCCCGGTGCTGATTCTGAGTGCGCTCGATGATGTCGACCAGCGCGTTGAGGGCCTGGCGGCCGGCGCCGATGACTATCTGACCAAGCCCTTTGCCTTCAAAGAATTGCTCGCTCGGGTCCAGGCCCTGCTGCGTCGCCAGGCGCCGGTCAACGGTTTGGGTACCCAGCTGCAGGTGGCCGATGTCTTGCTCGATTTGGCCAAACAAAAGGTCTGGGTGGATGGTCTAGCGGTGGCCATGCAACCGCGCGAGATCCGGCTATTGGAGTATCTAATGCGCCACGAAGGCCAGCTGATCTCGCGTACCATGTTGCTGGAAAATGTTTGGGAATATCACTTCGACCCACAAACCAATATTGTTGACGTACACATCAGTCGGCTGCGCCAGAAGCTGGATAAGAACCGCTCCGGCAGTCTCATTCAAACCGTCAGGGGGGCAGGGTATGTCTTGGCTGCGCACACCTAAGATCTTAACCAGTTCCAGCTTTCGCTTTGCCATGTTAACGGTTGGGGTGATCTGGTTGTCGACCGCTCTGGTCTTGGTGGCCGTCTATATGCAGCTTGACCGTGCTATCTGGCGCAGTATTGACGCCAGTCTGGACCTGCAAACGACCGAATTGCTGCAACAAGCCAAACAAACACCGAGTTTATCCACCGAGGAGCTGCTCGCCGCCTATAACGCTCAGTTGAACTCAAGCCAGGCCATCGCCAGCAGCGGAGCCGATTCGATGCAACAGATGCACAACAGCCCGGCGATGCACGCTATGCACCAAGCCATGGGCTTGGCCCAGCCGCCGGCGAGATTTTTGGCCGAGCATCATCGCATGCTGGCCGTTAATGGCGCGCTGCAAGTGGCCCGAAGCGTTGAACTGCCCAATGGCGAGGCCGTCGAGTTAAGTCAAAATGTGGCGTATCTGACGGATCTGCAGACCAGTCTCTGGCAATCTCTACTCTTTGGTCTGGCGATTACGCTGGGCATCGCGCTGCTCGGCAGCCTGGTGCTGACCCAGCGCAGTTTGCGCCGCATCCATCAGATCAATCGCAGTTGCCAGGCCATTATGGCCGGTGACCTGGCGCACCGTATTCCCTATCAGAAAGCGCTTGATGCGCGCGCCGATGCGAAGCCGCAGTTAGGAGCACTGGACGACTACGACCAGATGGCTTGGCATATCAATCAGATGCTGGACGCGATCCACGACGCCATGGCCAAGGTGCGTCAAGTCTCGGACAATATAGCGCACGACCTAAAATCACCGTTGGCGCGCATTCGCGTGAAGCTGGAAAGCGCCTACGAGCAGCAACCGAGCATCGAGGTTGAAGACAGCCTGCAAGAGCTTGATCGGGTGTTGGCGATGACCAAGAGCCTGCTCGGTATCGCGCGTATCGAGAGCAAGACCCGGGCCGGCTTTGCGCCGGTTTCGGTGCGGGAACTGTTACAGGATGTGCAAGAGATGTACGGTCCGGTATTCGATGAACAGGGCATTGAGTTTAGCGTTGAACCCAACGATCAAACTTTGGCCGGTGATAAGCACCTGTTGATGCAAGCGCTGACCAATTTACTCGACAATGCCCACAACCATACGCCAACGCACGGGTCGGTCAGCCTGCTGGCAACGGCCGAGCGGGGCGTGGACGGCAGCGCTGGGGTTCAATGGCAAATTCAGGACAGCGGCCCGGGTATCGATAAGGCGGAGTTTACCAAGGTGTTCGAGCGCTTCTATCGCCAAGATGAGGCGCGTCAAAGTGGTGGTTTTGGTTTGGGTTTAAGCTTGGTTCAATCGATTATTCAATTGCATGGGGGCACCGTCGAGTTGTCAAATAACGCGGGTTTACGTGTGGATATTTGGCTGCCGGCGGGTGTCTGATCGGGCGGGGCGCAAGCCCCGGTTTTAGCCTCAAAGAGGCTCGAGGTCGGGCCCGTTGGCTCTTTACTGGGCCGAGTCCCAGAACCTAAACTGACGCCCCCGAGTTTAATTTGCTAGACTGCTTCTCTTCGGTCCACAGGGCCGCAATTAACCAATCTATTCAGGTGCTATGACTCACTATTCCATGCTCGATCTGTGCCCCGTCGTCGAAGGGCAAGGCCCCAAAGACGCGTTTCGCAATGCCCTGGAGCTGGCCCAATTGGCCGAGCGGCAAGATTTTCGGCGCTATTGGTTGGCCGAACATCATAATATGATTGGCATTGCCAGTGCGGCCACCTCGGTGTTGATCGGCCATATAGCCGCCGGCACCGAGCGTATCAGGGTTGGTGCCGGTGGCATCATGTTGCCCAACCATGCACCCTTGCAGATCGCCGAACAGTTTGGCACCTTGGAAACCTTGTTTCCGGGGCGGATCGACCTGGGTGTCGGCCGCGCGCCGGGTACCGATGGCGCAACGGCGGCAGCCTTGCGCCAGCATTTGAATGCCGACGTTAATCGATTCCCTGAGGATGTTGAGGAACTGCTTGGGTATTTTCAACCAGAGCGACCCGGTCAACAGGTCAGGGCAGTGCCCGGGGCCGGTTTGGATGTGCCGGTTTGGATTCTCGGTTCCAGTCTCTATGGCGCGGGCATGGCCGCCGAATTTGGTTTGCCCTATGCCTTTGCCTCGCATTTCGCACCGGCCGATCTGCTCGCGGCCATTGCCCTGTATCGGCGTGACTTCAAGCCCTCGATCCATTTAGCCAAGCCCTATGTCATGGCCGGCTTCAATGTGATTGCCGCCGATACCGATGCTGAAGCCGAATTTTTAGCCAGTTCGATGCAGCAGGCCTTTGTGCGGCTCTATACCGGCAAACCGGGTAAGTTTTCGCCCCCGCAGGAAGGTTACTTTCAATCCTTGCCGGTCAATGTGCAGTCCACCCTGAATCAGGTGCTCGGCTGTTCGGCGATTGGTTCGGCCAATACCGTATGGCAAAAGTTGAATGATTTTTTGGCCCGAACCCAGGTCGATGAAATTCTGATCACGGGCAGTACCTTTAGCCATACGGCGCGTCTACACTCGTTTGAGATCGCCGGTGATGTCTTAAAATCATTACGTTAGCGGAGCACTTCACGGCAGCTATCGCGGTCTGAGGCCATATCGGTCAGGGCGACGGTGCAATAACGGCCCAGTTGGCCCACCAACCACTGTCCAGAGGACCCTTGTTTGCGATTCACAAGGTTGACAAGATCTTTATATTAATCTTAGATTAAAGATCCATGGAATTATTCTCGATATCAAGATAAATTAGGCTCACATTTTTCAAGTAAATAGTAATATATGGCAGTTCCTTTAGATGCAGTCGACCAAATTAAGGCTCAATGGCAACAAGAGCGCCCCGAACTGTCGCTCCAGGCGATGGGGATCTTAGGTCGGTTACGGCGCTGCTCGGTCCTCTATTCGCCGCTGTTAGATAATAGCTTTGGCAAGTTCGGACTAACCGCGTGGGAGTTTGATGTATTGGCTACCTTGCGTCGCTCCGGTGCACCCTATACCCTAACCCCAACAGAACTCTTTTCGACCCTGATGGTCACGTCGGCCACTATGACCCATCGTTTGAAAGGGCTCGAAACCCGGTCGTTGATTGAACGGCACGACGATCAAGACGATGCGCGCAATCGCTTGGTCACATTGAGCTTGCAGGGCTTGAGCACCATCGATGCTGCAATGACAGTGCATGTCGAGACGATGGAAGGGATCCTATCGGGTTTGAGCCCAGAAGATCAGGAGCAGTTGAACCGATCCTTGACGCAACTATTAGCTCTGCTGGAGACTCCTGCTGTGCAGTCCAAGCCAGCGCTTGTGAGCAAAGCGTCAGCGATTTCAGCCAAATCATAGACTGTACCAATGGGTACTGGACACCGTATTCGAGCACCCCGGTCAGTGCTACTGCTCGCTTCGGGACGTGAACTCTGGATCGAGACAGCCCTAAGCGGCTGTTGTCCGTCCAAAGTCTGGTCGCGTATAAACCGAACTCCGTTTTAAAAAGTCTCAACTGCTGCTATCCTCAGCCTAATAGTGCTGTGCTAATATACTAAACGGACCTAACGAATAGGAATGCTATGAACACTCAAGAGAGTACGATGTTCGAACGTTTTTTTGCTATGGAAACAGCCGGTGGAATAATGCTGATCGTTTCAGCCATGCTGGCCATGTTATTCGCCAACACCCTCCTAGGTCCCTATTATCAATTGATACTGGCGACACCAGTGGAAGTTCGCTTCGGCATACTCGATATCGCTAAGCCTTTGCTGCTGTGGATTAATGATGGCCTGATGGCGATATTCTTTTTCCTCGTTGGTCTGGAACTCAAACGCGAAATGCTCGAAGGCGAACTGCGCGACCGGCGCAATATTATTTTACCGGGTGTGGGCGCTGTCGGTGGCATGTTGGTGCCAGCACTTGTCTATCTGTACTTTAACTACGGCGATCCAGTTGCTGAAAAAGGCTGGGCTATCCCCACTGCGACCGATATTGCCTTTGCCCTAGGTGTTTTGACCCTACTGGGTTCGCGGGTACCGGTCACCATCAAAATTTTCCTGACTTCGCTGGCGATCTTCGATGATATAGGCGCCATCATTATCATTGCGATTTTTTACACCTCAAAACTGTCGCTCACCGCGCTGATAATGTTCAGCTTGGGTATACCGATCTTGGCAATATTGAATCGTCGAGGTGTTATCGCCAGAGCGCCGTATCTTATTGTCGGCTTGATGATGTGGGTTGCTATGTTGAAATCCGGTGTTCATGCCACCTTATCCGGGATCGTTTTAGCGATGTTTATTCCTATTCGTTCAGCCAAGGATCCGGAGGTTTCGCCGTTGCGAAGTTTGGAACATGATCTGCACTCGCTGGTAGCCTTCTTTGTACTGCCGGTGTTCGCCTTTGCCAATGCCGGTATTGATTTACGCAGCATCAGTGCTGAACAGCTGTTTCATGGTGTGCCAGTGGGTATCGCCTTGGGCTTGTTTTTAGGCAAGCAGGTTGGCATCTTCGGGGCCTGTTATTTGTTCATTAAACTGGGCGTGACCAGATTGCCAACGGGCATGAGTTGGCTGAGTCTATATGGTACCGCCGCACTCTGTGGTATCGGCTTTACTATGAGCCTGTTCGTCGGTTCCTTGGCCTTTGAAGTCAAGGGAGCCGATATGCTGTTCGATGACCGAGTCGGCATTATAGTAGGGTCTTTGTTCTCCGGTATTGTCGGCTATTTGATCCTGCGCCGCTCCCTGAAGACCAATATAGAGACTGAATAGGGCTACAACCCAGTGCAATCGGACCTAAAAACACTGCTGGTCACCGGCGGTGCCGGCTTTATCGGCAGTGCCGTGGTGCGGGAGCTGCTCAGCAACAGCCCGCATCGGGTAGTCAACCTCGATTGCCTGACCTATGCCGGCAATCTCGCCTCGGTCCCTACTGGGTTGCACGGCGAGCGTTACTGCTTTGAACGGGTCGATCTCAACGATGCCGCGGCGACTACGGCCGTGGTTCTTAAACATCGGCCCGACGCCATCCTGCATTTGGCTGCAGAAAGCCATGTCGATCGATCAATCGATGGCCCTGGGGCCTTTGTTCAAACCAATATAGTGGGCACCTTTAATCTGCTACAGGCGGCCTTGACCCTATTCCAATCTATGTCACCCGCGGCCCAAACCGAGTTCCGCTTCCATCATGTCTCGACCGATGAGGTCTATGGTGATCTGGTCGGCACGACCGACCTCTTTACCGAAACGACCCCCTACGCACCCAGCTCACCCTATTCGGCGTCCAAGGCTGCGAGCGATCATCTGGTCCGTGCTTGGGGTCGCACCTATGGCTTGCCAACCTTGGTGACCAACTGCTCGAACAATTACGGGCCCTATCATTTTCCGGAAAAACTGATTCCACATGTCATTCTCAACGCCTTGCAGGGCAAGTCGCTGCCGGTCTACGGCCGGGGCTTGCAGATTCGCGATTGGCTCTATGTTGCAGACCATGCCCGGGCGCTGATTCAGGTGTTGCTCAGGGGCCACCCAGGGGAGACCTATAATATCGGCGGTCACAATGAGAAAACCAATATAGCGGTGGTCGAGTCGATTTGCGATTTGCTGCAGGAACGGGTGCCTAACCGGCCGGCGGGCGTGCGGCAATTTCGCGATCTGATCACCTTTGTCGCCGATCGGCCGGGCCACGATGCGCGCTATGCGATCGATGCTGGTAAAATAGAACGCGAGCTGGGTTGGCGGCCGGAAGAAAGTTTTGACAGCGGCTTACGCAAGACGGTGGATTGGTATTTAACCAATGAAGACTGGTGGCAAGATGTCTTGTCCGGTGACTACCAGCTCAACCGAATCGGTGGTGCCGGCGCATGACCGACTCAGCAGAGGCTGTGGCCGGCTGGAAGGGTATAGTGCTGGCCGGCGGCACCGGCAGTCGCATGCATCCCTTGACGCTGAGTACCTCAAAACAACTCTTGGCGGTGTACGATAAACCGATGATCTACTATCCCATCTCGGTACTGATGCTGGCTGGGATTCGAGATATTTTGGTGATCACCACCCCGGCCGATCAGCCCGCCTTTAAACGTTTATTGGGCGACGGCCGGCAGTTCGGCATTCACCTGAGTTATGCGCTGCAGCCCTCACCCGATGGCCTGGCACAAGCCTTTGTTATCGGTGAACAGTTTATCGGCCAGGACAATGTTGCCCTGGTGCTGGGTGATAATATTTTCTTCGGCGAACACTTCAGCACCCGCCTGGCCGATGCCATGGCTCGTCGAGACGGTGCCACGGTGTTTGGCTACCATGTGACCCACCCAGAACGGTTTGGCGTGGTCACCCTGGACGATCAAGGTCAGGCACTGAGCCTGGTCGAAAAACCTGCGGTGGCGACCTCACCCTATGCCATCACTGGCCTGTATTTTTACGACAATCAGGTGGTGTCGATCGCCAAAAGCATTCGGCCGTCGTTGCGCGGTGAGCTGGAAATAACCGATATCAACAAGGCCTATCTGCGCCAAAAGCAACTCAAGGTGTCTATCCTCGGGCGCGGATTTGCCTGGCTCGATACCGGCACGCCGGATGCGATCTTGGAAGCGGGCCAATTTGTGCAAACGGTTGAACAGCGCCAGGGTTTAAAAATCGCGTGTCTGGAAGAAATCGCTTTTCGCAAAGGCTGGCTCAGTCAAGCCGAACTGGAGCGGGCCGCGCAGCTGTTGCAACAAACCGCCTACGGTCGCTATCTGCGCCAGGTCGCCGAGGGTTACCAGTAGTGGACGTGCGCCCGACTTCGCTAGCCGGTGTACAGCTCATCGAGCCGCGTGTCTTCGCCGATGAACGCGGGTTCTTTCTGCAAACCTACCAGGCGCAGGACTATCGGTTGGCGCTCAATATTGAACTCGATTTTGTGCAGGACAATCACAGCTATTCCCGCAAGGACGTGCTGCGCGGTTTGCATTTTCAGCGTCGAAAGCCGCAGGGCAAGCTAGTACGCGTGGTGTCTGGGGAGGTCTTTGATGTGGTGGTTGATATCCGACCCGACTCGCCCAGCTATGGCCAATGGCAAGGTCTGCTCCTCTCAGCTAAGAATAAACATCAGCTCTGGATACCCCCGGGTCTGGCGCACGGTTTTCTGGTCTTATCCGACGGCGCCGATGTCGAATACAAGTGCACCGACTATTATGATCCGAGCGATGAAGGCTGCCTGATCTGGAATGATCCGACGGTCGGCATCGATTGGCCCATCACCGACGTACCGCTCCTGTCGGTCAAGGACCAACAGGGAATGGTCTTCGCTGAGGTAGGGCGGACCGTAACGCCGGCCGACAACGCGTGAAGATTCTCTTGCTTGGCGCCGCAGGGCAGCTAGGCCGCTGCGTGCAGGATGCCCTGCGTGACGGCCCCGACCAGCTGGTACCACTGACTCGACACGATTTGGACCTGACCGATCTCGACCAACTGCGCGCCGCCTTTGACCAGCATCGTCCCGATATGGTCATCAACGCCGCTGCCTATAACGCGGTAGATCTGGCTGAAACCGAGGCCGAGCCTGCTCACCGGGTGAATGC
>ENA-OQVM01003132-OQVM01003132.1-marine-metagenome-genome-assembly--contig:-NODE-3132-length-18266-cov-13.751608_pt1 | contig 18266 bp, 11 predicted proteins | sample MGYA00237776_ERZ505498 | MGnify/ENA primary metagenome ERZ505498 (study PRJEB26159, sample SAMN06265151) | marine metagenome | isolation source: Helgoland LTER site | place: Germany:Helgoland, sampling... | reverse complement strand
TCACGTTGACGTTCTTTTGAAAGTTTTCGTTCCATTTCAGCAACCACTCCAAGAATTGAGATTATCATTTTAGAGATCGGATTTTCCTCTTTGTCTTCATTGAGTGTGCATAGACCTTGCGATAAAAAATTTACAGGGATTCCTCTCTCAGTGGTGTAATGAATAAAATTTATAATATCTCTAAGGTCACGACCGCAACGATCAATTTGCCAAACAGAAATTGACTTGATCAATTGTCGATCTATTAGGGTTTTTAAGGTTGAACCCTCGGGTCTTTCAAAAATTGGAATGGCTCCCGAACATTTATCTTCGATAACTTTATCAAATTCATTTTCTTTTACTCTTTGCCGATCCGTTTTCTGATCTACGCTCGAAACTCTTGTATATAATATTGAAATACTCATAATTCTAAGGTTTACCTATCTATACCCTAAAATTATAGCAGCAACACCCCTCATGCCGCATAAAACCTATATTTTATCGCTATTAAAACACTCACAAATCAAAGTGTACGCTATTATTGTGATTAATTGGTTTTGCCAATTAAAATTGGTGAAGGATCATGCCGTGGGGGATCTCCCTGCAGCACCCCCTGCCGTATCCCCCCTTAAATACCTCTTTTTTGGTATCTGTATAGGGGACACAGAGATCTCCATGAAATTTTCTGAAAATTTTCTGAAAATTTGAGAACTTCCCTTAACCCCAAGGGAGTATTATTCTACAAATAAATTTTTTTGGCATTTTTTAGATAATTTAAATTTTAAATAATTTTAAATCTTCGTTCAGATGATAAATTTCAAAATTTAAATTATCATAATCATTCCTGAGTGAATTAAAATAAGATATTGCATTCTCTTTCTTTTCGTTAGTCAAGTTATATCCAAGAATGATTCTATTAATTTTTATCTCAGGGTATAGGTTCTCATTTGATTTTCCAAACGAATTTCTGCCTTCTAAAAATATCTTATTAAAATAGACTAAATCATTTTTATAGTTAATGGTTTTATCTATTGTAGGGTATTTTGTTTTTACAAATTCTAAACCTTTATCCGTAAATAACATTCTTAGTTCCTGCTCGCTCTTATATTTTGATTTCTTATGAAAAGATAAAAGGATGGAAATCATGTTTACAGCATTGTTTGGTGCAAAATCTTTTTCCTCAGAAAAACTAATCAATCTATTTCTTAGTTCTTCAATACGATGTCGCTCTTTCTCTCCATATTTAATATGACCAATTGAAAATCGATTAGATTTTAAAGAACTCAAAGATAAATCAATAATGACTCCTGAACCCTTATTTGCGTATTCATTCCACATAGAGGTATTCGTTATTGTTTCAGTCTTATTTTGACAAACACTCAAACAAAATAACTGTTTCTTTTCAGCATTAATTAAATCATTATTAAATCTAATATTTTTAATGTTTTCAAATACTGAAGACGCGAAGTTTAATTCAGATTCGTCAGATAAACTGTCAAGACTCGACATTCTCATGTATCCACTTTTAAGAATAGATTCCAAACTTTGTAGACTTGTAAAGTGAATAAAACGCTCTTCCCCTAAATACTCATAATCTGAATCTTTAAAAATATTACCACTACTTAAAGCACCATTAAAGTTATTTGAAGTAGTATTAAAATCTCCTGCTTGTAGGGTGTATTTATACCTTGCATTTGGTAATAATGGTTTAATTACTTCCTGCAAGAACATTGATCTTAAACTTTCTGCATCTTCCCAAGAATTATTTTTTGACACTATTTAAATTTTGAATTAATTCTTCACAAACGTTATTTCACACGCTTTACATAATCTACGTTCTTGGATATAATCAGTAATGTCAGCATATCCACCTGTCTTTTGATAAATGTCCAAGCCTCTACCCAACACAATTTTCCAACCATTATCCATTTCAATTGATCGGTCATGGATATACTCATCAAACTCATAAGTGAAGTTAATGCCCATTGACTCCAAAGAGTAGGTCATTTGATCAAACTTCTCTTTTACTCCTTCAATATAATCTTCACTATTTGTAGTGACTAAGTGTAATTCAACCTCTTTTAACGGGTCTTTCTTTTCTGAAACCAAACGAACGAATTCCATGAAATTTCGGAGTTGATAAGGAAGTCTTATATAAGGATCTATTAATTTAATTTTAGTGGCATCTAAAAGATAAGAACCAAATAGGTTGTCATAAGATAATCCTGACTGGTTATCTCTAATTATTTTTTGTCCCTCTTTAAGGAAGTCTTTTACAGAAGTTTCTTGAGCAACAAACTCTGATTCTGACGCCTCTACTTGTTTACGTGATTCAGGTTCTTGGTTACCTGTTAAATCTCCATATTCGATTTCCTCAAGAGTTTTTATTTCAATAGGTTCTTCCATTTCTTTGGATGAGTAACTGAAATCAACTTTTTCAAATGTTTCATCCATTTTTCTAAGCTGTTCTTTAACCCTTTTTCTGCACTCAATAGAAAAATCCATTAACTCTTTAGCATCTTCGAGTGGAATCCCACCGTTTGGATAAATCACTTTAGATAGACCTGCATAGGTCTTTGCAATTGAAGTTTTATCTCTTGTAGTAATGGTATCTGATAATTGAAAAAACTCTGAAAAATCATTAGTTCTATCTTCTTTTCTCAATTCCTTTAGAACTTCAGCGAGGTAATCAACAATAAAACCATAATCTGAAGAAAACATATCATTTCTTAGTTTCTGAACTTCCCAACCAGGTAGGTAGGCATGCATTCTATCTAAAAAGGCAGTATCGTAATAGTCTTTTGGTAGAGCATCAAACAAATCACTGTGCTTCATCATGTAAGGAACAGAATGGTCTGTATTTCCTACAAAAACCATAGATGCAGACGCTCCATAAACCTCAGTCCCACGAGAAAATGATTTATTGGCCATATAGTTTTTCATGATATCAACAAGTCCTCTATCTGTTCTTTTAGTTTTTCCTGCAAATTCATCATATGCAACTACATCCCAATATCCAACCAGTCCAATTTCCCCTGAACTATTATTAACAAACAACTTTGCCTTTGATACTTCACCACCTGAAATCAAAATTCCATGGGGAGATAATTCTGAAAAAACATGGGATTTACCAGTTCCCTTGGGACCTAATTCAATAAGGTTGTAATTGTTTTCGACAAATGGAACAAGACGTGTAATTTGAAGCAGCTTTGATCTCTTGGTGAACTCATCAGGATTTAAACCCATTGTTTGAAGAAGTAAATCCAACCACTCATCCGTGGTGAATTTCTCCCTCATTGATTTGAATTCTTCGATGTCGATATTTGAGATTTGTATCGGTTTAATCTGTTCCACAACCCATGGTGTTGCCTTCTTCTCATCAGTTGATACATATCCCATGGTTAGGATACACCATACACCTCCTGATAACAATTTAGGATGTTCTTTTACAACTTCATCAGAAATTGGAATTTTACTCAATCCAATATTTGCAAAGAATGCTTCATATCTGTCCTCACGATCATTAAGTCTAATAGATATTTTATCTATAATTCGATGCGAGCCTCTTTCCTTAATTGTTGATTTTACAATCTGTGCTTCATCTCTATGAACAAAATGATTGGTTATAATTCGTTTAACTGTATCAATACCTTCTTTGATGGTGTTTTCATCGTCTGTAGCACAGTACTGCCCAAGAAGGTATTCCAACACATAAGTTGGTACAATAGCGTTCCCTTTAACCAGTTTAGTTAAGTCCTTACGAACTACCTTACCAGGGAAGTAATCATTAATTTTTTTATCTAATGGTTTCATAATTAAAAGTCGTCAAAGTCATTAGTAAATGAGATATTTAAAGAGAAGAAAAACTCCTTATATTTCTTCCATTTAGAGGTTCCGTTAACTGGTTCTTCCAATAGAAGTTTAACACGTTGATTCTTATATTTTCCGCTCGCTTTATAATTAAGGGTAAATTTTTTGCGAACCTCTCTTTGTCTTTCTGATCCTTCTGTAAAATCAAAATCATAATTAAATGAATCACTCAGAGATGTCCCATCCTCTGCAATAAGTTCTGCACGTATTGATCTGGATAATACAACCTCAGAAATCATTTCAGATTGAATAAAGGATACAACAAGTAGGTTAGAGGTGATTCGGTCAGTGGTTTGAATTATGTCCACTTCTACCTGTCGAGTTGTGTCTTCTCGTTTTTTAGAAACTGTTATCAATGGGATAGTTATTTCCTGAAGAGTAGATCCTCCGTGTACAAAACGAGATCCAGCACCCTGTACACGCAACCTATTTATTGATTTAGGAATAAGAAAATCTACATCAGACTGTAGTCCCAAATCGTCACCTTTGAATGCCTTACAAGTTTCATCGGTTTTCAATTTACTGCCAATTACAAATCTCCTATTAGATTTCCATACATCTCCACTAATATTAGATCTACTAAAATCACTCTCATCAATTTTATGGTGTTGGTAAATGAATCCGTGATCTGAGGTAATTAAAATTTTATTACCATTTACAGCAGCAATTTTCTTTATTAAGTCAATCAAGTTTTCAAGTTCTTCATTTGCAGCGTCAAAAACTCTATCCTCTGAAGTTTTATCATCTCCTGTTTTATCAATTAGATTTGAGTAGATATATATTACATCATAGGATTTAGCAAATGATCTTCCTTCTGTAGAGGAATTCATCCTCATAAATTTTTCAGATTGAATTGCAGTAGCTCTACAACCAGAATTAGCTTCAAGAATCTTTGTTCTTCCATCTACACCTGAAGAGGAGATACCATCAACCAATATTAAATCTGAACCTTTTTTGATTGTGATTTTATCTTTACGAGGAAGCAGTGAGGCCATCCCTAATTGAGTATATGATGGTAGTGACCCTATCATAGATTCTACAGATGCTTGGTAACGATTTTCATTTTGAATCATAGTTGCTAATTCTTCACCACACTCATAGCGCATCGCATCAGAGATCACTACAAATACCTTTTGTTTTTTGTCGACTAAAGGTTTTACGTGAGTTTTAAAGAACAATTGTTGAGAATTAACTCCTTTAATTGGCCACTTCGGATTACTATCGATTATTTGTTGCCATGAATTATTAATAGTGAGTAACCAATCATTTGAATATACCTTCTCAATTTTTAGGTAAAGTTGATTTAAAACTCTGTTTTGGTTAGTCTCTCGATAGGACCAAATAAACTTTCGGTAAAGTTGATCAACTTTAAATAAAGTGGATTCATATTCTTTAATACCCGATTCAATACTGGTAAAGTCTTTCTGGGTATATTTCGGGACCAATTCTAATAATTGAGAAGCGTAGACAAGGCAATCGTAGTAAAATCTATAATCATTAAACCAAAAACTACTTTTTCTTTGTTTTACTTGGGAAAGAACAGTTTCAAACTTAATTCTTTGATTAACAACTTCCTCATTTAGACTTGAAACCACCTTCTTCTCAAGAAGTTCATAATGATCATCATTAAGAATTTTTTCATAAGGAATTGTATCAAGTTTTTCCTGAATATCTAATGCTTCAGCAATTTGTTTAGACAAGATTCTATAGGCATCTTTATAGGTGATTGAGTCCTTCCACTGAGATAATAAAACTCTTCCTTCTTTAGTGTGTCGAGATTCAACTCCAATTGATGAAGTAGAATGAAACACGTCAATAATAAACTCAAGGATATTTGAATTGTCACCACTGAAGTGAAATGCCTTTTTAATTTGAGACCAGTAGAACTCTGATAAATCATATCTTTCTAAATCTCTATCAAACTTAGAGTTGTCATTGGCCAGTGCGTTCAGATGAGCCAACAAGAATGAATAGATATTCAATTGATCAGAACCGAAGACAACTGACAGCATCTTATATCTAATTTCTAAGTGCTCATCTCCTTTACCTAACAATTCCCTCAACTTTTCACGTCTCTCCTTGGCCGAAAAGAATTGAATATTTTCTGAAATCAATGACTTGTATGCATAGTCCAATTCTAATTCCTGAAGGTAAAGCGCCTCTTGATCTGTTTGGAAAACATGATATGCCAATTCCATATCTAATAACCAATTAGACTCATTAGAGGGTTTTTCATAGGGGAAGTAAAAAAGAAATTTCTGATTCGAATCTTGATAAATAGAAACTTTGATTTCAAATGGATTTTTCTCTCCTTCTATTTTTTTAATACCCTCAATAGAGATGTTTTCATATTCTTCACGAAGCTCTTGCTTGGCATCATACCAAAACACAACTCTATGTTGATTAAATAATTTCGTTAAACTTTCTGTTATCTTGCTCATCGTATTGTTGTGGTATCAATCCAATCAAATTTCTTAACCTTTTCTTTAGCCTTCTTATCATTGAGCCCTGCAACTGATGCTATGGCCTTTCCAAATTTATTATAGTTTACCAGTACACCATCATCTAAATCAATTGAGATACGTTCTGTGGCCAATGGATATAAAATTTTTCTTTCATACTCCTGCAACTCCAAAAGAACCAACTGAATTTTATCCTTTTCTTTGGACGCTTTGTTCTGCTCTGAAGGACTCCCAGAAACCATTAAATGATCTAAGGTTTCAATTCTTGTTTTTAGTTTTTCTCGGTATTCATTTAAGTATCCATTTAGAACTTGGTTTAACGTATCTGGAGTGTAACGGTGCATATAAATCAATACATTAAACGACCCTTTTGGAGAGGAGAACATCCAGTAGATTGGTCTTTTCTTATATCTCTTTATGTGATCTTTATAAAAGTCTTTCACAAAATACTTACGTATGTCTTTCCCGATTGATTCTTCAACGAAAGAAAGATTCTTTTCAAAATTTTGTTCTCCAAAACTCACTTTCAAAAATGCATAGAACCTTCCAACTATATCATCTTCAAACCATTCATCATCTAATATTGGAATGATGTTATCATCGTCAGGAACAAAGGACAATTCTGATTCTTGTTTTTCAATTTTTAATAGATAATCTTGAAGTGTTTCTCCTTGGTTGGCAAGAATTAAACCCTCTTTATCCAAGGAATATCTACCAAACATGCATCCAACAGCGTAGCTGATAAATTGTGAAAAAATCTCGTTTTGATCAAAAACTAATTCTCCATTGACTATTGAAGCTTCCTCTTTAAGAATAGTAATATCTTCTAATGAAACATTGGGAGTCAATTCGTCTTGAAGTCCATAGATTTCTATAAATTGGTAATTTAATTTTTCTTCATTTTTGTGAAGATGAAAGAATTTATTTTTCCAGTATTGTTGATATAAATCATAGGATTCTTCAATATCTTCATTTTTAATACGAATGAGTTCGTTTTTATTAAAATCCCAACTTAATTCTCTTGAATCATCTTCAGATTTAACTATTCCAATTATTTCATTAAAAATTGAATTGATATACTCTAAATCATTGTTAGCAGGAAAAATAATAGGTAATCTTTTTATATCTCCAACTTGGAAATTAATTGTTGGTGCTAGCACTTTTAACATTTCAAATGCCAACTTAGAGTTCATAAAAGAACATAAATACTTAATGTCGTTTGGTTTAGGGAAGACAGAAGATCCTGCGATGTCATAAACAGAGCCTTTTGGGGAATATCTTACTCCAAAGGTTCCACTACTAACAAAAGACCATGTTATACTTTCCTTAAAATAATACTGACTATTATGTGGTTTTGAATTACCTGGCAGACACTTTCCAATAGAAAGTTTATACAATTTATCCTCCCTCAGTTCTTGCCCGTTATTCATCCAGTTGACTACATATTCTCTATTTCCATACCATTTTTTAAATGCTCCTCCTTTATTGTATGGATACCATTTATATTGACTTTTAGCAGCTTCTTCATTCGAAAAACCTACACCTAAAATATTTTGATTAATCTCATGCCAAATACGAAGAAATTTTAAATTGTCTCCTGTTTGAAGTCCAGCTCTTGGCTGAGCGATAGAATTAATTGTTAAAGAATCTGAAAAAATTTGAATTAATTTTTCACTTAACCAATAACCAATCGGACTTCCCGGAATTTTAGAGAAGTTTTTTTGGTTGATGTTATAAATTACTTTTAAGCCTTTATCAGAAATGAGATTCTCTACAGACGACAACTCTTCTCCTTCACGATACTTATCGTAATCAATTTTTACCGAAGTATCCTCTAATGATTTTAGGAAGATATCTCGAATATCTTCAGGATAAAGATGTTGAAAGTTTCGTTTATGAAGTTTGAAATATTGACCTTTAGCGTTAGATTTTCCATTTTTGACAATAAAAGAGGTTGATCCCCAATCTACTCCAAATATTCCTCTTCCCATATGAAGTAATGAGTCAATATGTTTATCATTAACAAGTATACCTCTAAGTTTTTCAAAAGAAGAAAGGAATAACCATGAGGGAAGATTAATCATTCCGAGATATCCATAAGGAATCAAAGTATTCCAGCCAGATTCCATAAAACAGGTCATTAAGTCAGACTTACTATTCGGGTAATTGGATTTAACATAATCTCCCAAAATTTTATTCATCTTCCCACCACCCATATAAGGAGGGTTGTCAACCACACAATGGTATTTATTAGATAATAAGAGAAGGTGTTTTAATGATACTTCTAACTCTTCTAATCGGTGCCTTAAGAACACATCAGAAGAAGATTTAGAAGTAACAACTTTATCAATTACTTTTTTTATAAATGTAGCGTCTGAATGAGGACTTATAAGGGACCCTAAATTCGTTGCTTGTTGAATATTTTTAAGATCGAATAACATCTCATCTGTCAGTTTAACCTTAAGTTGTGTAAATGTCTCTTTGATCTCTTCCTCTGTAAGTTTAAGGTCTTTGTAACAAAGAATATTGGGTTTTAATTCTTTTCTAAAAACTCGTCTATTATATTCTCGAGCCTTCATTAGTAATGCAAATCCCGATAGTTGAGCAGCACGTTCATCAATCTCAAAACCAAATAAGTTTTTATTGATAATTAGTTGTGGTATTTCTGAGGTGTTATAACCTTGTTCCTCGTAAATCTTGGTCAGTAACTCAAACCCATAGACTAAGATGTGTCCACTACCACAGGCTTGATCTAATAAAGTAATTTCCTCAACTGAATCTATCTTTAAAAAGTCATTATCCTTATCAACAGATTCAATATAATAAGGCATGTGGTCCTTTAATCTTGAGGTTGGGTTATTTAGTAACCACAATTTCCCAACGGTATTTTGAACCATGTATTCAACAATCCATCTTGGAGTGAATAACTGAGTAGCTGCTGGGATATCTTCTTTCTTAACTTTATCCTTTGATGCGAAAACTTCATCTTTCTTCTCAGAAATATAAAACTGATACAACCACCCTATAATCTCAACTTCTTTACAATCTTCTTTAGACATTCCATTTCGGATATCTTGAATGATTGAGAATTCAGAGGTGAGATCATCTGGTAGTAATAGTTCTGTATAATCATCAATACGTTCAAAAAGGAACGGAAAAGTTTTATGCAGGTGATTACAAACACCTGTTAGTAGAAGTTTGTACACCTCATTTTGAGCATTTGAACTTGGAATACGTCCATCCAACAGATCTCCAATTTTTCTTCTATCTACTTGAAGTTCTTCGTTTAGATTACCTCTTTTTGCATCATCTAAAATTTCAGGGGTTGTGTACCCTTGCAGAGAAGATAAAATTTTGACTCCTAAGGGTTGATAATCGTTCACATCCATAAATCGAAGTGCAACAAATCGGTTGAACCAAGTGTAGGCTACTTTGTCTATCAATTGTTCTTTGGAGGTTTCTTTTAGCGCCTCTTTAAGTTTATTAATTGATGAACTCTTCTCACGAAGTTCAGCAGTATCTGAGGTTAAAACATAGTTGAGTTTAGCCGATACTTGATCGATTAATTTTCTTCTGGCCTCTTGAGCAAACTTCTTTAATTGGTTTGTATTCATTGATTAAAGTGAAATTCTACGGTTCTTACTTATTTGTTCTTTGTACTTTTCTCTCAAAGTTTCGATATAATCGTCTACATCCTCATTCGTTTTCAATTCTCGTTTGTCATAAGAAACATGAATTCCACTCGCTTTGATGTACTCGAATTGTTCAGCACCTTCTGATGTTAACCTCTGAAGCTTGGTGAGTTGTTGAGGTTCTATTCTGTCTTGAACATTTTGAGTGATATTTTTAATGTTTGAAATAAACCGTTCATCTTTTAATTCTTTTATAGATTCATTGAAAGGAGATAAAATCTCTTCTTTTTGAGAGTCACTCAATTTTGAAAACTCATCTTTTCCCTTAAAGTGCATCACAATTGAATTCACTTTTTCAATAGCAGACTCCTTTTCTTCTTTAATTTTAGAAAGTATCTTACTCTTAAGACTATCCATTGTCCCCTTTGCATCTCGAATCAATGTTCCCAAGAAAGGTTTCTCACTTACTAAGACACTCCTTAATTGGTCCATTTCATTACCCTGAACAAAAGACAGGTTTGTGGTATCACTATTTACAATTTGACGAATTTCATCATAGATTTTTCTTTGATCTCCGTTCATGAATTTTCTTATCGGATCCAATAGGTCTTCTTTGGCATCCAACAATAAATCTTCGTATTCAGGTCTACTTAACAAGAAATAACTATAATCCTTCCCAGCCCATAGTTTAAGTTTATCTTGAATAGATTCTAATAAATTCAAAAAAGGATAATTATTAGAGTTTTGAACAAGACCAGTTACTTCCTGAAGTACAGCAGAGAGTTTTTCTTTAAAACCGATTGCAATATCTTTTGCTTCTTGATGAGGACAAGATTCGTCAAATGCCTCTGAGTAGAGAGACTTTAGTTCTCTAACAAGTTTCGGGTCTACATCTTTTTGTACCTCAATTAAGGTATTGCCATAATTTGAACTCACAAGAAGTGCATTAACCACCTGTTGATCTTCCAAGAGGTTAGAATCTTGTTTCATTTCAATTTTACCCCGTTTGTATAAGCGTGCAATCATAGACCACACAGCATTTGGATACCATCCAAAAGGTTTTAGGCCAAAATGATTTTTTAAATCATTTAATGAAGTTCTATCCGATTGTCCTTTTCTTCTGTTAATTAAAATTAGAATTTCATTTTCAGCCTCTGAAATAGTTGTATCATCAGCACCAAAAAGATCATCTTGAGTGGACAATACAATTCTTCTAATTGTTTCTTCAGTGTATTGATGATTACCCAACATCTTTAGATTTGGATACACTGTTTTTACAAGAATTTGAAAGGCTTTAATCACTTTGGTCTTACCGTCAGAAGTGGCGCCTAATTCTTGAGAAGTACCATTAATGAATACATCAGATTTTGACAACAAATTATTTGCCATTTTTACCAGATTTGACTTGCGTTCGTTGTTCTGGACCGCTTTATCATGTAGTATTCTTTTTCTTTCTGTTTTTAATGATGTAGATTGATTTTGCTTGATGTACTTGTTGGTTCTAATGTACATCTTAGCATCTTTGATAAATACACCATCTTCGGGCATGCGAAGACGCATCATAGAAAGTCCCATTGTTTGGGTAGCCATTTCGTTTATTTCATCATAGTAATGATAGTTGGGAGTGATAATTTCAATCCCCAATTCTTCTTCTCTTCCAAGAGCAGCTCCATCAATTTTACTGGTAAACTTATAGTCTTGTTTGTTTTCATCAAACTTGATTTTATTGTCGCGGATGATTTCATCAAACAAAATTTCTTTTAGCAGTTGATTTACTGCTTGGTCGTCTGCATCTACTTCTTTGATTTCTTGCTCTACGTCTTTCTCATCATCTGTCAAAAATTCATATAAGTCACCATTTCTTTGGATGTAGCTCTGATTCTCAAGTAGGTTGAGTGATTCATCTATTTTTTTATCATGTTCTTTCAGATCAACAGAATAACTATCAATTAATAAAACAGAAACATTTCTTTTTGTAGTCTTGAAACTATTGTAGTACTTAACTAAGAACAATGTCTTAAGAACTTGTATAGCAAAAGAATTATCTAAGTTATTCTCTGCAACTAAAATCGAAGATTGAATTTCTCCTTTAAGTTCATTTCGAATCCCCTCAAACATTTGATCAAAACTTACAAGTTCAGTTAACCCTGACGTTCCTAACTTTTGAGTGACTTGTTGAAACACTCCAAGCATTGACCTTTCACCAACAGATGAGTGCTTCCCTTGAAATGCATTGTGTGTAGATAATGCTTTTCTACATTGCTGAAATAAATCAAATTGATATGGAAGAAAAGGGAACTTGTTTACGAAGTCACAATCATCTTTGTAACCCTTAAATTGAACACCTGCGTCAGAGAATGAGTATATAGTTCTTAGATGATCTCTCTCCTTTGTATATACTTTTTTCAATTGAGATTGCGCATCTTCATTCTTCTTTAAAAGTCTTTTTTCTATCACTTCATCTACGTTGGCCGATGTTAGTGGAATTTTGATTTTAAAGCGTGCCTGTATTCTTGAAAAGTCATTTTGCTGTGATTTATTCATATCCCCTACAATGGCCTCCATATCTTCTTGAGAGGTCACCAAAATCCAAGAATTTCCTTTTGTTTTGGTAGCAAGAGATTCTGCAATGGTTTGGAGATTTAACATCAATTTGGTGTTATCACTGATGTACTGTCCAACTTCGTCAACAAAGAAATTCAGTCTAAAACCTTTTTCTTGTTTGGATATGTATTGTTGAACTCTATTACAAAAATCTTCAATAGATTGTTTGTGGTTTTCTTCAAGTTTATCCAAAACATCTATGTAGTCCTCAGGGCCAACGTTTTTCAGTTCCCCTAAAACTGCACTAAGATCCTGTTGAAGTTTTATGTCAAAATAATTTTTACGAACATCTTCCCATTGATTTCCATTTTTTGTTTTGAATTTTTCTTTGAAATCTTTTAAAATACCCTCTTCATCTAACCACATTTCAAATTCGGCAACATGAGGAATGAAACCATAGTGTCCTAAATGATCATAGAATACTTTATAAAATACTTCAAGAATTGCATTAGCATCTTCTTTACTTGTGATTTGAGCCTGTTGGTCAATGTTAAAAAGTACAGACTCTGAAGGGACTTTACAAGCTGCAAGAACATCTCCTTTTAGCATTTCATCATTTTCAATTTTCTCGGCAAATAAATCTCCACTTGAATACCCATCAAACTCTTTATTTTCCAAAACATAAGATAATATTTTTAGTAGGTGAGATTTACCACTACCAAAGAACCCTGATATCCAAACACCGTTGGCGCCTGCATATGAGTTATATGCAGAAAAGAATTCTCTAATTTTTTTAGAAATTTCGTTAGTGATTACATATTCAGCAACTTCGTCTGAGATATGATCTCTATCATCAGCTTTAATAACCGTTTCAATATTTCTATTGATGTTTTTTTGAAAGATGGAGTTTATTTTCATGCTTCTATTTTTTCAATGTTGAATGCTCTATAGTAATTGTCGTCTTTAAGTAGGCCAAATAGATTTAGTGTATGGCCGTTGTAATCACCTGGAAAAAATGCAACTGTAGGAGATTCTTTGGCGACAGATTGTAAATTATTTAAAATGTTATGTGATCTTATAAAGGGAAATACAAGACCAATTCCTGTCAAAAAATATACTTTTGAATTGGAAGAGTTTATTATTTCTTTAATTTTTGGAACTAATACCTCATGAATATTAAGCGATGATTGAAGTGCACGAAGAAACTTTTGAGAACCCTTTTTACGCTCTACCATATACATTCTCTCTAAACCTCCTGAAGATTCCAATAATTCACAGCTAAGATCAAATAGATTGATTTCTAATACCTCGATACCGTGGTTGCTTAATTTGTTTTTGAGAAGACCTATTGACTCACGAATTTGAATTTCTTGTTTTGCATTATATGGGGAAATAAAAAAAGGAATTTCACCACCAAGTGACTCTTTATTGAGAAATCCTTTTTTTGAGATTACCTTGAACAAGTGATCAAATTTTCTACTTATATTTTCCATATTAATTCAATTCGTTTTGGATATCCATATCTGATAAAAGAAAGACTTTCAGCCATTCTGGATTATCTTCAATAATAGACTTTTTGGTTGATGCTCCTAATATCTGTAGTTGTATTTCTTTATCCCTAACATTATCTATGATGCCCGCCTGTTCTAAAATTTTAAAAATAACTTGTTTTACTTTTGCTTGAGTCTGATCGGTTAGATTTGCCAATTCATCATGATTAATTTCTTTTCTTCTAATAAATGAAATGTAGTCTGTTTCAGTTAGATTATAATCCATTATTAAGAATTTTTCACGAACCACCTCTATCACAAAATCTCTAAGCAAACTATAGGTTTTACAAGCCGATAGAAAGGCAAGTTGTTTTTGGTTAGAAAAATTAGAGTTCAACAACAATTCCTGCTGATTTACTGTCAAATTATCAATTCTTTTCTTGAACTCAGAAACCATTCTCTTATTGGTTGTCCCTTTATCTGATTTAAATTCGAGTAACCCCTCATTAATATACTTTGTGGCAAATAAAATCATTTCATTGACCCGAAGAGAAGACCCAGTTAGTGAAAATTCGTATTTGAATGTAGATTCTGTCATTAAGTTAATTCATTAATTGAAACACCTAAAAGGTCACCCAATTTTTCAATATTTTTTTTTGATGGAGAACTTTTCTCAGTTACCCAATTTGAAATTGTTACTTCTGAAACACCCATCTTTTCAGCTAACCACTTCTGTTTAATTCCTTTAGATTTGAATACTTCTTTTAACATTATACTTTTAATAAAAATTAAAGTTTTACTTCCGAAAGATATAAATTATTATCTTTATGACCAATTAGTATGTAATTTATGTGTGATCTCAACGGACCATTCCGACTTTGTAGCTGTAGTGATGAGATAGACTACTCAAAACCTCATTGGATACTTCGAATGAATAGTATTAATGATGATGTGGAGACTATAGTGACAATTGGTATGATGTTACCACTAAATCTGATCAACAAGATTGAAAGGCGAAAAATTTTAAAACGACTCAATACAGTTAATGTCTTTGACTTTGAATACACACCCTCTGAAAATGATCAATTAGAGTTGAATTTAGAAGAAGATGATGGATATACATTCAATTTTAAAAAAGGGAAGTGGATTTTTGAAGAATGGTCTGGTGATCATCAAGAATTTGAATATAAAAATCAGAAAGAAGGGATTATTGAGTCACTTCCTTCACAATTAAAGGAAGTTTACAAACGTTACCTTAATGTTCTCAATGGAAGAGAAATGGACATTGTTCATTGCGGGTGGACTAACTATAGAATGTCTGAAAAGAAATTGATAGAATTATTGGAGAAAAGAATTAAAGGTGAAAAAATAGAATTACCCGAAGGATATTAATCCTGTGATTGATAAAAATATATAATTTTGACTTATGTCAAGTACTAATCCAAAAAACAAAGATAAACCTTCAAAAAGAATAGAATACAGAGGAAAAAATGTCCGAGTTTCAAGAACTGGTGGGGTTTCTGCAACGAAAACATTTAAAGGAGATGGAGTTGGCGCTACTATAAACACTAAACACGGACTTCGTCTTCACAAACGATTATTTAAGGGAGCAAGAATGGGTTTCCAAAACGGAAACTTTCAGTTCATTGGAAGATACAATAGTGGTCCTTTTAACTTTAATGTTTCAAAAAATGGGATTAGTACCTCCCTCAAAAATAAAAGAGGTTCTTATAACATCCTAAAACCGAATTACTCCAGTTTCAAATTAGGAGGTGTTCAAGTAAGAGGGAAAAACGCTGCTACTTTTCAAATGATCTACATGTTGATCATTCTCTTTGTTAATTTCATTAAAGTATTTTGGCACATTTTCATCTCTATTTTGTGGTTTAGTTTTTTATCCATTAAATGGATTGTAGATTTTACAATTGGATTTTTTAAAGGTTTTAGAGAAGTTGACTAACGTTACTGGTAACTAAAGCACCTTATAACTTTATAATTTACACATTAAAAAATCCCTGTCTCAGTATATGTCGGGTGCGCTCATCTGATGTGATTCTAATATACTTAAGAAATTCCTTTTCAGTTTTATGACCCGAAAAATGCATGATATCTTGAATTGACATTCCTTTTAAGTACATATTGGTACAGAAACTTCTACGTGCAGTATGTGACTCCAACATTTCCCACTTTGGACGAATATAGGTTCTTTTTACTCCTCCCTTTGTATCATGACATAAAACATCTTCATTCATATCTAATCTTCTACCAATCAACTTGAGATACTTGTTTATCTTTTGGTCTGATAGTTTTGGAGGGGGTTGGTTATTATATCTGTGCATAATTTCTTTTAGTTCCTGTGTGATTGGACAGTTAACCTTAACACCACTTTTCTTTTGAAGAATTTCAAAAAAATGGACCCCATCCTTTTCTACAATATCAATACCAGATAATCTATTGTAGTCACTAATTCGTTGTCCAGTATAACAACCCACTAAGAAAATATCTCTTGCCAACTCCATAGTCTTGTCATTTGAAAGATCTAAATCCTTCATCTTACATATTTCATTCTCACTTAAATAAATCTTTGTTGGCTCCTCCGTTGGAATTGAAAACAACCTGAAATCTACATCTCCAATTAAACCTCTCCTCTTCCCCTCCAACACAATTGTTTTTATTGATTTGAAATGTTTTGAAATGGTGTTTAATTTAAACCCTTGTTCAACCTCCAAAAACCTCTTAAAGTCGTTTAAAATAGGTCTTGTGAAAGATGTGAAATCAATTGATGTTGTGGAATCTGAAAACAATTTAAGTTTCTTTAAGGACTGTTTATATAGTAGTAAAGTAACATTTTCAATACTACCCCTCTTCTCCTCGATGAACTCATCTGCAAAAACAAAAAAATCATCTTGAATTACTTTTACTTCTGATTCAATATTTCGATTTGTCAACCTATCGAGAATAGATCTTAAAACTTCATTATTGACTTCTTTTCCCTCCAATACTAATTCCGAATGATCACGAATGAGTTCATTCTGTAACTTGTCAAGGTACCTATTAACTGTTGCTGAATTAATTATAAGACTTCGATTTCTTCTAACCCTTTGTCTTTCAAAATCCCAATCTGCATAACCTACTGATATTCCAATTGAATATCTTAATCTTTGTCGTTTCCCATAGGAAAACCACAATGAAATTGGACTTTCTTTTCTACTTTGTTTTAATGTCTCTTTGGACTCCTTCAAATTGTACCTTACAGTTCCTAATTGTGGTTTAATTATTTTCTTCATACGGCTAATATACAGCGCATAAAGGGTGTGCTCAAAGGTGTGCGCAGTTTAGTTATTTGTAGTTTATTTGTCTTTATTTCATTTTATATCTTTATAATAAAAATGATGTTATATCATTAATTATTAATGATTTAGGTGTTTTTAAGATTAAATGAAATAAAGTAAATTCTTCCTGGAGGTACCACAAAAAAATCCGAACATATCTGTTCGGATTTTTTGTTATATCATTTGTAAATTTGATAATTCTTGCTTCGTTAACTCTCTCCATCTTCCTCGAGGTAAATTCTTTTTAGTTAAGCCTGCAAAAAGAACTCTGTCTAACTTTACCACCTTGTAACCAACATGCTCAAATATTTTACGAACAATTCTATTTCTACCAGAATGAATCTCTATACCTACCTCAGTTTTAGACTGGCCTTCTACATAAGAAACTGCATCAATAAATACTTTTTTACCCTCTATAATAACCTCACCTCTTAGCTTTTGTAAGTCTTTTAAATCTAGTTTCCTATCGAGAGAAGCATGATATAATTTTTTAACATCATGTTTAGGGTGTGTTAGTTTTTTAGCCAATTCTCCGTCGTTAGTAAATAAAAGAAGACCAGTAGTCATTCTATCTAACCTTCCAACCGGATAAATTCTTTCTTTTGCTGCATTAGAAACTAATTCCATAACTGTTTTTCTTCCACGTTCATCATCCATAGTAGTAATATAGTTCTTGGGCTTATTCAATAAAACATATTTCTTTTTTTCAGGAGAAATAGAGGTTCCATCAAAACGAACATCGTCATTTGGCTGAACCTTGTATCCCATTTCAGTAATCAAATTACCGTTCACTGTTACACTACCATGCTCTATATAGGTATCTGCTTCTCTTCTTGAGCAAATACCAGAATTGGATATAAACTTATTTAACCTTATGCCTCCAACATCAACTTTTTTAGGAGTTGTTAATGGTTTTTTGAAGTCTTTACGAAAGCTGTTTTTTCTTTGTGGAGAGTT
>ENA-OQVM01003131-OQVM01003131.1-marine-metagenome-genome-assembly--contig:-NODE-3131-length-18272-cov-11.312284_pt1 | contig 18272 bp, 1 predicted proteins | sample MGYA00237776_ERZ505498 | MGnify/ENA primary metagenome ERZ505498 (study PRJEB26159, sample SAMN06265151) | marine metagenome | isolation source: Helgoland LTER site | place: Germany:Helgoland, sampling... | reverse complement strand
GGACCAATGCCGCGTGAAACACGGCGGATCTTCCACTCGCCTATCAGAGGCATATTGCTCTGGTGGTACCCGCGGCCAGAACACACATAAATCTCACAACATTGTTTTTATGAGGTTTTTTAGAATTCATCTAGGATATGTGAGTGCCTTTTAGGTAGTTTTTGAGTTCCTTTTAATTGAAAATATAGTATGAAATGAGGCCATACTTATGTTGTCCTTGTCCCTTAAAACTGAGCCACTAATTTTGTACGGCTCTGTTATTTTGTAGAATAGTATGGCTCGAAAAAGATAAGCTGAAGATGATATATTGCGGTTGATCTGTTAGATTTAAGTGTAATGTAATAGCGGCATGTATGTTGTGACTGCATGCTGCGCAGCCGGCGTTTTGGACAAGACTTATTATGGCTTGCGTCGGAAGTGTGGGGGCATGAGCCGTGCTTCCTTAGCTGAGATGAAGGACAACAGTGAACCAGAGAGTGCCACTAGCAGCCAAAATTGGTAGAGCAACAAACGCACAGCAACACAGCGCAGAGTTAGCATGAGGTGTGGTAGTTTGGTTGCCCAAGGCAGCGGACGAACAGCGCCGCAAAAAGTACATCCCTAGTATCTATTTTTATCTGAAAAATATTTCAACATCTAACACTCCACAGGCACAGTTGGGCATCGCTATACTGCCCCCTGCGAAATTTCAACTTCCAATCATTAGCATACTTCACAAGTTACCGCCCAGTTTTCGAACCGTGAAACACGCCGCCTTGTAGAAATCAATAGGGCCTGACCCGAGGCTTGGAACCTCCGCATAAACCGCTTGTGTTTCGGTAAATACCACAGCGCAAGCCCAGGAAAGCCAAAGACGATCGTTGATATCTTCCAGCATCTCGTTTGATCAACATTTATACAGTATCCACGGGTCTAAAGTCAGCCTCATCAATCAAACCTACACGTAATGCACATTGAATTCCAAGGGCAAGTGAATGCGAAATAGCGGGCAATGCGATGGTTGCATGTTAGATAATATCAAGAAAAAGAACATCCTGTTCACCTGTGCGGTCAATTTCCAGAGCAAAATCAAGCCCATTAAACAACCCCTCGTGAGTGACATTACTGAAATCTAACGTTTCACCAAGTATTTGGTCAGCCGTTAACAGTTCAAATTTAGGAAGATCAAGCTGAGCCTCCTCAACAAGGTCCGTGAAATCCAAATGAATGTTCCCACTGAGTGAGACGGTAGTATTTTCAATACCGTCCAAATATTGCGTGTAATCTCCAATTTGAGATCCATTGATATCAAAAGTTACGTTAGAGCTGGCGCTCATCAAATTGGAAGCAGCATTCGAATTAAGTATCGTAATTTGACTTTGATTATCGTAAGGAAAATTCTCAACACTCGTTAGATCGATGTTGCTCGCATGATATAACTCACTATCAGAAATATTGCTCCAATCCGCATCTTTTGGATTATCACTATTCGTCCATTTCACCTCGATCTTATTATAAAGATCAAACGAATTGGTTGCGTCTAATGGACTATCAACCTCAGTAATAAGCCATATTTTATATGCAGAAGTGTCGGAGAGCTCAAGCGGCATTTCAGTCAGGTTACCGTTTTGATAGCTCATGTAGTGATGAAGTTCATTGTCTACTTGAATAACAAATACACCCTCATTTTCTCCTTTTAAAGCTAAATCAAACTTGTAAGTATCTGACATATTTGGCTTTAGAAAACCGCTAAAGACATACAAACTATTTTCAGGAATTTCTCCGCTTGTTCCTTTGTATGCAGCCTCTTTGAACTTAGTGTATTCTCCTAAATCACTACCAAATAACTTCCCAGCTGTATGCGAACCATTTGGGCCCAATAGTTCACCACCAGCTGTTGTTGGTGTTTCGTCTTGCTGAGCATTTTGAGAGTACCATACCATGTTGTCTACAATACCAGAGTATAATTTGTTGCTATCTTGGAAATTAAAGCTGGAACCCAGAATGTTAACGAGACCAAGTACGTCGTCATGATCATCGAGAACATTGTCGCCATTGATATCCGGCGTAGCATAAATTGAGCCAAGATCAAAAACGTCCAGTATTAAACCACTTTCCAACGTCTCCACCGGAACTGCATTAACAGCTTTTGAAATGGACTTTATAGTTAATCCACCGTCGTCTTTCAAATGCGCTGTTATGGTGGTCTGCCCTTTGGCGCCGATGTTACCACCCGAAGTTATCACAGTATCATCGGCCGTCTCCCAAGAAACACTATATCCAAAAGCTTTTTGAACCAGCGAGATATCATTGGTGATCACCGCACCAAAATCAAATATTTCCGCATCGAGGATTTCATCAGAAATTTGTTTTAACTGAAAAACACTCTGCTTTTTAGTTCCACCTTCTTCCCAAGTTGCTGTAATCGCGCTGCTTGAACTTAGTGCATCGGCTTTAACTTTGCCCGTGGCTAAATCAATAATTTCAGGATCGTTTGCTGCCCATGTTAATTCATGGCCGTTGAAGTAGTTTGGTAAATTCAGCTTATCAATTACACTAAACCATTCGTTACCATCAAAAACAAAATTAGCTAACGCATCAGCATTCACGTGAGAGGCAATAATTTTATTTTCTAAGTATCCTTTTTTTCCACCGACGGCCTCCACTAAATCGATACGAACTAGGTCTCCTTTAACTTCAAGATTTATGCCTCCTGAAGCCTTTGAAGGCACTTGCAAGTGATCCGTAACTAATCCGTTGGTAGTTTGATAAGTTACGCGCAGTGCGTAGTCTGCCGTGTGATCAAACGGCACTCCTTCCTTTGGATCCAGAAAATCATAGTATGGAGCTGGGAGGTTGCCCTTAGTTTTATAGATCAAAAGTGGTAGATCATCATAGTAGTCATCGCCACGGGTAGCCGCTCGACCGAAGATATCTGCTATTTCAAAGATAACACTGTAAACGTCGACATTAACTTGATGGGGCATGAGTTTCTCAATCACGCTGTTCGAAGTTGTTTCATCGACTATTTGCCAGTCTTTGGCCAGCGTGACATCTACTGTATTACCGTCATCCAACTTAACAGTAAAATCAAAAACGCTGTCCAACGTGTTTCTAAAATCTATACGAAGGGCATCAACTTCAGTGATGGCTTCATTTCCGGCGGTATTGGGGTCATCAACTAAAAGCTGTAGAAAATCAGTTTTGCTAGCTTGAAGACTTCGACCGTTTTCCGTTTTGAATACTGATGATAGGGCCTCATCGTTGTGCTGTGAATCATCTTCATCTGGTGTGTGATTATGCCCATATTCTTCATACGTCTTAGAATAGTCGAAGATTGCGTCTGAGTATTTTATGCCTGTAATTTTTCGGGTGTCACCTACAACGCCAGTCAGGTCTTCGACTGTAAAAATATCTTTTTCCAATCCCCAATATTCATAGTATCCGTCCCCAGCAAAGCCTCCATCCTCTGTGTCCTGGCCAAGTGTCTGGTTCGGCCTCCATTGCATTAAATTGCTGAAACGGTCATACAAATTTGTGTGCATCTCAAAGTCTGAAAAAGGAGCGATTAAAGTGCTGAAATTTTCCTGCCCTACAGCTCCTTTACCAGCACTGCCTGCCATTGGGCCGGTACGCAAATCATAAATGGGTGAAATACTTTCGACAACAACCGTGTTTGTGATATTAACACCTTCTACCCTGAACATTGTTGGTAGTCGGGAGCCCATTTCTATCACCTCAGCCAAATTTTGGATTGGGCCCTTAGCACCCAAATGAGGGACTTGAATTACAAAATTTGCAAGCTCTTGATACAGCGCTATCAGACTGTCATCGCCACTATTTAACGCATTAACCGTATTTAAATTATTAGAGTCACTAGCATAGTCGATCGCCTTTTTCACAGCCGTGACGATGGCGTCAATATTTGTGACGTAAAAATTGGGAATATATTTATTGCTGTTTTGATCGAAGTACCAGCTGTCTCCTAAGTTACCCAGTTTTTCGTACGATTTGCCTGTAACCGCGTCCGTCAACACCCAATCAAAATCAGTTTCTGCAACGTTGTTGTAAACATGACCCGTCTTGATCCCGTCAGACGGGTGGCCGATACCTGCTCCGTGCCCAAGGAATTCATGAATTGTTGCAGTAATCGCAGTATTGCCTGACCCTGTCTGTCCACCACCCACACCGCCACCAACATCGGGTAAGATTGAGGAGTACATCCAATCAGGATAACGAGTCTCATCTAGAGGAGATAAAAAATTTGCTTTTTTCACTGCCTGTGCGAGATTTCGTGCCCACCCAGGAACTCCTGCTCCGAATGGCGAGTCAACCATTTCGATATAAGTTGCACTGCCGGCTGCAAGTGAATGATCCGACGAAATAATAGTAGGAGCATCAATATCTGTCCTATTCCGTACTGTTTCGACTATTGTCGACCCTGAGCGGTACAATAAATTGATGCTTTCAGCTGGTATTCGTGCAAGCATCTCCATTGCAAAATCGGTAGTGCCAACGTATGCGTAACTGGTGTTAAACGCACCAAGGGAAAAATGTCCGATTGAAAAGTCGGGAGAACCTCCCCCAATAACATTTGGCGTCAGGTAATCACCACCAGTATTAGTGTCACGAGTGTTGTTATACGCTCCAACAAAATCAGTACGATCGTTTATTCGTTCATTATTTGCCAACAGTTCAATTTTCATTCCAGGTGTCAGCCAATTGCCTGGAATCTCCACCGTATAACTGTCGTCGTTGTTATGACCTGCGCCAGTCGCTAGGTTTGTGAGTGATGGTAAGTCTAATTCACTGGCTGTGGGCATTTTCTGCGGCCCACTTAGAACCCTCGAACCAACTAAAACTCCATCTATATCGTAAACTTTTACTTCAAATTTAGGTGCATTCGTTGAGCCATTCGACGATACGTTTAGTTTAAGAGTTACCGGTCGACCCTGCACCAAGCTCAGATATGGATTATCTGGCCTATGAACAGCGACTTGCGCAAAAAATACATCCTCGAAACTCCACTGATCTGCAGTTGTGCTTGAGTCATAACTTGAGCTGTCGGGTTCTGAATATTTTTTTTCAGTGATCGTGATTTCCGAAAACTCTGAGGTTTCGTCGACAAGCGGGACATTTTTTCCGATTACAACTTGTTGGATGTGCTCAACGCCATGCAGATCAGTAATTTCAATATGAAATTGGTCCAAACCTTTAAATTTTTCGGAGGTCGGCGTGTATTTGTATTCGCCCGTTTGGGTCATAGAAACAGTGCCATAAATGGGCTGCTCAATAATTTTAATTGGTGAAGAAGGAGCTAAGTCACTCGAGTCTATTGCAATTTCACCACGAATTTCGCCAATAGAAATGTCACTGTATTTTCTACCAGCTTCGGAAATGCTTTCAATAAGATCGTCGTAAAGCGAGCTCGAATGCAATTCAACTTTACTTGGCGTAACAGAAACAAACCCATTCCCATCATTCCGATCAACTTTGAACACAAGTTTATCGGATGTTGTATCAATTTGAATATCCCACCGATCACCAGTGTAATAATTTAAGCTTTTTTCGAGCGCTCCATGCCGAGCCCAAGCGCTGTCGTATTCATCTTGATCTGCATAATCAGTATCATTGTCACCAATGAAACCTTGTTTCGCCACCCTCAAGTCTGGCAGTGGAGTTGGCCAATCGTAGGCCCCGTCTACTTTTTGATATACTTTTACGTTATTTAAAAAATAACCATCCGCTTCAAACGAAAAGCGTGCCATTTGCGATAACGTGTGTGGGGTTATTCCGGATACTGGTTGAGTTAAATCAACCGTGTCTGGGTTTAGCGTTGGATTCTTTCCAACGATAAACTCTTCGAACAAATAGTTTTCGTTTGCCCCAGAATTAATTCTAACCACGCCATTTGACGCGGTGACGGTGAGGCTATTGGACCCTAATTCGGCCCGTAATTTTAGCTGTAATTTACTAGAAAAGTCCGCTAGCGAGGTTATAGCGTTACTCTCAAAATCCCAGTTATACATGCCATAAATCAATTCATTCGATGAACTGTCATAGACATTTAAGGAGACTGACTTTGCCTCGGTGATAAGCGTGTCAGTTAAGATCAAATTTTGAATTGGGGCCTGGAAGTATTCCTGGTCAAGCGACAACTTCTCACTTTTTGCAAATCGCAACCCGCTATCATAATTTGAATCGTATAATACGTCTTCCCAAACCACATCATAGTTATTTGAACCAGATGTAGGGCTCTGACTAACGCCATCGGCTGTGCTGTTTGGGGCCACATAGTTAGCATCAGTGATATCAAAAAAATTGCCGGAGGTGTTCCCACCGACAGGAGCCTGTGGCGGCCGAGCAATCAAATTGCTGGCTGGTATAGCACTATATTCGCTACTCGATGGCTCTCGCCACGTAAGTTCAAACCAATCTTTATTGTTATTTTGATCACGGTATAGCGCGACGACTTTATAGTGCTCACCTGCCTTCAATTCGATATTGATATCACGTGAACCGTTGTCTACATACTTGTTGACTACACCACCCTCGGTCTGAATCCATAGTTCTGACTGTTTATCAAGCGACGACAATTTTATACTATGCGTCCCGGTCTCGTTTGCTATTATAAAACCAGAAACTACAGCCACTATCGGCTGATCTGAAACGCCAAGCTCCGTATTGATTTCATCTTTCACATTATTGGAATAACTTGGTGTTTTGCTTGTCTTGCCAGTCAGAAAAGAACCAGTATCGTCAATCCACAAGTCGGCAGATACAAACGAATATAACAAATCACCTGAATTTTCTATTTCAGTAAGATTAAAAATATTATTTTTGCCTATGTAAGTTTGATCAACGCGATTAAACTCACGTATTTTGTTATCTGAGTAGTTTGTTGATACGTCATCGTCCCAACCAACAATATCAAACGTCAGACCCTGAGTGAGAGAATTGCCGTTCTCATCTAATAACGGGAAGGCTTCAATGTAAGTATTCACGACGTAGGTGTTGCCATCAACACCGTTAATGGTTGCCGCAAGCGTAGCATTTCCAGCTGCGTTTAATTCACCGCTATTACTGACAATGGCCTCATTAGAAGATGACCAAGAAACATCCCCGACCTTTAAGCCGTTTTGATCTGTGACTACTGAAACCAGATTCATTTCAGATGTGACTTGCAAAGGCTGCGACGCATCGGTGCCGGGTACTCCATCCGTCAGCCCTAGATAATTTCGCAAGTTCACTGTAGTGAAAGGATTAATCCTGGTTACGGAATAATCATCAAGGCCAGTTGTGTCTGACTCAAGCCGACTAGGTTCTCCTATTGCAATGCCCAGATCATTTTCTAAGAAGTCCAAAAATTCTGGATGAGGGGCAACGTAACTTGGGTTGTTTGGGAATGAACCCGCATCAAAACCAAATAGCAAACTCCCTCCCGTACTTGCAGCCCAATCCAATGCCATATCAATATATTTGCGTTCGTAAGATGGACGCAAAATAACGATGTCATAGTCCGTCGCCCAATCTCTTTGGGGCCCAAGGATATCTTCGACTACTAAGTGGCGATCGTCTGCACGAAGGGTATCAATTTCATAGTTAAATTCACTATGTATGCGGCCTTCAATTTCATTGCTATCGACGGCATCAATGTACGTGTAACGCTCTCCATCAGTCTGAAGCGTAGAAAAGTAAGGATTTGACCCAACGCTTAGTATTCTTAGAGGCTGATCGCTATCTAGCAATCGGTTAGCGGGTGCTACCTCATCTATAAAATTTGCAACAAGGCGAGCAGAATCATCAATGGAAGGGTCACGACCTAATGCCGCTCTGAATAATTCATGGTGAGATAGAACTCCAATCGAAACTTCAGAATTATTATGAGTATGTTTTGCGACTGCAAATAAGCCTTCCACTGTTCCGCTGGGGCGCTCGACCGACACCGCAACCGCTACATTCGGTGTGTCTGAACTCAATGTGTAAATCCGCTCTGAATCGGCATTGAGAGAAAAGCTATCAACGCCATCGTAAATGTTTTGAAGAGTTTTGGCGTTAAAATTTGAAGGTGTTGGAACGGTCATGTCCATTTGTGTTGAAACATTGAAGGTAATCGTTGGATTGACCCCATTTGGCCCAATAAACATGACTGTTCCATGGTCACCAATCTCGTCGGGCTGTAAAACACTATCGCTGTTGGCGTCAGCATCGCTGTAGCGTCCAAAATCATAGGAGGCTTGATATGCTCCAAGACTGGCGAAGTCAGGGTCAGAAATTGCAATTGTCGAACTTAATTGGCCGAGACCTAGAGAACTGTAATCATTTAAATCAAGTAAGATGGCATCAGACCGATAGTTATGCGGTGTATCTGTATCGAAGATATTCTCGCGAAGGTTTAAACCCGTTGATCTACCACCATTCACGTCTCCTGCTATGTGAATGCCCTGCGTATAAATGGTGTCATTTGGGAAATCCAAATAGGTGTTGCTCACGCTTGATCCGTCCCAGTCCAAGTCATTGTGCGCAATATCAACATTTGCAACTTCACCCTGGATCAAAATTAAGGAGTCTATATCCTCGGCGTTGTAAATCTCGCCTATGGACCCAGTAAACGAGTTTCCTTCGATTTTAAGATGGCTTGATGCGCTGCCATCTGCAACGGAGAAGGTTACCCCACCCATAATGCCAGATTTGTGGCGGCTGCTTACAGTCTCAAGATAGCCGTCCGGGTCGGCGTTTTCAAAGTCGGTGAAAACATTGTTACGGATTTCAGTATTTGTGAAGAAGTTACTCGTGTTGTCTTCATCCCAGAACTGAATGCCACCACTATTGTACTTCGCAGTATTACCATCAAAAACCACACCATTGGTGATCCCCTTGACCTCAGCTACGTAGTTGCGACCGTAAAAATCAAAGCTCTGATTTGCATATGACGCGGTACCGTCACTGACAGCACCCTGAGGCCCACCGTAACCGTACCCATAACCATAACCAGATGCAAAACCACCGTAACCAAATGTGCTGGTTTGAATAGCATTCAAAAGTCCATCGCTGTTTGCACCGTCCGCATGCAAGCCCTGAACGAAGAAATTATCTTTGACATTCAGATAATGCATGTCTTCAAGATAGATATGTGCAGCGCCTGGTCGCCAAAAAACGTTATCTTCGATGACTGAGTGTTCTAAACCAGTTAAATAAAGCGAACCACCGACACCGCCCGTCACGCCTCCTATGAGGTTGCCATCGATCACCCATCCATTGGATTTTGTTCCATCCGTGTCGGAGTATCGGATGGAATTTGCTCCATTAAAACCAGTGACGTAGCTGTTGTAGAGTTCAAACTGATCAATATCACTTCCTGCGAAGGCGAGCGGTCCATCTGCATCATGCAACCGTAGACCATCTAACTTGACCCCATCACTTGCCACAGTGACGCGACCATCGATCCAGGTCTCACCAACACCTCTGGTGTTATCTGCAAGATCAAACATTACCTCACTGATTTCATCGACTTTACCATCTGCATCCAATCCATCTGCACTAATAGCAAGTCCCTGAGCCGACCCCCAAATTTCAATGCTGTCGTTAATTGTAAAATCTTGAGTATACCGGCCAGACGTCAGTGCAATTACAATAGAGCCATCACCGTCAACATCCCGAGCTCCGTCAATCACGCTTTGGATGTTATGTGACGGTGTGAGGGTATAGTCAGCACCTGTGACTGTCACCCCTGAAGCTTCAGCCTGCTCAAATACGTTCCAATCTAAACTTGCAGATTTTTCAAAGTTTTCCGCAGTATCATTAAAATTCTTATCCTCGAATATCTTTATCTTAGTAATTACAGTATTAGCGTTCCAAATAGTTGTGTTTGTTGCCCCGGAAATCGCGTAGTTTATTGCACTATCAAGGTCGGCAAAAGATATATCAAATGCGCCGTGTATTGAATTTCCTTGTCCATCAGTAGACGCGGTGAAATAAGCACCGTGTACCACCAAAGTATTTCCAGCACCATCTTCGATTTGAACACGAAGTTCATGGCCTTCGGTATCCGACAATGAAGAGTTCGCAACAGCAATCACGTTCGACGAGGGAATGGCTTCAATCTGCATAGACTGCTCGCCAGATGCTGAGATTGTTTGGAATATCAGGCCAATGAGTTCAGCAGGTAAATTGAGTGAGGATGTAGATCCAAGCTCACTTCCGCTTAACGACAAACTCGCAGAGGTGATCGTACCAGCGACAACATTCATGCCCTCAAAGGTTATTCCTGTGCCAGTCAATTCTAGAGTATAGGTAGACCCAACAGATTTTCCGCCGATCACAGTTGTGCCATCGGCTGCAAAAACATCCTGTATCGCAACTCGCTCTTGATTGAATTGAGACGTAGCATCACTCAGCGCTTGAGATAAGTCTACATTAGTCGGATTAGACCAAGAGCTCACACCCAATAACTGGTCAAGTGTGAGTGCCCCAGTTGGCCCAACAATTGTGCTATCAACACTACCGTCGCCCAAAATAACAGTCGTGTAAATGTTTGACCCCTGGCCAGCGGAATTCACGCCCCCAAGCATGATGCCAGAATTTACATCAAAATACCGAAGGCTGGTTGTGCTGTTCCCATCAATCGTCGCAGATCGTTCTTCAATGCGGACTTCACGACCGCCAGCGATATATTCGCCAGCAGTTCCATTGCCATCAAAATCTACATAAGCCGGCTCTTGCGATAGTGTCGTCCTATATTCAATATCTTGGCCGTATTTTGAGGGTGAAACTGCAGTATCATACCACTTAGATCCGTAAAATTCATCGCGTGGACCACGATAGTCTATCTCAGTCGCAGTGAAGGTTTGGCCACCCCGCGTAAGTGACACGCCAGAGTTCTCGAATGATCGACCCAAAATTGATCCATCAGAAGCATCGTAATAAATCGTTTCGCCCGATGATGTATCAAAATCATATTTCGCTGCATCATAAAAAGTGTAAGCAAAGTCTCCGCTCGCAAGTGTTGACATCGACGCGAGCGACGTCGTGGAAACTTGCGTTCCCAGCGGCGTCCAATTTGGACCAATTTTTTCAGTGACCCCGTTTACAACCTCGCTACCACCCAAATGCTCGAATGTATCTTTATCAAAATAATGCGTGTATTCGCGTGTCTCCGAGACGAGGGTAGCTCCTTGCATGAATGACCAAGTGTCACTGCCCGTCTCAACCCGCAGTTCAATCCCGGTTATAGAAGTTTCACCCTTAGATGTATCGCCATCAAAATCTAGCCAGGCAGGTTCAGCGGTAATAGTTTCGATTTTTTCTACTCGGGAACCGCTGTTGAGTACATTGCCCTGGGCGTCCTCATCAGAATACTTATTTCCTAAGAAGGTGCCATCGACACTTTCATAGTGCGTATTTTCTGAGCTGATGGTCCCGCGAGCAGGATCACTGTATTGGCTCTCCATTTTGAATGAACGACCAATTTCCGACCCCGTCGCCTTATCATAATAGGTTGTCTCTACCTCTTTAAAGCCTGTCCAGCTGTCGCGCTCCACAGCATCATAAACAATTCCCTGCGTATAGCTCGCATCATCAAAGATGGAGAATGCCACAGGGTCGATTGAACTCGTCAGGGCGGGCTCGTCAGAAAGAGATTTCTTTTTCGCCCCCTGTTGGAAGCCGGCTTCATAGATGACAGTTTCACCATTGCGGATCTCATAGCCCCCAATGTGCTCGCTATCCTGCCAATAACCATCTCCATTGGCATCGTAGTAGTAATGCTTGTAGATGATATCTTCCGTAACCGTCTGATTATTCATATCCGTAAAGGAGAACTGGTCCTGGCCCTCACGCACAATCACTGGGTTTGTCGCATCGTAGCTAACAGGTGAACTATTATATTGAACCTGCGTAAGCGTCTCACCCGTGGTAGTGTCACCATCCAATGAAATTGCAGCCGTTGATCCAGTACCATCCGGTTCAACAATGTTCCCACTCGTGATTTTCTTCTCAAAGTTCCAGCCGCCGTTGCTGCCCTCACTCCACTCATTGCCGAGATAATTCCAGTCAGCATCATTATAGGACGTGTTGGTCGACGTCACGGACGTTCCATCTGGCGTCGTCCAACTGTTATTTGACGTAAACGAACTACCAACCTTATCGCCATTCGCAGCATAATAGGTCGTCTCAGATTCCGCTAAGCCATTCCAACCCAGCCACGTCTCCGTGTCATAAAATACATCCCCAAAGAGCTTATACGCAATCGTATCTGCGTAACCAGACGCGTCAGATAACTGCGCTAGGGACGTAGTATCCTTTTCAACGCCAACAAAGGTCCAATTCGCACCCCACTTAACAGTCTCACCGTCAATGACTTCAACACCGCCAAGATGCGTCCATTCTTTATCGTAGTAATGCGTATAGGTCCGCGTCTCCGTCTGAACGACATTGTTCATGTCCGTATAGCTCCAGGTATCTTCACCCCGCTCCACGCGAACATAATTCGTCGTATCAATCGTTACAGTCGCATCACTCGCATCTTTGTAGGTGGTGATCTGGGTGCTCTCCCCAGCTGTCCCATCCCCATCAAGGTCAAATCCAGCAACCTCAGTCAGAATGTCTGTGCCACTCTCACTACCATCATAGGTCTCAGAATAATAAGACCCCTGGTTCCCATTGCTGTCGCTCCACTTGTTCCCAAGCCAGCCGCCATCCGCATCCTCATAATGCGTATTCGTCGAAGTGACTTCCTGATTACTAAAATAATCAGTCCACTTGTTAATATTTGTGAAAGACCGACCAAGCTCCGCACCCGAAGCGCTGTAATAAGTCGTCTCAATCTCAGTCTCACCATTCCAGCCACGACGGGTGTCCTCAATATATTTCGCGGCGCCGTAAAGGTCGTAGGCAATGCCATCCCCTTCAGACAGAACATCATTTATAGACGTAACATCACGCTTCTTTTCCCCCTGTTGGAAGCCGGCTTCATAGATGACGGTTTCACCATTGCGGATCTCATAGCCCCCAATGTGCTCGCTATCCTGCCAATACCCATCCCCATTGGCATCGTAGTAGTAATGCTTGTAGATGATGTCTTCCGTGACCGTCTGACCACTCATATCCGTGAAGGAGAACTGGTCCTGACCCTCACGCACTATCACTGGGTTTTGCGCATCGTAGCTTATAGGTGAGCCGTTATATTGAACCTGTGTAAGAGTCTCACCCGTAGTGGCATCTCCGTCTAATGAGATTGCAGCCGTTGATCCAGTACCATCCGGCTCAACAATGTTCCCACTCGTGATTTTCTTCTCAAAGTTCCAGCCGCCGTTGCTGCCCTCGCTCCACTCATTGCCAAGATAATTCCAGTCAGCGTCATTATAGGACGTGTTGGTCGACGTCACGGACGTTCCATCTGGCGTCGTCCAGCTGTTCGTCGATGTAAACGAGCTTCCTACCTTTTCATCTGTTGTAATATCGTAATAGGTCGTCTCAGACTCCGCTAAGCCATTCCAGCCCAGCCACGTCTCCGTGTCATAATACGCATCACCAAAGAGCTTATACGCAATCGTATCTGCATAACCTGACGTGTCAGATAGCTTCGAGAGAGACGAGGTGTCCTTTTCAACGCCAACAAAGGTCCAATTCGCACCCCACTTAACAGTCTCGCCGTCAATGACCTCAACACCGCCAAGATGCACCCAGTTACTATCGTAATACTGCGTATAGGTCCGCGTCTCCGTTTGAACGTCGCCGTTCATGTCCGTATAGCTCCAGGTATCCTCACCCCGCTCAACGCGAACATAATTCGTAGAACTGATCGTGATATCAGTGATACCGTCATTCAGATTAGTATCATTCGGATCTTTATACGTTGTAATCTGGGTGCTCTCCCCAGCTGTCCCATCCCCATCAAGGTCAAATCCAGCAACCTCAGTCAGAATGTCTGTGCCACTCTCACTACCATCATAGGTCTCAGAATAATAAGACCCCTGGTTCCCATTGCTGTCGCTCCACTTGTTCCCAAGCCAGCCGCCATCCGCATCCTCATAATGCGTATTCGTCGAAGTGAGCGTCTCGTCACCCATGGTCCATGTGTCAATATTTTTGACAGATCGACCAACCACGTCACCGGTTGTTGCATCGTAAAAGGTTGTCTCAACCAGATCCTGACCATTCCACCCGGTGCTTGTTTCGGCAACAAATTTTGCATTGTTATATAAGGAATATTCGATGCCGTCGTCGCTATCGAGTTGCGTTGTAATGGAAGAAACTGACCGTACTTTATAGGCTTCCGTAAAGCCTGCAGTAAAATATGTTGTGACGTCGTCTTCGTCTCTTTCAAAACCACCTAGATGGTTCCAACTTGTTGCATCATCAAAATAATGCTCGAAAGTTAAAGTTTTCGTCTGGGTCTGGCTATTATCATCGACATATGTCCAAGTTGACGTCCCGCTCTCAACTAAGACAGTTTGCGTTGTCTCTGTCGTCGATTTATTACCATCATAGTCAAATGTTTTCGAGGCCGTAGACCAGGAAATACTCGAACTGTTTCCATTTGTATCAGACCAAGAGGTGGCCGTTATTTTGCTTCCCGGAGCTGCATAGGCGGTGTCGTATGTATCGACATACGTGATCGTATCACCACTCTCAGTCGTTTCCGTGTAGGTGTATTGTAATCCGTCAGAACTCCAGGTCATGGTCTAACTCCCGTCGACAAGAATGTCGTTTGCAGATGCACTTAAAAGTGCAATCGAGGATAAGTCTAAATCAGCCGTGTTAAGTGCATTATCTTTTATCATCCCATCTGAACCAAAGGTTAAAGAACTGGAACTTTTGAAATTGAGATCAGAGCTATCATCGCCAGATTGAACAATATATGCAAATGTCAGCGCCGTTGTTCCCGAGCCAGATGCGTAGTCTGCCGTTCGATCTGTCGTTCCAGTTTCAAGCAGGAGTGTCGGCGTACCCTGAACATTTACAACTTCATTAAATGTAATCACCAAATTAACTGTCTGACCAGTTGTGTAAGTTGTTGTCGTGCTATTGGACCCTGCAATGGATACGACGGATGGCGCGGTATTATCATCTGTCACAAAAACCGTTTTTGGCTCGCCAACACTCGCGAGATAATTGCCGGCACCATCTGAAAGTGTTTTGGCATCAGTGTCGTTTCGCGCGTAATCTAGGGTGACTACAGAGTCATTCGGGATCACACTCGCAAGGGTCAGAGTTACAGTGTTCGTCGCCGAGGACACATCACTGATGGATGAGACCGATTTCGAATTACCACCAACCAAAACGGTAAAATCTGACGTCTCAGGCGCACCCGTCACGGTTTCACTTAAAGTGAGCACAATGTCGGCGGAGCCGCCATCCGCCGCCAGCGAACTGATTGTGGGAAGGACCCCGTCAATCACGATGGCCTTGTTATCAGCCAGAGAGTTCGTCGTTCCAACGGCAGCGGGATCATTCAACGTCAGCGTCGCGGTATTGCCCGCCAAGTCCTTGATCGTACCATTGTTCAGCGCCAGGGATGTCGTCCCCTTGTAATCAAGGTCAGCACTCGTATCGCCAGATTGTACTGTATACGCAAAGATTAGCGTATCCGAGCCGCTGCCAGAGGAATAGCTCACCGCACGGTCACTTGTCCCCGTCTCAAGCGTCAATGTCGGCGTGCCGTTTGTGGTTGTCACAGCGACATCCTCGCTAAACACAACCTGAACATTCACCGTGTCACCGATCTTGTAAGTTGTATCCGAAGAGCTCGACGTCACACTCGAAATCGTAGGCGCCGTTCCGTCGTTTGTCACGGTAACCGTTTGCGCAGAACTCAACGTTGCAAGCGCATTCCCAGCCGCATCCGTAATCTGCTCACTCGAAGTATCACTTTTCGTATAGCCAACCGTTACCGTAGCGTCATTCGCTATCGTGTTGGTGACAGTGAGTGTGATCGTTGTTCCCGATACATCCACATCCGTCACCGCATTTGAGGCACTCCCAACTAGGACTGAGAAGTCATCATTCGCAGGCGACCCAGTCACCGTTTCACTATTTGCAGTCGTCAGCGTGATTGTCTTCGTACCCGCGTTCGCCGCATATGTACTAATTGTGGGTGGCGCCGCATCCACAACGAACGCCTCACTATAAGAGAGCGACCCGGCTCCTCCCGCAGAGGGTAGAGTTGTAATAATGCTATTACCATCAGCGTCTTGAATGATTCCGCTGTTCAATTTGAATGGGTCGGTCGCGTGATAGTCTAAGTCATCACTCTGATCACCCGCCTGAACAGTGTATCTAAACGTGAGTTCGTCGGTGCCAGAACCAGAGTAATAACTCGCCGTCCTGTCAGTATCCCCAACTTCAAGTTTCAGTGTTGGCGTTCCGCCCGTAGTATCTACTGTCACTGTCTCAGACAACCCAAGTTGAATATCAATAACTTCACCTGCGACATAGGTCCCAGCGGCATCATCTGAGGAAATTGAAATGACTGTCGGCCGACTAACGGCCACGGAAACGGGATCACCAATATCAGCAATTGCGTTTCCAGCGGCGTCCACCAGTTGCTTACTCGCGGTTGCATTTTTCGCATAATCAAGGGTCACCGTGGTAGAACTGCCAACGGCCGTCGCAACTGTCAGAGACGCACTCAATCCATCACTCGCTAAAGTCACATCTGTCACTGCAACAGCGGCACCATCGAACAGAACCGTGAAGTCTGATCCGTCAGGCGCACCTGAGACGGCTTCCGTAAAGCGCAGCGTGATCGTAGTACTCCCTGCCTCGGTCGTCCGAGAAATAATATATGGCGCGGTCGTATCGATTAGGATGGCATTGCCGTCACCGAGAGAGCCCATCGCCCCCATGGCCGGCAATGTCAAAGTCGCTGCATTTCCAGCTAAGTCCTTTATGGTCCCCGCCAAGGCTGAAGTCGAAACATAGTCAAGGGTTGAACTCGATGTATCCCCGCTCTGCACGGTATACGTAAACAGAAGGGTATCACTGCCAGATCCGCTCACATAATCAACATCTTGATCAGTTGAACCCGTTTCAAGCGTTATTGTCGGCGTCCCCGTCACAGCAACCACTTCAGAGAATTCAACAGAAATGTCCACGGTATCGCCAACCTTGTAACTTCCGTCTATTTTGTCGGTGCTCACGGAGGAAACAGTGGGCACCGTGCTATCATTCGCGAGTGTGACACCACGCGCGCTGAAATCAGCCAGCGCATTCCCTGCCGTATCAGTCATTTGCTTAGACGCGGTGCTACTCTGCGTGTAGCTCACGTAAACTCCCTGACTATTCAAAATGTAATCTTGAAGGGTCAGAGTGATCGTCAGATTATCGGATGATTTCGCAAGCGTATCGATTGTCGCTGACGTGCCGGCAACCGTGACCGCGAAGTCGGAGGCGTCAGGCGTCCCAGAAACGGCTTCGCTTAAAGTCAGAGTAATTACTTTTGTCCCGGCAGAAGCCGCAAGCGTTGTGATAGTTGGGACTGTAGTATCCAGCGCGAAAGCTTTCGCATAATCTAATGAACCAGTATATCCAATCGTGGGCAAAGTCAGGTATGCGTCAACATTTTCCGCAGTCTTTATGGTTCCTGAAAGCGCCGTATCTGAGGCATATGCGAGGTCCGTTGCGGTATCCCCCTCTTGAACTGTGTAATTGAAGACAAGAGTATCTGTCCCACTCCCACTGGCATACGTGGCGCTTTGATCCGTTGTGCCGGTTTCCAAAACCAGTGTCGGCGTCCCAGTCACAATAACGATATCTGTGAAGGTCACCTTAATCGCGATCGTGTCTCCAATTTTAAACGTACCATCAGCAGTATCTGAGGAAACTGAACTTATTGTGGGCGCATCTGTTCCGCTAACCGTCACAGAGAGACTGGTTTTTGAGGCCAGGGCATTGCCAGAGCCGTCCGTCACCTTGCCAGAGGAAGGCTGAGTGTAACTCAAAAGAAGTGTTGATGATCCTGGGACGGCGCTTGGCAGAGACAGGGTCGCTGTATTCCCAGAAATTGAGAAGGAGGTTGGCGTGAAAGAAGTCCCATCTACACTCACTGCAAAATCAGACGTCGAAAAAGTCCCGCTCAATTGCTCGCTAAATGTAATCGTAATGTCTTTACTGCCGATGACTGCCGCCGCTGAGTTAAACGACGGCGCAGTGGTGTCTGCGGCCGGTCCTCCGCCGCCACCGTTACTTGGAACTTCTGGTTCCGGCTCTGGTTCCGGTTCCGGCTCGGGCTCTGGTTCCGGCTCGGGCTCTGGTTCCGGCTCGGGCTCTGGTTCCGGCTCGGGCTCTGGTTC
>ENA-OQVM01003128-OQVM01003128.1-marine-metagenome-genome-assembly--contig:-NODE-3128-length-18283-cov-4.008239_pt1 | contig 18283 bp, 19 predicted proteins | sample MGYA00237776_ERZ505498 | MGnify/ENA primary metagenome ERZ505498 (study PRJEB26159, sample SAMN06265151) | marine metagenome | isolation source: Helgoland LTER site | place: Germany:Helgoland, sampling... | reverse complement strand
CAGGTGACTAACAGTGACCAATTTCCTCAAGCTTTTAGCGCCGCAGTAGCGGCAAAAAAACCAGCCTTAATTCACATCAAATTGGACCCCCAGGCCCTCACTCCAAGCAAGACCCTCAATCAAATTCGGGATAGAGTATAAAAATACCTTAACCTCAATCCAAAGACACTATAAATGTAGGGTTGTGTTAATTTAATCCCTGCCTAGCCTTGTTCGGCTAATGTTTTGTTTGGCGTCCCAGAGAGACGGCGTATCTGTCTATAATATGGCTATATTATTGGGATTAATATTAATATCATAAAAAAACATACCAACCTACGTACCAAAAACGCAATCTGTCTACCTATATTGATACTCGCGGTTGGAAAATAAAATGGCGTGTTTAAAGCTTTATCTGGTAATCCCAGCATTCCAAATAGTAAGGTCTAGCTCTATAGAACTGGTATTTGCTTAGAGTATTTAAATTAAGGCTTAAAAGCCCATCTCCTCCATATCCTTCGATAGCTCCTCTCTGGTAAGGCGAGGATTCCTGGCTATTACCGAGTCCATTATCGACTCCCGATTGGGCATCTCGCCTGTTGGCGCGGAGGGTTCGCTGCTTGCCGCTGATGTTGAGGAAGTTTTCGAGGTCTGCTGGCGACTCAGCTTTAATTTCACTGCCATCGCTTCCGCGAACTGTTTGTCGTATTCCGAGAAAGCCATATACTTCTCCTACACCTTTGATTAGTGGTTAGACCACCTGAAGAAATATTAAAATCGATTGTTGAACGTTTTCATTCAGTTGTATAGGTTTCGATATATTTCTTAGGTGTCATGCCCATTTCAGAATTAAAAATTCTGTAAAAGTTTGACAAATCAGTAAATCCTGCATCCAATGAAGAATAGAGAATATTGTTTGTTTCTAACAGCAGTTTTTTTGAAAAATTCAAACGCAAATTTTTGATATAAGCATTAACAGTAGTCCCTTTATGCCTTTTAAATATGAAAGTATAGTAGCGATAACTTATTCCAGCGTAGGTAGCAAGATTCTTTATTTGAATATCATTTGTAAAATTTTCATCAATATAATCGATTGTTTTTAAAAAACCATCTCTTCCATCTATTGGTAGTTTAGAGGTCTTAACTTTGTACATTTCATTTGATGTACGTGATGCCATGACTAGCAATTCAAATAATAAACCCCAGTTTTTTAGCTCAAAGCCAGGTTTTTTAGTGATTTGTTCAAAAACCATTCTTTTAAAATTTTGGTAGATGTCTGTTCGCCGATGGCTTTTGAGTGTATTTAATGGCATTAATGGAGTAACACTTTTTTTAAAGCCTTCATAACCATTACTTAATACCGGTGCTAAATGAATCAACTTAGTTGAGAAACAAACCATCAGTAGTGTTAAAGGATCTCCTGAAGTGTCAACAAACTTATGAGGATAATTTTCAGGAATAAAGATTACATCGCCCTCTTTTACTTTTATGGGGTCCGATTCATGTTCAATTAAACCATTACCTTTTCGAACCAGACAAATTTTCGCAAAATCCCACATCCCTAGTTTCATTTTAAAGTTCTTAGCATGTTGACTTTCAAAAATATAAATACCACTTTGATCCAGAGAAACTTTTTGAGCTGATGTTGTAAACATTATTTATTTCCTATTTCGCAAATAACTGAAATTCCGAATTCGCTAAGATTATATCCAAAGTTATATGACAATATAGCATCACAATTTACTATTCAACTAACTAATGAAAATCCAATAAAATGACTAAAATAAAGACACTAGAGCATAAACTCTCTCAATTTAACAATCCTGTAGAAATGTTACGTAACTCTACTGTAACTGGATATGCTTTTCCATTTTCTTCCGAATACACTAATTGGCGTGATGAGCAGATAGCGTGGAAAAAATCAGTAGTAATTTTTGATCAATCTTTTCATATGACTGATTTTTATTTTGAAGGGCCAGATGTTCGACGCTTAATATCTGACATAGGGGTCAATTCACTTGCTAACTTCGGAAAAAATAAAGCTAAGCAGTTAGTTGCTTGTAACTATGATGGATTAGTTATTGGTGATGCAATTCTATTTGGGCATACTGATGAAAAAGTTAGTGTTGTTGGTCGTCCTTCTGTTCCAAATTGGGTAGCTTTTCATGCGGAAAATGGAGACTATGATGTTGAAGTTGTTCGTGATTTGCGTTCATTTGAAAACCCCAATGATAGGTCGCTCTATCGCTTTCAGATCCAAGGCCCGAATTCAATTGATTTAATTAAAAAAGTACATGAAGGTAAGTTTCCTGAAATTCCATTTTTCAATATAGGTGACCTTAAGATTGCTGGCTGTAAAGTTCGTGCATTGAATCATAGTATGTCTCGAATGTCAGGATTAGAAATTCATGGGCCAAGAGAAGAAGGAAAAAAAGTTCTGGATGCATTATTGGCAGTTGGGAGCGAATTTGGTCTTCGTATGGGTGGGAGTCGTGCCTACTCAACAGTGTCGCCTGAATCTGGATGGATACCATCACCAATGCCTGCGATATATACAGGCGACGAAATGAAACCTTATAGGGAATGGCTTAGTGCAGATAGTTTTGAAGCAACTGCCTCTTTAGGTGGGAGTTTTTATTCTAATAATATTGAGGACTATTACCAAACTCCGTGGGATCTAGGATACGGGGGCCATATTAAATTTGATCATGATTTTATTGGGAGAAATAAGCTTGAGCAATTACAGAACAAACCACACCGTAAAAAAGTATGGCTTGATTGGAATAAAGAAGACACGTTAAAGGTCATTGGCGGCATGATAGGAGATGGTGAGCGATATAAGTATCTTGAAGTGCCAAACTCTTATTATTCTATTCTTCCATTTGATAAGGTTTTTCAAAATAATAAAATGATTGGATTAGCAACCTATTCTCAGTATAGCGCAAATCTTAGAAATTGGTTTTCTTTAGCAATGATTGATGAAGCTGATGCCATAAATGGTAATGAAATTGAATTGATCTGGGGAGAGGAAGACAAATCTACAGCTGAACAACATGTTCAAGTCTCTGTAAGAGCAACTATTCGAACGAATCATTTATAAGTTCGTGTTATTTAAATTAAAAATATTAATAGATTATGACAAATTATGAAATATAAAGGATTTATCATAGCGATGCTAAGTCACATTGCTTTCATTCTCATATGGCAAGCAACAGTTATGCTAGCCGAGGTTCCTAGCTACATCTTTCCGAGTCCCATTGAAACATTTAATGAACTAGGTGAGAGTGCATATAACTGGTGGAGACATATCTGGGCAACTTCATTAGAGATTTTTGGCGGATATATTCTTGCAGTCATTGTTGGAATAACATTTGCTGTGCTTTTCATTTGGATGCCGATACTCAATTCTGCATTGATGCCATTGTTAGTTACTTTAAATATGGTACCTAAAGTTGCGATGGCACCGCTTTTTATCATCTGGTTTAGCTATGGCATTATACCAAATATGATTATTGCCTTTTCAATCTGTTTTTTTCCAATTGTACTAACTACCTATCGAGGCTTGATTGAGGTAGAGCCAGAGTTGATAAACCTAGTAAAAGCATTGAAAGCAAACCGTTGGCAAATATTTATCAAGATACAACTACCCAGCTCTTTACCCTATCTTTTTTCAGGTATGAAAGTTGCGGCAGTTCTTGCTGTTGCTGGTGCTGTTGTTGGTGAGTTTATTGCCTCAGATAAAGGTTTGGGTAATTTTCTACTAATACAGCAAAATGCCCTCAACACACCTGCAATGATGATGGCATTAGCACTTATTAGCCTTATTGGAATGCTCTTATATGGCCTTGTGATGTTGCTTGAGTATTTCTTTATTACTCGTAAAGGTATTTCCAATGAATAAGCAAAAATCTAAACCATTTGTTCGTCTTGATAGTGTTGAAAAAGTATTCAATATTAATGGAAAGGAATTCCTAGCGGTAAAAGATGTATCACTGAATATTATGGAGGGAGACTTAGTTTCAATTGTTGGTCCATCAGGTTGCGGTAAATCTACTATATTGTCAATGGTGGCTGGATTATTTGAACCTTCTGCAGGAACTATTGAGATTGAAAATGAACTTCAACCTTTTCGCCCAGGGAAGGATATTGGCATGGTATTTCAAAAACCCTTACTGCTTAAATGGCGCACAATTTTTGATAATGTTCTTCTTCCTGCAGAAATTTTAGGTTTGCCAGTTAATGAGAGTCGTGAACGAGTCCATGACCTTCTAAATATGGTGGGTTTAAGTGAATTTAAAAATGCTTACCCTCAACAACTGTCTGGAGGAATGCAACAGCGCGCGTCTATTGCAAGGGCATTAATTCATGATCCAAGTCTTATTTTAATGGACGAGCCTTTTGGGGCTCTTGATGCATTGACGCGCGAACGCATGAACCTTGAACTATTGAGGATCTGGAAGGAAAGTGGCAAAACCATCCTTTTTGTAACTCATGGCATTCAAGAAGCAGTTTTCCTTGGAAGTCAAGTGGCAGTTATGACGTCTAGCCCTGCTCGTATGGCAGACCAATTCAAAATTGACCTACCAGGGCCACGCAATTTAGACATAAAAACTACAAAAGAATTTGGTGAATATACTCGCCGGATATATAAGTTACTTGGTATGAGCTAAGTATTTTTTATAAAAAAAGAGGGGATATTATTATGATTAAAAAAATTAAATTATCAGTTGTTGCGCTCCTAATCTCTGGATTCGCATCAAATACTTTTGCTACAGAGTTAAGTCTTCAGCTTAATTGGAAGGCTGGAGGCGATCATGCTCCTATCTATTATGCATTATCAAAAGGGTGGTATGCCGATGCAGGTGTTGACCTAGAAGTTCGTCAAGGCTCTGGCTCAGGTGCATCTGCAAAAGCATTAACAGTTGGCCAGGCTGAGATTGCTATTATTGATACACCAACTGCATTACAATTTATCGGAAATGGCTCTAAGATGAAGGGTATTTTTGTTGCTTTCAATGATAGTCCTTACGGAATCTACTGGAAAAAATCATCTGGAATTGAGACCGTTGCAGATTTAAAAGGAAAAAAACTTGGCGCACCATCTTTTGATGCGGCACGTCAGATGTGGATTCCAATTGCAAAAGCTATTGGTTTAAAGCCAGATGATGTTGAATGGGTAAACCTTCAACCTACTGGAAAAGTTGCTGCATTACATTCAGGGGCTATTGATGCTACAACTCATTTTTACTCAGTTCATTTTGTTTATGAAGATATTTTTGGTGATGATTTGGGTTATGCATTGATGCGCGATAATGGTCTTAATCCTTATGGCCTTGCATATTTTGCTAGTGAGGATGCGCTAGAGAAAAAGAATGATGCTATCAAAGCAATGGTTCAAGTTACTCAAAAGGCATTTGCTGCGTGCTTAAATGACCCAAAACCTTGTGCTGATGCATTATCTAATGCAGCATCAATGAAGCAATCAGATGCCCTTAGACAATTTGAATATTCAGCAAAAGTTATGACGGGAGAGCTTGCTGTCGGGGCATGGGATAGTCAAAGAGTCTTCAAGGATTATGATGTAGTAAATGATTCTTATGACATTACTGCATTTGATCCAGCTAGTGCATTTACAAATGAGTTTATTGATTATTCAATAACTTATCCTTAACTTACAGTATCCCCTGATGTAGATATAGACCGACTAATCTTGGTCGGTTCTATTCTCATCAGAGCCTTACTCTAAGCCACGTTCGCTCATCTGGCAAAATCAATTCACCTCCTCACCCTAATTGGGAAGTTCTAAACGAGCTTAAAACTTCAACAAATTATAATTAAAATTCTAACCGAGAATAATAACATGGCTGAACAAAAAATTGGCATCATCATGCATGGTGTAACTGGAAGAATGGGCATGAATCAACATCTGATCCGTTCAATTTTAGCAATACGTGAGCAAGGTGGGGTTACGTTGTCCAATGGAGATCGTGTTGTAGTCGATCCAATTATTGTTGGCCGGAACGCCGAGAAAATGGAAGCACTGGCAATAAAGCACAACATTACCCGCTGGTCGACAGATATTGACGCGGCGCTTAAAAATCCTGAAGACACAATATTTTTTGACGCCGGTTCGACGCAAATGCGAGCTGATCTGCTCAAAAAAGCAATGGACGCAGGTAAACATATTTATTCAGAGAAGCCTGTTTCTGAAACATTAGAAGTCGCACTCAATTTGGCAAGATATGCCAAAGAAAAAGGTGTCAAGAACGGAGTCGTACACGACAAATTATCGTTACCCGGTTTGATGAAATTAAAAGCGCTTAGAGACAATGGCTTTTTTGGCGAAATCCTTTCGGTGCGTGGTGAATTTGGTTACTGGGTATTTGAAGGAGATTGGCAGGCAGCACAGCGCCCTTCTTGGAACTATAGGAAAGAAGATGGTGGTGGAATGATACTGGACATGCTGTGCCACTGGCGTTATGTATTGGACTTCACTGTGGCACCTATAAAAGCAGTTAGTTGCACAGGCGTCACACATATACCGACTCGTTATGACGAGAGCGGTAAAAAATACAAAGCCACAGCCGATGACGCTGCTTACGCAACGTTTGAATTGGAAGGTGGCATTATCGCGCAGTTTAATAGTTCGTGGTGTACCCGAGTTCACCGGGATGACTTAGTTACTTTCCACATTGATGGTACTCACGGTTCAGCTGTTGCCGGCTTACACAGTTGCAAAACCCAATCCAGAGTGAATACTCCAAAGCCAGTCTGGAACCCCGATGAACCGCAAAAAATGAATTTTTTGGAAGACTGGGTTGAAGTACCAAACAATCAAACTTATGACAATGGTTTCAAAACTCAGTGGGAAGAATTTATTCGGTACATCGTTGAAGATGGACCATGGGAATACGATCTAAAATCAGGGGCTAAAGGTCTTCAGCTGGTTGACCTCGCTCTGAAAAGTTCGAAAGAACGTAAATGGTACGATGTGCCCGAGCTGGAGGTTTAGACCATGTCCGTCATTATTCTTCCTTCAGAAAGCGGGTTACTGGAAAAATATAACCTTCAGAAACCGAAAGATTTTCTTATTGAAAAAGGGATTGCGCTTCCGCGTATTGCCTATTCAGCAGTTCATGTTGTAGCAAAACCATTAGCTACTGTAGACCCTTGGCTAGATTCTATGGTGGATTGGGATGCGACGCTAAATTACCGTCGATATTTGTGGAGTATGGGCTTAGGTGTTGCAGAAGCAATGGATACTGCACAAAGAGGCATGGGGTTAGATTGGAAAGGTGCACAGGAATTGATACGTCGTTCACTAAATGCTGCCAAAGAATTTCCTAATGCAATTGTTGCTTATGGCTGTGGTACAGATCATTTAGATCTAAATGACAATCTAACCTTAGACGACGTTATTAGGGCTTACGAAGAGCAAATTGAATTTATCGAGGGAGAAGGTGGCAAAATTATTTTGATGGCTAGCCGAGCGTTAGTTACCTGCGCAAAATCACCAGACGATTATGCAAAAGTATATGATCGAATTTTGTCTCAGGTTAAAGAACCGGTCGTTATGCACTGGTTGGGTGACATGTTTGATCCTGCATTGTCAGGCTATTGGGGCCATTCTAATCTCGATGATGCAATGGACTGTTGCCTTGGAATTATCAAACAAAACGCGGCTAAAGTTGAGGGGATTAAAGTATCTTTACTCGATAAAGATAAAGAAATTAACATGCGCAGACGCCTTCCCGAATCTGTAAAAATGTATACGGGAGACGATTTTAACTATGCAGAATTAATACAGGGTGACAGTCATGGTTACTCTCACGCGTTGCTAGGTATTTTCGACGCCATTGCACCTGCAGCTTGCGCTGCACTTCAAGCCTTGGGTAAAAACGACATTGCTACTTTTAATGAAATTTTGGCGCCGACAGTTCCATTATCGCGACATATATTTAGAGCTCCTACGCGTTTTTATAAAACAGGTGTGGTTTTTATGGCCTACTTAAATGGGCATCAAAACCACTTCACTATGATAGGTGGTCAACAGAGCACGCGTTCTATTACGCATTTAGCGCAGCTTTTTAAATTGGCTGATCTCGCTGGTTTATTTCCGAATCAAGAGCAGGCGGTAGAGCGGATGAAGTCTGTTCTTAAAGTTCACGGTTTAGAGGGTTAATAAAATGAGGGACTTATCAAATGATACTCGATTTATTTCATTAAATACCGCTACGGTAAAAACGAAATGGAATCTGGAAGAAATAATTGATGGCTGTGCACGACACGGCATTGGTGGAATTTCACCGTGGCGCGACCAAGTTGAACAATGTGGAATTGACTATGCAGCAAAGTTGATAAAAGACGCTGGATTGCAAGTGACTGGACTCTGTCGTGGAGGTATGTTCCCAGCCTCAACTGCAGCGGGTCGCCAAGCAAATATCGACGATAACCGCCGGGCGATCGATGAAGCAGCCACTTTGGGCGCGGACTGTTTAGTTTTGGTTGTAGGGGGCCTGCCAGTAGGCTCAAAAAATATCGACGAGACTCGCGACCAAGTGTTTGATGGCATTTCCGCGGTTCTTGATCATGCCCGGAGTAATAATATTCCATTGGCAATTGAACCCTTACATCCCATGTACGCTGCAGATCGTGCTTGTGTGAATACGATGAAGCAAGCCCTAGATATTTGTGATCTTTTGGGGACAGGTATTGGTGTTGCTTTGGATGTCTACCACGTATGGTGGGATCCTGACTTACAAGAGCAGACTATGCGAGCAGGAAAGAACAATCAATTACTTGGGTACCATGTCTGCGATTGGATGGTTCCTACCAACGATATGCTCACCGATCGGGGAATGATGGGGGATGGAATCATCGATCTTAAGAAGATACGCGGTTGGGTTGAATCTTCCGGCTACAAAGGATGTTGTGAAGTAGAAATTTTCTCCAGTGACAACTGGTGGAAAAGGGACCCAGACGATGTTTTAAGAACTTGTATCGAGCGACACCAAACAGTCGTTTAATATCGCACGAATGTGTGGCCTAAGTTTTAACGATAATTAAATAGTATGTTGATGTTAATTGAAAATAAGTAACTAGGATAATTGAATATTCAATCAATTATATTTTTTGGAGAAGTACCCATGGTGCTGAATGCCGTTACAGAAAAACAAGCTATTATTGATTTGATGCAAAAAACCACGGTAGAAGTTACCCCAGGTGGGTCGGCTAATGTGGCAGATTTTAGAGACATGTTGCGTCCAGGCTGCACTGTTTACGTGACCTTCTTGCCAGGTTCAGATTTTTCAGACACAGTGAATACCGTACGTCGTCTTAAAAACGAAGGCTTTAATCCGGTGCCTCATTTTGCGGCGCGTTCCATTCCTTCTTCCAAGTTTCTCGAAGAAAACCTTGCCACACTGCAAGGTGAAACTGGCGTCACCGAAGGTTTATTAATTGGTGGTGGGGTCAACACTCCCATTGGCGAGTTTGGCTCTTCAATAGAGGTGCTCAGAACCGGCTTGTTTGAAAAGTATGGTATTTTGAAAATGGGTTTAGCGGGTCATCCAGAAGGTAGCCCCGACATTAGCCCTGCTGATTGCGCACTCGCCATTAAAGAAAAAAACGATTTTGCTAAAGAAACTGACATGAGTTTGTATTTAGCCACACAGTTTTTATTTGAAGCTGGACCTATTTTTACTTGGGAACGCGAAATTCGTGATGCGGGTAACGAACTACCCATTCATATAGGTGTGCCGGGCCTAGCCACCATTAAAACCCTCTTGCGTCATGCGGCCCACTGTGGGGTGGGCGCATCGGTTCGCTTTTTAACGCGCAATCCAATGAATATGGTAAAACTAGGCCTTAAAGACTCATTCTTAGGAAAATACGTTAACGCCCCCTCGTCAGAGCCAAGTGAACTCATACGAGATCTCGTTAGGGGCATACATAACGATGCTGATTGCTTGATCGTCCAGTGTCACTTATACCCCTTAGGTGGCTTACAGAAATCGGCTGCATGGATGTACCATGTGCAAGATGGTCATTTTGAACTGAATGGCAAAAGTTTCACCGTTTACTCTTAATTTTTTTGGCCAGGTTACTGGTCTTTATTTGACTCTAAAGCAGGAATTTTAAATGACTGATACGATTATCAGCTCTGCTACCAAAGAAGTAATCATTGGTTTTAATAGACCCTTTACTGTCATTAGAGAGGTATTAACCCTACTGGCCGCAAGTTGTTAGCTGAAGAAATTAAGAATGGCGACTTTAGCCGCGTAGAAGCTGATTCCCTAGCGCAGGTTGAAGTTAGAGTCATCATTTTAGACATCAATGCGGGCATCCCTCTGGCAGATGAACCTGCTCTTTTGGTGAAAACCATTCAACTGGTTCAAGCGTAGGTTGATGTGCCACTATGTATAGATTTGTCCATCATTGATGCGCTCGAGGAGGGCCTTGTGGTTTACAAAGGTAAAGCCTTGTTAAGCTCGGTCACGGGTGAAATAGAAGAGAAATTATTTTGAATGAATTTGAGAAAAACCTAGCTCGCCGCGACATTATAAATCTGTTTAAAGATGGGGTAAGGGCTGCTGATCCAAAGCTTTGTGTGTCTAATTGTTTATCCAAATTAATTGTAGACGACCCCTCTCATTTTCATAAAACTATGGTGATTGGCGTAGGCAAAGCTGCCTGTAATATGATGCTGGGCGCTCTTTCAGTGCTACCCATGAACAATTTCATTAATCGGCCACTTGTCATTACTAACCAAGAAAACCTAGTTGACATAAACGGTGTTACAACTATGGTCGCTGGGCACCCGTTTCCGAACCAAGAAAGTCTGAGCGCAACACAAAAGGTGTTAAAAAAAGTGACTAGCTTAGCAGTCGATGACACATTATTAGTGCTCGTCAGTGGCGGTGCATCTGCAATGTTTTCACAACCAGCTGAAGGCATAAGTCTTACAGACAAAATAAATACCACACAAGCGCTGTTGGCTAGTGGTATTGACATCAACCAAATGAATGTAGTTCGGAAGCAGCTGTCGGCGGTAAAAGGCGGTAAATTAGCCGAGCTAGCCTCGCCGGCGCGTGTCATCGGTCTAATTTTGTCAGACGTTATTGGTGATGATCTCGGCGCTATCGCAAGTGGACCTACTGTACATTCTAAGGAATGTAGAACCGATGCAATAAATATACTAAAAAAAGCAAACGTCTGGTATAACTTGCCGAAATCTGTGATTCAGCATTTGGAGAAACCTGTAACTCCAGTACGAAGTCAGCCAAATGACTTTTTCAAAAAGGACGTCAAAAACTATTTGATTGGTTCAAACAACGTCAGCGTGTCTGCAGTGGAGAGTGCAGCAAAGAAAACTGGTTTAAACGTCAAGATTTTAAAAGAGCCAATTTGTGGTGAAGCGAAAGTTGCAGCTGAGAGTTTGGTAATAATAGCGGGAGAGTTGTTAGGCAAAAAATCAATGGGCACTCCTCTTCTGATTGTAGCTGGTGGTGAAACAACAGTGACGATAAAAGGTGACGGCAAAGGTGGTCGCAATCAGGAATTTGCATTGGCATTTGCATTGGCTGCCGATCACAATAACCTTCCTCCTCGCTGGTTATTTTTAAGCGCCGGCACCGATGGCCGAGATGGACCAACTGACGCAGCCGGCGGATTTGTAGATCCAGATTCGTTAATTCGTATGCGTGAAAATGGCACAAACCCTATTCACGCCTTAAATAACAACGACGCTTATCATGCACTCAAATCTTCAAATGATTTATTAATTACAGGAGGTACAGGAACAAACGTTGCTGATCTACAGCTTTTGTTACTGTATTAGTTGTTACCCAGATCTTTGTAGTTTTTCTGCATTTTGGGTATTCCACGTAACTTCCCTAAACAGCTTATAAAATCATCAACTTGATCGGTCGATAGTTTTAACAACCAAGTGCTGGGCAAAATTTCAGCGCTGTTGAGGCTTAGAATGTCCAATACCACAAACTCAGAGGCCCATAATATGATAACTCAGAACGACGAACACTTTATTTTCACCGCAACCTGTCAAGCCGGTAGTGGCGTTGTTGCAGCGGTCACTAGTTTTCTCGCTGATCGAGACTGCTACATCTGCGCACTTGAGCAGTTTGATGATGAATATACCAATAAGTTTTTCATGCGCGCCGTGTTCCGCCGACAAAAAGAGTCTCCGTCCATTATAGTAATGACTGAGGCTTTCCTAGAAATCTCAGAGAAGTTCTCTATGGATTGGAAGTTTCATAATCCAGCAGAGCCAGCAAAGACGCTGCTACTCGTCTCTAAATATGATCACTGCCTAGACGATCTCCTTTACCGCAGCCGCAAAGGTGAGTTTAACGTCGAGATTACTGCAGTAGTATCCAATCACCAAGATCTGCGGCCCATGGTGGAGCGTGAGGGAATCCGCTTCATTCAATTACCCGTGACCAAAGAGACTAAAACGCAACAGGAAAGCCGCCTATTGGAGATCATTGACGAGACAAAATCTGAATTGGTGGTGCTAGCGCGCTATATGCAGATATTGTCTAACGACCTGACTAAGAAGCTATCGGGTCGCTGCATCAATATCCACCATTCATTTTTGCCTGGCTTTAAAGGCGCTAAGCCCTACCACCAGGCCTATGATCGCGGAGTGAAAGTGATTGGTGCCACAGCGCATTACGTGACCTCTGATCTTGATGAGGGTCCGATTATTGAACAGATTCTGACTCGTGTTGATCACTGCTACGGTCCTGAATATCTGGTCCGAGTAGGCCGAGACAATGAATGTATGGCGCTAGCTAAGGCTGTTAAGTATCACGTTGAACGCCGAGTATTTCTCGACGGTAACAAGACTGTGGTGTTTCTGGCAGGTTAACCATTAGCAATGTAATAGTATTCGCTAGAAAGCGATTGGGAAGATAAACACTATGCCGTTTGGATTATTAAAGTATGGACTCAGCACTGATTACCCAGCGAAACATCACTTTACACCGGCTACAGAGCTTAAAAAGCACTACGACGTAGTGATTATTGGCGGCGGCGGTCACGGTACTGCCATCGCCTATAATCTTGCCAAATACCATGGTATTACCAATATTGCGATTCTTGAAAAAAACTATTTAGGTGGTGGCAACACCGCTCGTAATACGGCGGTTATTCGTTCCAATTATTTAACCGAGGCTGGGGTTAACTTTTATAGTGAATCAGTCAAGCTGTTTAATAATCTGAGTAATGAATTTAACTACAACGTGATGATGGAAAATCGTGGCCAGCTTACCTTGGCCCATAGCGACGCGGCGATCCGCAGCTTTCGTTGGAGAGCCGAAGTGAACCAGCATCTGGGTGTGCGCTCAGAACTAGTTGACCGACAGGCTATTGCCGAGTTAGTCCCCAATCTCAATATGAATGCATCATTAACCCTTGGGTGCGCCCCCGCGATACTGGCGTAGTACCTCATTATCAAGGACAATAACTTAATATCATGCAATTACGCCGTACTAAAATTGTCGCTACTTTAGGCCCAGCCACCAGTAGCCCCGAAGTTCTGAAAAGCATTATTGCAGCGGGTACCGACGTCGTAAGGCTAAATTTTTCTCACGGCAGCCCAGCTGATCATAAGCAACGCGCAGAGATGGTGCTTGAAGCAGCCAAAGAAGTAGGTCGCCACGTTGCCTTGCTGGCAGATTTACAAGGCCCTAAAGTTCGTGTCGCTCGCTTTACCAACAACAAGGTACAGTTACACGAAGGTCAGGATTTTTTACTAGACCCTTCTATGGACCTAGAATCGGGCACTGAAAAGGCCGTGGGCTTGGACTTTCCTGAATTAGGCAAAGACCTCCATGCAGATGACATTCTACTGTTAGATGATGGCCGCATAGTGCTTAAGGTGCTGCGCGTAAGCGAAGATAAAGTATATACTCGAGTTGAAATCGGTGGCCCATTATCAAACAATAAAGGCATCAACTTACAAGGTGGTGGTTTATCTGCACCGGCATTAACAGATAAAGACCGTGCCGACCTCATTACTGCTGCAGAAATTGGCGTAGACTATATCGCCATTTCCTTCGTGCGCAATGCAGAAGATATGCATGAAGCAAGAGCTTTACTTGAACAAGCCAATAGCAAAGCCAGCTTAATCGCCAAAATAGAGCGCGCCGAAGCCATAGACCCGATCATCCTTGAAGGCATTATTGAAGCCTCTGAAGGAGTCATGGTGGCCCGAGGGGACCTCGCTGTAGAAATTGGTGATGCTCTGTTAGTCGGTGTGCAAAAAGACATTATTAAGCACACGCGCCGCCTTAACCGTATCGTTATTACCGCCACACAAATGATGGAATCTATGATCACCAGCCCCATGCCTACCCGTGCAGAGGTATCTGACGTGGCCAACGCTGTAATGGACGGCACTGATGCAGTCATGCTGTCGGCTGAAACTGCAGTGGGCGACTTCCCAGCTCAGACCGTAGAGGCCATGGCAAGAGTTTGCTTAGGTGCCGAGCAACACAGGAACGCTTACCGATCATCACATCGGCTTGATATAACGGTGCACAGTATTGACGAAAGCGTGGCCATGAGCGCCATGTATGCAGCCAATCACCTTAAAGGCGTGAAGGCCATTATCTGCATGACCCAGACTGGTAAAACACCACTGCTTATGTCACGTATACGCTCAGGAATCCCTATCTTCGCCTTTACTCCCCAAGCCGAAACACAACGGCGGGTATGTCTATACCGAGGAGTCATTACTCACCCTTTCGATTCAGAAGTATTAGATAACGCCGAGGTCAACCACATTGCTGTAGAGCAACTTAAAGAGTTAGGTGTAGTGCAAAATGGTGACATTGTACTGATTACCAAAGGTGATTATGTGAAAGCCCACGGTGGCACTAATACGTTAAAAGTAGTGCGTGTGGGCAATCGCATTCAGTAATAATCTGCCTACTTATTGGTTAAGTCTAAAGGCCACAAACAACGGCCTGCCCTCAGGCACAATACCCAGCGAAATAGAACGTTGAGTGGACAAGGTAGCAGATGAGTCAACAAACTGTTCTACGCTTGCGCAGGCCACCTGAGCGTCGTTTGGTGTCATAAGATACTCAGGTAAAACCAACGGTTTTTCACTAAAATCAAAAACCACTTCACACTACTTTAGTTCCTACTTTTCCCTACTCTAAGCATTTATTCACGCCTACTTTAAATGGCTGGCTTGTATAGGTTGTTCTATTTGCCCTCTACTTAGAAACGCCAAATATCTACTTTCTCTACCTTAGATTAGATCGTTGCGCCACTTAGCTTTCTCTAAAAGATGTTAGTTTTGAAATACTTCAGATCCTTTAATGCAGACTATTGAGAGTATGTCGGTGGCCTAAGACGCCCCACTTATCTCCCCACTTTAGGCACGCCCCACTTTAGTTTTTTGAAAGACGAAGTGGGGAGCGCTGCAGGTCAATGGTTACAGGCTCTTAAGCTCATAAACACCCTTTTTACCCACTTATTTTGTATAGGCACGAAAAGTGGGTGGGTAATGTTTAATTCCCCACTTCTAATGAAACTCCCCAGTTGCTACCCACTTTTATCCCCACCTTTGCATCCTATTAAAATAGTATCGTTTTCTAAGTGGAGGTGGCCGTCTTCAATCAATTTAGTAAGCCAACGTGAAAAATGATTTACGTTAATTTCTTGGGCTTTTAGGTCGTCAATTATGATGGCTTTTGTCGTAGGGTCTCCAGCTTGGGTGCGGCTTCGTACAGCCTGCCAAAGTGCTTGATGGTTGCTGCTCATGCGGTTGGCCTTGGGTAGTGCTTCATCATCGTCATTGAGCTGCCTTCCTACTGAGTTTAAGCATAAAGAATTAACATCGTCGCCATCTGAGTCTGTGCGAATGTGGACGCTCGTTAAGTCATAGACCTTAGTGTCTGGCTGCTCAGCATCTTTCATCTTGGAACATGTCAACACTAGCGCCTGTTCGCCCTCACCATTACGGCTTACTCGATACTCAACATCAAGGGCTGCAGGTAGTGAGCTTGACCCGCGTCCACCACTATCTACGTTCTTGCCTGAGTGGTGCACAACTAATACAGTGGCCCCTGTAAGCTGTTTAATGGTGTCACAGCCCTTAATGAACGCTCCCATATCCCTGGAAGAATTTTCATCGTTGCCGCCGTAACACCGAGCAAGCGTATCAAGAATAATTAGTTTTAAATCTTGACCGGTCTTGGTTTCAATTTCATGGCAATACTCAATCATTGTTTTAATCTGATCACCATCGGAAGGGAATATGGGTGCGGGTAATCGAGCCAGGTTATTGAGGTTTTTGACTTTATGTTTTAACTCCCAAGCCCTAATTCGCTGTGTTACACCAAAGCCACCCTCACCAGCAACATACAACACGGCCCCTTGCTTAACCTTATGCCCATCCCAATCGTTGCCGGTGGCAATGTGACAGGCCCAATCTAGGGCTAAGAAGCTCTTATAGCTGCCACTTGGTCCGTAAATGCTGGCAAATGAGCACTCGGGTATCAGACCTTTGATTACAAAAGACTGTTCTTTGTCGTAACCCATGGAGCCATATTGAAGCTCTACCTTTGGTGGTTTAATTGGTAGCGCGTCCACTTCGGCCAAAGTCGTATTGATTTTTGAAGCTAAATTATTCATTTAATACGCCCTCAATCTTGCTTATACGTTGGTGTCCAAGGTGGCGGCGATTCCTTTCTTGAGCTGTAAGTGAGCGCTCATTTTTTTCTGCAGAGTCTATTACAGCGACTAGAATGCGCTCACTTTGGAGAACTTCTTCGTAACGTTTTCGTTTGCCCTCAGTCAATCTTATAGAGGTTAGCTTTTGATGAAATAGGTCAGACATATCAAGCCCAACTGCGGCCGCTACGTATTTAGTTTCGCACCCAGCAAAACAGTGCAGTAGTAATCGGTCATCAGTCTCATTAATAGCTAGACTAGGAGATCTGTCTTTGTGGGCAGGGCAGAGAGCCACCCATTTCCCATTGTTGCCAACAACATTTTGAAATCTATCGAGCACGTCTAGAGTTTTCACTAAAAAGTCTCCCGATCTGTCATCCATGCCTCAATATCCGACGCTTTCCACCTCACCATGTTTGCACCAAGGCGCACAGGCTTTGGAAATTTACCTTCTTTAATCCATCGGTAGATTGTGGCGGGTGAAACTTTAAAGAGTTTCTCTAGTTGGTGGCGGGTTTGGTAGGGGCTATCAAATTCAATTAGCATAATGTCTTCCTCTTAGTTTTGAATACTAGTAAGTACTCATGCGAGCACTTGAGGGTGACTATAAGTTATTGATTTATTGTTAAATATAGCACTTGCGCGCTGTAATTGTATGTTTGCGCGCAGCCGAACATTATCCTTATTTGTTGTTTTTATGCTCGCGCATCCAAGCGTAAATTCGATTATGTGCGGCAAGGTCATCACTAAAATTAAATCCAACTGTTGCCCCGTATGCCTGTACCTTTTCACGGATTGCTATAGCAGTGGCGCGTGGGTTTTTATCAGGTTTTTTATCATATAGAGAAATGGCAAAGGCTTTTGTTTGCCTGCTTTTTAAATGTCGAACGTTAGCCGCTTTGCGATGTTGTCGACCTTTGGCATCTTTCTCAATAAAAGAACTATAGCAAGCCTGTATATCCATTGTTCTTAAAACCAAAGCAGATATAGGTAAATAGTTGTCCTTGTAAATGGCTTGTGCCGCCTCAGTGAAGTCATCTAAAACATGAAGAATATCTAAAATTATTATGACTGGCTCGTCTAGTGGGTCATGTTTATCGCTCTTCGCGTCGCTTATCAGGTCTAAAACATACTGCGACCTAAATCGACTCAAGATAAGCAGTGTATGACGCAAAACATCACCCGCTAGCTTCTCCTGTTCAAACCTTACCCCAACCTCATCACTTTCTGCCCTCTTTTTAGCACAAGTAACATGATGATAAATCGTGATTACTAGCTGTAATATTGCAGTCCAAGATAGTAAATCATGTTGGTCTTCCGGCTCTAAATCGTCAATTCCTTTTAAATTATCCCCAACCCACTCGGGGCACTCTACTAATATAATATTTTCTGTTAATGAATCTCCAGTAATCAAGGAGTCGAATTTTATATAAACCCATTTATCATCGTGACGAAAAATATTTTGTTGCATTGATTCGTTCACCTTAAGCCAGTTGGTGAGAACTTGAGTTGGTGTTAAAAATTCCATAACGCACCTCTGCGACCTACAAAAAAGATACTATGCCAGAGCGGGTAGGTATGCCGCCTTTTCGGTAAT
>ENA-OQVM01003127-OQVM01003127.1-marine-metagenome-genome-assembly--contig:-NODE-3127-length-18285-cov-5.085677_pt1 | contig 18285 bp, 9 predicted proteins | sample MGYA00237776_ERZ505498 | MGnify/ENA primary metagenome ERZ505498 (study PRJEB26159, sample SAMN06265151) | marine metagenome | isolation source: Helgoland LTER site | place: Germany:Helgoland, sampling... | reverse complement strand
TCTTATTCAAAAAGACTATGTAGCTCCACGCAATAAAACAGAACAAGAATTAGTAAAGATTTGGCAAGACGTATTAGGTGTTGAAAAAATAGGGATTACAGATAATTTCTTTGAACTTGGAGGACATAGTTTACTAGTTGGGCAGATAATAAACAAAATTTATAAGCAATTAAACAGAACTGTTAAGTTTAAAACGTTCTTCGAAACTCCAACAATTAAAGTGTTAAGCAAAGGACTTTCAAACAATGTTTACCATGCGATTCCTCAAACTGAGATTAAGCCTTATTACCCACTCACTACATCTCAACATAGAATTTGGGTGTTGAGCCAATTAGAAGGCGGTAATTTAGCTTATAACATGCCAGGAGCCGTTAGATTAAAAGGAGATTTAGATATTTCAAAATTTGAAGAGGCTTTTAAACTTTTAATAAAACGTCATGAAATACTACGAACCAATTTTAAAGTAAACGAATCAGGAGAAATACATCAATATATTAAAGGAGAAAATGTTTTTGAGTTTAACCTTTTGGAAAAAAATCTTACAAATCAAACAAAAGAAGAGATTGAGAAAGTTTTAGAAGAAGAACATGCTACAGCGTTTAATTTAGAAGAAGGTTTATTGTTAAGAGCAATGCTGCTAAAAACAGATAATCAAGAGTATATCTTCTCATTAACCATGCATCATATTATAAGTGATGGTTGGTCTATGGAGTTATTGATATCGGAAGTCATTTCGCCGTATAACAATTTGGTTCAAAATAAACCATACGATTTACCAGAATTAGAGATTCAATATAAAGACTATGCAGTTTGGTTAGCATCGGAATTGACTAAAAAAGATTATAAAGTTTCAGAAAAATACTGGCTTTCTCAATTTCAAGGAAATTTACCTGTTTTAGATTTTCCGAGTTTTAAGAATAGGCCAAAAGTACAGACCTACAACGGAAAAATATTAAACCATACTTTTTCAAAATCTTTTTTAGAGAAGCTAAAAACATTTTCAAAATCAAAAGATGCTACCTTATTTATGACGTTGATGTCAGGGGTTAATACCATATTATACCGCTATACCAATCAAAATGATATTATTGCAGGCACACCAATAGCTGGCAGAGAGCATCCTGATTTAGAAGGTCAAATAGGCTTGTATTTAAACACCTTAGCGATACGTTCAAAAATAGAAGAAGCCAATAGTTTTTTAGATGTATTAGAGCATCAAAAAGAAACTTTATTATCAGCTTACGAACATCAAATCTATCCTTTTGACGAATTGGTTAATAAACTAAACATACCAAGAGATACGTCTCGTTCTGTATTGTTTGATGTGATGGTGGTTTTACAAAACCAAGCACAACTTCATAGTATAAAAACAGACAATAATCTAGAAGGTATACAAGTTGAAGAATACGAAGTAAACAGAAGTACTTCTCAATTTGATATAAGTTTTACGTTTGCAGAAACAGACGAATTAGAACTCAGTATAGAATACAATACGGATATCTATGATGACTTTTTAATAGAACGCATGTTTGTTCATTTTGAGAATTTAATGAGTAAAGCAATAGACAATCCAAAGGACTCTGTATTATCAATAGAATATATTACCGATAAGGAAAAGAAACAATTACTAGAAGAATTTAATAATACCAAGGTTGATTACCCAAAAGATAAAACGATAGTTGATTTATTTGAAGAGCAAGTAAAAAAGACTCCTAATAATATTGCTGTAGTATTTGAAGGAAAACAATTAACCTACAAAGAACTTAATGAGCAATCCAACCAATTATCTCAATATCTTAGAGATATCTATACAATCCAGCCCGATGATTTAATAGGCATAAAACTAGATAGAAGTGAGCAGCTATTGGCAGCTATTTTTGGAATATTAAAATCAGGAGCTGCTTATGTACCAATAGATGTCAATTATCCGCAAGAGCGAATAAATTATATTGAAAAGGATAGTAATTGTAAGGTTGTAATAGATGAAAAAGAGTTAGAGAAATTTAAGGCAGTTAAAAACAAATACACCACTAAAAATCTACAAAAAATTACCAATCCTAATCATTTAGCGTATGTAATCTATACTTCAGGAACTACTGGAAACCCTAAAGGTGTAATGGTGGAGCATCGGAATGTAAGCAATCTAATAAGTTGGTTTAGCGAAAAATTTGATATATCAGAATCTACAGTTTCATTACAACTAACAGATATTTCATTTGACCCTAGTATTGAAGATGTTTTTAGCACCCTTACTCTAGGAGGTTGTTATCATATCATTTCAAAAGAGATCTTGTTAGATAATGCATTACTGAGACAATATCTAGAATCTAATGGAATAACAATATTAAATTATGTGCCTACTTTTTTAGATGAATTACTCTCTAATTACCCGAAAATAAATAGTGTAAAAACTATAATTTCGGGGGGAGAAGCGCTTTCAGAACAGATAAAAAAGAATCTTTTAGAAAAAGGATATTATTTATATAATAATTATGGGCCTACAGAAATAACCGTTGATGCATTAAGTTCAAAAGTAAGTTCAGATTCAGTTACTTTAGGTAAACCAATTGCCAATGCACAAGTTTATGTAGTATCAAAAGAATTATTAATACAACCTATGGGGGTTGTTGGTGAGTTGGTAATATCTGGATTAGGCGTTGCCAGAGGTTATTTGAATCAATTGGAACTAAGCAAAGAAAAATTCATGCCCAATCCTTTTGTTAAAGGTGAAAGAATGTATCTATCAGGGGATATGGCTTGTTGGTTACCAAATGGAGAATTAAAATATTTAGGAAGAACAGATAGTCAAGTAAAAATTAGAGGAAATAGAATAGAATTAGAAGAAATAGAAAACACGATTGTTCAATTTTCAGATGCCATTCAACAAGTCATATTAGATGTAAAAGAAACTGGAAAAGAAAAAGAACTAGTCGCATATTATGTTTCTAAATCTGAAATAGATAAATCGGAGTTAAGAGAATTTCTTCAAGCTAGACTACCATCCTATATGGTGCCGAGTTATTATATGGTGTTAGATACGATGCCATTAACGCCTAATGGAAAGGTCAATAAAAAAGCACTTCCAGAAATTACTCCAGAAGCACTCATCCAAAAAGACTATGTAGCTCCACGTAATAAAATAGAAAAACAATTAGTAGAAATCTGGCAGGGTGTGTTAGGAATAGAAAGGATCGGAATTACTGATAATTTCTTTGAACTTGGAGGACATAGTTTAAAAATTACCAAACTTAGATCGCTTGTAAATAGAAAGTTTAATACAGCTATAAGTTTTAATGATTTTTTTATAGAAAGCACTATTAAAGATCAATCTCTCAAAATTGAGAACACTCAAATTTTCAACCAAAATAATATGAATCAAGACGAGGAAACAGAGTTTGAAAGCTTTTCCGTATAAACCGTTAAATCAACCTTAAAACCTATATAATGAATAAAATTTTAACCTTTTTGGTGTTATTACTTTTCAGTATTACATTAAATGCTCAAACCGTCGTAAAGGGAAGCGTCCTAGAAAAAAAATCTCAAAAACCTATAGAATTTGCTGAAGTAATATTATTGACTAATGAGAATGCAATTATTACGGGTGCTGTTACGGATCCCAATGGTGTATTTAAATTAAGTGCAAAACAAGGGGATTACACATTGCAAGTGACTTATGTTGGTCAAGTACTTTATTCCAAAAACATAACTGTTACAGAGAACACTATTAATTTAGGTGCTATAGCGGTTGTAAACGCTCAGGAATTAGATGAAGTTACCATTGCTGCAAAGAAAAAATTAATTGAACGAAAAATAGACCGTTTGGTTTTTAACGTAGAAAATTCATCAAAGGCTTCCGAAGGAGATGCTTTGGAAGTTTTAAGAGTGACTCCTGGTGTACGTGTCCAAAATGATAAAATTACCATGATAGGAAAAAGTAATCTTCAAGTCATGATTGATGACAAAATAGTGCAACTATCGGATGAAGATTTAGCTAACTTTTTGAAGTCCATAGCATCAGAAGATATTAAGAATATAGAAGTTATTACAACACCACCAGCAAAGTATGAAGCAGCAGGAAATAGTGGGTTGGTAAATATCACCTTGAAGCAAGCTAAAAAAGATTCATGGAATGCACAATTAAAATCATCTTATAGACAGCGAACTTATGCTACTGGTTCAGCTGGAGGAAGTTTTAATTTTAATAAAGATAAATTCAGTATCGCAACTTCTATAAATTACAGTGATGGAACGTATTATCAAGAACAAGATGATTACGCTTATTTCCCTGATGGCCTTTGGTATACATCCTCCCCTATTAATGCTGGTATTAAAAGATTAAATGGGCGAGTCGATGTAAATTATCAAATAACTTCTAGATGGGAAATGGGAGGACAATATCTATACAATAAAACTAACTTCGATGTGACAGATGCACCATATACGCCTGTTTTTGATAACGATACCAATGAAATAACACGATCCCTTTTATCTGATGGAACTATGGTTTTGAGTCCAGAAATTCATTCAATAAACTATAACAATGAAGTTAAAATTGATACTTTAGGTCGAAAAGTAACATTGAATTTAGACTACTTCACCTATAACAACCCAGATACTAAAACATATAACGGCGTTTCAATTATAAATAATCCATCGTCAGAACAATTTTATAGAGGAACAAATACCAACAAACAAGATGTAACTAATGTCTCTGCAAAATTGGATATTGAATATCCATTGGATTTGATAGATTTAAGTTTTGGGGGGAAAATATCAAATTCAAAATCTTTAAATGATATTGTATTTTTTAATAGTGGATTAATAGATAATCCAGTCATAAATTTGCCGTTATCTCAAAATAATTTTAAATATATCGAGGACATTCAAGCCATATATATTTCAGCGAATAAAAAATTTAACGATAAATGGAGTACCCAGTTTGGATTACGAATGGAAGCTACTCAAACAGATTCTAAATCTGATAATTTAAATTTGTCAACAAAAAATGATTACACCAAGTTATTCCCGACGTTTTATCTCTCCTATGATGCTACAGAAAATTCTAATTTTTCATTTAATTATAGCAAGCGAATTGAACGCCCTAGTTTTTTTGAATTGAATCCGAATATTTATTTTTCTAATCCATTTCAATCCATTGAAGGGAATGCGTTTTTACAACCTGCATATATAGACAATTTTGAATTAACAAATACTTTTAAAAATTTTGTTACTAAACTATATTTTAGCTACGAAGATAATTTATTTTCTCAAGTACCCTTAGCCGATATTACAACCAATATTATTCGTTTTACCAATGAAAATTTTATAAATACAAGTCGTTTTGGAATTTCCGAAAATTACACCTTTGACAAAATATCATGGTGGTCAAGTAACAATAGTTTAGATATAAACTATTCTAAATCAGAATTTAATTTAGAAGAAGAACAAGAAGATCAAGACGGTATAAATACTACGATTTCAACCTATAATGACTTCAATTTGAATGCTGGCAAAACATTCCTGATGGGTGTGAATTTTTGGTATAGTTTGCCAGGCGTGAATGGTATTTTTGACACCAAAGAGGCAAGTTCATTATCCTTATCCTTACAATATTTATTACTCAATAAAGATTTGAATATTACTTTGAGAGGAAATGATCTATTTAAATCTTCAGCAGAAAGAAATGAAAGTCGAGTGAATGGTGTATTGCAAACGGCAAGATATTACTATGATACCCGATCGATTCAACTATCAGTTAGTTATAAATTTGGCAATAAAGACATCAGTGCTAAAAGACATGAAACAGGAAATGAAGATGAAAAAGGACGTACAGGGAACTAGAAATATCAATTAGAGATTTAAGTCTTCCTTTTTAAATTATAAAACCAATCCCAATATAATATATTTTGAGGGTAATTTTTTTTTCTTTGACATAATGAACGATTTATTAAAAAAGTTACATAGTAAAAGCATCACTATCAATTTGATTGATGACCAATTGGATATCAAAGCCCCTAAAGGAGCTATGACTTCAGAATTACTGTCTGAAATTAAAGAACATAAAAAAGATTTAATCATATTTATATCTAATCATGAACCTACAAAATCCAATAGTGTTTCTATTCCAAAAGCATCAATAAATGAAAGTTACCCATTATCATCATCACAATACAGACTATGGTTGGCTAATCAATTTGAAAACATCAAAGGAGTATACAATATGCCTAGTGCCTTTGAAATAATAGGGGATTTAGATGTAAATGTTTTGGATATGGCCTTCAATGCACTCTTAGAGCGACATGAAATATTGAGAACTATTTTTAAAACGAACCAATTAGGAGAAGTCAGACAATTTATCCTTCCTATTGAGAAAACGTTATTTGAAATCAGTTATTTTGACGTATCCAAAAAAGTCAAACCTATTGATAGTGTAATTCCAATATTGGAAAAAGAAATGAGTTATCATTTTGACTTAGCAACGGAGATGTTGCTTAGAATCAAAGTATTCAAAACGGGTAAAAACACATATATTATGGGTGTTGTGATGCATCACATTATAAGCGATGGATGGTCAATAGAGATAATGATTAAAGAGTTGTTAATAATGTATGCCGCTTTTATAAATGATGTTCCAAATTCATTGAAACCATTTCCAATACAATATAAGGATTATGCAAGTTGGCATAATAATCAATTGGAGACTAAAAAGGCAGAGCTATCGAAAGCATATTGGAAGACAAAATTGCAAGGAGAAATACCAGTATTGAACCTACAAAGTAATACAATTCCAAGACCTGTATTTAAAACCTATAATGGAGCCATTGTCAAGAAAAAATACACTGGAAATGTAATTGATCGTTTTAATGAATTATGTCGAAAGAATGATGCGACATTGTTTATGGGATTATTGGCGACAATGAAGTTGTTGTTATTCAAATATACAAACCAAAAAGATATTATCATTGGAAGTCCTATAGCAGGAAGAGAACATGTGGATTTACAAAATCAACTGGGTCTGTATATAAACACTCTTGCACTCAGAAGTATATTAGATTCGGAAGACAGCTTTAAACAATTACTTTTCAATGTAAAGGAGACGACACTAAAAGCTTATGAACACCAACAATTTCCATTCGATCAGCTTGTCAATGATTTGAAAGTTAAAAGAGACGGTAGTCGACACCCTTTATTCGATGTGATGATCATTTTTCAAAGTATGGAAGATGAATCATCGGATAGAAATATACTGAATGATTTATCAATCAAAGAAATCCCCTTAGTTCAAACTGTTTCAAGTAAGTTCGATTTGGAGTTCTCATTTGAGCAACGTGGGAATATATTAAGCCTAAATATCACCTATAATATAGATATACACAAGGAGGATTTTATAGTGCAATTGGTTAACCATTTTAACAATTTATTGGAGAATGTGGTTTTAGATCCGGATATGAAAATTTCTCGATTACCGATGCTTAATGACAGAGAAAAATCAAATTTAATTAATGATTTTAATAATACTAAAATTGATGGTTCTAATGATGAAACTTTAGTCCACGTTTTTGTAGACCAGGTAAAAAAGAGACCAAATGAAATTGCTGTTCAAGGAGTAAATAAGGAATATACTTATGCCGAACTTAATACCCTTTCAGATATAATATTGAAGTACATCGTGAAAAATAATGTAGATGTTCAAGCTCCGATAGGAGTAATTATGGAAAGATCTCCATTAATGATTGCAATATTACTGGGAATTTTAAAATCGAAAAGACCATATATTCCAATTGATCCAACTTTGCCTGAAGGAAGGGTCAAATACATAATAGAACACAGTAAGCTGAAATTACTGATTTCTGAAGATGAAAAGCTCTTCAATGATGATTCTATTACCATTTTGAAAATAGAGGATATTATTGGACTTGAAAAAGGGATTGATGAGACAAGTAGACAGCTACCAAATCAGTTAGATACTGCATATATTATATATACTTCTGGATCCACAGGTAAACCTAAGGGTGTTGAGATAAGTCATGGTGCCTTGTTGAATTTTTTGTTGAGTATGAAAGTGGCTCCAGGTATGGAGGCAGGGGAAACTTTATTTTCTGTCACAACGTATTCTTTTGATATTTCAATTTTGGAGTTTTTTGTTCCTTTGATTACTGGAGGAAAAGTATATGTTGCCGATAAAGACCTATTATCTAACTCAAATAAAATTATTGAGACACTAGAAACCCTAAAGCCAAATATTCTTCAAGCAACTCCAAGTTTTTATCAGATGCTTTGTGAATCGGGATGGAAAGGAGATAAACAATTAAAAATCCTGTGTGGTGGAGATACGCTGAGTGAATCTTTGGCAGAAAAGTTACTAAAGATGAGTAGGGAAGTTTGGAATATGTATGGACCAACCGAAACTACTATTTGGTCAAGCTTAAAAAAACTAAAAAATGCAAATGAAGCTTCTAATATTGGATTGCCTATAAGTAACACACAAATCTATGTATTAGATTCTTACATGCAAATCTTACCCATAAATGCAGTAGGTAAAATATATATTGGGGGAGATGGGTTAGCAAAAGGTTACTACCGAAATGACGTATTGACCAAACAAAAATTTGTGCCTTCTCCATTTAATGAAGAACAAATAATTTACGAAACGGGAGATATGGGGAAGAAGCTACCAGATGGAAGCACCTTATTTCTAGGTAGAGAAGATTATCAAGTAAAAATAAGGGGCTTCAGAATAGAATTAGGAGAAATTGAAAACAACATTTTTAACTATTCACCAGACATTAAACAAGTCATCGTGAATGTAAAAGAATTGAATGGTGAAAAAGTATTGGTAGCTTACTATGGAGAAAACAATCGAGTAGATAAATTGAAGTTGAAAGAGCATTTGCAAAAGACACTACCCCACTATATGATACCAAATTTTTATGTAGCTCTAGATTCTTTCCCATTGACCTCAAATGGCAAGGTTAATAGAAAAAAGCTTCAGGAAATTCGAGTTAAAAATATAGATAGAAAAGAATTTGTAAAACCAATTAATGATATTGAGGAGAGATTATTTGAAATTTGGAAAGTAACTTTTAACACTGCAGAAATAAGTGTCGAAGATAATTTTTTTGAGTTAGGAGGGAATAGTTTGTTTGCAATTAAAATTATAAATAAGATTGCTATTGTTTTCAAAAAGACAGTGAGCATAACTGAGTTATTTACCAAGAATATAAAAGAAATAGCCATTTTGCTGGAAAACATGGGTATAAATTCTGGAATTGAAATTGAGGTGGCAGAAATTCAAGAATCCTATCCTTTGACGCCTATGCAATATGCTATGTGGGTCTCTTGTCAATTTGGAGGAGTTCAAGCGTATAATATGCCAATGGCAATAGAAATCAGTGGAGTATTACAAATAGAAAAGTTTAAAGAGGCTTTCGATGCTGTAGTAAAAAAATATGATGTTATAAGAAGTGAGTTTATAATAAATGATGAATTGGAACCAAGGCAGGTTTTTAAAAAGGCATCAACATTTACATATAACTTTGAATATGTTGAATTAAAGGAGGTAGATATAGAGACATATCTAGACAATATATTCAATAATAAATTTGAATTAAGTAAATCTCCGTTGTTTAGAGTGGGTATCATAAAAGTGGGGCCTAAAAAATCTACATTTTATTTGAATGTGCATCATCTAATAGGAGATGGATGGTCGATGGAATTAATTTTTAAGAATCTCATTACTAACTATTACACGTTGGTTGTTAATGGGGAAATAAATCAAGAAAGACCAGATATTCAATATAAAGATTTTGCTTCCTGGGTAACAAACAATAAGAAGTCAGAATTGTTTTTAACAAATAAATATTTCTGGAAAAATGTTTTTAAAACACCACATAGTCATATAAAGTTACCTATTCAAAAGGAAAACTATCAAAATACAGCAGGGAAAATTAACTTTAATGGAAGCTCTGTAGATAGAGAATTAACTTCAAATTTTTCTGATAAAATTGATTCTTTTTGTATGGATAACCATATCAGTCCATTTAATTTTTTTTTGTCATCATTAAAAGTGTTAATTCATTATTACACCAATATTAATGATATTATTATTGGAACACCAGTTCATGGTAGATTAACAAAAAAACTCGAAGATCAATTAGGTCTATTTATTAATACTATACCAATAAGAACTTTAATTAATCCAGAGGCAAGGTTTATAGATTTTCTTGCAGAGCAACATATAGGTTTAGCAAAATATTTAGACCATCAAATATTTATCCCTAGTGAGATACTGGATGAATTGCAAATTGATACTCCATCAAATAAATCACCCTTTTTTGATATCATTTTTGTGTTACAGAATCAAAAAAGTTTAAAAATGCCAAAATTATCGTTGTTGGAAAAAATTCAATTGGAAATAAAAACTACTTTGGGAAAATCTAGTTTTGCACAATTTGGATTGGCATTCTCAGTTTCAAAAGGATTAGACGAAACGTTTTATGAAATTGACGTGAACTTCAATGTAACAAATTTTGAGAAAGAAAATATTGAAGACTTTATAGATAATTATATTCATTTATTAGAAAGGTTATTAGAAAATAAAACTTCTACTATTGAAATGTTTAAAGATACTGTTAAGACTATAACAGAATCCGAGGATACATCTTCAACTATTGCTATTAAAAGGTTAGAAGAGGAGGAAGAAGTTATTACAGATGAAAATATTTTGAATATTAAAAATATTTTTCAAAAAGTGCTTAATATAAAAGAAACGCTAAAGCAAAAAGATGATTTTTTTGAAAAAGGAGGAACGTCCTTAAAAGCTATAAAATTAATTATCGAAGTCAATAAAGTATTCAAAACAAAAATCTCTATTGTCGATTTTATCGGTCATTCTTCTATGGTAGGGATGTATAAGCTTATTTTCAAAGATGAAATTAATAATCAGAAAGAAACTGAAGAAAAATTGGTAATAACCTTCAATTCTCCAAAAGAAGACTTAGACGACTTCTTTTTTATACCACCTATCATAGGTTTGTCTTTAATATTTCATAGGCTAGCCAATACCCTAAAAAATCAATTTAATTGTTACGGGTTTAATATACCAATGCTTGAAGATAAACATCAGTTTATACCTTATATGGCAGACCTATATGTTAAGGAAATCAAGAAACTTAAAACGGGAAAACGAATAAATGTTTTAGGATATTCAATAGGAGCTACGATTGCCTTTGAGGTAGTTAAAAAATTAGAAGAAGAAGGGGTAGAAGCTAAACTATTTGTTCTTGATAGAGAACCATCTATTAAGAAGGATATAAACCTTAATGATGATTTTGTAGATGAGATAATAGAAAGTCATAGTGTTTTATTAAAGGGTGTTAAAAACGTTATAGACAAGGATAGAGTTGAAATTATTAAGCAAATTATTTCGGGATTAAAAAATCATAAGACTTCTAATAGCATAAAAGGTGATATCATAGCTTTCGAAGCTAAGGACAACCAAGTAAATGCAAAGATGCAATTATGGGAAACCTATACAAAAGGAACTTTTCAGAAAATACAATTAAAGGGAAATCATTTTGACGTATTAAATGAAGAAAATCTAAAGTTAATAAGTCAAAATATATTTTAATAGAATGAAGAATAGAGTATTTATTAATCACCTGGATTACTATATCCCAAAAGGGAGGTTAACAATTGAAGATCTTTTAAATGATGTATCTCAAGAAGGGGTTTCTGTTTTTAATGGTAAAGAGAAATTTAAAGAATATTTAGATGAGTTTTTACCATTAAAACATTTAGCAGTGGAAAAAGAGTTTTCCTTGGAACTCATTTTAACTAATTTATTAAGGAGAAATATAGAGGAAGGAAAAATTATTCCAGAAGATATAGAATATGTTATTCTTGCTTTTGAGCCTAATGAACAATTAATACATTTCGGTCATAAAATTCAAGAATATTTTGGAATAAATCAAAATGCCAATATAGTGCAGTTATCGGGAAATTATTGTGCTAATGTTGATGTTGCGATAGGCTTTGCTGAAAAACTTATTAGAGACTCGAATTCTGATAAAAGTATATTAATTATTACAGGTAATAAGATTCAGTTATTAGAAAATCGTATAGTAGGAACATATGGTATTTTAGGTGATGGTGTAGGACTTATTTTAATTTCTAATAAAAAGGAGAATGCGGAAGTTGAAATAGTTGGACAAAAAACATTATTGAAAGGGGGCTTACATGAAATCGATTTTGCTAAAGATAATACAATTGTCCACTTTCAATCATATATGGAAAGTTTTAGCGGTGCATTGTATGATAACAATATAGAGTCTTCAGATTTATCACAAATTTTTTTACATAACGCTAATATTTTATTGCCAAAAGAAGCCATAAAAATGTGTGATGTGGATGAAACATGTTTTTATGAAAAAAACAAACTAGCCTTTGGACATTTTGATACTGTAGATCTTATTATGAATTTAAAAGATTATTTAGTTGAAAAAAAGGAATCCAATTCATATTTGGCATCATTGAGTAATGGTGTTACTGGAACATATGTTACAACTATATATAGAACCTTAAAAATATAAAATTATGACAAATACGGAAAATAAATTACAAGAGATATGGAAAGAAGTCTTTAAACAAGATACAATTGATTTAAATAAAAGTTTTTTGGAATTAGGAGGAAAATCTTTGATGATTTTTTCTTTAATGAAAGAAATAAAAAAAGAATTTGAATACTCCATTGAATTAGAATTATTTTTTGAAGATAGCCATTCAAGTATTAATTCAATCGCAAAAAGAATAACGAAACACAAAAAAACATCTCTCAACGATGATTTTGCGTTTTTTAAAAAAAATGGATTTCTCGGTCCATTTAAACTAAAAACTCCAGAGGAAATGGCTGAAATTTGGAAAAAAGTTAGAGTCAAATTACTAAGGAGTGAGAATTCAGTTTTTCCAGGGTCGAAATTGAATTATGATAGACATTTAGATATTGAAGAAATAAAAAATATTGTTCAATCCGAGAAAGTAGTTAATAAATTGAAAAATATAGTGAGCGACTCAATAAAATGCTGGAGAACAGAATGGTTTCCAAAATATCCTGGAGATGAGGGTACAGAATGGCATCAGTCTAAAAATTTCTTTGAATTTGATGGAGATCCAAAAGTAGTTCCAACGATTTCTAGTCCAGAAATTTGGGGATGTACTGTTTGGGATGCTTTTACAGATGCGACTCTAGAAAATGGATGTCTTAAGTTAATTCCAGGTTCTCAGGAGAAATTTCATTTTGATGAATCAAAGGCAATAGATTATGATCCTGATATTATCAATAATAAAATTATTGAAGATGAAAGAAAAGGTTTTTTTGGATACGATTGGGACCTCTTAAAAAAAGATCCAAACTGGAAACCAAAAGAAGAATCCGCAATGGATGTTGAAATGAAAGCGGGAGAGTTCTTTATTTTTACTCCTCAAGTTCTTCATGGATCACTTCCTAATACTAGTAAAGATGATACTAGATTCGGAATGGCTATTAGATATGTATCTGATGATGTAGAAGTCTATCCTGGAATACAAGAATTTAATTTTAAAGGAGAAAGGCTCAAATTGGATAAGTATAAAACATTGAGTGTTTAAAAAGTTTATAAAATTCAAGTTTAATTTAATTTAATAATTATGGAAAATTGGTTAGTAAGAGATGCTCTCTTAGTTTTGTTATTTGCTGTTCAGCACACAATCGGTACACGAGATTTTGTGAAGGACTTTGTTAAATTGTTTACTGGTGGTAGACGTTATCTATGGAATTTAATATATAGTATTACCACTTTGGTAATTATGTATTTTATGTATGTAAATTGGCAACGATCTGATGTTCTTATATGGAAAGCTGAAGGGGTATGGGTTTATGTAATTCTTGGACTTAATTTATTTTCAAATTTCATGTTCTTATACATGTTTAAGTATACTTCTTTTGGAGCATGGTTAGGTGTTAAACAGTTTTACAGAATGATTACTGGGAAAAAACAAGATGAGGTAGTTTATTCATTTAAAACAACAGGGTTTAAAAGATATATTAGATTCCCTCACCATACTTTTTTGATACCAATTTTTTGGTTACTACCAACAATGACAATGGATTTAGTTTTTTTAGCAATATGCGGAACTGTATATACGTGGGTTGGTACAATTCACCAAGATCATAGAGGAAGAGGTTATTTAGGACAGAAATGGGTTGATTATTCTAAAGTTACAAGAATAATTTTACCAGCACCTGAACATGTGATTGTTGATGTTTTGAATTTTTTTAGAAAAAAAGCAGGGAAAGATGAAAAACCAAAATTTCACTAAAAATTGTAACAATCTATTTAGTTACTTTTTTCGAAATTTATTTATAATTTTTATATGTAATAAATAGGATGTTGCTTTGAAATTTTGAATTACAGTAGTTTAATAGATATAACAAACTAAATAAAAATTTAAAAATGAATAGAGTTAAAAATAGAGTTTTTTCTGGAGCTATTTGGGAAAAACAAGTAGCATATTGTAGAGCTATTAAATTAGGCGATTTTGTACTAGTTTCTGGCACTACATCAGTAGATGAAAATAGTACTATAGTAGGTGAAACAATGTATGAACAAGCAATTTTTATTTTTAAAAAAATAGAAAAAGCTTTAGAGGAATTTGACTTAGGTCTTTGTAATGTAGTTAGAACAAGAATGTTTGTGACTAATATTGATGATTTTGATGATTTGGCTCGAGCACATAAAGAGATTTTTTCAGAAACCCCTCCAGTGGCTACATGTGTTGAAGTTTCGAGGTTTGTAGATGAAAAATTATTAGTAGAAATAGAAGTTGATGCATATGAAGGATAATATTATCATTACAAGTGAAAGCTTAGAGTTTATAAAGAATCGTTTTTCTGAATATGCAAAAACGATTGAAAAATATAATACAATAGACAAGGAAGAGATTCGTAATGCAAGTAGTATTAGTAATGTTTTAGATAAATTTCCAGAAGTGACTAAGGAAGAGCTCACTGATGGAGGAGAAGATTATTTTGAATTCAATAACACTCAGAGTGCATTATTATCGGAAACATCAGGTACTACAGGAAAACCTTTATATACCCCTAGATCTTTAGAAGAGTTAAAATGGAATTCTTTGAATATAAGGACTGCTTTTCAGTCCTTTATTAATTCAGGAAATTCTAAAGTAATTTTATTGAACCCAGGAGTTTTAAGTCCTTTTATGGAAGCATGCTCAAGGGCTTTAGAATATAGTTCAATCTCGTATGGGAGGTGTTTCCCTATTGAGAATATATGCAGTTATGAAAGAATTGTTCAAATCATCAACAGATATGGAATTACTGAAATAATGACAACTCCTACATTGGCATTGAAATTCCTATTTGAAGTTAAGAAAAAGGGGTTAAAACTTGATGAAAATATCAATTTATTACTAACAGGAGAATGTCTTTCTGATGGAATGATTAATAATTTTAATACGATTTTAGGACGGAAAGGTGCCTATAGATTTTTATACGGATCCAGTGAATGTGCTACCGTAATGATCGGTAATAAAAAAAATCAATTTGAAATGTTGAGCAAAGATTTCATTTTTGAGTTTAAACAAGATCTAACCGGAACAAATAAGAGTATTTATAAGCTAACATTATCTTGGTTAAGAAATGGAATAAGACCTTTAATTAGATACAATACTAATGACCTTTTTTTAAAAATAGATAATGATTTTGTACCTATAGGAAGGGGAGGTGTTGATTCAAATATAATTGTGCAGAACTATTTGTTTGATGATGAGTTGTTTAATATTCCAGTAATAATCTTCGATTATATATTAAATTTCAAAACTAAAGAAATGAATTTGGTAGTAATTGAAGATGAAGATGAAGACTATATAAATTCATTAATCAAACCAATTATTAAAAAATTCTATAAAATATCTGACATTGAAATAAATATCAATTCAAGCGAAAATGAGTTTTTGAAGTTTTCACCTAGAGTAAAAAGTAAAAGATTTGTATATGATTAAAAATATATTAATTGCGACATCCTATTTAGGGATTCTAAAAACATTGCATACATGTCTAAGTGAAAATGAATACAATGTAATTGGTGTTTTTTCCAGAGAAAGAAGTGATATTATCAATTATGCCAATGAAGTAGGTATACAATATGTAGATATTGAGAAAGTCGATTCTAAATTAGAAGAGCTTTTCGCGAGTAAAATTGATTTGGGAATTGCATGGGGAATTAACTATTTAAATAACGATTTATTAGAACTTCCAGATAAAGGATTTATTAATATCCACCCGTCTAATTTACCTAGTTATAGAGGAGGGTTTCCTTTTCAAGCTCAAATTTTGAATGATGAGAAATTCTTCAAAATTTCTATTCACAAAACTACACCGATTATTGATAAAGGAATTGTTTTAGCAAAAAGTGATTCAATTATAATTGAAGAGAATGATGGAATGGTGTCATTGGTCAATAAATGTTTGAATGCAGTACCCGGTTTAATCATTAAGGTTTTAAATAATTTTGATGAATGTTATTCTAACCCCGAGATAATAAATTGGGAAGATGCAAAATCGTTACCAAATGCTTGGGGGAAAATAAAGAGATTTAAAGGATATGAAAATGGGGTTTTAGGAAATTTGGCTATTGATTTTAACACAGATACAATAGCGGTTTTAAAAAGAAAAATTAAAGCTTTTGACATGATTGGAGGTCCATATTTTCAAGTTTATAATACCGTTTTAAATGTTAAATCAATAAAGGAAGTAATTAATGAAAAGACGAATAGTCTTGGAGAGGTTGTTAATTTTTCTAAAAATGAAATAACAATCCAGTGTATTGGCGCTCAATTGACATTCAAAATAAATATTAACGATACTTTTTCAAAGGTACCGATTGAAATTGATAAAAATATGGTTGCTTTAAATTCAATACGATTAGATGATTATGTTAACAAAACCATTTTTTCAAAATAATGAAACAGAATTTTTATTTTGAGAATTTTAAGACCGTAAGTCCAATTAACCTCAAACCAAATGAAAAAGTATGTATTGAAGGTCAATACATAGCAATAAGACGTTTTGATGAAATAAAAAATAAAAATTATTCTTATATAGATTGTGAAAATCTTCATTTATTACCTGGGTTTATAGATTGTCATGTTCATATCTCAATGAACTCTACACCTAATCCTTTTGAAGAATTTAATGACAGTACAAAAAATACAGTATCTAAAAGTCTAATTAATTTGAGGAAATCTATTTCTTGTGGTTTTACCACATTAAGAGATTTAGGAGGGTTATTGGAACCCATCATGCAAATTAGGAATGCCGTAGCCTTGGACAGCACGTTACCAAATTTATTAGTTTCAGGAAGTGCACTATGTCCAAGAGATGGTCATGGCGATAAAATTAGCCTTACTCATGTCAGTCATTTAGGATTATTGGAAAATTTAGATCTACTATTAAAAAATAATGTAGATGTTATAAAAATAATGGCATCTGGTGGGGTAATTTCTTCTAATTCTACTTTAGAAGACGTTCAATTTACAGCTTCGGAATTATCCATAATAGATGATTTTTCTAAAAAAAACTCAATACCTGTAGCCGCACATGCACAGTCTATATTAAGTGTAAAAAATTGCCTTAAATCTGGTATACGATCGATTGAACACGGAGTTAATTTAGATAATGAATGTATAGAATTAATGCTTGAGAATGATGCTTATTTAATACCAACTCTTTCGGCACCATATCATATGGTCAATAATTTAGAAGCTTTAAAATTTGAAAATTATATCGTGGAAAAGCTAATTCAGGCTAAAGAAAGGCACGAAGATAGTATTATAAAAGCATATAGGAGTGATGTAAAAATAGCTTTGGGAACTGATGCAGGGACACCTTTTAATCGTCATGGCAATAATATTCAAGAGATGAATTTAATGAAAAAAATAGGAATTTCAATTGAGGATGTAATTTGTTCGGCGACTAAATATGCATCCGAGATTCTAAATATTTCTAAGGATATTGGAGAAATTGCACATGGTAAAAAGGCAGACTTAGTCGTAATGGAATTACAAAAAGAGGGAAAAAATGTATTCAATAAAGAAAAAATAAAATACGTATTTAAAAATGGAACAATTGTATAAATTATCTAGATTGATGGTCTGCGCTAGTTCTAGAGGGTGTTTTAAAGCGTCTCTGTAAACCTACCCCATTGGTATAAGTCTCCGTAAGTAGGCTCT